>Ga0302324_100000846_pt1 | contig 77264 bp, 66 predicted proteins | sample Palsa_T0_1_FD_201949 | JGI IMG/M metagenome (GOLD analysis project Ga0302324, IMG submission 201949) | Peat permafrost microbial communities from Stordalen Mire near Abisko, Sweden - Palsa_T0_1 | ecosystem: Environmental > Terrestrial > Soil > Palsa > Peat permafrost | place: Sweden: Abisko...
TTTCACTACATAGATCGGCTTGTTCTGCGATTCGTGGTAAGTCCGCGCGATCATTTCGCCAATCAAGCCCAGACTTACGAATTGAACCCCGACCACCACCAGCAACACCGCCAACAGCAACGCCGGCCGATTACCCAATGGCCAGCCGAGGATCACTTTTTCGAAAACGAGGATCGCGGTCCAGATTGAGCCTAGCGCGCCCAGCATCACGCCGATAGCACCAAATACCTGTATCGGCCGGGTCGAATAGCCAGCGAGAAAGCGCACCGTCAGCAAATCGAGGATCGTCCGAATGATGCGGCCGGGGCCATACTTTGACGCGCCCGAGCGCCGTGCTCTGAAGTTCACCGGCAGCTCGGCGATACGCGCGCCCTGCTCCGCCGCGATCGCCGGCACGAACCGATGCATCTCGCCGTACAGCATCAGGCGCCGCGCCAGGTCGCCCCGGTAAGCTTTCAACGTACAGCCGTAGTCGTGCAGCTCCACACCGGTCATGCGCGAGATCAGCGCGTTCGCCGCCACCGACGGCCAGCGCCGGGTGAGCGCCGCGTTGCGCCATCGGTCGGCCCGCCAGCCGCTCACCAGGTCATATCCGTCATTGAGTCGCGCCAATAGTTGCGGAATGTCGGCGGGATCGTTTTCGCCATCGGCATCGATCGCAACTACCGCACTGCCTTGTGTATGTTGAAATCCGCAGGCGAGCGCCGCGGTCTGACCCGAATTCCGCGCCAGCCTTATAACCCGCGCGTGCGCGTCACGCGCCTTGATTTCACGCAATACCACGTCGCTGCCATCGGTGCTGCCGTCGTCCACAAAAATCATTTCATACGATCGGCCGCTGGCCGCCAGCACGCGCTCGAGTTCCACGTGCAGCGGCCCTAGATTATCCCGCTCATTGTAGAGCGGAATAACTATTGAGAGGTCCATCTGGTGTGATGTGAATCCGTGAGCTCGATGAACGCGCGATAGCGCTGCTCGATATCCTCCCAGGTTAACATCGCGACGCGGCCGACCGAGAATTGCTCGACCACGAACGATCCCAGCACGCACCCGTAAACCACCGCCGTCCTCAATACCGCCTCGTTGACCACGCCCTTGCGCGCGATATAGCCCATGAAGGCGCCTGCGAAGGTGTCACCCGCGCCAGTAGGATCGATCACCTCTTCGAGCGGATAGGCCGGCACCGCGAACATCGCGTCCTTGGTGAATTGCAGCACGCCATACTCGCCGCGCTTGACCAATACTGTGTCCGGCCCCATCTTGATGATCGCGCGACCAGCCTTGACCAGGTTGTGTTCGCCGCTCAACATCCGCGCCTCTTCATCGTTCAGCGTCAATATGTCGATACGCGGCAACAACCTGATTAATGCGGGGCGATCGTTCTCAATCCAATGGTTCATGGTGTCCGCAGCAACCACTTTCGGACTAGCCACCTGGGACAGTACGTGCTGTTGCAACTCCGGTGAGATATTCGCCAGGAATACATAGTCGGCGCGGCGCTGATCGGGCAGCAGGTCGGGCATGAAGTCCGCAAATACGTTGAGTTCGAGGCTGATCGTATCGCGTACGTTCATGTCCTCGTGATAACGGCCGTGCCAGCGAAAGGTCGGGCCATCGCGGGTCACCATCCCGCGCAAATCGACGCCGCGATCGTCGAAGAGATGACGATCCTCTACACGAAAATCGTTGCCGACCGCCGCCACGATACTGACCGGCGCGAAGAAACGAGCCGCCAGCGCAAAATAGCTGACCGATCCGCCGAGCGCGGCAGTAACACCGCCGTGCTGCGTTTCGACCGTGTCGTATCCAATCGTACCGACCGCGACAATACTCATCGTTTAGCAATACTCATTTCGCATATTGGCTAATCACGTGAGGCGAAGCGATTGCCTGTCTCACGTTTTGATATACTTTCCGATTATCGGTTCCAGTTTGGCCGCAGTCTCCGACGGTATCACCGATCGGTCGGTGATGATCGCGTCGCGCAACGAATGCCCGCAGCCGCAGGTTCGCTCCCGCCCGCCGAGCGTCTCCGCCAGGGTCATCACCGCACGCTTGGCCAATTCGACGTTGAGTTTCATCACGCGCAGGATTTCGCCGATATCGACCGCCGCAACACTCGCATGCCAGCAATCATAGTCGGTCACCAGCACCAGCACCGCGTAACAAAGCTCCGCCTCGCGTGCGAGACGCGCCTCCTGCATCGCGGTCATACTGATGACGTCAACGCCCCAGCTGCGGTACAGATTGGACTCCGCGCGCGTCGAAAACTGCGGTCCTTCGATGCAAAAGTAAGTGCCGCCATCGTGAATCTTCGCGCCCGACTCGCGCCCTGCCGCCACCAGGTCGCGGCTCAGGTCCGCGCACACTGGATCGGCCAGCGAAACGTGCCCGACGATGCCGTCGCCGAAGAAAGTCGGCTTGCGGAAATAAGTGTGGTCAATAAACTGATTGGCTACGAGCAGATCGCCGGGTGCGATATGCTCTTTCATGCTGCCGGCCGAGCTGACCGATACGAGTTGCTCGACGCCGAGCTTCTTCATCCCCCAGATATTGGCGCGGTAGTTGAGCTCGCTTGGCAGTAGGCGATGGCCACGGCCGTGGCGCGACAGGAAAACGACATCAACGTCGCCGAGTTTCCCGCGGTAATAGACGTCCGACGGGGTTCCGAAGGGCGTCTCGAGCGCGACCTCTTCGACCTGATCGAGACCGCTCATCTGATAGAAGCCGCTGCCCCCGATTATTCCCAGTACAGTTCTTGCCATACCCTTAGCTTCGTCTCATTGACTACGCTGGCGACGCCGCTTCCGAACGAGGCAGCGAAACTGCTGCCGGGTTTCGCTCCGCGAATAACTGGCCGCACGCGGCTGCGATGTCGCGTCCGCGACTTTCGCGAATAGTTGCGGTCAAATTACCTCTATGAAGGATCGCTTGAAAGTCCTCGACTCGCTCACGTGAACTCGGCATGAACCCGGCGTCAGGAAACGGGTTGAAGAAGATCAAGTTGACCTTCGCCCGCAGCGGCGCCAGCATTTTGACCAGCCGGTGCGCATCGTTGGACGAATCATTCACCCCATCGAGCATCACGTACTCGAACGTAATTCGTCGCCGTCGTGCGATCGGCAGCGCCTTGCACGCGTCGATCAGCACCTGCAGTGGAAAACGCTTGTTGATCGGAGCGATCCGGTCGCGAACCTCATCCGTGGTGGCGTGCAGCGACACTGCGAGGTGGACCGGGAAATCAGCCAGAAGGCGATCCATCGCAGGCGCCAGTCCGACCGTTGACACCGTTATTCTTCGCGGCGAGATGCCGAGGCCCCAGTCCGACGTCATGACTGTCAACGCCCGATGCAGCCGCGGATAATTCGCCAGCGGCTCACCCATGCCCATGAAGACGTAGTTGGTCAAAGTCTCGCCGGGATCGAGTTCGCAGCGCGCCGCCATCACCTGACCCAGGATCTCGCCCGCCGCCAGATTGCGATGCAGCCCCATTCGCGCAGTGGCGCAAAAACCGCATCCCATCGCGCATCCCGCCTGGCTCGAAATGCACAGCGTCGTTCGTCCTTCCGTCGGGATGATCACGCTTTCGATATCTTCCGCATCCCGAAGACGAATCAGCAGCTTTCGCGTCCCGTCGCTGGAGCGAGCAACGTGAGGCCGCGCGATCGATCCAATATCAAAGCGTTGCTTTAAGTTACCGCGAAATTCCGCCGGCAGGTCGTGCATCGAATCGAACGACTCAGCACCCCGGCTCCACAGCCATCCCATGATTTGCCGCGCGCGAAACGTGCGTTCGCCCGACTCCCGAACCATTCCTTCCAGTTCGTGCAGGGAGAAATCGCGCAGGTCGGGCTTTGGCGAATCGGATTCGTGAGCAGCGGATGCCTGTACCTGAGTCACGCTACTCATTGTAAACGATTCGACGAAGTAGCGAAGCGGCATCGCAGCTCATTCGCTCGAACCGATCCCATAAGGCTCAGATCTGTGGCGCGTGAAAGAGCTAAGAACTCTCCTCACCGCTCAAGCCAGGAGTTCGAGTCCGCGGAAGAAGAATGCAACTTCGTTGGCCGCCGTCTCGGGCGCATCCGAGCCATGCGTCGCGTTCTGTTCGACGTTTTGCCCGAAGTCCTTGCGAATCGTGCCGGGCGCAGCCTTCGCCGGATCCGTCGCACCCATCAAATCACGCCAGCGTTTGATCGCCCCTTCGCCCGCCAGTACCGCGACGATCACCGGCCCCGACGTCATATAGTCGCATAAGGATTTGTAGAACGGGCGTTCCTTATGCACCGCGTAGAACGACTCGGCCTCCGCCCGGCTCAACTGCGTCAGGCGCAGGCCCACGATACGCAGCCCGCTGGCCTCAATTCGCTTGATAATGTCGCCTGCCATATGGCGCGCAACGGCGTCAGGCTTGATGATCGCGAAGGTCTTTTCCATGAGATTAATTACTTAATGTACTACTTTAGATTTGCTGAAGGCTCGGTGCGATTCGCTGCACTCAGGCGGCCTTGCTGTCGAGGAGGTTCTTCATCGTGATACCGAGCTCCGCCGGACTCATCGCGACTGCGATACCCGCGGCCATCAGTGCCGCAATCTTGTCCGCGGCGGTGCCCCGTCCGCCCGAGATGATCGCGCCGGCATGGCCCATCCGCCGGCCTTTCGGTGCGGTTTGGCCCGCAATGAATGCTACTACGGGCTTCTTGAAGTGTTCCTTGATATACAGCGCCGATTCCTCTTCTGCGCTGCCGCCGATCTCGCCGATCATAATGACCGCGCGTGTACCCGGATCCTCATTGAACAGCTTCAATATGTCGATATGGCCGCTGCCGACGATCGGATCGCCGCCGATTCCCACGCATGACGACTGTCCGATACCTAACTGCGTCAACTGATAAACCGCTTCGTAGGTGAGCGTACCGGATCGCGACACCACACCGACCTCGCCCGGCTTGTGGATGTATCCGGGCATGATGCCGATTTTGCATTCACCCGGAGTGATCACGCCGGGACAGTTAGGCCCGATAAGCCGGCTCTTGGTGCCGCGCATATAGCGGCGCACCTTGACCATATCGAGCACCGGCACGCCTTCCGTGATGCAAATGACCAGCTCGATACCGGCCGCGACCGCTTCGAGAATCGCGTCGGCAGCAAATGGCGGCGGAACGTATATGACGGTCGCGTTGGCTCCGGTGTTCCTGCGCGCCTGGTCTACCGTGTCGAAAATCGGAATCCCTTCGAAGTCAGTGCCGCCCTTACCCGGCACGACGCCGCCAACCATCTGGGTTCCGTAGGCCTTGCACGCACGAGTATGAATCTGCCCGGTGGCGCCGGTGATTCCCTGCGTCAAGACGCGGGTTTTCTTGTTTACGAGAATGCTCATCTTGCTGGTGTCCGTTGCCTAAACTGACTGCCCGATGGCCTCAACCACGCGGCGCGCCGCGTCGGCCATGTCGTTGGCTGCTATCACTTTGATACCGGAATCCTTCAGGATCTGCTTGCCCTTTTCGACGTTCGTCCCTTCCATCCGCACTACCAGCGGAACCTTCAGCTTGACCTCGCGCGCCGCGTCAACCACGCCCTGCGCCAGCACGTCGCACAACATGATACCGCCGAAAATGTTGACCAGCACAGCTTTCACGCGAGGATCGGCCAACAGGATGCGAAACGCCGCCGCGACCTTCTGCGAATTCGCCCCGCCGCCCACGTCGAGGAAGTTCGCCGGCTCGGCCCCGTAATACTTGACGATGTCCATCGTCGCCATCGCCAGTCCCGCGCCGTTGACCATGCACCCGATGTTGCCGTCGAGATGCACGTAGCTCAGGTCGAATTTCGACGCCTCGACTTCTGCCGGATCCTCTTCGTGAACGTCCCGCAACTCGCGGATATCGGGATGTCGAAACAGCGCGTTGTCGTCGAACGACATTTTCGCGTCGAGGCAGATAACGCTGCCGTCCTTGGTCACGACAAGCGGATTGATCTCGATCAGCGAAGCGTCAGTCTCCACAAAAGCTCGATATAGCGATGCGATAAGTGCGTTGAACTGTCCCACCTGTTTGTCGCGCAGCCCCAGCGCGAACGCGATCTTGCGCGCCTGGAATCCCGCCAGCCCAATCACCGGATCGACTGGCTCGGTCAGAATCCGTTCCGGCGTCTTGGCCGCTACTTCCTCAATCTCCATGCCGCCCTCGGTGCTCGCGATGACCGAAACGCCTTCCGCTTTCCGATCGACCACCATGCCTAGATACAGCTCGCGCGCGACTTCGCTTGCCTGCTCCAGGTAAACGCGGCGCACGACGCGACCCTCGGGTCCCGTCTGATGTGTCACCAGCGCCTTGTCGAGAATCTTTGCGGCAAACTCGCGCGCCTCAGCCGCGCTGGAGATAACTTTGACGCCGCCCGCCTTGCCGCGGCCGCCAGCATGAATCTGCGCCTTGATTACCGCCTTGGGCTGCCCCAGCATCTCGAACGCAGTGGCGGCTTCCTCCACCGTCGAGGCCGGTTGCCCCTTCGGCACCGGCACGCCAAAACGGCCGAGAACCTGCTTGGCCTGAAATTCGTGGATATTCATGCGCTACCTTTGAGCGAAATCGCTTCGCCTGTTACGCCTTGCGAGTCTGCGCGGGCGTTAGCCGCCGATTACCTTGTCCATCGCCTCGACCAGTTCATGCACATGTGCGACCGAACTCTCGAAGGCTTTCTTCTCTGCCGCCGTCAGATCGATCTGCATGATGCGCTCGACACCGCCGCCGCCGATCACCACCGGCACGCCCGCGAAGAGCCCCTTGACGCCGTACTCCCCTTCCAGGTACGCCGCCGCCGGCAGCACTTCCTTGCGATCGAGGATGAACGCCTCCACCATCCGATAGACCGCGCTGCCCGCCGCGTAGTAAGAGGAGGTCTTCATCAGGTTCACGATCTCGGCGCCGCCATTGCGCGTGCGCACTTCGATTTCTTCGAGGCGCGACGCCGCGATCAGATTGTCAACCGGCTGGCCTCCCACCGTGGTGTAGCTGCGCACCGGCACCATGTCGTCGCCATGCCCACCGAGTACCATCGCGTTGACGCTGCTGACGGAAACGTCGAGTTCCGCCGCCAGGAAAGTCCGGTAACGCGCCGAATCGAGCACCCCCGCCTGGCCTACGATCCGATTCTTCGGCAGACCCGTGACGCGCTTGAGCTGCGTAACCATCGCATCGAGCGGATTGGTCACCGCGATCACGAAAGCCTCCGGAGCATGCTGCTTGATCGCCGCACCGACCGTATTCATCACGCCCGCGTTGATCTTCAGCAGGTCGTCGCGACTCATTCCCGGCTTGCGCGGGGAGCCCGAGGTCACCACGATACAGTCCGCGCCCGCGATATCCTTGATGTCGGTCGTGCCGATTACGCTCACATCAACGCCGAGCACCGGCGCCGATTCGAGCATATCCAGCGCCTTACCTTGCGGGAGGCCGTCGATAATGTCGTAAAGCACGATGTCCCCCAGACTGCGCAGGAAGCAGAGGTGGGCGCAGGTTGCACCGACGTTGCCGGCGCCGATAAACGCTATTTTTTTTCTGGTTGCCACGGGTTCTATCCGATCGGTCCGATTAATCTCGTAAATTCAGGTTAGCGGCGGTCTGCCGCCGTATCGAGCGTTACTTATATCTTCGCCGGCGCAGATCGCGCAAATCTGAACCGTTGAAGCATCCCATTTAAATTCTTCGAGTTCAACGCCGCGCCTCCTTCAAGGCCCAACCCCTTCACGGACCCGCCGGAGCTGTCGGCAAACCCGAATTTAATAGCAACCCCGTCCGCAGGTGTGAAGCCGGCGCACCATTCCGCTCGCATACTCCCGATTCAATAGCGGATGCTTCCGGCCACGCCGAGTAGTTTGCGAAACGCCTTTTGTCCGCAGGCGTCAATACATGCTAGAGGATGTAAAACTACTCGCCGGGAGGTTCCACCGTGACTGCTGACCTCGAAGCACGCTTAAGCGAGCTTGAAAATCTGGTACGGGAACTCCGCGATCGCGAAGCTATCCGCGATCTGCGCTACCGCTACCACGAGTACGTCAACGAGGGGAAATTCGCCGACATCCCAAGCCTTTTCACGGCGGACGGTGAACTCGATTTTGCCCACCTGGGCAAGGCGTCCGGCCACGACGGGATCGCGCGCTTCTTCGGCGCGCTCAACCGCAAGCCGGCCGACGGCGAAAAGGAACGCCCGCGAATCACCTGGGTCAAGCAATTCATTCATAACCATACGATTCAATTGAACGGCGACCGCGGAAGCGGCTTTGCCTATCTCGAGGCGAAACCGATCTATAATGGCGAGGCTTTTCTGGTCGCCGCCCGTTATGACGACGAGTACGTGCGCCAGAACGGCGAATGGAAGTTCCACAAGATGAGCCTGGTGCCGTATTTCATGGTGCCGTTGAAGGAAGGCTGGGCCCAGGACGATCGCCTCAAAATGCGCCCGAACTGAATGCGGCCGCATTTAAGCGTAAGGCCACTTGTTCAAGAACTCAGAACTATAGTTTCTTCTGAAACCTCATCCAGGTTTCAGATTTCTCATCATCACCTTCTTCCAACATTACCTCTTCCCCGCGCTCTTCCGGTCTTCTCGGTTCTTCAGGTAACCAGATCGACGCCCGCCGTCGTCATGGTTCGTGTATACTAACTCCAGTCGGGATCGACATACGATTCGAGTCCCAGCCTGTTCCAGCCCCACGATGGCCCTTCGCCAGCCTTTGGCCACGTTCCGCTAGACCAACTAAATCGCTTATCGAGAGTAAGGCCTGTGTGGAGGTCCCGATGGGACTCTCGCTCTTATCCGCCGCGCAACCGAATAATCGCGATTGCGAGAAGCGAAATGCCGCCAGCTTTTCCGTGGCCGCGAAGATACCTGTCTTAAGGTTCGGCCGAAATGCACTAGCGTGGATCGGTGCGATGATCGTGGCGTTGACTGTCGCAGTGCCGGCCTTTGCCTATTCCGACATGCCGGAAGTGTCTGGCTTTTCCAACTACTACCCCTGGTTTAACGAAGTCCCGCAAGATCGGGGGCAACAGAGCTTTCAGTATTTTCTGGCCTACCATCCCTACATCGCCGCGGCGCTGTCACATAATCCAGGACTCCTTTATGACGAAGGCTGGCGCTCTGAACAGCCTGCGCTCGAGCAGTACCTCGATAACCATCCTTATGTATGGCAGGAACTCAACGGGCCGGACTGGGCTGAAGGACCGGCAGAAACTCAATGGGGCTACTACGACGATGAACACCAGTGGCGCGACGCTTACTGGTGGCATCTGAATCGCCCCGACTGGTTCTACGACAATCATCAGCAATGGGCCTCGCTCGACTCGCGATGGTATGCGCAGGACGGCGCATACGACAATCAGCATCGGTGGCATTACGGTGAGTGGTGGTACAACCAGAATCCAGACTGGGTAACCAGTAATCATCCGGCGTGGCTCCAGCAGCATCACAATTGGGAAAACGCCTCCGAGCAGCAAAAGTATCGCCAGCAACAGGGTATCCATCAGCCCGGCGAGCCGGAGAACCAGCAACAGGCGGCGATTGATCGGCGGGAAAATCAGACTCAGGAACTCAATCAACAGCGACAGGCGAACGTTGAGCAACAACACCAGGCCAACATACAGCAGGAGCAGGCTAGCCAGCAGAATCGGCGCGACCTGAACGAGCAACATCAGGCGAACCTTCAACAGCAGGCGATGCGCGAGGACACTCAGCAAAACCAGCGGCGTGCGAATCAAGAGCAGAACGTGGAGAATCGCCAACAAGAAAAAGCGCATCAGCAGCAAGGCCAGCAGCATGTGATGGAGCAGCAACAAGCGAATGCGCACGAGCAACGGAGCATGCACCAGGAGAATGAGCAGCAGCACATGAATCGCGAGCAGGCACCGGACGCACATCAGGAGCGTCAGCAGGCCCAACCGCAGCACAATGACCACGGCAGCGACCATAATCAGCACTGAGGCAGGGCGATAGGTCTATCGCTCCCAGCCAACCACAAGGGGCCGCACCGACTATTCCGTTGGTGCGGCCGTCGAGCGCGGATGCGAATTGCGGCAGCTCTTTCGAGCTTAATTACAAGCCGATCTGACAACATCGAATGTGTGTAGGACGGCGGTGCCGGGACCAGCAACATTCGCACAACAGTAAGGAGGACAAAGCGATGAGTGGTGAAAAAGACCGGATTACCGGTCGCGTCAAAGAGTCGGTCGGAATCCTGACTGACGATCAGAAATTGAAAAACGAAGGGAAAGTGGATCAAAAGGTTGGAGCGATCAAGCACACGGTTGGAAAGGTCGTTGATAAGGCGAGGGATGCCATAAAAAAGAAGGTAAGTTGATTGGCCATCATAAGCAGGATCGGCCGGAGGAACATTCGCTTCCTCGGGCTGTTGCTTTTCTCGACCGTGGCTGGCGGGTGTTACTCAGGCGGATGGCACCAGAGTAACACGTCGCAAGACAACAGAGTTCGCGAGGATAATCGCGGGAACGCTGAAAGTTCGGAGTCCTACCGGACTACCGAGCGCGACCATGGCAGCGATTGGCAAGGCGAGCGAAGTTCCGAACAGAATTCTCAGGGGTACCTCGGGGATAGTTATTGACCAGAGGATGATCCCATTGATCGCATTCCCCCGGTGGGTGCGGATTCTTCAACGAAACGATCAGAGCCTCTACCGGGTCCGGCCTTCCGCCGATTGCTGGCGGAACGCCGGAGCGACCACGAATTCGCAACGCAAAGTCTCCAAGGCAATTTTCATCGGTGACCGCGCACCCGTGCGGCGTGGGAAATCCCCGCGGTAACTACCGACCGCCCGATTCACTCATGCTATCCCCTGCCCACTTCGACCGATCCAGCTACTGTGATACCAGCATTTGCGAAGTGCTCGCGAGCGTGAGGCTGACCGGCGTCATGAATGGTATCTGCAATTGGTAGACATAAGAGACTTTGACCTCGGCATCCTTCTGCAAAGGAAGATTAGCGTCGGTAGGCCAGCTCACCGAGATGCTAAGGTTACTCGAATTAAGACTGACCGCGCTATTGATTGCGACCTGCTGAATCTGCGCCGTGGTGGCAGGACTGGAACTGGTGGGCGAATGCACCATCGCGTACCGAACCGCTTCGCGTGCCGCCGAGCAGACAATATTGTAATTGTACACGGTCAAGGCCATTTGCATAATGCAGAACATGAGCAAAAGAAAAACCGACGCTACCATCGCGAATTCAACCATTGTCTGGCCAGCACTGACGTCCCGCACGCCTGGTATGGCCCGGTTGACTTTCATTATTGTTGCACTTGCATAATCGCCTTGCCCGACAGCGTGGTCGAGGTTGGAATTCCGGGGTAGTTCAAGATCGTGTGGAAGACGCTCTGTGTGTCCACCTCAACGAAAGTCGCCTGGGGCGCGTTCGTACAATAGTTTGTGGGACAGGCAGCCACAGTCGTCGAGGTCGCGCAGGTACACTGGGAAGCGGTCGCCGTCAGGTTGAGCAAATTGGAGCCGTCGGTCTTGGCAGCGCTGACCATGCCTGTTGAATCCGCCGCTGTTATAACCGTCTGCGATCCATACTGCGCCCCGGCTCGCGCCGCGCTGTTTACTCCGATACTCACATAGAAAATGCGCCCGTAGTCTGATCCGATTACCAACAGGAGCACCAGAACAGGAACCGCCAAGGCCAATTCGAGAGCGCTCTGACCGCGGATGGAACGGCAACGTCCCAGGATATGAAGGAGCCTCAGCCAATTGGAACGTTCCGAGACGTTGGCCTGCGACATACAGTCAGCTCCTTTACCATTCTGCCACCCGATCTGCAGTCGTTAACCTTGATCAGGAAATTCACGCAAGAATCTCGCCATCATCCTTACATATAGTTTTTAGACCACTGTTAAATTAGGCTGCGCCAGTTCGCGATCATCACGACGTCATTCGAAAAGCGAACTGGATTGGATAGGTGAGCCGTCTGCAAGTGAAGCATAGTTGTTGTTCATGGTCGCTCCGCCGGTAAAAACCAGGGTATCTGCAACCAGGATCGTGTACGCGGCATTGATACCATTGCTGTAGTTGAGGGTCGTCGTAGGAAAGTAAAGCGCGCCATTCAATGTCAGATTGGCGCCGCCGGCGAAAGCGCTTGCCGATGATCCGGTCGCGACGCTGCGATCCTGAAAGAACAGGATTCCTTCCATTGAGTTAGTCCCACCAGTCGTCGGCGCCGAAAAGTTGACGGTCGCGCCGTTCGCCATAGTTATTCCGGCGTAGGCGCTGTTCGATCCCGAGTAACCCGCCTTTGCACCGGTCGTGACATAGAAGCTCACATTGCTGCCGGAGACAGTGCCACCTCCGGCCTGCAGCGACATTCCACCACCCGCAAGAATGTAAGTGCCAGAATTGAAAGTGACACTGACGCCATTGCTGACACTGATTCCGCCGCAATATACGCCTGGGTTAATTACATATTTGCCGCTATAAGGCGGCGATTGTTGCGCGGTGTAGGCATTGTAGTTTTGCGTTCCGCTGTAGGTGCAACTGCCGACCGATGGGGTAGTGATATGCGCCAGAGGATCGGCCACCGGCGCGATATTCTGACTTATCGTGAGCGATCCGCCCGAAGTATTTTCAACTGCACCTCCATTGTTGATAACGGCCTGGCCCACGACTCCAACCCCGGTCGTTTTAATCACGGCGCCCCCGACGACATCGAGCGCGTCCGAACTATTCGAATCATCGAAGATTCCACACGAAGATGAAATATTGACACCATTGCTGGCTGAGATTGCTTTCGCGGCTGAAGGATCAAGCGCGTAGATGCAACCGGCGGAATTGATGATACCGCTCACCGCACGTGTACTTACGTTCATCGACGAATGCCCCAGCACGCGCAGAAAGTAGGTCGGTTCGGCCTCGGTTATGATGACTTCGACGTAATTCGCGTTACCTGAGTTGGGGCCAGCCGCCGGCGGATTGTTGACGGTCACGGTAGTATTATTGACGCCATTGGTGAAGCCGTTGAGACTTGCGACATTCCTGGCCGCGGAGGTCACGCTGCCGCTGCTCCTAAGCGCGGAAACCGCTGCAATTGCCGCTGCGTCGGTCGCCGACTGCATCTGCCGACGTTCGCTCCACAGGATTCCGAGATCGGTGGCCAGCGCAATCATTCCGACGAGCACGACGATCACCATTGTCGCCAAGACCAGGACCTGACCTCGGGCCGCGCCGCTTAGCTTATAAAAGTGCGCTTGCCGCTTCCTGCGATGACCTCCATTCGGACAGGGTGTCTTAAATTGCGACATCTAGATAAACTCCTTGCCCGATGCTGCTACACGATTGCCATCGCTAAGTGTACTCAGGAGCTAGACGCAACAATCAGACCGTCATTATGTATCTGCTTGGACGGCTCTATTATTCTTCCGTTGAAGCTATTGCCTTGCTGAAGCTGTCGCCTTTTGGAGTGGTGTCGCCCGCTTCTTTCGCATTACTGAATATATGAAACTCGCGCTGCCAGATGCGCTCTCACCGCGCGAGGTCGATGGTCAGGTCAGAGGCCGAACGCGAAAGTTGAAGATATCTTTCTGCTTGGCGAAGAAGGATTGAAGGATTTCCTACACCGCGAAGGAGTTTCGGAAACCTGGGTCCGAAGATTTAGCAGGCATTATGAGCAGCTTGCCGCTAACTCAGTTCGAAGCGGCGCAGCTTACCGGTGGCAGTCCGCGGCAGTTCGTCGCGAAACTCGATCCATCGAGGATACTTATAGGGGGCGACGCGCACCTTGACGAATTCTTTCAATTCTTCCGCCAGATCCGCACTCGCATCGCGGCTGTCCTGCAACACCACGAACGCTTTTGGCTTCACCAGGTTCTGAGCGTCGGCTGCCCCGATGACCGCGGCCTCCCGAACTTGCGGATGCTCCAACAACACCGTCTCGACTTCGAATGGCGAGACCCAGATTCCTCCCACTTTGAGCATGTCGTCTGATCTGCCGGCGAAATGATAGTACCCGTCGGCGTCGCGGAGATATTTGTCGCCGGTCCTCAACCAGCCGCCCACAAACGCTCGGGAGGAAGCCTCCTGATTGTTCCAATAGCCGGTGCCGATCGAGGGACCGCGGCACCATAGATCGCCGATTTCGCCGGCGCCTGTTTCGTTGCCATGTTCATCGCGCAGCGCGAGCTCATAACCCGGCACCGGGACGCCCGAACTGCCATAGCGGATGGCGCCCGCCCGATTCGATAGGAAAATGTGCAAAGCCTCCGTCGATCCCAGGCCGTCGAGAATTTCCACGCCGAAGCGATCCTTCCATCGCCGCGCGATTGGTTCCGGCAGCGCCTCACCCGCCGAGGTGCAGATGCGCAGACGTTGCGTACTTTGCGTCCCGAGGGATGCGACCAGCGTCTCGTCGGCGAGGAGCCCTGCGTACAAGGTGGGCACCCCGCAGAAAATCGTCGGCTGATGAGTCGCCAGCGTGCGAATTACCGCCGCGGGCGTCGGCCGTTCCGCCATCAGGATGGCGGTCGCGCCTACGTGCAGAGGAAAGCTCAGCGCATTGCCGAGTCCATAGGCGAAGAACAGTTTGGACGCCGAGAAGACGACGTCGCTCTCGCTCATGTCGAGAATTCTGCATGCGTAAAGCGCCGCCGTCTGCACCAGGCTGCGATGCAAATGAATCACTCCTTTCGGCCGCCCGGTGGATCCCGAGGAGTACAACCAGAACGCGACGTCGTCGGCCACAGTCCGCGCCGGCTCGAGCGTCGCATCCGCGCCCGCCTGCAATTGGTGGAAGCTCGTGACGTGAACGTTACCGTTCGGGGGGTCGGAAGAGCCGGGTTCGCCGCCGCCAACCACAACAACGCTCTTCAAATGCGGCTGGGACTCAATCACGGTCTCGAAGCGATCAAATAGAGATGCTGAAACCGCCAGCACCTTCGCGCGGCTGTCGCGCAGCATGAAATCGTAATCGGCGGGCGTCAGCAGCGTATTGACGGGCACTGGCACCGCACCGATCTTCAACGCGCCCCAGAACAACGCCACGAAGTCGATCCCGTCCAGAACGCACAGCAGTACCCGCTGTTCCATCTCGACGCCGAGGCCCGCGAGCACGTTGCCCGCGCGATTAACTCGCCCCGCTAAATCCGCGTACCTGTAGCTCCCCTTATCATCGACATACGCAGTCTTGCCGTCCCGGGCTTCGAGTAGATGGCGATCAATAAAATGGCTCGCGGCATTGTACTCACGCGGCACCTCGACCCAATGCGCCCGCGCTTCGTCATTGTCCCTGCCCACATGGTCTCCTCGTGATGCTCCGGCTCGGTTCGTCGTTGGTGAGCCTCGTGGATAAGGCTCCATCGGCTTCGAGCATCGATGGTTTGGCACGACCGAAGGATGGTGCACTATATTGCATACTGAGATCGCAAACGATGGTATCGTCATACAAGGCCCCTCCAGCGAGGACTCGCGAGTCCGCCGTAGCGGACATTTCCGCCGTGGCTGAGGAAGGCGAATTCCTGCGAATTGTCGGACAGCATGTACGCGACGCGCGCGCCCGCCATGGGATGACGCGACGGATGCTAGCCCACGATTCCGGACTTTCGGAACGCTATCTCGCGCAACTCGAGGCCGGCGAGGGCAATCTCTCGATCGTGCTTTTGCGGCGGGTCGCCGCAGCTATCGACATCTCGCTCGCGCGTCTCGTCAGCGAGGACGAACCAGCGGCCGAATCCGAGTTGATCATCGAGCGGCTGCGCCATCTTGACGAAGCCGCACTGACCGAAGTCTCCAAGCTGCTGCAGTTGCGTTTCGGTCTCGGCAACGTGCGCAGCGAGCGCGTCGCCCTGATCGGCATGCGCGGCGCGGGCAAGACCACCCTCGGAGGTCTGGCCGCTCGCCGGCTCAATTGGGATTTCGTCGAATTGAGCGACGAGGTGGAGCGCGAAGCCTGCATGCGCCTGGCGGAAATCTTCGACGCCGAGGGACAGGCCGCCTACCGACGTTACGAACGGCAGGCGATCCAACGCGTAGTCCGCACCCGCGAGCGTGTTGTGATCGCCGCTGGCGGCGGCCTCGTCGCTGAGGCTGCGAGCTTCGAGCGGCTGCTCGCCGCGTGCTACACCATTTGGCTGTCGGCGACACCCGAGGAGCATTGGGAGCGCGTGGTGCGCGCGGAGGGCGACCTTCGCGTAACCGGCGGAGAGAGTGACGACCAGGCGATGGCCGACCTGCGGCGCATCCTCGTTCAACGCGAGCGGTTTTATCGCAAGGCCGACGCCCGCCTCGACACCACCGGTAAGACTACTGAGGAGGCCCTGAGTGAATTGCTCGGTCTAGTTAGCCACGGCCTGAACAAACCAATTGACGATTAATCGCCGAATATGCATTATAATGCATGTACGGCGAGATAGCTCCATGAATTCCAAAGACACGGCTTATAAGCGCCAGTATTCGGGAAGCCATGCATCGCCAGCATGATCGACTGCTTCACTCTTCAAGAATCGCCGAGTCCCAGCGTGGCACAAATGATAGACTTCAGAACCAGCCCCCAGGAATATCAGCATTGGAAGCTCGCTCTCAACGGTCCGGTCGCGACGCTCGCGCTCGATGTCGCAGAGAATGGCGGTCTGACGCCTGGGTATGAACTGAAGCTGAACTCCTACGATCTGGGCGTCGATATCGAACTTAACGACGCAGTGCAGCGCCTGCGCTTCGAGCATCCGGAGGTCGCCTGCGTAATTGTCACGTCGGGCAAGGAGCGGATTTTTTGTGCGGGGGCAAATATCCGGGCGCTAGGCCTAGCCAGCCATTCGTTCAAGGTCAACTTCTGCAAGTTCACCAACGAGACGCGTAACGCGATCGAGGACGCGACGCGGAGTTCGGCCCAGACCTACATTGCGGCGGTGAACGGATCGTGCGCGGGCGGCGGCTATGAACTTGCACTTGCGACCGACTACATAATCATGGCGGATGACGGTGCGACCAGCGTCTCACTGCCGGAGATACCGTTGCTGGCGGTGTTGCCGGGAACGGGCGGCCTAACGCGATTGGTCGATAAGCGGCGGGTGCGGCGCGATCGCGCGGACTTTTTCTGTACCACCGAGGAAGGTGTGCGCGGCAAGCGCGCGGTCGAATGGCGGCTGGTCGATGAACTTGCGCCACGCAGTAAACTGATAGAAGCGGCGAATCGCAAGGCTAACGAAATCGCCGAACTGGCGCGACGATCATACGATGTCCGCGGGATCGTGCTGACTCCGCTTGCGTGCGAACGGACTCGCGACGAAGTGCATTACGAACATCTTGCGATTGAGATCGATCGCGCGCAAAGCGTCGCTAATATATCGGTGCATGGTCCCGCAATGGCCGCACCTGAAAACATCGCGGAGATTCATCGGCTGGGCGCGTCGTTCTGGCCGCTCGCGATCGCGCGTGAACTCGAAGACGCCATCCTCCATCTGCGCTTCAACGAAGAGAGCATCGGGACCTGGGTTTTTCGCACGCACGGGGATCGGCGAGTGGTCGAATCACATGATCGGGCGCTGGCGGACTTCGGCGATGATTGGCTGGTGCGCGAAATTACGCTGTACCTGAAACGCACGCTGGCGCGCCTCGATGTGACTTCGCGGTCGCTGTTTGCGCTGATCGAGCCAGGGTCGTGCTTTGTCGGTCTGCTGCTCGAACTCGCACTCGCGGCCGATCGAACTTACATGCTCAGCGGACGGCGTGATGGCGACGAGTTGCCCCCTGCTGCGATCACTCTGACCGGCGCGAACTTTCGCCGCTTTCCGATGCTGAACGGGCTGGCACGGATTGAGACGCGCTTCATTGACGATCCCAATCATCTGGAGGAAATGCGCGGTCGCATCGACGACGACCTGCAGGCCCATGAAGCGGAGGAACTCGGGCTGGTGACGTTCGCCCCCGACGAAATCGACTGGGATGACGAGGTGCGAATCGCGATCGAGGAACGGGCGTCCTTCTCGCCCGACGCGCTGACCGGCATGGAAGCGTCGCTGCGGTTCGCCGGTCCGGAGACGATGGAAACGAAGATTTTTGCGCGGCTGTCGGCCTGGCAGAACTGGATCTTTCAAAGACCGAATGCGACCGGAGAAAAAGGCGCATTGAAACTTTACGGTAGCGGCAGGCGTGCGGAATTCGACGCGCGGAGGGTCTGACAATGGCGATCGATTATGCCGAGCGCATTCCGAACAACGTTAGCCTGGCGGAGGATCGGCGCCTGCAACGCGCCCTCGAACAGTGGCAGCCGGGCTTCCAGAGCTGGTGGGCCGAGATGGGTCCGGTCGGCTACCAGGAGCGCGAGGTCTATTTACGGACCGCGACTTCGGTCGATGCGCAAGGCTGGGCGACTTTCGGTTACGTGAAGATGCCGGATTATCGCTGGGGGATATTTCTCGCGGAAGCCGAGCGCGATCGCACAATTAAGTTTGGCGATCACAAGGGCGAACCGGCGTGGCAGGAAATTCCCGGTGAGTATCGCGGCGCCCTCCGGCGGCTGATCGTTACGCAGGGCGATACTGAACCGGCCTCGGTTGAACAGCAGCGTCATCTGGGCCGGACCAGTCCGTCGCTTTACGACTTGCGCAACCTGTTCCAGGTTAACGTCGAAGAAGGGCGTCATCTGTGGGCGATGGTGTACCTGCTGCACGCTTATTTCGGACGCGACGGGCGCGAAGAGGCGGACGCGCTACTACAACGGCGGTCGGGCAACGCGGACAATCCACGAATACTCGGCGCGTTCAACGAAGAGACGCCGGACTGGCTATCGTTCCTGATGTTCACTTTCTTCACCGATCGCGATGGCAAATACCAACTCGCGAGCCTGGCGGAATCAGCCTTCGATCCGCTCTCGCGGACGTGCCGCTTCATGCTCACCGAAGAAGCCCATCACATGTTCGTGGGCGAGACCGGCATTGGACGCGTAGTACAAAGAACTTGCGAACTGATGAAGACGCATGACACGGACGAGGTCGGGAAGTTCGGCGGAATCGATCTGAAACTGATGCAGAAGTATCTCAACTTTCATTACTCAGTCTCGCTCGATCTATTTGGCGCGGAACTTTCGACCAATGCGGCGAACTATTTCAGCATGGGGCTGAAGGGGCGCTTCAACGAAGAGGCGCGCGACGACGACCATCAACTAAGACATGCGCTCTATACGATTACGCAGATCGACGACAATCGAATCGTACAGAAGGATCAGCCGGCGCTACTCGCGCTGAACGAAACGCTGCGCGATGCGTATATCGCAGATTGCGCAAGGGGCGTCGCACGGTGGAACAAAGTAATCAGAGCGGCGGGAATCGAATTCGAACTCAAACTGCCGCATCGCGGTTTCCATCGCGCGATCGGCGATTGCGCTGCTGTGAAGGTGACTCCGGAAGGGCGCGTCATCAGCGAGGCGGAATGGGGTGCGGATCACGCGCAGTGGCTACCGACTGAGGCGGAGCGACAATTCGTCGGCACGCTGATGGTTGGCGTGACAGAGCCGGGTAAATTCGCCGGCTGGATCGCACCGCCAGCGCGCGGAATCAACCATCAGGAAATAGATTTCAAGTACGTAGTCTAATAGCTACTCGACAGCGATCGTCATTTCTCTGATGGGATAAATGGCGGCATGCCGGTATGCGCCGAGACCCCGCCATCGACGACGATTTTCGCACCAGTGATGAACGAGGCCTCGTCCGAGGCAAGGAAAGTCACGGTGTTGGCGATCTCCTCGGGCTCGCCCATCCGGCCGACCGGATGCATCGCACCCATCGTGCGGCGGAACTGTTCGGCGCGATCGCCGCCAAGCACCTGGGCGACGCGGGTATTGATCCCGCCGGGACATACACAGTTGATACGAATCTTGTGTTTGGCATTTTCGAGCGCAGCCGCCCGAGTGAGATTGATGACGCCGGCCTTGGCTGCATTGTAGGAGGCCATTCCATAGTCGCCGTGCATTCCGGAGATCGACGCGGTATTGATGATCGCGCCGCCACCCTGTTTACGCATAATCGGAACTGAGTACTTGATGCCGAGGAAAGTGCTGGTGAGCGTTACCGCCATCACGCGATTCCACGATTCCAACGTAGTATCGTGGACGAGCGCGATTTCAGCCATGCCGGCGTTATTGAACATCACATCGAGGCGGCCGTATGAATCGATCGCAAGTTTGATGGTGGCTTGAATCGCTTCCGGATCGGCGGCATCCATCTTGATGAAAACGGCACGTCCGCCCGCAGTTTTCACTTCTTCAGTAACGGCCTGAGCGCGGGTGCCGCTCAAATCGGCGATGACGACCGCGGCGCCTTCTTTCGCGAAGCGGCGCACGGTAGCGGCGCCGATACCGGCACCACCCGCAGTCACGATAGCTACTCGACCATCCAGTTTACCGGCCATGATTATCCTTTGGGCAAGCCGAGCACGCGTTCGCCAATGATATTGTGTTGAATCTCGTTGGTACCCGCGGCGATCGTACCGCGCCGCGCCGCCAACATCCGATGCGACCATTTGCCGCGATCGATCGCACCGGGCGCGCGATACTCGAACTGACTATATGGACCAAGCAGCTCCATCGCGAATTTCTGCACGCGCAGATTCAAGTCTGTGGTGCCGAGTTTCATCACCGAGCCCTCGGGTCCGGGAGGAAGTCCGCGAAGCTGGCGCGTCAACTGGCGCAGACTGGTGTACTTGAGTCCCTCAGCCTCGCAGGCGAACGCTGCGATTCGCCCGCGTATGTAAGCGTCCTCGAAGGCCGGGCGTCCATTCCGCTGCAATTGCTTCGCGAGATCGCCCAACTGGCGCACCTCCACCATCATGTCGGTACGGCCGCCGTGAATAGTCCGTTCAAACATCATGTTGGTAATCGCAACCAACCATCCCTGGTTCCACTTACCGACGAGGTTCGCTTTCGGTACCGCGACATCCTCGAAGAAGACCTGGTTGAAACCGCTCTCGCCGGTGATCTGCACCAGGGGTCGAATAGTCACTCCGGGACTCTTCAGGTCAACGAGAAGATAACTCAGTCCTCGATGTTTGGGCGCGGTAGTATCGCTGCGGCAAAGCAAAGTAGAAAAATCCGCGTGGTGCGCGTTGGAGGTCCAGACTTTGGAACCATTCACAATGAAATGGTCGCCATTGTCGATCGCGCGAGTCTCGACTGCGGCGAGGTCGGAGCCGTGATTGGGCTCTGAGAGCCCCTGGCACCAAATCTCCTCGGCGGACGGAATCTTTGGAATGAAGCGCGCCTTCTGCTCGGGAGTGCCCCATTGCATGAGGGTGGGACCGACGCGCGCGATACCCTGAAAATTGACGACAGGCGGCGCTTTCGCCCGGTCGAGTTCCTGATGGTAGATAAACTGTTGCATCAGCGTCGCCCCGCGGCCGCCGAACTCCCTGGGCCAGTGGATGCACATCCAGCCGGCGTCATATAGTTTGCGATGCCATGCGCGGCGGCGTTCGAACTCGGACTTGGTATCGGGATCCGCGAGTTCGCCGTCGTCCCGCCAGTCGCGCGGCACGTTGGCCTCGAGCCAGGCGCGAAACTCACTGCGAAAGACTTCGTCCTCTTCGCTGTACTTGAAATCCATCAGCCTGACTCCAGCTCATTTCACAACCGGTGGAAAGTGACTAATCAGCGCGGGTCATTTGGAATAGCTCGATCGGTGAAACTAATTGGCATGCCAAATGAGTCATTTACGTTGAGCATGAATGAATCCGCATTCTCACTTTCAATGCGCTGATTCTTCGACCTTAAATAGTCGGCCGCGCGTTTAAGATTCAAAGTCTTGAAGGTGACAGCGTGAACGCCCTCGCCGTTGGCTTCGAGGTCACGCGCTTCGGCACTATTAGCCGAAAGTGGTTGCGCGGCTTCGATAACAGTATCGTCGCCAACTGCGATAAATGCACTGCGCTTATGCCCTGGCGATTCTGATTCGTGCAGCAGTTTGCCGCCGAGCGTATCGACGTAAAGATTCTTCGCCGCCTTCAAATCGCCGAACAATACCGTGATGTGCGATGTGCGATCGATGGCAAGCGGATGATGATCACGCCAGGGCGCAGTGGTCCATCCAGCTTGCAGGCGCGGGTCCGCGATGTAGTTGCCGGTTGCGGCAAACTCAAGCAGGGCATGAGTTTCCTTAGGGTGGGTCCAAATGGCTTCGGTACGAAGCGGCGGCTTAACGACCCTCCCGGTGACATCGAAGAGCCGCAAATTATGCTGACCGAGATCGGCGGCCATCGCGCCAACGTCATCGACGTACCAGGCAATCGAATGGAAGTGCTGACCGAAGCGCGCAAGGAACTTGCCGATCGGCGTGCGTTCCGCATCCGGCACCTTCGCGAGCATCACCGGTTCCATAACGAGGTCGCCGATGAGCACTAGCGAGGCTTCGCGCGCCGCCAACTTTTCGTAGCCGTGATAGAACCGGTTGACCGCGAAAATCTCGTCGTACCAGCGATCGACTGCTTCAAGATCGTTGACTACGTGGGTGAGGTGAAAAATCTTGCCAATCTTGAACATGACGCGGCTACGCCCCTATTTTAAGCCTAATTCAGCCAGCGGCGAACGATCGGAAACCGGTATGCGCGAACTTCCCGTTGATAACTTCACGGAGCCGGGCGCGCGCTGAAACGGATCGGGCAGATCGATCGCCTTGGCATGTTCCTTTAACGCGGGCATCACCTCATCGGCGAACAATCGCATACTGGTCCGGCGATCATCGTTGCCCACCGGCCCCTGGATACTGAACATGATGAAGATGCCCGGGCGAAGCACACTGAGTATCGACTTAATCTTGGGGATGACGCTCTTTGGCGTCCCCGCAATGACCTGCAGATTCTGTTGGACCTTCTGCAGACCCGATCGCAGCTTACGGCGGACTTCGTCATAATTGACCGCGCCGGTATCGCCTTCCTCCATGCTTTCCCTGATCTTCTCACCGCTCACGCCAAGCCAGGTGCTGGTCTGTTGCTTCGCGAGCATCCTGATCGCGCCCTTGGAGTTATAGCCAGGGGGCATAGTGAACTGAGGCGCCGAGAATGCATTCTGGCCGCCGCCATAGACGAAGTTATTAGCTATTGATTGCGCCTTCTCCTCGCTGTCGGCGAGAACCGTTGGAATGAGATAACCGAAATTCTCGGGACCGGCCTGGTAGCCATTTTTCGCCGCAACATCGGCGTAGAAATCCCACAAATCGCAAGTTGGTCCGAGTTGAGTACCTAATCCGATGTATGGGTAGCGGTGCTCGGCGCACCATTGCACGGTCTCAGGACTGAGTACTCCGGGAATCCACATTGGAGGATGCGGTTTCTGATATGGCAATGCCCACGGATTCACATGGCGATAATGAAAATGCTTGCCCTCGTAGCGCCAGGGCCCGGGCCGTGTCCAAGCCTGTACGATGAAGTCGTGGGCCTCATTGAACATCTCGCGGTTGTAGGCGGGATTGGCGTTATTGAAGAACTGCTCCGAGCCCGCACCGCGCACCCATCCAGTGACGAGGCGGCCGCGCGAAATAAGGTCGATTTCGGCCAGTTCTTCGGCCATCCGCAACGGATGTTTGATGACCGGCAAGGGATTCCCAATGAGTACAATCCGCACGCGCCTGGTCCGATAGGCGAGCACCGATGCTTCGACGTTCATCACAGATCCCATGCAAAAGGGATTGCCGTGATGCTCATTCAGGGCGACGACGTCGAAGCCTAAATCCTCTGCGTAGCAGTACTCGTCGAGATAATAATGGTAGTCATCAGCTGCCTTCTCGCGATCGAAGTGGCTATTGGAGACGGCGAAGTAGCCGCGATTGTGCAGAATCTCTTCTTCAGGGAGCCATCGATACGGGCGTTCGGTGAAATAGCCAATCTGCATGTCAAATACCTCTTGGTTGCCCGCCGCTAGACGGCCAGGAATTTCCTGACCACGCGATCGAACTCCGCGACGTTTTCGATTTCCGGTCGATGGCCGGCACCGTCGATTTCAGCGACCTGGGAGTTCGCGATCGCGTCGCGATAGCCGTCGATGCATCCACGCGGAACAACTTTGTCGTGGGTGCCCCAGACCAGCAGCGTGGGAGTTTTTACGCCGCGCAGGAGATGCGGCAGGCTGGGATTGTGCATGAAAGGCTCCCATCCGATACGCGCCGTCTCGGCACGCGCGTCCTCGAATGCCTCAAAGCGATCGGGCGTCATCTGCCCCCCATAGATTTTCGCGTACTCGGGAGTGTTGGCGGGATCGGCGACCGTCGCCATCAGATGGCGTCGCACGGTGACGGCAAAGAAATCAAAGATCTCGCCGGTGGCTGGTTTGATACCCATCGGCGCGACCAGCACCATGTGCGAGAAGATGGCAGGATCGGCCGCCGCCATCTCGGCCGCGATAAAGCCGCCCGCCGAGAAGCCGATGACGTCGATTGGAGCGAGCTTCATTTCGCGTACCATTTGCGAGTAGAAGCCGGCGAGGTCCCGGTAATCGAGAATCCAATCGATGCGAGGCGATTTGCCGAAGCCCGGCTGTGAAGGAATCAGCAGCGTGCGATCCTGCGCGAGCTTTTCATTCCACGTCATCCACCCCGGGTAACCCAGCTCGTCGTGGAAAACGAGTAGCGGCCTGCCGGATCCGCCGCGCACCAGAGCTAATTCACTACCCGCTGCCTTGACGGTTTCTTCGATGAAGTTTGCCAATGAAATACTCTCCCGCTCGGGCTCTCATGCATCGATGCCCGCGTTTCAAGATGCTGCTGATTCAGAGTCTTCGCAAGAATTGAGCGCAACTGTCAAATGCCGCGGCACTTGCGATTTCAATCGTCCTGATGGTTAAGATGCCGCATCAGGCGCAGGCTCGTCGCGAGGAGATTATGGAGTATCGAAGGCTGGGGAATTCAGGGCTGCAGGTGTCGTTAGCGGGACTGGGCTGCAACAACTTCGGCATGCGCATCGACGCGGAAGAGACGCGCGTCGTCGTTCATCGCGCGCTCGACGAGGGCATCACGCTGTTCGACACTGCTGATATCTACGGGAATCGCGGCCAGTCGGAGGAGATGCTCGGCAAAGCGCTGGGCAACCGGCGGCACGAAATCGTATTGGCGAGCAAGTTCGGCATGGCTATGGGTGAGGGCCCGTATAAGGTCGGCGGCTCACGCCGGTACATCATGGCCGCCTGCGAGGCGAGCCTGAAGCGCCTCGGAACTGACTACATCGATCTGTATCAGATACATCAGCCGGACCCTGCCACGCCGGAGGAGGAGACGCTCGCGGCGCTTGATACGCTCGTGCGGTCGGGCAAGGTGCGTTATCTCGGGCATAGCAACTACGCGGGTTGGCAGACCGCCGATGCGGCGTGGATCGCGAAGGTGAGGGGATGGGCGCCGTACGTCTCCGCCCAGAATCATTACAATCTGCTGAATCGTGAGATCGAAAAGGACCTCATACCGGCGTGCCGTCAATTCGGCGTCGGCATTCTGCCCTTTTTTCCGCTAGCGAGCGGATTCCTGACTGGAAAATACCGCCGCGGCGAGGCGCCCGCGGCAGGCACGCGCTTCGCCGCGATGCGCCGGCTCGCCGATCCGCTAATGACCGACGCGAACTTTCAAACGATCGAAAAACTCGAGGATTTTTCACGCAAACGCGAACATCCTTTGATCGAGCTGGCGGTAGGCTGGCTCGCTACGAAGCCCGAGATCTCCAGTGTTATCAGCGGTGCGACGAGTCCCGAGCAGGTAACCGAGAACGCCAAGGCGATCGGCTGGCGCCTCACGCCGGAGGAGATGGCGGAGGTCAATAAGATAACGAAGCGGTAACGACGCTAGCGTCGTTACCGCTTCGTTATCTTTCGGGAGTCGCTATCACCAGGAGGAGCAGTCCTCCGCTTGCTCATCGCGAGCACATGACTGCTCCTCCCTGCAGCGCAGAGGGTTCGCCAAGGGTGCCTGCGGCCCCATGGCGAACCCTCTGCGACGAACCCCGGCGGACGCCGCTGCGCGGCGTCCGCCTTCAACGAAACAGCCTCACGCTACGAAGCGATACGATCCATTGTGCCGCACGATATGACCTGACGTCGGTCCCGCGAAATGGGTGCCGATGACCGTCACCGGCTTGTCGCAATAACGCTCGACGAAGGCCTTGCGTGTCTCTCCGCCCATCTTCGGATCCGTATCGAACTCGCAAATCCAGTCGGGATGCGCGATTTGAATCGGATGATGAATCATGTCGCCGGTGATGACTGCATTCTCACCGCCCGACGAAATCCGCACGCTGGTATGCCCCGGCGTATGACCCGGCGTCGCTTCGAGCACCACGTCGCCAGTCAGCCGATGCCCGTTATCAACCAGTTCGGCGCGCCCCGCTTCGATAATCGGACGTACTGAGTCATCGATGGTCATTTTGAAATCGGCCATGCCGTCGTACTTGTTCCAATGTTCCCATTCGCGCTTGACCATCAGGTACTTTGCCTTGGGAAAGGTCGGCACCCACTTGCCGTTCTCGAGCGTGGTATTCCAACCCACATGATCAAGGTGGAGGTGAGTGCAGAGCACCGTGTCGATCGAATCGCGGCCGACACCGGCCTTCTCCATATTCTCCAGGAAGGGTAGGTGAAGGTGGTTCCAGTCGCCGAAGCCCGGACGGGTCTTGTCGTTGCCGACGCAGGTATCCACCAGGATGCGCTTGCCGTCGCTCTCGACCAGCAACGCGTGGATGCTCAAGCGGAAGTTCCCGTCCTTGCAAAATGGATCGAGCCATTCGCCCTCGCGGTTGACGTTATCAGCCACGGCCTCTTTGAGAATCATCGTGCCGGGCCAGACTGGCTCCTGTTCCTGCAGGCGCGTGATTTTGACGTCGCCAACTTTCCAACTATGCATTGAGTATTCCTCCGACGATTAATGGTGCGGACTATCTGGCGCACCTTAGCCCGACCGGGGCGCTCTCGGCAATCGCGGAATCGCGTTTCGAGGGTATTGTTAAGGGATCGCTTGGGCCAAGCGAAAGCCGCCGAGTTTGTCTGGCGATTACGCGGCACTTGTACTAGGTTTGGGCTTCCTAATCTAAATGCTGCTTCGGCGGGAACGGAAGCCGCGGAAGCTCAAAGCGAAGGAGCCGCAACGATGGCAATCAATACTGTCACGGGCAAATGCAACGCACGCGACCTGGGTTTCACGCTCATTCATGAGCATCTGACGGCTGGATTCCCCGGCTGGGAACTCGACAATCGCGGCTTCAACCGCAAGGCGGAAGTCGGCAAGGCTGTCGATCGGATGAAGGAGATTCAGGACCTGGGGGTCTCGAGCTTCGTCGATCCCTGTCCGATGGAACTCGGACGCGACCCCGAATTCGCCGCCGAGGTCGCCGAAAAGTCAGGCATGCGCGTGATCATCGCGACCGGCTTATATAACGATGCGTTCGGCATCCCGCAACACTTTCGCATGCTCGATTCGGACGATATCGCCGACGTCTATGTCAGGGAGCTGACCGAGGGTATCGGCAACACCGGCATCAAACCCGGCCTGATCAAAACCGCGACCGGCGGCATCCCGGGGATGTCCGAAGATACTGCCATCACTAAGTACGAAGAGAAGTGCCTGCGCGCCGCCGCTCGTGCGCAGAAGAAGACTGGAGCACCGCTGCTCTGCCACAACAGCGAAAGCTCGCCCTTCGGACGCGAGACGTTGGACATCTTCAAAGAAGAAGGCGTCGATTTCAACCGTGTGCTGATCGGCCATGCGTGCGGCGTGGGCGACATGAAGTACTACTTCGACATTCTCAATCGCGGCGCCTGGATCGGTTTCGATCGCTTCGGACTTGAGCCCATTGCCCCGGATAAGATGCGGTTGGCCTCGCTCATCGGCCTGCTTGCCGTCGGCTTCGACCGTATAATGTTGTCGCAGGACGCCGTCGGATGCTGGCTCGGACGTACCTTCCCTGCCATCGAAAAGATGATGGAAGCGGCGCCCAACTCCAACTATGCGCACGTCTGCCGCAACATCATTCCGCAGATGCTGAAAGCTGGCGTGTCCGAGGAAAAGATTCGCACGTTGACCGTGGATAACCCACGCGCTTACTTCGGCGACTGATATCGGGCGGCGCGTCGATCTGGTAGTTGATTGACGGCGATGGTGGAAGCGTAAGTCTCGCCATCGCCGTCTGGTACATAAGCGATGCACGTGCGAACAATACTCATTTTATTCGCAAGCGACAGTAAATAGTGGAGACTGGTGCAATGGAGAACGGCGCGGGAAACAAGCCCGGGATGCTCACGGGCATTAAGGTCCTCGATTTTTCGCAGTACCTGGCGGGACCGACAGTGACCCGCCTCATGGCCGAGATGGGCGCCGATATCATCAAGGTCGAACAGTCTCCGATGGGCGATCCTTCGCGGATGCTGCCCGCCATCCGCAACGGCCGCAGCGGTTATTTCGTGCAGCAGAATCGCGGCAAAAAAAGCCTCTGCCTGGATTTCTCCAAGCCCGAATCGATGGATCTGCTGAAGTCGCTGATTCCGAAGGTTGACGTGGTGCTGGAAAACTTCGGTCCTGGCGTAATGGAGCGGCGCGGTCTCGACTATCCTTCGCTAAAACAGCTCAACCCGCGCATCATCCTTGCTTCGATCTCGGCGTTCGGGAAAAGCGGCCCGCTCAAGCATAAGGTCGGCTACGACTTTATCGCGCAGGGTTTCGCCGGCATCATGCACATGACCGGCGCCGCCGATGGACCGCCGATGCCAGTCGGACTCGGCGTTGCCGATGTGAGCAGCGGCGTCCATGCCTTCGCCGCGATCGGTTATGCGCTGTTTCATCGCGAGCGCACCGGCGTTGGACAGCATATCGATATCTCGATGGTCGATTCGCTCTACCACATGCACGAGGCCAACGTGCAGGTGAACTCCATCACTAACGGCGAGTTTGTACCGCATCGCTTCGGCGCGCATCACCCGCTCGTGTGCCCGGTCGGAGTATTCAAGGGACCGCAAGGCTATATCGTCGTGCTCGTGCTCGACCGCCAATGGCCGGCTCTCACACGTGCGATGGGCCGGCCCGAGCTGGAAAAGGATCCTCGTTTTGCCACCAGCCCGGATCGCGGAAAGAATCAGGTCGAGTTGATCGCGATCATGGAGCAATGGATGGCGGCGCAAGGTACCGACGACGCGGTCCTCAAGGTTTTCGAGGAATTCCGCGTTCCTTCCGCGCCCGTAATGAGCATTATCGATACGCTCAAACATCCCTACTTCAAGGCGCGCAATATGGTGCGCAAAGTCAACGATCCCCTACTTGGCGAAGTCACTATTCCGGGCTTCCCGCTGAAGTACTCGGAGTTCCCAGAACTGCTCGACCTGGTTGCACCGCTGCTGGGACAGCATGGGGCCGAAGTGCTCAAGGAGAATCTGGGATTATCCGATGACCAAATCAAGACGCTCGTTGATGCGGGTGTGTTGGTCTCGGAGAATCGTTAGAAACATATGGCGCGTCGCGACACGGCGATCTGAGTATCTGCATGAGGCCGCACGTAATATGTCATATGATAATGTCGCTGGACGGCCGCATAGTCAGTTCGAGATGGAATCTCAGTCCGGAAGGTCTCGCCGAATACGAGAACACCGGCGCTACCTATCAAGCGAACGCATGGATGTGCGGGCGAATTACCATGTCCGGTTTCGCGAAAGGCTCAGCTCCTCGGCCGGGTTCCGATGCGATACCTAGAACTGACTATATTGCGCCGCACAGCGAAACCTCATTTGCGATAGCGCTCGATCCCGGCGGCAAGCTCTATTGGGATCGCAGCGATATTAGCGGCGACCATATCATTATCGTCGTGAGCGAAAGGGTCTCGTCTGACTACCTGGCTCATCTGCGGGCGAATCGCATTTCTTACCTCTTCGGCGGGCTTGATAGTCTCGATCTGTCTGTCGTCCTCGACAAGCTCTCAACCAAATTCCCGATCAAGACTCTCCTGCTCGAAGGCGGCGGCAAGATCAATGGTTCGATGCTGCGAGCGGGCTTGATCGACGAACTGAGCCTCCTTGTTGCTCCCGTCGCAGATGGCTCGATCGGGACGCCTGCCCTGTTCGACGTTCTCGACCCACTTCCTACTGGTGGGCCCGGCGTCCGTTGGAAGCTACGTTCGATGGATCGCCGCGCCGATGACGTCATCTGGCTCCGCTACACCATCGACCGCGTTGGTCAATGAAAGCACTGAAGCGCTAGGCTGGCGCGAAAATACAACGGGGCGGGCCATCGCTACGACCCGCCCCGCTTTCTTCAACTAATTTATGCGATTGTGATTCTCGATTATGCCGCCTTCGAATGTGCCGGCATGTCGAGCGCCGTCGGCTCGACCAGATCCGCCGTCTTCATCGCCTTGAGTTCCGGCATCACCTTCTTCGCAAACAGCTTCATGCTGCGCTCTACCTCGTCGAACGGCATTCCCGCGTAGCTGAAATTCATCATCACGCCATTGGCGTCGATCACGTCCTTGATGAACGCGATCTTCTCGATCACCTGGTCGGGCGTGCCCCACGGCATCAGCTTCGCAAAATCCGCAGCCGCATTATCCATTCCCCGTATCTCGATGTACTTGCCGACCTGGCTATAGAACTCGTAGCTCTTGTGCGATCCGAAATGCTGCTGCGTCATTTCATAGTGGCGCATCGCCGTATGGTAATAAGCCACGATCCACTTCATCGCCATTTCTTCGGCGCGGTCCTTGTTCTCATCGACGAAGCAGAATCCGCCCGACAGCGGCTTGGGCGGCGGAGTGTTCCCGTTAACCTCGGCCCAGACCTTGTGGTAAACCTTGAAGTCCTCCTTGACGACTTCCCAGGGCTTCTGCGGGATCACCAGCAGGCCGACTCCGAGTTTCGCCATGATGGGCATCGACTCGGGCGAGACCGCCGCCGCATAAGTCCGTCCTTTGAACGATCGCGCCGGGAACGGGCGGATGTCGCGGCGCGGCTGCCGGGTGTATTTGCCGCCTTCGATGTAGCCGTTTTCGAGCGCGTTCAGAACCAGTTCCGCGTACTCGACAAACAGGCTGCGACCCTCGTTCTGGTCGAGCCGGAAGCCCTCGTATTCGATTCGCGCGAGTCCGCGGCCGAGGCCCAGGATGAAGCGTCCGTTCGAGATGTGATCCAGCAGCGAAATCTGCTCCGCAACGCGAACCGGGTCATGCCACGGCAGCACCACGACCATCGAGCCGAGCTTTATCTTGCTGGTCTTCCCCGCCATATACGACAGGAATTGGAGAACGTCGGGACACATCGTGTAGTCGTCGAAGTGATGTTCGACGGACCACACCGAGTCGAAGCCGAGGGGCTCGGCCATTTCGCACAGGCGCACTTCGTTGCGATAGACCTCGGCGTCGGAGAGTGCGTTCCCCGGGTTTTGAAATGCTACTCCGTAACCTACATGCATGGGATTCCCTCCTCCGCCGATCGCGTTTAGGGTGGTTTCGCGGTTCGATTTGCCCAGGTATGACCGGCGGGTATCATCCGGGACACGATAATCGAAGTTTACTTATAGCAGCGTGGCGCTAATTCTCGATAGTCTGCCGTATCCCTACAGACCAGGCCCTCACAGACCAGGCCCTCATGCTTGATGGCGATGGCCCCTCTCGGGTTGCGCGCTTTGGCTTCACGTAGTGTAATTGTCGCCCTGCACGGTCCCGCTCTGGGATCTGATTTGGGTTGTGCGATGCCTCAAATAATCCATCTCTGGATCCGCCGCAACTGCTCGGACGGTCCCAAATGCCGTGATTTCATTGGGCTTTACCGTCTTCTCGAAATTTGGCACGTTGCTCGCAATTCGTATGTCGGCATGGAGGCTCGCAGCTATACGCCGTACGAGGCCGTACTTCACCATGGGGGCAGCGCCGAACCCGTTATCCTGCGTCCGCGGCGGCTTGCGGGTCGCATGTCGGGACCGGACGATCAATAATGGGGATGATTGCCAGGCCATTATCCCGGCAGAACGGCGGCCACGAAAGCGTTTTCCGCGAGCGTCGTATCCGTCGCACTAGACAGACCAAGGAGCAATCGCATTGAGTGACGCCAAGACCACCACGAAACCTTTTGAATCTACGATGCCGCGCATGCGTATCGCGCAGATCGCACCGCTGTACGAGCGCATACCGCCCAAACTCTACGGTGGCACCGAGCGTACCGTCTCGTACATTACCGAAGAACTCGTGCGTCGCGGTCATGACGTGACCCTTTTCGCCGCAGGCGATGCGCAGACCAAAGCCAAGTTGCGCCCGGCCTGCCCGCAGGCGCTCCGCCTGGTCGGGAAGCAGGAGCTCGGCGCGTACTTGCAACTGCCGATGCTCTCCGACGTCTATGAGAATGCCGACGAATTCGACGTCATCCATACCCACATTGACTACTGGTCCTTCGCTTTCGCCCCGTTTGTCAAAACTCCGACCGTCTCCACGATGCATGGGCGGCTGGATATCGAAGACTTGAAGCCGGTCTATTCGCGCTACCGGACCGTGCCGCTGGTCTCCATCAGCGACTCTCAGCGCCAACCGCTCCCCTTCATGAACTGGGTCTCGACCATTTATCACGGCATTCCGCGCGACCTGCTCAGCTACAGCAAGGGACCCGGAAAATATCTCGCTTTCCTCGGGCGCATCTCCCCCGAAAAACGGCCCGATCTGGCCATCGATCTCGCCAAGAAGGTTGGCATCCCAATCAAGCTCGCGGCCAAGGTGGACGTTAACGACCGTGCTTATTTCGACTCCGTGATAAAGCCGCGCCTGTCCTCGCCCGACGTCGAGTACATCGGCGAGATCAACGAATCGCAAAAGAATGAGTTCCTCGGCAACGCCCTGGCCCTCATGTTCACGATCGACTGGCCCGAGCCGTTTGGCCTCGCGATGATTGAGGCGCTCGCTTGCGGCACTCCGGTTATTGCCCGACCCTGCGGGTCCGTGCCCGAGGTGCTCCGCCACGGCGTCAGCGCCCTTATCGCCACGGAATTCGACGACCTCGTGAAGGCCGTAAAAAATATCGATAAAATCAAGCGTGAGGATTGCCGCAAGGAATTCGAGACCCGCTTTACCGCGGACGTGATGGCCGCTCAATACGAGCGCCTCTTTCACGATTTGATCAGCGCCCGCAACAATGGAGCGCACCCACAGGCGCGCTTCGAGGCAGGACAGCCGGCGGCGCGGTGAAGCGCCGCCGTGAAGGTGGCCCCGGTGGTCCCGCGAGCCGTCGCCGTACGACCACTCCGCAGGAAGCCCGAGCCGTCCTGAAGGTCGGCTCGGCTTTCTATGTTTTAGCTTCATCGCTCAGTTCCCGACGGACTACGCGGGTGCTTGCCGACGGCCACAGCTTCGCGATCTTTGACGCCGGGGGCGATATCGTCGAATCGCCGCTCGAAGCGCTGGGTCTGTTCCATGGCGACACCCGTTACATCAGCCGCTTCGAGCTTCGCATCAACAGCGAGACGCCCTACTTCCTTAACTCATTTCTGAGCGACGACAAGGCGCAGTTGCGCGTCAACCTTACTAATCCGGACCTCGCCGTGAATGGCGACACCATCGGCCTGCCGCGCAATTCCATCCAGCTCGAGCGGGGCTGGACACTCGGACAGGCCGCCCTGTTTCATCGTCTGGTGGTGCGCAATTACACCCAGGCTTCCGTCAAGATTGACCTCGAATTCCGTTTCGCCGTTGACTTCGTTGACCTTTTTGAGGTCCGTGGGGTCAAGCGTGCTCGTCATGGCGAAATGCTCACGCCCGAACGTCACAGGGATCGGATTAAGTTCCTCTACCGCGGACTCGACGACGCCGTGCGCTTCAGCGAGATGCACTTTATGCAGGCGCCAACCGAGCTCGATTCCGACCGTGCCGTCTATGCCCTCAAACTGGAGCCGGACGCCCACGCCATTCTCGAACTTGGCGTAACTTGCGGAAACCTGGGCGACCACTCACCTGCCGCGACTGAGGCCCATCTGCATCCGGCGCCAAAAACGGCGCCGAGTTTCGAGCATGTGCTCAGCGCGCGTCATACTCAGATCGCCCATACCGCTGCCGGTTGGGCGAAGGTCTCCGCGACTAACGAGCTGATGAACTCGCTTCTGCGCCACTCGGATTGCGACCTGATGTCGATCATTTCGCACACGGCCGTCGGAACGTACATCATGGCGGGGATCCCGTGGTTTGCCACGCTCTTTGGCCGCGACAGCATTATCACTGCGCTTTCGGTTCTGCCCTTCGCCCCGGGTATTGCCGCGGGAACGCTGCGCACCCTCGCCCACTTCCAGGGTAGCGAGGTCAATCAGGCCCGCGACGAACAGCCTGGCAAAATCGTCCACGAAATGCGGGCCGGCGAGATGGCGGTGCTGCATGAGATTCCCTTCGGCCGCTACTACGGCAGCGTGGATTCGACGCCGCTTTTCCTCTGGCTCTTCGGCCGCTACGTCGCCACCACCGGCGATCTTAAATTCGCCGAGGAGTTATGGCCCCACGTCGAACGCGCTCTCGCCTGGGTCGAAAAGTACGGCGATCCTGACCGCGACGGCTACGTCGAATACCTGCGCGAGACTCCGCAGGGACTCGCCAATCAAGGCTGGAAGGATTCCTTCGACTCCATCTCGCATGCCGATGGCACACTCGCTCGCCCGCCGATCGCGCTCTGCGAAGTCCAGGGCTACGTATATGCCGCATACACCACTATCGCGGAGGTCGCAGCCCGGTTGAACCGTAACGCGGAAGCGTCGCGGCTGGCCGATCGGGCCGAGCGGCTCAAGGCGAACTTCTCCCGCGATTTCTGGCTCGACGACGAAGGCATGGTCGCGCTCGCTCTCGACGGCGACAAAAAGCCCTGCCGCGTGATGGCCTCGAACGCCGCCCATTGCCTCGCGACTGGCCTGCTCGATCGCGAGCAGGAGCAAGCGCTGGCTAAGCGCCTGATGGCCGACGATATGTTCTCCGGGTGGGGCGTACGGACCCTTAGCGCCTCGGCCCGCCGCTACAATCCGATGAGCTATCACAACGGATCGGTCTGGCCGCACGACAATGCGATTGCCGCGCTCGGATTGGCTCGCATCGCGGGCCGCGCCGGCTCCCTCAGCATCATGGGCGGCATGTTCGATTCCGCCATCGAGCTTCACGGCGGCAGCCTGCCCGAACTGTTTTGCGGTTTCACCCGCGAGCCTCGCCTCGGCCCCGTTCCCTACCCGGTCGCCTGCCATCCGCAGGCCTGGGCCGCCGCCAGTGTCATGATGATGTTGCAGGCGATCCTGGGACTTACCGTTGACGGCTTCAACCGCCGTCTGGTCATCGAGTCACCCGTGCTTCCCGAGGGCATGGGATCGCTTTCTATCGAAGGCATGCGGGTCGGCACCGGCTCCGCATCCTTTACTGTGCAAGGCTCGCCGAAAGGCGCGACGGTCGCCCTCACCGGCAAACGTGGTCCCGTCACTATCGAAGTAAAAAGCTGACGCTCCGTTCTCGTCCTACTCCAGCGTTATTAAAGTAATACATTAAGATTTGGCTCCTCGCGGACACCCCCTTTACGACGCAAGTGAGCCGACCCCTGTTCCGGGCGCTCACGGAGGCGAGACCGCGTCGGTCGCGGTCGATGAAGGCGTCGGCAACGATGACGTTGATGCCGATGGCGAGGGGGTAGATTCCGCCAGTGGCGCTTCGCTCAATCCAGGGGTCGGCGTCGGGACCAACCCGGATGCCTGCGGCGAAGCTGTCGAAGGCGTCGGTGTTGCGGTAGCGGTCGTACTCACCGGAGCTGCTTCCAGCGGCGCGGCGGTGGGAGATGGCGTCAAAGTTAAAGCGATAGTTGAAGTTGGTGTTGACGTCGGGGACGCCGGTGACGAGATTTCCGAGGCCACCGGTCGCGAAGGTCTGGGCTTAGGCTCGTGCGGCCTCGGTGATCGTAGCGAGGTTGGAGCCGGTGATGCCGGGGCCGTCGGTGTGGGCGTTGGAATCGCCGTCGCGGTGAGCGTCGGACTGGCGGTCGGCGTGGGACTTGGCGTCGGGGTCGGGGTTGGCGAGGGCTTCAGCCACTGCGCCGGCCAGCGCACCGAAATAACCGTCGCGGTCTGGCCCGCACGCGCATTCACCATGTTCGCCGCGGCGGTGAACTTGCCCGTTGCCGGATCGAAGATTTCGCTGCTTGCCAGCGGCTTGTAATTTGAATCCCATCCGCCTGCGATCAGAACCTTACCGTCCGGCAGCAGGCTCGCCGTGTGGTCGAAGCGGCTGACATTCATCGGTGCGGTGGCCCGAAAGCTGCCGGTCACCGGACTGTAGATCTCCGCCGACGTATCGCCGTGACCGCCCGCGATCAACACCCGTCCGTCGTTGAGGAGCGTCGCCGTATGCCCCGCACGGGTCTGCTTCATCTTCGGGCCCATCGTAAACTTGCCGGTCTTTGGATTGTAGAATTCGGTCGTGGCGAGCGCCCCGCTGCGAGCGTACGGACTGCCGCCCGCGATCAGCACGCGGCCGTCCTTGAGCATCGTCGCGGTATGGTAGATGCGGTTAGTGCTCATCGCGCCGGTGCGTGTGAATTTTCCATTCACCGGATTGTAGATTTCCGCAACCGCGTCGCCTCCCCCCGCCATCAGTACACGCCCGTCCGCCAGCATCGTCGCCGTCTGGCCATAGCGGCTCTCCGTCATGTCGCCGGTTGGGCTGAATTTCCTGCTCCGTCCGTCGAATAGTTCAGCACTATTGCCGCCGCCACCCGCCACCAACGCCTTGCCACCGGCTATGGATGTGGCCGTGAGTTCATCGCGCGCCGTCGTCATCGGATCAACCGCATTGAACGTGCCGTTTGCCGGATCGAAGATCTCGGCCGACGACAGTATCGAGGGCATCGCCGGCCCCGGGAACACAATCATCGGCACCAACTCCGTATCGACGCCACCGGCGACGAGCACGCGGCCGTCGCGCATCAGCACAGCCGCATGGCGATCGCGATGCGCCGTCATCGGCGCGATCGACTGAAAGCTGCCGCTGACCGGATCGTAAATCTCCGCCGAATCCAGCACTGCCGGACTGTCGCCGGTAGGCACGCTGATCGTACCGGTACCGCCGGTCACCAGCACCAGCGGGCGCGTTACGACCTTGGGCGTTGGTTTGGGCTTTGGCGTCGGCGTCGGGGTGGCCCTCCCATGATGGCGATGATGGTGGCTCGTGGCCGCGGAAGCCCCCGCCGTCATCGCCATCAGCGCTGCGACCATCACGAGCGCGGCGCAACGCGCCAGCCTTCTTACGCTCTCCCGCCGATGGGACCCGCGAGCCGCGCCCCGCCGAAGTTCATTCATGAACGGTCACCGGCCGCGCTTCGGCTTTATGACGCTTGGCTTGAACTTCTGCCCATTGTTCCTCCTTCGCCGCGACCTCGAGGGTCAACCCCCGCGTCTCGTCCAGGAAGAGGCCGTATATGATTGCGCTGGGGAAGCCGAGCAAGGCGAAATAGCGCACGACCGTGGTGAGACCGCCCAGCGGACCGATTAGCGCGGCGATCGCTGTCTGTGCGATCACCGAGAAGACCGCGCCGGTAATCATCTGCCATCCGACCATCGTGCTCCGCAGCGCTGCCGGGAAAAGCTCGGTCGCTGCCGAGTTGGCACCGACGGTCATGACAGCCGAGGCCACCTTGAACCAGCAATAGGCGACGGCCAACCACAGGAAGGGAAAGGTCAGCGCCCCGGGACCCCAGTAGAATGCAAGCGCGCCAAGCCATCCGGCGCCCCCGATGTATGCCACCGTCGGCACGCGCCCGAAGCGTTCCGAGGTCCATGCCCCAATTGGGAAGCCGATCATTCCGACGCCCATCCCAAGTACGACCAGGGTGCTCGCCTTGGCCGGCGCCAGTCCCAGAATCGAGACCGCCTCGAAATAGAGCCAGCCGTTAACGGCTGTCCCCGCCATCGTGTCGAGGGCGGCGGTGGACAGCAGCGTCAGTGCGCGCCGCCGATAGAGCGGATGGAGGATGTCATAGAAATGGCTGCCTTTGACCGATCCCGCTGACGCATGCTGCGCCCAGTTATTCTCGATCGGCAGCATTCGAGCGACCGCCGGCGCCAGCAGGATCCCGGCGACGCTCGGACCGAACAGCCATTCCCACTCGTAACCCCACTGGAGCAGGAAGGGGATAAAGATGTAACCGAGTACGCCGCCGACCGCGCTCGCCGCCGCGCCGAAGGCCTGCCCCCGCGCACGCTGCTCCGTCGGCAGCTCTTCGGCCAGCATCACGGTAGCCGAGGAGACTGAGCCGCCCAGTAGCGCCGCGATCAGGATTTGGAAAAGCGCGAATAACCACGCCCATAGCGCCAGCGCTGCGCCGAGGGCGAATATTGGCGCAAGCACGAGGCTCGTCAGGATGATCAGGCGCCGCCCCACCCGATCGGCCAGTCGCGCCAGGAGCATCGAGCCAAAGGCCGAGATCGACATCCAGGCGAACAGGCGTGCGAGCGCCGGTTGGCTCAAATGGAAGCTTTTGGCAATCCAGGGAGAGGCAATGCCTGAGACGGACAGCGTATAGCCCTGGTAAATGAGTAGCAGGACGATTGCGCCGATAATCGCCCATGACCCGGTAGAACCCTGGACTTCAGGGGTGCCTGGATCATGTGGAGCCCCTGCAGCTTGGATTCCGCCCGTCATCCCGTCATCAACCGCGTCCGCTTTCACCATCCCGCCGGCGATGTTGGCCGCTTCAATGGTTTTAGCGTAATTACGCCCCTACCGAAACCACATAGCATCTGAACCACCGGTGCCGAATGAGTCTGCCAACCGGGCAGAACATGTTTTCGTTTATGGTCAAAGTGATGGTTCCTGCGTGATTTGGTGCGGCCTTCCCAAATGGGATAGCGGGAAAGTGCATTTCAAACGATAGAGCATGCTGTCAGGCGAAATTCATGTGCGAAATCAACGGTTCTTTGACGCTCAGGACCGGCATGTCAGTTGCACTAAGCGTTACCCAAGGACATCTGCAACCAATTTTGCTTAGAGCCTGACTACTCATGGACCCAAAACCTGTAAGTTTCCGTCAACAACCGCTTGTCCGCTTCCTCGCGTGTGTGCGGCCGCAGCTGCGGCTCGTGGTTCTCGCGGCATTAATGGGTGTCGGCAAGTTTACGCTGCCGCTCGCTTTCCCGTTTGCCTTCAAGTACGTCGTTGACGTTCTACTAGCGTCGAAGCCGACGCCCGATCGGATCGACCTCGTCATCGACCGCTGGTGCAGTGGGTTAGCCCACACGGTCGGCCTCGGTGCGAGCGCGCAAGACAAGCTCGGCGTGCTGAGCATTGTGATGTTGCTGATCTACGTGCTTCAGGCGGCGGTCAGCTATTTCCGCAATTACTGGGCCGGTATCGCGGGCAATCGCCTGATTTTCGGCCTTCGCACCGAGCTGTACACTCATCTGCAGCGCCTTCCCCATTCGTTCTTTGATCGCCATCCGGCGGGCGCGATCGTGTCCCGCGTACTCAATGACGTTACGCAGGCCAGCGAACTGGTTAACTCTACTCTGATCGACGTCTGGACCGACGCCTCGTTACTCGGACTGGTGATCTTCGCGCTGTTCGAACTGAACTGGAAACTCGCCCTCATTTCACTGTGTATCGCGCCGCTTTGGGTTGGCTTCATGCGCCACTTCGCACCGCGCATCAAGGCCGTCAGCCATCGTATGCAGGAAGCTGTAGAGGTCATCTCGGGTGAAGTGCACGAGCGGGTTGTAGGCGCCACTACGGTCAAATCCTTCGGCCGCGAAGATCATGAGGTCAGCGTCTTCAATGGCCGTAACGAAGTTCTGTTCAGCCGCACCATCGACAAGGTGAAGCTCGCCGCCGCCCAGGAGATGCTCATCCAGTTGCTTACACGCTGCGCCCCGGCAATCGTGGTTTGGGCGGGCGCTGTGATGATCATCAAGGGCGAGATGACGCTTGGCACCCTGATGGCGTTCTTTACGCTGCTCGGCTTCCTCTATCTGCCGCTGGAGCGCTTCGCCCAGCTTTCGATGGTGGTGTCGGCCTCCGGCGCCGCGATTGAACGAATCTTCAACTTCCTGGATCTGAAGCCCGAAATTACCGACCATCCGCTGGCCCGTCCGTTCAACGTCAAGCGCGGTGCGGTTGACTTCGAAGGCGTGAAGTTCAGCTACCCGGCTCGCGAAGGTGCGGCGCGTCGTGAAGTTCTCAAAGGCGTTGACGTGCATGTGCCGGGCGGTTATCGAGTCGCCCTGGTGGGACGCTCGGGCGCCGGCAAAAGCACGCTTGCCAACCTGATCCCGCGGTTTTATGACGTGACTGGCGGCCGCGTGCTCATCGACGGCAAGGACGTACGCCACTTCACGCTCAAGTCGCTGCGCGAGAACGTCAGTCTGGTGAGTCAGGATGCCCTGCTCTTCAGTGCCAGCGTCCGCGAGAATCTGCGCTATGCGCGTCCGGACGCCACCGACGAAATGATGTGGCAGGCGCTCGATCTGGCGAATCTCCGCAGTTTCGTCGCCGAATTGCCCGAAAAGCTTGAAACAGTGATCGGCGAACGTGGCGTAAAGGTTTCTGGCGGACAGCGTCAACGCCTCGCTCTGGCCCGCGCCTTTTTGAAGGATTCGAAGATCGTCATCCTCGATGAGGCGACTTCGGCGGTCGATTCGGAATCGGAAAACCTGATCCATGAAGCGATGGAGCGTCTGATGGTGGGCCGCACGGTCTTCCTTATCGCGCATCGCCTGCGCAGCGCACTCACTGCGGACATGATTCTGGTGGTCGATCAGGGCAAAGTAGTAGAGACCGGAACGCATAGCGATCTGCTGAATCGCAGCGGCACGTATGCGCGCCTCTACCACGAACAAACCCGCGGCCTGGCGGCGATCGATCCGACCACTCCGGGTGGAGCGGCGGCGGCTCCTCAGCGCGCCTGATCAACTGACACGCGGCTCGCTTAGTCCTTAAACTTGCAGCCAACGGGACGGTCGCCTTCGAGTGGCCGTCCCGTTTTTCGTTGGAAGCCCCCGTACTCCGCATCGCGAGCTCGTCTGGTCCGGATGAGTTGACCGGAACGCGCGTACCTGATGAAACGGGGGACGCGAGCAACCGTCATCTCCTACATGCGTCATCTGCCTCCCGCGATCGTCCCCATCGGGAAGAATGTTCCACCTCAAGCCGCAATCTGGCTGGAGCATGAACCGCGAGCGTTCGCGCCGATACCCTTTGCGGTTCGCAGAAAGCCTCATCGCCTGTTGCGCTGCATCGGGATGCTGTCAGTTCTGCTGCTTGCGGGTGCGGCCTCTGATCGCCGCGCTTTGGCCGGCCCGCAGGTTCCGCCTAAGCTGCCGAATCTGTTGCGGGTTCATGTGATTGGGCTGCGCAACGATCATGGCGACGTCCGCTGCAGCCTCTTCTCGTCGGCGGAAGGATTTCCCTCCGACTCCGACAATCGCTCGACCACCGTCGTTGCACAGATCGCGAATCGGGCGGCAATCTGCACCTTCGCGGGAATTGCTCCCGGCCTATATGCGATTGTGCTGTTTCACGACGAGAACGCTGACGGCATCTTTAATCGCAATTGGCTTGGCCTACCTGAAGAGGGTTACGGATTCTCGAACAACGCCCGCGTCTATCTGCGGCCGCCGAGTTTCAAGGCTGCCAGTTTTTCGTTTGCCGGTGGGACTCTCGATACACAAATCAAAATTCGCTACTGACGGCGCAAAATTGGTTGCTCAAATGCGTCGTTACCGCCAAACCATCACCGATGGCGTTCCAAGGCCGCAAATTCATCAAACGCTAAAATTACGCAACGGTTTTTCTGGTTGAGTCCGCACCGCCTTCCGCGTAATTGTTTGCAGGAGCGAGCGGCGTTTGAATCTCGAAAAGTCCTCATTTCGTCGATGATTTTCGTATTTTGCGAAGCAACCGGAGATTCGACCGTTCCAGGCGCTCCCGCTTATGCCCGAAAGCATCGACTATTAGCTGCCCTATGCGTTTCCGCAGCGATGGCATGGTTTTCGCTGGGCTTCCATAGGATAATTTTCATCCCAGAATTCCTCGGTTATAGCGGATTTCAAGAATGGCCACGGCGCCGAAGTTAACGACTCCCACCCACGCGACGCCGCAGCGCGCCGAGTCGCATAAGTGGCTGGTGGCGCTGGCCGTGATGCTCGGGGCGACGCTCGAGGTCCTCGACACCTCCATCGTGAACGTCGCGCTGCCGCACATGCAGGGCAGTTTCTCGGCCAGCGTCGATGAAATCACCTGGGTGTTGACGAGCTACCTGGTGGCGAACGGAATTATGATCCCGCTCACCGGATGGATTTCGTCGCGCTTTGGCCGCAAGCGCTATTTCATGGTCTCCGTAGTCGTCTTCGTGTTCGCGTCGGGGCTATGCGGCGCCGCGCAGACGCTCGATCAGATGGTGCTCTTTCGCCTCATTCAGGGGGCTGCGGGCGCCGCGATGATTCCGTCGTCGCAGGCCATCCTGATGGAGACTTTTCCGCCGGCCGAACAAGGCCTCGCGATGGCGATGTGGGGCGTCGGCCTGATGGCCGCGCCGGTCCTCGGACCGACCCTCGGCGGCTGGATCACCGACAACTGGAACTGGCGCTGGAACTTCTATATCAACCTGCCCATCGGGACTATCGCCGCTGTGATGGTTTTCTGGTTCGTCCACGACCCCGCGTATCTGCGTGCGAAGCAGGGCGTGAAACGGCCGGTCGATTACCTTGGAATCCTCTACCTGGTGCTCGGACTCGGCCTGCTGCAGGTGGTGCTCGACCGGGGTCAGCGCGCGGATTGGTTCAACGCACCGTGGGTCTGCTATTTCACCATGGGTTCGGTCGCCGCGATCGCCCTGATGGTCTGGCACGAACTCCATTTCCCGGATCCGATTCTCGACCTCACGATCGTCAAAATCCCGCTGTTCGATATCGCGGTGATGGCGATCATGGCGATGGTCCTCATCCTCTACGGCACGAACCTGTTGAACCCACTCTTCCTGCAGAACCTCCTTGGTTACAACGCCTGGCGAGCGGGAGTGGCGGTGGCGCCGCGCGGTGCGGGGACGCTGGTCGCGATGCTGCTGGTGGGGCAGATGTCGCGGCGTGGTTTCGACATGCGTCCGCTGGTGGGAGTGGGCTTCGCGATCGTTGCTTATGCGACGTGGCAGATGGGCCATTGGGATCTCGACGTCGGCACGCGGGCGCTGGCGATTCCGATCATCCTGTCGGGCGTGGGTAGCGGCTTCATTTTCCCCACGCTGTCGGCGACGACGCTCTCATGCGTGGCCAAGGAACGTATGGGCTATGCGGCGAGCCTCTACAACATGATGCGCAACACCGGTTCGGCCATCGGAATCTCGATCGTCACCAACATGCTCAACAGCCGCGAGCAGATCCATCAGTCGTACCTGGTACAGCATTTTTCGGTTTTTGACGCGTGGCATATGAGCGAACAGGGTGCGCGGATGCCGGGGGCGCAGGCCTTTGATTTCGCCCGCGAACTAGCGACAAATCAGAAGCAGGGCCTGGGCATGGTGTACCAGACGGTACAGGTGCAGGCGTCGCTGCTCGCCTTCAACGATATCTATCGCGCACTCGCGATCCTCGGACTGCTCTGCGTTCCCATCTGCATTTTCCTCAAGAAGCCGGTGGGCGGTGGCGGCTCCGCCGGCGGCCATTAAGTTAGCGGACCAGCGAGATCCAGCGAATTCTATTGACCGCGCTTCAGTCCCACTGGAACGTGACGACCTCCAGTCATTTGGGTTTCGGCGAAGAATTCGGAATAAGCAGAAGGAACATCTTCGCCAAAAGGGAAGTCTGAAACCTTGGTAAGGTTTCAGTATCCGAAAAAGCTAAGGTTTCGGGTTCTTCAACCGTTTCCGGCGGCGAGGCTGACGGCGGAGCGGAGGCGATTGACGGTGCGGTCGCGGCCGAGGACGGCGATCACCTCGTAGATGCCCGGGCTGACGGTTCCCCCAGTCAGAGCGACGCGAACGGGTTGTGCGAGCTGCCCGAGTTTAAGATTGAAGCGTGACAGCACGCTCTCGAAAGCCGCCTGAATCGACGCTTCGTTGAAATCATCGGCGAGCGTGGCGAGTTCGGACGCAACCGCGGCCAGCGGCTCGGCGATTTCGGGTTTCAGGAATTTCGCCGCCGCCTTCGGATCGATCGTGATTTCGTCGTTGAGATAGAAGCTCGCGAATTCGACCAGCTCGACCAACGTTTTGGCGCGCTCGCGCAAGGTCGCGATCATCTTCTCGAGCCAAGCGTCGTCACCCGGAATCGTCCAGCCTTTGCGCTCGATAAACGGCTTAACGTCATGCACTAGACGGTTCAGCGGCAACTCCTTCATATAATGGAAGTTGAGCCAGAGGAGCTTTTCCGCATTGAAGATGCCCGCCGACTTGCCGCAACTGGCGAAGTCGAAATAGTCGAACATCTCCTGCAGCGAGAAGATTTCCTGGTCGCCATGAGACCATCCGAGGCGCACCAGGTAGTTGAGCAGCGCTTCGGGAAAATACCCTAGGTCGCGGTAGGCGAAGACCGACGTAGCGCCATGGCGTTTCGAGAGCTTCTGCCCGTCGGATCCCATCACCATCGGGAGATGCGCATAGGCGGGCGGGGTCAGGCCGAGGGCGTAGAAGATCTGCATCTGGCGCGGCGTGTTCGGCAGATGGTCGTCGCCGCGCACCACGTGGGTCATGCCGAAATCGGCGTCGTCGAGGACCGTGGCGAAATTGTAGGTCGGCACGCCGTCGGAGCGAAAGATGATGAGGTCATCGAGCTCGGTATTCTCAAAGACCGCCCTGCCCTTGATCAGATCGTCAACTACGGTGACGCCTTCATTCGGCGACCGAAAGCGGATGGTGTAGTTGCGCCCGGCCTTCTTGTCGGGAAGCTCCACTTTCGGCAGGTCGGCACTTGGAGTGCGATCACGGCAGCGGCCGTTATAGCCGGGCTTGCGATGTTCGCGTTCCGCCGCCTTGCGCATCGCGTCGAGTTCCGCGGCCGTGCAGTAGCATGGATAGGCCTTGCCCTCGCGCAACAGCTTGAGAGCACCGTCGCGATAACGATCGAAACGCTCGGACTGGAAGTACTTGCGATCGGGTGGCCCTTCGTCCCAATCGACGCCGAGCCAGCGCAGGCTGCCGAGGATTTCGTCGAGGGACTCCGTGGTCGAGCGTTCCTGGTCGGTATCGTCGATGCGCAGGACGAACGCGCCCTGATTGTGCCGCGCGAAAAGGTACGCAAACAGGCCGGATCGGACATTGCCGATATGAAGCGCACCGGTCGGACTCGGCGCGTAGCGGGTGCGAACGGTCACTATATTATTCCCACTCGATGGTCGCGGGCGGTTTCGAGGTGATGTCGTAAACCACACGGTTGACCCCGCGAGTCTCGTTGGTGATGCGGCTGGAGAGGCGCGCGAGGAAGGCCGGATCGAGGCGCGCCCAGTCGGCGGTCATGCCGTCCTGCGACTCGACGGCGCGAATCGCGATGGCGCTTTCGTAACTGCGTCCGTCACCCATCACGCCGACGGTCTTCAGCGGGAGCAGCACCGCGAAGGCCTGCCATAGGCGCGAACCGAGTCCGGCGCGAGCGACCTCGTCCATCACGACCGCGTCGGCGCCGCGCAGCAGGTCGAGCCGGGCGCGCGTGACCTCGCCGACGATGCGGACCGCGAGACCGGGGCCCGGAAAAGGCTCGCGATCGACGATCTCGGCGGGCAAGCCAAGCTCGCGGCCCACCTCGCGGACCTCGTCCTTGAAGAGCTCGCGCAGCGGTTCGATGAGCTCGAGCTTCATGTGTTCGGGCAAGCCGCCGACGTTGTGGTGGCTCTTGATGACAGCGGACGGGCCTTTGAACGAGACCGATTCGATTACGTCGGGGTAGAGCGTGCCCTGCCCCAGGAACCGCGCGCCGCCGATCTTGTGCGCTTCCTGATCGAAGATCTCGATGAAGGTATGTCCGATGACGCGGCGCTTCAATTCGGGATCGATAACGCCGGCGAGGCGCTCGACGAAGAGATCGGCGGCGTCAGCGATGCGCATCGGAATGCCGAGGCGTTCGGCGAAGGTCGCTTCCATGCGATCGCGCTCGCCGGCGCGCAGCAGGCCGTTATCGACGAAGACGCAGATGAGGCGGTCGCCGATCGCGCGATGGATGAGTGCCGCCGCCACCGAAGAATCGACGCCGCCGGACAGTCCCAAGATCACTCGGTCGCCGGGGCCGACGCGGTCGCGGATTTCCTTGAGCTTGGTCTCGACGAAGCCCGCCATCGTCCAATCACCGGGCTCGCCGCAGATTTTGAGGACAAAATTGCGCAGCACCTGGGCGCCGCAAGGGGTATGCACGACTTCGGGATGAAACTGGATGCCGCGCATGAGGCCGTCGCGAGTGCGCACGGCAGCGAACGGCGAATTGTCGCTGTGGGCGATGGCGGCCAGTTCACCGGGGATGTGCTCGAGGCGATCGCCGTGGGACATCCAGACCTGCTGGCCGCCGCCGTCGAGGCCCTCGAAGAGCGTGTCGGGTTCGTCGATAACGAGCGTCGCGGAACCGTATTCGCGCGCGTGAGCACCGGCGCTGTGCGCACCAAGATGCTGCGCGATGACGTACATGCCGTAGCAGATTCCGAGCACCGGGACGCCAAGGTGCAGGACTTCATCGGCGATATCGGGCGCGCCGCTGTCGTAGAGGCTCGCGGGACCGCCGGACAGAATGATGCCGCGAGGATTCAGCGCACGGATTTTCTCCGGCGCCAAATTAAATGGATGAATCTCGCAATAGACGCGGGCCTCGCGCACGCGCCGGGCGATGAGCTGGGTGTATTGGCTGCCGAAATCGAGAATCAGGATCACGAAATTACCTTGCCCTAGAATATAGCCGACCGCATCGGAGCGGCGAAGAGCGTGCCGGCGGCGCTGTCCACAAAGAAGTGGCGCGCGTCAGCGGAAGAGCTTGACGGTGTACACGATGGTGAGCGTGACTCCGCAGACAATGATGATGGAGCGCAGGATTGCGCGCGGCATCACCTTGGCGAGGCGCATCCCGAACCATCCGCCGGCGATAGCACCGGGCATCATGCCGAGGGCAACTCCCCAGGCAATCCCGGACCACGCCAGCACCAGCACGGCGGCGGCGTTCGAGGTGACCTGCACCAGCATCTTGAAGATGTTCGCGCGGCGGGCGTCATGCAAGCCGCAAAGCGCCAGGCCCGCCATCACCAGCACGCCGCCGCCAGCGCCGAAATAGCCGTTGTAAATCGCGACGATAAAGATCACCGGCAACGCGGCGCCCTGCGGTGTCTCCGGGACGGCCTCGGGATTGAACCGTCGATTGATGATGGGGCCCGCGGCGAACAGCATCGTGCCGATGCCGAGCAGGATCGGTACGACGATGCGGAACTTGGCGTCCGGTGTCACTAGCAATAACGCGCCGCCAACGGCGCCGCCGCCGAGGCTGAGGAGGATCAGCGTCGTCAACGCATTGCGCTCAATCGCCGCGAGGTCGTCGCGCGCCGCCGCCACCGACGATGCATAGCCGGGCCACAAGCCGACCGTACAGGTCGCGTTGGCGAGTTTCTCCGTGAGGCCGATGACTCCGGTAAGCGTGGGAAAGGCGATGAACGTGCCGCCACCGGCGATTGCGTTAACGAAGGACGCCATGAAGGCGGCCACCGCGCCGATCAACGCGGCGGCGATCAATTCGGCCGGCGAGCCACTACTCGCCCTCGACGGCCTTCATGCTGCGGAAAAGCAGCAGCAGAGTGTCGTGGAACTGCGGCTCATTCTCGCCGACGGCCGCGAAGAAGTCCTCGTAGGCGCGTTCGATTACCGGGATACACCGCAGGATGACGCGATTGCCTTCGTCGGTAACCGAAAGGAGCCTGCTGCGCGTGTCGCGAGGATCGGGAGTGCGCACGATGGCCGACTTCTTCTCGAGCGTCCGCACGACCTTCGATATGAGCATCGGATCCATCGCGCAGAATTTCGCCAGGCGCGCCTGCGAGGGCGGTCCGCTGATGCGGGTAAGCCACGCCGTCGAGCCCAGCGCGATCATCTGCAAATGGGTCAGCCCCATCGCAGCCAGCTCGCTGTTGAGCCGCCGCATCCAGCCGTGGGCGGTCTGCCAGAGCAGATAGCCGAGGCTGTCCTCGGGCTGCTTGAAGCGCGAGACTGAATCCCAATCGACTGGAATCGCAGCAAGCGCGGCAACGTGTTCGGTGCGGTTCTCCACCGCCTCGGAGTTTGCAGCCGCCGCATCCCGGATCTTTGTCACTCTGTTCAACCTGGTATCCGCCGACGTTCTTACTATCCCAATAGATCGTAAACGCGCCACCCCTCAGTTGAAGGTAAAGGTTTCGATGAGGATATTGTCGCGCACGGACCGTGGATGCGAGCGGTCGCGAATAAGATTGATGCAGCTTGAGTGAAAAGCAGATAGAATCACAACAGTATGCATGCCTACGAACTCAGAAGTAATCACTGGCACGCAATCGTGGTCGCTGTCCTCCTCCTGACCATGGCAGCTTTCGCGTCACCGGCGGTAGCTGATCCGGGCGTTACCATGAGCGGGAATGGTGGTGGCGCTGCAAATCCAGGCATCACGGATCCCATGGCGCAGGTGAAGAACGGCGTCAGCGATGTCATCGACGTCTTCAAGGCGCCGGATACGCCGTTGCAGGTGCGCCGCGAAAAGTTGCGGCAACTCGGCGTGAAATATTTCGACTTCGAATCGATGACGCGATCGGTGATGGGATATCACTGGCGGGAACTCTCACCGGCGCAACAGGTCGAGGTGGTTTCGCTCTTTACCAACTTCATCAATGATGCATATTTGAGCAAGTTGCAGGAATACAGCGTAAAGAAAGTCGAGGATGAGTTGCCAACGGTCAATATCCAGTTCACGCGCGAGACCTTCGACGGGTCGGATTACGCGGAGGTGTACAGCACGATCACGCTTAAAGAGCAGAAAGATCCCATAGACCTGAACTACATGATGCATCTGGCGAACGGGAAATGGAAAGTTTATGACGTAACCGTCGATGCGATCAGCGTCATCGCCAACTATCGCAATCAGTTCAACCGGGTAATGAACGACGGCGGTTATAACAAGCTGTCTGCGGACCTCAGGCAAAAGACCCTGGGCCTGCAACAACAACTCGATAACCCGAACCTACAATCGCCGCGGGAAGATTGACTCATCGGCATCGGGAACGATGCTATAAGCGTCTAGCGGGAACGACTGAGTCAATCGGAGATACCAGGCTAGCTACCGGGGGTTGAGCCACCACCAGCCTGCCGCGGCATCGTGATGCCGGTCATACACAAGCTGCTATGAGCGCAGAAATCCGCATCGGCGCATCGGGCTTCAGCTACAAGGAATGGCTCGGGCATTTCTATCCTGAGAAGCTCGCGGGCGCTAAGATGCTCGCCTACTACGCGGAGCGTCTGCCGACGGTCGAAATCAATTACACATTTCGCCGCATGCCAAAAGCTTCGACCTTCGAGGGATGGATCGAGAAGACCCCGCCGGGCTTTCGGTTTGCGTTGAAGGCATCGCAGCGGATCACTCACTTCGATCGGCTTCGCGACACGAAGAAGTCGCTCGATTACTTCATCGAGGTGGCCGGTGCGCTGAAGGATCGCCTCGGCCCGGTGCTGTTCCAGCTTCCTCCCGATCTTACCCGCGACGATGCGCTGCTGACTGATTTTCTGGGCGATATCGCAGGGCGGGTGCGCGCAGCGTTCGAGTTTCGCAACCGTTCATGGTTCAACGATCGCGTGTTGGAGATTTTGCGGAGCAATCGCGCGGCGCTCTGTATTGCGGAGAGTGAAAGACTCTCCAGTCCCGTCGAGCGCACAGCGCGTTTCGCATATTTGCGGTTGCGCAATGAGACTTATGAGGACGACGGGCTTGCGGTGTGGGCCTCGCGCATTCGCGATCTAGCGCGCGACACCGAGGAGATTTACGTGTTCTTCAAGCATGAATCCGCGGCGCCTGATCTCGCAAATCGCCTCGCTGCCATGCTGCAGGATCACTTCGCCGGCGAGTGATCCTCAGGCCTTCGGCAGGTTTCTCAGCATTTCGACGTTGAGCTGAAGTTTCTCGCCCAGCCATAGCGGGTTCGTCGCATGATCGGTATAGGCGTCGCCGGTCTCCGGATGCACCAGCACGACGAGGCCGTCGCGGTTGAGCATCAGCCACGGCACGAGTCGCGCGAACTCTTCGGCGGCGAAGGCGACCTGGTACATCGCCTGCGGATGCGGTCCCACTGGCGTATCGCGCCAGCGACCCATCACGACATTGAAGTTCGCCTCGATCATTTCGCGAACGCGCGCCGCTCGCTCGCGCGAGGTTCCATCGTAGTAGACGTGAGCGTGATAGCCCTTGATTTTGGCCGGATCGATCATCCGTACATATTACGCCAGGTCAGTTTCTGGCTGAAGCCGTCGGGCCGAACGGATGGAGATGTTGCATTTTTGCATCACCGTTGCGCAAGTATTTGCCAGCCGTTGCTGATACGCCACGGCTATCTGCGATTGCGTTGCACTTTTATAACTCCGCCCCTCTCTCAGCGACGAATCGGCAACTATCATCAAGCGATTCATGGGCCGGATAAGCACATGAAGACGCTGCGCGTAGTCTAACAAGGCCTGAAACTTTTTACACGTTTAGTAGGGTAACTAAATCCGTCGATAGCGTTGAATCATTCGGGCATCCAGCTTGCAAAGACTAATCAAGCCCGACATGAACGGTGCATAAATCGGGCAAACGGCGTCATAACCACAAGTTTAAAGAGGTCGGTCAACTACGGCCGCCAATACGTAGCAGCGATCACGCCACGATTGCGGCGAATCCACGATGCTGCCTCTGATTTAGGCGTTTTCGTGCTTGATACCGCCGGCTATGTGATGAGCTGGAACGAACTTGCGGAGCAGGCCAGCGGATATCGTGCCGACGAAATTCTTGGCCATAATTTGTCGTTTCTCTACATGGAGACTGAAAAGGGACGACTTGCCCGCGCTCTGACGTTCGCCGCCGCGTCCGGACGCCATGAGGATCAGGCCATGCTAGTGGGTAAGGGCAACGCGTCGATTCAGGCAGAGATTGCCGTGACCGCGGTACGCGATGCGAACCGCAACCTATGCGGCTTCGCGTGCGTCATCCGCGATATCTCCAGTCGTACGTGCAAGGAGTGGGAATTTAAGAACGTGCGCGACGCGGCGGTTGAGTTCTCGCGCCTCAAGTCCACATTCCTCTCTAACATCAGCCATGAATTTCGCACTCCGCTCAACATTATCCTCGGTTACAGCGATCTGATTGCCGAGCACCTGGCCGAAGTTCGGGACACGAGTCAGAAGGATTGCTTTGAGGCGGTGGCGCGCGCCAGCAATCGCCTCATCCGAACGCTCAATGCCGTGCAGGACTATACGCAGCTTGAATCGCGTTCGCTCCCGGTAAATCCGCGGCCGATCACACTGATCCCATTGATTCGCGGACTGCTCAACGAGGTCGAGCCGCAGGCGTCGCGGAAAGACCTGGCGCTGGTATTCGCAATCGAAGATGAGGACGCCGCGATAATCATTGATGAGTACTGTCTGAGACAAGCGCTGCGCAATCTGATCGACAACGCGATTAAGTTTACAGAACGCGGCAGCATCACGACGCGCGTGTATCGCGAGCCGGGTGGAGCCATCTGCGTTGACATTTCCGATACCGGAATCGGTATAGGAGGGGCCTATATGCAGCACCTGATGGAGCCGTTCTCACAAGAGGATTCAGGGATCACGCGGCGCTTCGAAGGCGTCGGTCTTGGCCTCGCGCTGACGCATCGCTATCTGGAACTGAACGGCGCTCGGCTGATCGTTCAAAGCGAAAAAGGACGCGGCTCTACGTTTACGATTCACTTCGCGAGCACCAGCACTTTTGCCCCGGGCCGATTTGAGCTATCACACAAGCCTGAAGATCGATGGACACCGGCAACGAAACGATAAAGTTCTACTATGATTTCAAGAGCCCGTTTACATATCTTGCTTTAGGGCCGGCGCTGGCGCTCGAGCGGTCGCATCGGGTAACGCTGCGTTTCATTCCGCGGGACTTCGAACCGCGGGTCGCCTATGGCGGCGAACTGGAACAGCGTCAGCCTCATGACTGGAACAAGGTTCGTTATCTTTACGAGGACGTCCGCCGCTTTGCCAACGAACGCGGAATGATAATCCGCGGACCGCAAAAGCTGTTCGACTCGAGGCTGGCGATGATGAGCGGAATCTATGCGGACCGGCATGGTGGCTTTCGTGAATATGCGCCGCGGGTGTTCGAGCGTTTCTTCAAGCGCGAACTCGATATCGAGGATCCGGCTGCGATCGCGGCGGTACTGCGAGAGTGCTCGCTCCACGCGGAAGAGTTCGCACGCTATGCGGCGAGCGACGGTCCCGGCGATCTGGAACTCGCGCGCGCGGAGGCCGATAGCGATCGGGTATTCGGCGTTCCCACGATAATAGTGGGCGGCGAGCCGTTCTGGGGAAATGACCGAATCGACTGGGTAATCAAGAAACTCGACGCGATGGGGTTGCGGCGCGACAGCGCAGGCCTCGCGTCCAAATGAAGCAGCAGGAATCGTTCATGCGTCCAGTGCCGGTTGGAACCAAGGGAACATATGAGTTTGTCGTCCAGGGCAAGCAACTCGCGAGCACTATGGAGCCTTCGCTGCCACCGGTGCTAGCGACTGCGATGATGAGCCTCGGGATGGAAATCGCTGCGATGGACGCGCTCAAAAACTACCTCGAGCCGGGCGAAATGACCGTGGGCGCAATCGTGAACGTGACTCATACGGCGGCGACACCCGAGGGATGGAAGGTGCGCGCCGAAGCGGAAGTCACCAAATGCGAAGGGCGGCGAATCGAGTTTGACGTTCGCGCTTATGACGAAAAGGAGCTGATCGGTATCGGCATGCACGTGCGAGCCGCGGTCGATCGCGCCAAATTTGACGAGCGCTTCGCGGCCAAAATCAAATCCCGTCCGTGACCGGAACACCCCGCGCGTATGTCCAGCAGACGAGAGAAGATGGCGCGCCGCGAGAAATCTGCAGTGAGCGCGCGCCTCCAGCGTATCCTTTGACGCGGCAGGGCGTGCTACCCCCATTCCAAGGAAACAAATCGATGGCGACGGAACTATTCGAAGCGAATGAAGTTTATGTCGGGCGCGACTTCGGCGGGACGGATTATGAAATAACGCCCGACGCAATCGAGAACTACATTGCGGCGACCGGCGACGATAATCCGTGGTATCGATCGCCCTCCCCGACCGGCTATCCGATAGCGCCCGCGTTGGTAGTTCATTCGGCGGTATTTCGCACCTTCGACTGGTATCTGCCGAATGTCTTCGGGAATCTGCATGCGCGCCAGGAATGGGAAGGGTTCGCGGCGATTCGCGTTGGCGAAACGCTGCATTCACGATCGGTGGTCGTCGAGCGATACGCCAAGCGCGATCGCGAATATGTCGTCAACGAGGTGCTGCTGATGGGCGCCGACGGGCGCGTGGTGCAGCGCAGCCGAACGCATCAGAGTTTTCTACTGGCGGAGGCGAAAGCGGCGGGAGGCAATGACTTCGCGGTCGATCGCGATCGCGAGAAATCGTCGGCGCGCGTCTTCAAGGTCGGTGAACGCGGCGGCGAGGCAATCGCGTCGCCGATGCGCCCGATTTCCCAGGCGATGTGCATGGCCTTTTCGGGTCCTAGCATCAATTACCACACCGACGCGGAGGCCGCGCGTAAGCTCGGCTTCCCGGACATCGTCGTTCAAGGGATGTGGTCGGTCTGCCTGATCGCCGAGATGATGACGGCGCGTTTCGGGCTGGGCTTCATGATGGGCGGCAAGCTCGACCTCCGGCTGGTCAACGTGCTGTGGGTGGACGAGATCTCGGGACCTCACGGACGGATCATCGAGCGTCGCAGCGAGGGCAGGCGGAAACGTGCGATGGTCGAAGTCTGGTGCGAGAAAGCCGACGGCACCAAGACGATCGTCGGAACTGCCAGCGCGATCGAGTTGTAGGACGAGCTAGCCAGCGGCGGTCGTTAGCGCTTCCACATCGGCGATGGATTTCGGCACCGCCGCCGTCATCACTTCGTAACCGCCCGGAGTTACGAGCACGTCGTCCTCGATGCGAATGCCGATGCCGCGAAATTCCTCGGGCGCCTGCAGGTCATCGGGGGCGATGTAGATGCCTGGCTCAACGGTCAACACCATTTCCGGCTCGAGAGTTCGCGATTCACCGCCGACACGGTAAAGGCCGACGTCGTGCACGTCCATACCGAGCCAATGGCTGGTGCGATGCATGTAGAAGCGGCGCCATCCGCCAGCGCGCAGAGCTTCTTCGACGGGCCCCTTGATCAGGCCGACGCGGCACATGCCCTCGACGAGGACGCGCACTGCGGCATCGTGAGGATCGTCGAATTTGACACCGGGTTTGATCGCCTCGATTCCCTTGAGCTGCGCATCGAGGACAATATCGTAGAGATCGCGCTGCAGCGGAGTGAAGCGCGCGCCGATTGGAAAGGTGCGGGTGACATCCGAAGCGTAGAAGCCGTATTCGCAGCCAGCGTCGATCAGGAGCAGTTCGCCCGTGCGCATTTCGCGATCGTTATTGATGTAGTGAAGCGTCGCCGCGTTCGGCCCGGAAGCGATGATCGACGGGTAGCTGGGACCGGCCGCGCCGCGCGAGCGGAAGGTGTAATCGACGGTCGCCTCGACCTGCCACTCCATCATGCCACCGCGCGCCGTGCGCATCGCGGCCTTGTGGGCTTCGGCTGAAATCGCGATGGCGTCGCGCATCGCAGCGAGCTCTTCGGGACGCTTGCGCAAACGCTCCTCGTGAATCAGCTCGCGCGGATCGAGGAGCACATGCGGTCCGGTGCCGAGCCGCGGGCGCATCGCCTGCGCCGATCGGAGCAACTCCAGGATGCGCGAGTTCATGCGCTCATTGGGGCCGAGTGGATAGTAGATTCGATCGACTTTATCGAGATGGCGGCGCAAGACGCCGTCGAACTCCTCAATCGCAAAGGCCTGGTCCGCACCGTATTCCGAAATCGCACCTTCGAGGCCGGCACGCCGTCCAGTCCAGGTTTCGCGCTCCTTGTCACGAGGGCGCACAAAAAGGAGGAACTGTTCTTTGGCGTCCGGCGCGAAAAGAGCGACCGATTCCGGTTCGGCGAAGCCGGTCAGGTAATAGAAGTCGTTGTCCTGGCGGTAGATGAATTCGACATCGCCGGAACGCACCGCAATCGGCGCACTGGGCATGATTGCGACCGCGCCGGAGCCGATGGAACTGAGAAACCGTTTGCGCCGGTCGGCGAAAATTTCGCGATTAGTGATAGCAGTCACCCTGGATGACACCCGTTCGTTGCAGAATGGCGAACGCTCGCGCCCGCTCAATTATTATTATGGCCATCCAGCACCAGCCACCGCCACTTCCCTGGTCCAGATCTTCGAGGCTTTCTTAGCGCGGCATTCGTCCGGATCGAGCGCGTCGGACGTGAGCATGAACAGTGTGCGGCGCTGCGGACCACCGAGGGCGCAGGCGATGGGCATCGTGTCGAAGGTGAAGCGATCGGCGATAGCGCCGCCGTCGCGCACTCGAAGGAGTTCTTTGGACATCGGCGACGCGACCCAGATTGCGCCCTCTTCGTCCAGTGCGATGCCATCGGGAACGGCCTCGCCTATATCCGCAAAGAGGCGCCGATTGGTGAGCGAGCCGTCGCTCTGGATGTCGAAGGCGGTCAGCCGATGGCCCATCGATTCGCCGACCACGAGGGTTTTGCCATCCGGCGAAATCACGGTGCCGTTGGGAAAGTCGAAGCCGTCGGCGGCGATTGATGCCGAGCCGTCGGGCTTGACCAGGATCAACTCGGCGGGCTTTTGCGGTGCGCCGCTCAGAAGGTCGTAGCCGAAATTTCCGACGTAGGCGCGACCCTTGCCGTCCACCACCATGTCGTTGCAGTAAAATGATGCCAGCTCGTCGAGATCGGCATGCACCTTGAGCCCGTGGGGATCGAGGCAGAGCAGTTTGCGGTCGGTCATCGAGACGATGAGCATGCGGCCGTCCGGCAGCCAGCCGAGTCCCGACGGCCACGTCGGCACCTCGACGATGACCTCCGATTTTCCTTCGAGATCGACCGACATGACCTTATGCGCGTGCATATCCGAGAAAAAGAGCTTCCCGTCGTGCCAGCGCGGTCCCTCGGTGAACATCAGGCCGTCGAGAAGTACTTTGAAGTCAGCCATCGTCAAAAGCCCCGTATTATCTGACCTGAAAACAGGTTTGATTTGTAAAAGACAAACTCAATTAAGTAAGTGCGCCTTGTGCGCGAAGCCTGACGATGTCATCGGCGTTGTAGCCGAGCACCTGCGTCATCACTTCGTCGGTATGCTGTCCGATACCTGGAGCCGCCGCGCGCACCGCAGATTCAGTGCGGCTTAACTTCCAGGGTATCCCGCAGTGCTGACGGACGCCTACCTCGGGATGTTCCTTATATACGAAGTAGCCGCGCTCTTTCAGGTGAGGGTCCTCTTCCGAGAGAAACCGGTTGTCAGCGACGACGGCCGCGGCAACTCCCGACTCCTGCAGAACCCGTGCGGAATCAGCGGCAGCGCGGGTGACAGTCCACTCCTCGACGATGCGATTGAGCTCTCCCTCGTTGGCCTTGCGCGCTTTCAAAGTTGAGAATTTTGCGTCGTTCGCGAGATCAGTCTTGCCGATCGCGTGGGCGAAGCGCGCGAATTCGGCGTCATCGGCGACAGCGATCGCGACGAATTGATCGACGACCACGCCCATCACCTTGTCGGGACGATCGAGGCATCGATAGACGCCATGCGGCGCCATCAAGGGGTCCTCGTTGCCGATGCGATCGGGCTCTATTCCATTCATGGTGTAATCGAGGATGCCCTCGGCGAGCATCCCCATCGCGCATTCCCACTGGCTCATGTCGATGTACTGGCCCTGGCCGGTCTTTTTGCGATGGTAGAGCGCGGTCAGAATCGCGAACGCGCCGTGAACGCCGGCGTTGGGGTCGGCATAGCTGAAACCGGCGTGCATCGGAGGCCATCCGCGATACCCGGTGAGCGCTGACAGGCCGGAGAGCGGAACCTGCGCCGGTCCATAGGCGATGTAGTCGCGAAAGGGGCCGGTATCGCCGTAACCGGTCAGCGAAATCATGATGATGTCGGATTTGATCTTGCGGACGGCCTCGTAGCCGAAGCCCATCTTGTCCATCACCCCGAAGGCGAAGTTGTTGATGACGACGTCGCTTTTGGCGATCAGGCGGCGGGCGACTTCATGCGCCTCGGGATCCTTGAAGTTGAGGGTGAGTGAACGCTTGCCCTGATTGTATTGGTTGAAATAGCCGGAACGGTTGAGGCCGCCGGGTTTCGCGTCGGGGAACGGCGGTAGCATCCGGGTGACGCAGGGTCGCGTTTTGGTCTCGATGCGGATGACGTCGGCGCCGAGATGGGCGAGTTGAAGCGTGCAGTAGGGACCCGCCCAGACCCAGGTGAAGTCGGCGATGCGAATACCGTCGAGGGGAGGCCGTGCCATCTAAATCACACCCATGCGTTTGAGTTCATTCAGCTTCGCTTCGGATAAACCTAGGCGCTTGCCGAAGATTTCGCCGTTATGCTGGCCGAGGGTCGGCGCGGGCAAACGGATTTCCCAGGGGGTCGCGCCATACTTCAGAGGCGCGCCCGGATACTTGTGCGTGCCGGCAACGGGCTGCGCAATTTCGACGAAGAAGCCGCGGGCCTTGAGGTGCTCGGACTTGAGCAGGTCACCCATCGTCGAGACCGGCGCGAAGGGGATTCGCTTGGCTTGGGCCTTTTTGTAGAGGTCGAGGACGGTCTGTTCCTTGACGTATTCCTCGAGGAAAATGACCAGCGCCTCCCAATTCTCCCCGCGCTTGAGGCGATCGGCAAAGATCTCCTCTCCGGCCCATTCGGGATTGCCCATCAAGTCAACGAATGCCTTCCACTGATGCTCCTCGACGCAGCAGAGGTAAATCCAGCCGTCCTTGCATTGCATCGCTTCGAGAGGCTGAATCGGCTTCTTGCCCAACCGCGTCGCGATGACCTTCATATAAGGCCAATATTCGAAGGTCAGTTCGAGTTGCGATGCCGCGGCTTCCTGGCAGGAGACATCGACCTGCTGCCCTTCGCCGTCGCGCAACTGCGCCATCACTGCGCCCATCGTCGCGACCGCGCCATGCACGCCGCCCTGGTATCCGGCCTGATGGCCGAAGGTCTTGAGCGGCGGCATTTCGGGATGGTCGGGACCCGCTCCATTGAGGACGCAAAGTCCGCCCGCCGACCAGATGGTGAGGTCTTCAGCGCGCAGATTTCGATACGGCCCGGTGAGTCCGTAGGGGGTAATCGAGGTCATCACGAGGCGCGGATTGATCGCGTGAAGACGATCGAAATTCAGTCCGACGCGGTCCATATCCGGAGGCCAGACGTTGTGAATCAAGACGTCGGCCTCGGCAACCAGCTTCTCTAGGATTTCGAAGCCCTCAGTTCGCGCGATATCCAGGGTGACGCCGAGTTTGTTGGTATTGAGGTAGAGGAAGAGTCCGCTCTTTTCGGGATGAGGCTGACCGCCGGGAAAGGGACCGCGCAGGCGCGAAGGATCGCCGCGGCCGGGCCGTTCGACCTTGATGACCTCGGCGCCCATATCGGCCATCAGCTTGGAGGCGTACGGCGCAGAGGCCATCTCGCCGATTTCAAGGATCTTGAGGCTCGATAATGCTCCCGCCATCGATGCTCCGCCGCGAAGCCGCCGCCCTTAGGGGACGACCTTGCGAAATGGTCTAATTTCAACGCGTTCGAAAACGCCTTTGATAACGTACGGGTCAGTTTGCATGAAGGCTTTCGCGGCGGCCTCATCCTCGAAGTCCGCCACGATCAGGCTGCCGCTGCCATCGGTGAAGGGGCCGCCGACTACCATCCGACCGGCGGTGACGAGCGGCTCAAGATTTTCGAGATGAGCCGGACGCACCGACGGCCGCAGGGCCGCACCGTTGGGACCGTCGTATCCGATGATTACGAAAAGCATGATCGCAGCCTCGCGCTGAATTATGGCCCACGCTAGCACGCATCGGAGGGGAGGCTCCAGAGAAAAGGATCGAAAGAGCGTTGTCGAGAAACCAGGAACCTTGGTTTCAGGACGAGGTAAATCGGTATTTTAAACGCAGCTCGCAGACTCGTTTCCTGAACGCAGCTCGCAGACTCGCCTGCTCGTTTCGCTGCGCTCCACTAGTGAGCTCGGCTCGCCAAGCTCGCCTAGTGTCCGAGGTTTCAGACTTCCCTTCCTTTGAAGAACGGTGGGTGGTGTGAATCAAGCGATATCATGTGCCGTGTGGGGGCTGGATAAAGTTACTTTACGGAGATGGCGCCGTAGCCAAACCAGTAGATCAGGAAATAGATGGTGCCGAGACCGATCAGCGCCGCGAACGCGATGCGGTCGCGCGGGAGCATGGGATAATCGATATAGCTGGTTGGAGTTGCGCTGATTCCGAAGCCGCGCGCTTCGAGCGCCATCGCCATGTTGTTGGCCTTGCGCAGCGCACCCATGAAGACCGGAATGACAACCGGAACGTAGCGTTTGACGCGCTCCAGCGGACCGCCGCGATTGAAGTCATAACCACGCAGGCTCTGCGCCTGCACGACGGTCAATGCCGAGTCGATAAACAACGGAACCAGCCGGAAGGAAAGTGTAATCGCGAAGCCCACGCGATACGGCACGCCGATCCGCTGCAGGCCAGCCGTGAATTCCTCGACCTTGGTCGTTGAGAGGAACAGCACCGACGTCGCGAGCAGTTCGGCGAGCTTCAAGCCGCGGCCGAATCCGAATACCAGCGCTGCCCGGCTCAGATGGAGGAAGGGAATGTTAATGAGGGCCGGGCCTTTGCGATAGAAGACCATCCAGGCGAGCGTGGTGAAGAAAATCAGCAGGATAAAGAGCCAGCGCAGGCGATAAAAGTTCGGCCATGAACCGGTCCATTGTGCGAGCGCGACCAGCAGCAGTCCGAGCGGCAACAGCGCCAGTGGATGGTCCACCCAGTACACCGACCAGAACATGATGAAGAGCGCGAAGACCTTGACGGTAGGATTGAGGCGATGAACGAGCGTGCCGCGATCGATGTAAAGATAAATCGGCATATCTTAGTGATTGACGTTCGCGATGCTCGGGCAGAACGCCAAGGCTAGCGCCATCAACACCGCGCGCGAACCGCGGAAGGAGCCTTTCTTCACCGGTTATGGAACCTCCCATGGTTCAGATTAATCCATTCGGCAAGCTCTTCGGGGCGCAGCGCGGTGACGCCGAAACGCCGGCCGAGTTTCGTCGCTTCGGGCGGATGGAAAGAGGAGTTCGCGAGCAATTCGTCGCGCTCGAAAAACTCACGCACGCCGCCGTCGAACATCACGCGCCCCTTGCGCATGAGGATCACCCGGCGCGCGTACTCGGCGACCAGCCAAGGGGTGTGCGTGATCATCACGATGGCGATGCCGGCGCGATTCAAATCGCCGACCAGCGCCATCATGCGGCGCTGCTCGCGATAGTCGAGGCCTGTGGTCGGTTCATCGAGAATCAGGATGCGCGGACGCAGCGCGAGCACACTCGCGACCGCGAGCCGTTGACGCTCGCCCTTGCTCAGCAGGAACGGATCGCGATCGCGATCGCCCGCGAGATTGACCGCGCACAAAACCTCTTCGGCCCGGCTCGCAATCTCGGCGCTATCGAGGCCGAAGTTGCGCGGCCCAAACGCTACTTCATCGGCGACGGTCGCGGCGAATATCTGATGGTCGGGATTCTGAAAGACGTAGCCGACCTCGTGCGCGGTCTCCGCTGGAGAGAGGTTCTTGCGATCGCGGCCCGCGATCGTGATCGTACCGCCGGTGGGCGCGAGCAAGCCGACGATTTGCTTCGCGAGCGTAGTTTTACCGGAACCGTTCTGACCGACAATCGCGAGAAACTCGGCCGCCGCGATTTCGATTGAGACGTCGTCGAGCACGCGCGGTCCGAACGGATATGCGAAGTTCAGATCTTCGACACGCAGCAACGGCGGCTCGGGTTGCGCGGCTGCTGGCGGTCCCGATGACGAATTTCGAGCGATCGCGCCGGGCCCGTCGAGCATCGCGGGCAGGCGCGGAAAGCGCGCGCGGACCATCGTTTCGGCCTCGTCCACCGAAGCCGCGTGTCCTTCGATTCCGAGCAGGTCGATGACCCGATTCATATCGGGCGGATGCACGCCGCATTCCTCGAGCAGGTCGAGCCGCGTCATCACTTCGCCCGGCGGTCCGTGAGCGACGATTCCGCCCTCGCGCAGCAGCACGATCCGATCGCAACTGCGGAGTTCCTCGGCCTCGTGCTCGATCACGATCAGGCTCAGCCCCTGATCGCGCATCCGGCGAATCAGTGCGAAGACCTCCGTCTTGCCCTCGGGATCGAGGTCGCTGGTCGGCTCGTCAAGGACGACCACACCGGGCCTCAAGGCGAGCACCGACGCGATCGCCAGGCGCTGCTTTTCACCGCCGGAGAGGGAAGTCGGGTCGCGATCGTCGAAGCCCGCGAGCCCCACGTCCGCGAGCGCAGGCCGAATGCGTGCGGCGATCTCCGCGCGCGGGAGACCGACCTGTTCCATCGCGAATGCGACCTCGTGCGTGACGTTGGTTGAGAAGAGTTGCGCCTCGAAATCCTGAAAGACCATTCCGACCATCGAAGCGACATCGCATACGCGATCGCCGTCGAGGATGCGCCCGCCGATGCGCACGACGCCGCGAAACTCGCCATCCTCGAAGCGCGGCACGATGCGATTGAGGCATTTTGCGAGGGTCGATTTGCCGGCGCCCGAAGCGCCCATGATGCCGACCATTTCGCCCGGCCGCAGCTCGAAAGAAACCTCGCGCAGTGCCTCGCGATCGCCGCCGGCGTATTTGAAGCTGACGTCTTCGATAGCGGCCGCAGACGCCGCCGTAGTAATCTCGTTTGAGTCGCGCAGCTTCACATCAACATCGTTCCGGCGAGCGCGACCAGGATTAGCGGACTCACCAATACCAGGATCGATTTGTCGTAGGGCGGCTGCGCGAAACTCGCCGGAAAAAATGACGGTATCCAGTAACCGGTCGAGACCAGGTTGCCGACTATCCACGCACCGGTCTCGCCAACGATCAGGATGACCAGGCCCGTGAGGCCGATCGATCGCGGGCGCGGCTTGAGTTCAGGCATTACGTCGCTGTAGAGCATGTGCCCCGCGCTCACCCGTGGATAGACGCCGATAAGGATCAGCGGCGAAAGGAACAGCGCCGAGATCATGTTGTTAAAGATGATGACGTTGCCGAGGATGCTGAACGGGCGGAAGCCGAGCAGATTGTCGCCCCATCCGACGAGGTCGGCGCAGAGGACGCTCGCGGCGAGGCATACAGCGACATACTTCGCGATATTGCCTGGCGAGCGGCTGATCGGACTCTGCCCCTTGGCGATGATGCTCCACGCCTTGTACGGAATGTAGCCGTAAAACAGGTTGGCAAAGAAGCCGAAAATGTCACCCGGGCCGACGCCGCCGAAGAAATCGCCGATCATGTTGCCGATCGCGGAACCCCATGCCGCCGCGGGGCCAAATAAAAACGAGCATACGACTGGAATCGCGTTGGCGGGCCGCAACTCGGTTACACCGGGAATCAACGGCACCACCTTGAACGGCACCAGCACAGCCGCGTACAAGGCCGCAGAGATCGCGCACAGCACGACCATCCGCGTGTTGCGCCACATCAGGCGGAGTTCATGCATCGGGCACTGCCGCCGCTGCCATCGACATGAAATTACTGCTCAAAGCGCCGGCACCGGATCCGCATTCGCGGCGATCGCACGTTTCAATCCTTCGGCTGTGAAAAAGATGATGAGGGTGCCCCGATCACGATCATGCACGCCCTGAACGAGCTCTCGCGGAAAGGGGAAATACATTCGATACGCATAGGGACCAAACCGATCGATGATCGGCTTCAGCCCATCGTAAGTGCCGTCGATGCCGATCCCGAAGTGGACCTTATCACGATAGCTAAGCCAGACCCCGCGATACAGATCTTCCCTGGAAACGAGACCGTTATCGAATTTCGGGCCACCCACCCATTCGGCTGGAAACAGGCCCAGTTGCTCCAATGCGTACGGCGTCAGCAATGCCGGATCTCCGCCTCGGGCCTGGTAAGTCGCCACCGCTGCGATCACGCCCGAGAAGAGCGCCCAGGCTGCCTTGCGTTCAGCGATCAACGCCGTGATCGAGCGATAAGGAACGAGCGTCTCCGGCGGGACTCTGTAGAGCGTCACGCCTCCGATATCCAGCGGCGCGACCGCCGATGGCAACCATCGCTGAAAGTACACGCCCTCGCGATCCTGATTAACTACAACGATCGCGTCTACTTGATGATTGGCAACGAAACTCATCAATTGCATGCGCGGGTTGGGGAGATAAGTCCATCCGGTCAGCGCGTCAACCAAGGGCCATTGCTTATAGTCCTCTGGAAGCGGTCCCGTCCAGCCACCCGCCATGCGGAAATAGAAGTCGCTTTGGGCCTGCCAGAGCATACTGTTCCCGTGCTGCGAATAAGGCGTAACGATCACGTTTTCGCCCGGCGAAAGATACTTCCTGTAGATTCCGCTTGAAAAAAAGTCCGGCGTGTCCGACCTGCTGATCCAGTAACGCGCATCGAGATTCGGCAACGAAAAGATCAGCAGCAGAATCGCGACAACCCATTTATTGCGTGTGCTCGCCTCGCTCGCAGCGAACCATTGCGCTGTGATAATCGCGAGAATCAAAAACGCGAACGCCATGAAGCGCGCCGGGAGCGCCTTGTTTATCAACGGTATCACCGTGAGCAATGCCCCTGGCATTCCGACCCATCGATGCCCACCGATTTGAAGGATCGGACCTAGCGACAATATGCAGATAATTGCGAGCGAATCGATCAGCGTCCTGCCTAGCGGCGCTCTCCAATATCTGCGCGTATAAAGGATCGCAACTACGATCAGGACGGGTCCCACATATGCGTTGCTTTCAAAGAGATTGCCATGGAAAGTGCTTGCCATAGCCCGCATCGGGATCAACGCACCCAGCAGGTTAACGTCAGTCGGAACGACGAAGTTTAATAAGTCCGTCGAGAACTGTTTCGCGCTCCAAAGCTCGCCGCTCGGCCTGCCGTAGGCAAACATATAGTAAAGGTAAGGACTGGCGATGAGCAGGGACACCCCATAAGCGGCCGCTAATACTCCGATCAACCTGAAGATGCGTTGCCTCGTTTCGCCGGTCGTCGATCCCAGCGCGACCAGCAGCGCAAGCCCGGCGAACATCGTTGCAGTTGCATAGATTTCGACCGCCAAAAGGAATTGAGCGCCGAGCGTAAGGCCGATCAGGCACGCGGTCGCGCGGGAACTAATCGCTCCCTCAAACCATTGCGCTGCCAGGTAGAGTGCTATCGGCACGGGAAAAATCATTACCAGGACGAGGTGCCCGCCAAGGCTTTGCGCGAGAATATAGGGCGAGAACCCAAACACGTATCCCGCAAGGATCGATGGCCAAGCCGATTTTGTCAGATATCGGCACAGGATGAACGTTGTCCACGCGACTAATGCGGGTGACAGCAGCGCCAGGAGATTGTACGAGACGATCGGCCCGAGGACGGCTGTGACCGGCCATACGAGGACGATCGCAAGCGGGATCATCGTCGTCCAAACGAGATTTGCTCCAACTGGCGCGAATATCACATCACTGAAAACTGGATTGAGCCTGTGGCTTAGCGCATACGGCCACCAGGCTATTGACCAGATAAAAAAAGAGGGATCGGTGTTCCGGCCCACGTAGGAGTGGCCGAAGTCGTAGATCAGCGCCCGTCCCAAGAAGAAAATCGAAAGCGCCAAATAGAGTCCGCACACCGCGATGCTGACACGGTCGATTACTCCAGCCCCGTCGCTCTCTGATACCATTGCCCTAACTCGATCGCGTCGCGAGACTCAGTGCTGAGGCATTCTCATTTACTAAATGGAGGCGGGGAAGGGCTATGCCGATATATGAATACCAATGCGAAAAATGCCATCGGCGCACCAGTGTCCTGACGTTGCGCGTGAGCGAAAAGGTTGACGCGAGATGCGATCATTGTGGCGCCTCGCGCCTGCGCCGCCTGATGTCTCGCTTCGCGATGCCGCGCAGCGAAGAGGCTCGCATGGACGCGCTCGCCAACCCTTCCAACTTTGGCGACCTCGACGAGAGTGATCCCAAAAGTCTCGCACGCGCGATGCGCAAGATGGGACGCGAAATGGGTGACGAATTCGCAGGACCCGACTTTGATGAAGCCATCAACGAAATGGAGAGTGGCGGGGATCTGGGCGACGATAGCGACGCCGGCGAGACCTAACCAGGCGTTTCGGTTGTACAGAAATCCTCTTGAGCAGTCACGGAGCGGTAATATCCGTCCGCGATGTTCACCAATTGCCACCGGCGCCATTTGCAAAAGCTGCGACTCGATGAGCATAAAGGCCCTGAGGCTCCATCAGGCAGCAAGGGGAACTAAACATGGCGGGAATCGTACAAGGCAAAATCGCACTCGTAACGGGCGGCGGATCGGGCATTGGCCGCGCGACTGCACTTGCATTGGCGCGGGAAGGCGCGAAGGTAATGATCGCCGATTACGTGCCGGAGGGCGGCGACCGCACCGTCAAAATGATTAAGGAAAAGGGCGGCGATGCCTCCTTCGTGCACACCGATGTCGCGATCGGCAAACAGGTCGAGGCGATGGTCAACAAAACCGTCGAGACTTACGGCCGCATCGATCTAGCCTTCAACAACGCCGGCATCGAGGGCCGCATGGCAGACACGGTCGCGGCCACCGAGGAGAATTTCGATCGCATCATCGCCATCAACCTCAAGGGTGTCTGGCTCTGCATGAAGAGCGAAATTCCCCAGATGCTCAAGCAGGGTGGCGGCGCGATCGTCAATACCGCCTCAGTGGCTGGACTCATCGCCGTCGAGGCATTGTCGGCTTACACCGCCTCCAAGCACGGCGTCATCGGCTTGACGCGCACCGCGGCGCTGGAATATGCGCAGAAGAATATCCGCATCAATTGCGTCTGCCCGGGACTGATCAACACCCCAATGGTCGCGCGCATGATCGATAGTGGCGGGATGAACGAGCAGGATTTCGTCGCGGCTGAGCCGGTCGGGCGGATGGGCAAGCCCGAGGAGATCGGCGAAGGCGTGCTCTGGCTGCTCTCCGATGCCGCGTCGTTCGTGACCGGTCATCCACTCGTTGTAGATGGCGGGTGGGTCGCGCGCTAGTTCTTCCCACGCAGTCGCTTCGGTGCGTCGTCGGGAGGCGGCGGCGCACTTTCTCGTCGCTCAGTCCTTCTCCAGCATGATAATTGCCGCTGCAGCCATTCCTTCGCCGCGGCCCAGCGCGCCCAGCCCCTCGGGATTCGATGCCTTCACGTTCACCAGCGGCGGTTCACTGCCAATCGCCCGTGCGAGGCGCGCACGCATTGCCGGCAGATGCGATGCGAGCCTGGGCTGCGCCGCAAATATCGTCACGTCGGCGTTCGCCAGGCGCCATCCGAGATCGGTCGCCCGCGACCACACCGTCGCCAGGATTGCGATGCTATCGGCATCCTTGTAGCGCGGATCATTGTCTGGAAAATGCTGCCCGAGATCGCCTTCGCCCAGTGCGCCGAGGATCGCGTTCGCCAGCGCATGAGCGGCCACGTCGGCGTCCGAATGGCCGCGCAAGCCCGTCGTATGCTCAACCTCGACGCCGCCCAAAATGAGCTTCCGCCCCACTTCCAGAGGATGAAAGTCGAAGCCCTGACCTACTCTGAATCGCGCCGACATCGCTTCGAGTCAACCCGCTCGTCGTCCTGCGTTGACATTCCTCAGACGGCAATCCAAGCTTTCATGGTGTAATCGCGGAGGCATGATGATGCTTGAGTTCTGGAAACAGCCGAAGTTCTGGCTGGTTACGATCCTGATTTTGTGGCTCGCCTACGTCATCGGCAGCAACCTGGAACAGGTCGTCGTGATCCACGTAGTCCCGTTCCTCCTTCAGCCCTATTGCAAAGTCAGCACGATCGTAATCGTGTCTGGAATCGCCGGCGCACTCCTGACCATCGGGACTCAATTCGCCTGGCGCAGCGGGCGCGCCTCGAAGAACGCGGTGCAATCCACGCCCGCCCCTGGCACCAGCAACAGCACCGTCGCCTGATCGCCGGCCTTCAGCAGGCTCACGGCCGCGGGCCCGATCAGAAGCCCATCGGCCCGCGAGAGCGAACTCAACACTCCTGAACCTTGATAACCGGTCGTTGACGCAAAAACCTCCGCGCCGCGCCGCTCCAGTCGCACGCGAACGAACTCCGTCAGATTCGCGGCCAGTTTGATAGCCTCTGCGCAGCGCACCGCCACCCGCGGCAGACCCGTTTCCGTTGCCCCGCTCATCCGGAGCAACGCGGGCCGAACGTACAGATAAAAGCAGACCATCGTCGAGACCGGATTTCCCGGTAATCCGAAAACGGGCCGACCGCCGATGGTACCGAATTTCAGCGGACGCCCTGGCCTCTGTGCGACCCCATGGAAGAGCTGGCGCAAGCCGAGCTCGTCCATCACGACCTTCACGTGATCGAACTGCCCAACAGACACCCCGCCGGTCGAAAGTACGACGTCGAAGGCGAGCGCTTCCGCCAGCCGCGCACGAACCTCCTCGGGCTGATCGCGCGCCACCTTGAGCATCACCGGCTCCCCCCCTGCTTCGCGGATCGCACCCGCCAGGGCGTACGCACTGGAATTAACGACCTGCGCCCCGGTCGGCACGCGATCGACATCGACCAATTCGTCGCCGGTAGCGACGATCGCCACTCTCGGCCGCCGCCAAACATCGACCATTGCGCGATTCAATGACGCGATTGTCCCCAGATCGGACGGGGTCAGGATCTTGCCCGCGCTCGTGACTAGCTCGCCGAGGCGCAAATCTTCGCCCCGGGGCCGAACGAAAGCCCCCGCTTCGGCGCTTGTCATTATCTCGACCCAGGCGCCCTCTGATCGCGTTCGCTCGACTTGGACGATCGCATCGGCGCCCGCCGCGATCGGCGCTCCAGTCATGGTGCGGGCGGTCTGCCCGGGCCCGATTGTCCGGGCCGGCATCGACCCTGCGCCGACCGTCTCGATTACTTCGAGCCGCACCGGATTGGTCTCGCTTGCCAGCGCCACATCGGCGGCGCGCACGGCGTAACCGTCCATCGCGGAGTTATCGAAACCGGGAATGTCGCGCGGCGAATGGATTTCCTCAGCTAGCACGCGCCCGAGCGCCGTAGTGATCGACAGGCGCTCGATACCCAGCGGAGCTACGTTGTCGAGAACGATTTGCAGTGCCTGATCCGCGCTGGTCATTCGACTTCCTCAGTCCTGGCAACGCTCAATCATATCAATACCTCTCGGAGCGCCAAGGATACGCGAACTGTCGAAAGATTTGAGATGCGAATGATGCGGAAACAATGAACGGGTAACGAAAGTGCGGCGCGAATTCTTTAGAATTCGGACATTTGAGCCTGCAGCTCATCGTCGGGAACGCGAATTTCGTAACTCGCGACGTCGGCTGGAACGCGGTCACGCAATAGCGCCGGATTCGCGTGTCGAATTGCATCGAGCGAAACCTTCGCCATCTGGGCGATATAACTCAGTAAAGTTCCGCCCTTAACTCTCAAAACCCGGTAATGCGGCGGATCGTCCAAACTGACGTCGTCGAGTCCGTAGTCGGCAGCATGGCGCGCCATCAGCGCAACTGCCATGAAGCGGTTCATAAGCGATCGTGTATGATTCGGCAGTTTCGACAGCAGCCGGTCGTAGCTGGCACTGCGCAAGCGGGCGTATCGATCGAGAGACCTGTCGCCGTTATTCCAGGCCACCAGCGTCATCCGCCAATCGGACCCGCTCGCGTCGTGCAGCGTCGCGAGATACTCCGCCGCCGCCCGCGTTGACTTTACCGGGTCGCGGCGTTCGTCCACCCAATCGTTCACCAGCAGGCCGAAGCGCTGCGCTGTGGCCTTTTCGAGCTGCCATGGACCATCACCGTCCGGCGAGAACCCGCTCTCCGCAAACGCAAGATAGATCAGGTCGGGGGGTAGCCCCTGGTTCTCCAGCTCGTGCACCATCTCAGCCATATAGGGCTGGCTTCGCCGGAACGATTGTTTGAGTCCCTGCGGCTGCGAGGCGTACTGGTTGACGTATTGCTGGACGGTCCGGTTCAGCTCGATCGGGAACGGCGCCACCGCCCGCGGCTGACTGCGCACGAACGGCATCTCGTCCGCCGCCATGATATCGCTGCTGTGAGAGCTCGACACCGTTTCGGCGGCGGAAAGCAGCTTCGCCGCTCCCGCCTGACCAAGTACCGTCATCGCTGCGTTGGGGTCGGATTGGACATCAACCGAAGACGCGCAGCCTCCAGCCGCTAGCGCCAGCAGCATCGCAATAATCGCGATTCCCGCGTTCCCCTTTGTGAAGAGTGTCACCAAATTGTCGCCTACCCTATCGGCCAGCACCGTATGGATCAATCCCATCTGAATAAAAAAGACTAATAACTGGTAAAAGGTTTTCTTAGATCGGCAAGTGACCAACCGGATTTAGTCGAACAAAATCGACCCTTTCGGGTCAGCCGCCGTTTCACACCCCTTATCAGCGCTAAGGGATGGATGCCTTAGTTGGCTTGTAGCTTTATGCTACCTTCGCAGATGAGGCTCCTTGACGGGCTTGTTCTAACTTGGACCTATGGCACGAAATTCTCGACTCGCTTAACGATGCCGTCATCGTTTTGTCGCCGGCGCTCGATCCCATCGCCTTCAACGCCGCCGCAGAGGCCGTGCTCGAGGCCTCGAAGGTCGATCGGTCAAAAGTCGGCCGTCTCATCCGGCGCAACCAGTGGCTTCGCCGGATGGTCGATCAGTGCCTCCACAACGGACAGAGTTTTGATAACCCCGAAGCGACCCTGGTCGTCGAACAACGGTCACTCGTGGTGCGCGCGGAGGTTTCGCCGCTGATTAGCCCCGCCGGCTACTTCGAAGGGGCGATCATCATGTTCCACGATTTGTCGCATCAGAAAAGCGCCGAGCAGGCCATCGATCCCGAGGGGAATACCTTTCGCCTCTCGCCGGCCGGGCTTGCCCACGAGGTCAAGAACCCGCTAACCGGAATCAAGGGCGCCGCCGAGTTGCTCAGCGGCATGTTTCCGGGCGACACCCGCGCCAAGCTCTACTGCGAGTTGATTCTTGACGGTGTCAACCGTATCGCCGGACTGGTCGAGCAGGTGCTCGCTGCCACCAATCCGCAGCGGCTCAAGCGCGAACCCTTCAACATTCACCAGGTGCTCCATCAGGCGCTGAGAATGGCCGGCCTGATGCTCGGCGCGACCGACGACGTCCTGATTGAGCAGGACTTCGACCCCAGTTTGCCCGCAGTGGATGGCGACGCCGCCGCACTGGAGCGGGTTTTTTTGAACCTGCTGCGCAACGCTCGAGAAGCGATCGACGCGGCACATGGCGACGGTCCCTCGATGGCGCAGCCGTCCGCGAACTCGAAGCCGCTCGACAACCCGGCCGACCTCGATGTTTCGGGTCTGACCGGCCCGCGTCCGCGAGGGATTATTCGACTCCGCACCGCGATTGAAAACCAGTTTCGCGTCAGCGCTCACGGCAAACGCCGCCGGTTCTTGCGCGTCGAGGTGAGCGATACCGGCCGCGGGATGTCAACCGCCGAGCTCGAGCAGATCTTCACGCCCTTCTTCACTACCAAGCCCTCCGGCACCGGACTCGGCCTCGTCCTGAGCCAGCGGATTGTCGCGCTGCATGGAGGCAAGCTTTGGGCCGAGCGCGGAGGGATGCTGCCGCGCGGCGCGATTCGTCCGGCTCGCTCAACCGCTCGACGCCGTTCCGAGGAGGCTTCGGACGATAGTCGTGTCCACCATTCGGGCGGCGATTTCTCCCATCAAACGGGGGACGGCGCCTTGCATCGGTCCGGTGATGGCAGCGTTAATCCGACCGAACACGAGGAGATCCAGCCGCGCGGGATGACCTTTTGCGTGATGCTTCCGGTCGGTCCCCACTGACCGCGCATCACGCGTGCAGAGATCGTTGGTGACGCTATTCGACGCGCTCGGTCGCGAAGTTTTGTGGGAAGCCAGCCACCTTACCAGGGTTTCAAGGCCGTACAAGTCGGCCACTGGACGTGGGTGTCTCGCTCCTGACCGCCTAATTAAGCTACGATAGTCAAATAAGAATCCGATGCAGACCGATTCCGATAATCAAGCGTTCACCGAACCCGTAGCGGAGGTCGCCCGCGCCACCGTACTGGTCGCTGACGACGATCCGGGCATCCGCCTTGTCCTGCATCATCGGCTGGAAGCGGCCGGCTATCGCGTCGAGGAAGCGTTCGACAGCCACAGTGCGCTCGAGGCTTTGCTGAGCAATCGGCATGACGTGGCTTTGCTCGACATCATGATGCCCGGGATTGGCGGCCTGGAAGTCCTCTCCGCCGCGCGCGATCAGTCCAGCCGGACCCTGATCATCGTAATCACGGCCGCCAGCACGATGAACAACGCGGTCGAGGCGATGAAGCGCGGGGCGCACGACTACTTGACCAAACCCTTTGAAAACCTCGACCTGGTCGCGGCGGCGGTCGCGCGCGCGGTCGAAATCGCGGCGCAGGCGGCAGACCTGACGCGCCTTAAGGATGAGGTCAATCGCCAACTGGTCGGCGGCGAAATCATCGGGCGCGGCCCCGCGATGCAGGAGGTTTACAAGCTCATCGGGCGAGTCGTGAACAACGATGCGACCGTGCTGTTACGCGGGGAAAGCGGCACCGGCAAAGAACTGGTCGCGCGCGCGATTCATTTCAAGTCGCCGCGCTGGCGCGGGCCGTTCGTGGCGGTCAATTGCTCGGCCATCCCGCATGGCCTGCTGGAAAGCGAACTCTTCGGGCATGAGCGCGGGGCCTTTACCGGTGCGACTGAACGGCGTGCCGGGAAGGTCGAGCAGGCCTCGGGCGGGACGCTTTTCCTCGATGAGATCGGCGATCTTCCGGTCGAGCTTCAGCCCAAGCTGCTGCGCGTGCTGCAGGAGCGCGAGTTCTCCCGGGTCGGCGGTTTCGAGACGCTCCGGATGCAGGCGCGAGTGATCGCGGCGACCAACCAGGACCTTGAATCGGCGGTCGCCGAGAAGAAGTTCCGCGAAGACCTGTACTTTCGCCTGCGGGTGATTCCGATCGACCTGCCGCCACTGCGCGAACGCCGCGAGGATATCGACGAGCTGACCGACTACTTTATCGGCAAGGCGATCCGCGAGATGGGAGCAAACGCGCGATACATCAGTCCTGAAGCGCGGATCAAGCTGCAAAACTACGCCTGGCCCGGCAACGTCCGCGAACTCGAAAACGCAGTCCTGCGAGCCACCCTGCTGGCCCCCGCCAATACCGTTCGCTCCGACGACGTCGAACTGGGCCGCGGCGGCATGCGCCCGGTCAAATCTGATGTCGATAACCAGGCGTCGCTTACCGACCTGATCGCGCGGCGTATCGGGGAGATGGTCGAGAGCAACGGCAGTGAGCCGCGCGACCTCTATCAGAAACTCCTCGGCGAGCTGGAAAAGCCGCTGATCGAAATCGCGCTGGAGCGCGCGGGCGGCAACCAGGTGCATGCGGCCCGGATTCTAGGTCTAAACCGCAATACACTGCGCAAGAAGCTGACAGAACATCGTATCGTGCCGCAAAAGACCCTGCCGCAGTGAAGCCGCCAGGAGGGGACGGCTGAAAACCGAGAACCTATTTTTTATTGAAACCTCACCGGGGTTTCAGAAGAAAATACAAGTTTTGCGTTCCTCCACCGTTATCATTCGAGTCCCGATGCTCCTAAACTCTGGAGCGTGTGCCGGATGAAGCTACCCTCAACGTTCTATGCGATGGTCGATACGGCTGGCGGACAGGAGCCGGTCGCGCTCGCGCGGCTTCTGCTCGAGGCGGGTGCCCGGATTCTGCAGTTGCGCTTGAAGGAAACCTCCAGCCGCGACTTTCTGGCAGCGGCGCGCGAGATTGTCGCGTTGTGCCGAACCGGCGGCGCGCAACTAATCGTGAATGACCGCGTCGATATCGCAAAACTCGCCGATGCCGATGGTGTGCATGTCGGGCAGGACGACCTGCCGCTCGCCGATGCGCGCGCGATCATGGGAGCTGGCAAGATTGTCGGCGTCTCGACCCACGATGTCGCCCAGGCGCGCGCAGCGGAGGCAGGCGGCGCCGACTATATCGGGTTTGGCGCCATCTATTCAGGTGGTCTGAAGAACGTCCGCGATGCGCAGGGACTCGACCGACTGCGCGCGGTGCGAACGGCGGTGAGTCTGCCGATCGTGGCGATCGGAGGCATCACCGAGGCGACGATGCCCGTGGTGATCGCCGCCGGCGCGGACGCAGCCGCGATCATTACCGACGTGGTCCGCGCTCCCGATATCGCGGCAAAGGTCCGGCGGCTTTTGGCGATCGCCCCGCTTCCAGAATCGTGAGGATTGTCCTCCAGATGAACGGCAATCGCGTTGGCATCCACACGATCTGCTTCTTGTTGATACGAAACACCACCAACGTTCCAGCTGATCGATTCGTCAACCCCAACTCGGCGGCAGGTCCGCGATGAATAAGCTGGCGGTCACTGCCGCATGGCTCCTGATTTCTCTGTGCGCGTCATTTGCCAACGCGCGGACTGCCGCGCCGCCTTCGGACTTGGCGACTGCGGATTGGTCAGTGAAGCAGGCTAAGATTCTGAACGCCGAACCCAACGAGGCCGTGTGGAAATTCATGAGCAGCGATGGTTCCAACGATGTCGGTTTGGGCGAGTTGTGTGAGTTTCATTTCGCTGACCTGCACCATTCGGGGGAGTTGTCATTGGTGATTTCTTACGATTACGGCGGCACGATGGGTTGCAACTACGTCGCCATTTTCGAAAAGACCCGGGCTGGTATAGAGAAGTACGACTTCGACAGCGGGAGCAATTTCTCGTTCGATAGCATCGAAGACATCAACGGCCGTGGTCATTACGAACTAGTCGTGGACTTCATTTTTGGTGAAGCTCAAGACACCTCCGACGGATCCGACTGCCATGCACAGTGGCCGGTCGTCTATGCATGGAATGGGTCCGGATATTCGGACGTGAGCGCGGAGTCCAAGGGCTACTATCGAAAAACCCTTGCCGACCTGATGCGGCAAATTAACGCGGCGGCGCCCACGCCAGATCCTGAGCAAGCCAAACGCCCACCGCTCGCCATGGAGATACAGACTTACGAAAATCAGAGTGCAGGGCCGTCGCCGCAGGGAGGTGACGGACAATTTTTTCCGGGACGCAGTGTCCCAGATCCGTCGCGGAGCAGTCATGGAAATGTTTTTGTGGAAGTCCCTGAAGCGTCCCCCTCCCCGACTCCAGACACGAGCGGTAGCGACGATTGCTCGAAGGCCTTCGCCGCAAAAATCCAGCGGATTCTTGGCTCTCCCGAGGCAGGCATCGATGATGCGGTCAAATGGGCCAAGAGCGGCGACCCCAATGACCGCAAGTTCGCCATCGACATCCTCTACGACATTGGGACTCCAACTGCGGTCAAATACCTGCGAAGGCTCAGCACCGATAAAGAGTGGAATATCGCCAACTCAGCAAAAGACGTATTGAAATCTGGCGGACCAGGCGGAGTGGCTGTGCAACCAACTATTCACGGAGAAATGTTCTACCCGGAAACGACCCCGCCCCGGGCGAAATGATCAGCTTCGACTATTGGAGGGCGGTGATCGGGATGTAGCCTTCGAGGCCGTCTTTCATGCGGATCTTCATGTAGTTCAGCGCGATTCCGACGACATGAACGTTCTTTCCCTGATGAACCTCGGCGAGCTTCTTCGCCGCATGATTGGGTTCACTGAGAACGGAGGCGTCCGCGGTGAGCAGGAATGACTTGTCGGTCGGCGTCACCAGTTGCAGGGCACTGAGCGGTACGTACGCGATTTCGCTGCTCTTCAGCTTGACCTGCGCATAGTACCGCGAAGTCCCAATCACGTTGACGAACTTGCCCGCCTCAACCGGCTGGACCTTTTTGCTCGATTTCGCAGGGCGCTCATACGCGTAGGAATCCTCAAGAAGCGTCAGATGACCCTGCGCCGGCTCGATGGTGCTGGTGTCCTCGCTCGAATGATGCCGCACCGTATGGTGATGGGTGGCATGGGTGGTCGATGGCGCGCCCTCATCGCCGGCCGGACTCTCATAGGTTCTCATCGTGCCGCTGCCGCTGGGCGCCGGCGCAACGAGATCGCCGCCCGCTGTGGGCGGTCCGGGCATCGGACCCTCCGCCCCACCGGGCACCGTATTTGGATATTCGACGCCGGTTTGCGCGAAGGCCGGCGACCCGACCGCGAACGCGCAGACCACTGCTAACACCAATAAAGCCTTCAAGGTCGAATCGATTCGCGTCGCCTTCATCTTACCCTCCACCGCCGCCCGGCATCTCCCACACCACGCGTTTCCAACGCACTCCGATCAGCACCGTCCGCGATTCGCGTGCGACCCGCCCTCGCGTGCCGTCTTCAACAAGCGCCGCAAACCGTGCAGCGGGTTACGTCGCAGGGCTTGGTCTGATGTTCGTAATGAGCCTTCTTGCGTTCCGAGAGCAGGAACCATTTGTGGATATGATGATCGATGAAGTCCCACGGGAGCAATTCATCGTGAGTGTACTGGCGGGTGACGTAAAAGTCCGGGTTGGGGAGATCGGTAGCGCCCTCGCCCGCCTCCCGCTTAATCGAACGCAACTCATGCCAGATGGCGCCCGCGTCGTCGCATCCGCGCTCGCTGAGCCGTTCGAGAATCGGCCCCACGCGCCGGTCGCCGCGTGAGACCAGGGTCTGGAAATACGCCTCGCGCGGGGACTCCGCATTCAGTTCGATACTGGCGCCGCCGATGCGCCCCAGTGCCGCGCGGAGGATCGCAATCTTGCGCTTGACGCTCGCGGCGTCCTGCATCGGATCCCATTGGAAGGGCGTCCACGGCTTCGGCACGAACGGGTTGAGCGACACGGTGACGTGGCCGACGCGTTTCTTGCCGGCCCGGGCACGTTCGAGAATGCGTCCGGTCAGGTTGGCGATTTCAGTCAGGTCCTCGTCGCGCTCCTCGGGTAATCCGATCATGAAATAGAGCTTGAGGCTTTCGACGCCGCCACCGATCAACATCTCGGCCGCGTTGAGAATTTCGGCCTCGGTGAGATTCTTGTTGATAACCTTGCGCATCCGCTCGCTGCCGGCTTCGGGTGCGACGGTAACGCTGCGTGCACCGCTGCGGACCAGCGCGGCGGCGAGTTTCGGCGAAACGCAATCGGCCTTGAGCGATGACGGGGAGAGCCGCCCGCCGGCGTCGGCGACGGCCGTCGCGATATCGGCGACACCGGGCACGCTCGCCATCTCGGCGCCGACCAGCCCGATTACGCTGCGCTCCTGCAATCCGCGAGCAGCCTCGGCCATGATTTTTTCGGGGCTGCGATAGCGAATCGGACGATACATGAAGCCGGCGGCGCAGAAGCGGCAGCCCCATTGGCATCCACGGCTCGCCTCGACCAGGAACATGTCGCCGAACACCGACTCCTCGGTGAGAATCAGCGAAGAGGTCGCGAAACGATCGAGATCGCTCAGCAAACGCCGGTTCACACGAGGCTCGCCGGGGCCGGTATAGGCGACGCTCTCGATACGGCCGTGAGAATCCAGCGACGGCGCGAAGTAATCGGGTAGATAAGCGCCTTCGACGCGTGCGAGGTCTTGCAGACGGGGCGCCTCGTTGCCGGTCGTCTCACGCGCGTCCTGGTATGCGGCGAGAAACTCGGGGACCATCTCTTCGCCCTCGCCAATCAGAAAAAGATCGACGTAGTCCGCGATCGGTTCGGGATTGAGGAAAATAGCCGAGCCACCGGCGATGACCAGCGGATAATTGCGGCCAGCGCGATCGGAGCGGCGCAACGGGATGCCCGCCATCCGCAGCAACGTGATCAAATTGAGGTAGTCGGTCTCGAAGGCGATCGAGAACGCGAGGATTTCAAAATCGGTGAGCGGGCGGCCGCGCTCGAAGGAAACCAGCGGCACCGTGCGCGCGCGAATCGCGGCGCGCTCGTCGGCGTCGGGCAGGAAGGCGCGGTCGGCGGCTACGCGCGGGTCGGACTCGAAGATATGGAAAATGGCCTGGAAGCCGAGATTCGCCATCGC
>Ga0302324_100000849_pt1 | contig 77180 bp, 59 predicted proteins | sample Palsa_T0_1_FD_201949 | JGI IMG/M metagenome (GOLD analysis project Ga0302324, IMG submission 201949) | Peat permafrost microbial communities from Stordalen Mire near Abisko, Sweden - Palsa_T0_1 | ecosystem: Environmental > Terrestrial > Soil > Palsa > Peat permafrost | place: Sweden: Abisko...
GCACCCGGACACCTTTCTGTTTCATCTCAAAGAGTGTGAATTCCGCTTCAACCATCGACGCCAAAGCCTGTATCATGTGCTGCTGAAACTGTGTCGAAAATGCCCGCTCAGCTAGTCATGACCCTTAAATTATTGCAATGAAATCCGACCATCAGCGCTTTTGCGCCTAACGCTCTCCGTATGTCAGCCGACTAAAACCCTCCGTGCAACCAACACCCCGATGGATTAGGACCTCGGCCAAGCTGTCTCATACGCGCTCGCCTGCGGTCGCTCGCTCCGGCAAACGTCAGAACGTCACGCATCCAACACGAAAGTCAGAGAAGTTAGCATATCGTAGTCCAGTTGGTATGCGTCCGGCAGGGTTAATGAAGCGACTATATCCACATCACTGTCATATCCCGTTGAGCCCAGCGTCATTTGTTCCTTTGACGGCTGGATATTGGTGTAGGAACAATATGGTTGGCTGTAAAAACCCGTCGTCGAAACTATCGTATCGTAAGAACCGGAATACGTCCCGTTACCAACGGGGTCCAAACTGCTGCTAACGGATGAAGAATAGTCGCCCATCTGATCATTGGTTGCTGAGAAACCTGCCGGCTCAACGGAGCCGGAAACATCGTAGTATTGCGACCAGTTCGACGCATAAAAATAGCTGTCCGCGCCGCTGAAGTCGGAAGTATAGCCGTTATCAGAACTTGTCGTCTTCGACTCAGCGGCGGTTCCAAAGCCGCTTCCCGCGCCCGATCCAAATCCGCCCCCGGTTGACGTCCCGTCCGCCGAGATATGAAGCGAATAGTTGTTATTAAATCCATATTCAAACGATTGATATACTGTACCGGAGTCCATCCCCTGTTGGGTAAAGGTATCACCAACACTAGTAAGGGATAGGCTATCATTGTAATTATAGGAGGCTTCACCCTCTGCCGTGGCGAGCGTGCTGCTTCCCGCATAGGCAGAGCGCCAAGTGCCATCCGGGACCGCAACCAGGCTGACGGTGGTTTCCTCGGTATGGCCCTCATTGCCGCTCTCAACATAGACATCGAACGAGGTACTGGTTGCAATCAGGGGGTATTCCCCCTCTCCTGTCGTGGCGCTACTCCCTGCGGCGAGCCCTTCTGCATCGTATCCAAAGGTATCGACAGCGCTATAACTTTCGCCGCCTGAGCCGGTGGTTGACGAAGTGCCATCAGCGTCCGTCATCGTGGAGTATTCGTGAATCGACGACATCGTGGAACCGCCCTCGTAATAGACCCCGGATGCCGCGGTTACATTACCGAATGACGTGGTGTAATTGCCGGCCCCTGAATAACTCAGTGATGCGAACTCGCTGTAGGAAGGCTCATTGATGTCGGTGGTCACCCAGTCGCCCGAGCCATCAGCGCTCCCATCCGAGGTGGATAAATCATTGCCGGAATAGGTTCCGGTGTAGAATTGAGCTCCGGTTACCGTGACTCCTTCCGGGGTGTGCGTGTAGTTCGCGCTGCCATTCACGGACTGGGAATATCCGTAAGATTCGGAAGAGGTTGCCGTTCCGCCGTCGAGGGTGCCAAAGTCATAATGCTGCGAGGTTTCATAGCTGTTTGTTAAAGACCCTGCTTCGTGATCAGCCGCTATAATCGTACCGAGCGCGGTGCTTATGGAAACCCAGCCGGTACCTGAATAGGATCCGCCATAGCTGCCGCTGCCATAATCGTCGCTCTCGTTGGCGACGGTTACGAGCGTACCTGCCTCTAAAGACGTGGATACCGAGTGATCCGTGCCCGACACGACATAACCCCCTAAGGTGATCGTACCGGTAAGAGTGTGGCTCGAATTATAACCTTCGGCATGGGATCCGCTGCCGTGCCAACTATCGCTGGTGACATTGCCATCCGTCTGGGAGTCCCAGGAAGTTGTGGCCGTGCTCGCGTCATACCAACTGTACGACCTATCGTCTTGGGACGTAGAGTAATCGCTGAATGAATAGGTGCCCGGGCCCACGACGGAGCCCCCCGCAACATCGTAAGTGAAATCACCGGCTGCAGTGGCAGTAGCGTTCTGGTAACTGAAATCGTACGAGTTGACATTGCCGGCGCTATGCCAACTTCCAGCGGAGAAAGTCTGTTCGCTCGTGGTCGTGTGGACGTATCCGGCGCTTTGGGAATCCCACGACACACCCGTAAGTTCACCGGAATAGAGAGTAATGTCAGTGGAACTCGATGTCGATGTCGCGTAGCTATACGTGTTCTCTTGCAAGCTGAGCGTTGGTACATAGCTGAAAGTATCAAATGAGGTGATGTTAGTTTCCGTTGAATCCGCGTATGCACCCTCCGACATGCTGTCATTGCCCGATTCAGTCGCACTATTCGTGTAGGAACTACCTGCCGACTCATAGATGCGAGAGAAATTACCGGTATAGGTGCCGGTCGCTGTCCATGTGGTATCAGTGCCACCCGCGTCGGCGGTTCCAGTATCGTTGTAAGTCTCATGGCCGCTCAGACTGTATTGATAAGATGTCGTATCGCCCTCGGCGGCAAAAGTGTAGGTATCCGCTGTGAGGCTGTTGGCAACGACCCCGTCGACGGTGCCAGGATGAGTTGTTGAAACATCGGTGCTGAGCGTTGCCCGCTCGTAGTAGCTCCAGGCTTCTCCAGCGCTCTCGCTGGCACTGACACTCAAAGTCACGTCGACGATCGTTGTTAGTGTGTCCGTACCTGCATAGGTGTCCCCGGTGTTAACCATCGTCGTGCTGTAGACACTGTCAAACTCGAAATTGCCAGAGGCGGATTGAATAAGGGATGCATAATCCGATTCGACGATCGAGGAGTCGTCATTGAGAATATATGCGCGTTGGCCTTGGTAGCTTCCTCCTGAGCCAACGCTTTGGACATTCGGATTACCATATCCTTCTATGCTGATATCCACGCCATATTCGGTGGGCACAGCTCCGGGACCGGAAACCAGGTACGAAAACGAATCGTTACCCGTAAAACTGGTGCTCGGGGTATAAATCACTTTGCCTTCGCCCACGCCGGCCGCACTCACCGATCCATGGGCACCCCCCGAAATCGAGCTGATGCTCGGCGAACTGCCAAAGTAAGCGCCCGGCGACGGGTCGATCGTAATCGGCGTATTTTGCGTCTGAACTGATACATTGTTGTAACCGATTCCCACTTCGTTGGACGCCGGCGATTCGTCGCCCACGCTGTTGAGTTCCGTCACCAGGAAATACTCGTCGGATCCAACACTCGGCATTGCTACGCCGTATGAGGTGGCAGTTATGTCAGATGTCAACAAGTCGGCCGATATCGCTGCAAAATCAGGGTTCGACGATTCATAGATATTGTAAGAGGCGGACGAATCGCCACTCCAATGGAGTTCAAAGCTGCTGCCCTCAAATGTCGCGCTCAGGTCCGTCGGCGGCGGAAATGGGCTCATCGACAGGTCGGACAAATCATAATATGTGCCGCTGGAACTATTAGACCAAAGCAGTTCGGCCGATGGATATTGATCGAGTGAATTCTCGTCGTCGTTGAATTGGTAATAATCCAGTTCCAGATCGTGGTTGCCGGCTGAGAGACTAACCCCTAGGGTAAGGCCCTCTTGATTGTCTCCGGCGTTGTCGATTGACGTCGGGGTGTCAGTCGACCCGTAAGTGGCTAGCAACAAGGCAAGATCGTTAGGACCCACCGTCCCGTCGCCATCAAAGTCGCCGCTCCGCCAAGTTTGGAGGCCAGATTCGCCATAATTACTTAAAAGAACGGCCAAATCCGTGAAATCGACGGTGCCGTCAAGATTAGCATCGCCGGGCAAACCAGGCTCGTAAAATACCCGATGACCATCGATGGTGAGAATCCCGCCTTCAGCAGCCGGGAGCTCAAAATAATAAGTCCCAGCCTGCTCCGAGGTTAGCGAAAAAGTTCCGCTGTATATAACGTGGAAAGGCGTCTGATCCGACGTGATTGGATTGCTTGGAAACTGCTGATTGATATCGCTGACGGTACCGCTGGCGCCCACAGGCGTACCTAAGGCAGTTGAACCGAATTCCTGATAAGAAAACCCTGAACCATCCAGAAGACGGCGCGGCTCCAGGCTATTAAACTCGTGGCGATTGCGCAAATAGCCGGGAATCAACCATTGCCAATTTCGCCAACGAAGCCAAATCCGACGTACGACGGGCGTAATAGCACGCACAAGAGTGGATAACTTTCGCATATTGTGCCTCGTTAGTGTGGAGTAACCGAGATGAGATGAGAAGTGACGTAAAAGTCTCCTCTTGATTTGCGGTATACCCTACCGAGAACTCCCATGCTGTCAAGAAATTAATCTTTACTTAATACCGCTTGCCGATGCAAATTGTCCATGCTCCGCTTGCAGGGGGTTTGACGGTCTGCAACTTGCGGCGGATATGGGTTTTCACTCAGAAAAACTTTAATCCGCCATACGGAATTAAGATATCATAAAACACCGTTTTTGATGTCAAATATGGTGTGTATAAGCGGTTCGACTTCCCTCTCCTGCATTTGTTATAAAAACTCTATTTGATTTGCCCCACCGCCGACAACCCTAGGCAGCGTAAGCGGCGTCGTATACCGGCTGAAATAATCAGTCACAAACGTCCGCTCTACTCAATGGTAACGGTATGATTTCTCACATCCACATAACTAAGTGACATGGCCACTGGGTCATCCGAATCGCCGCCGCAGGCCATGATGGCTTCCCAGTTATCGTAAAAACCTTTCTCCTTCCAATCCAGCGGCTTGGTGTCGTGCAGGAGCGACGGAATTGAGAACAGCGATGCGACCGTCGAATCCGACCCGTCGCTATTGCCGATGTCCTGCTGCCACATGTTGCTGACCACGCTGAAGACATCGACGTGGCGATCGAGTTGATCGCTCGGCAGGCCGGTGAGCAGCACGGCATCATCGGCGGACAGACTGCCGACGGTTTGGCCGAAAGTATCATTGCCGCAGAAGCAGATGGAATATTTGGAAGCGCCGGCGAAATCGGGATTCAGATATGCCTGCGTCGCCGGATCGATCCCGACCATGAGGTTCACCTTACTGCGTCGGCTCTGCAAATCCTTGGCCGTGCCGCTGATGACCGTGCCGCCCATGCTAAAGCCGATGAGGTTCACCCGGGAGATGGGAATGCGGGAGGTCTTGATCATTGTCGCCAGCGCCCCGCCGACCGCCACTGCGTTGGTGTACGCATTGGTCAAAGACGAAGCGATCTGGCTCCAATCCAGAATCAGCACCTGATATTGATTCGCCGGCAACTGCGCTTCGACGGACAAGGCCATCGGCACCATGTCCGATTCGTTGCTTTCATCGCCATGCACAAGCACAAACAGGGCCATGTGCTTTTCGATCGTCGCACCCGCCTGGCCGCTGGCGGTATAAAGCGCGACGCTGGACGTATCGACGCTAAAAAGAACCCGTGACTCCAGCGATTGCATGAAATTTGAAATGCTCATAGCTTGGGCCCGTCGCCGTGCAACTGCTATGAGGCGACGACTGGATGATACCGCACCGCAAAAGTTTGCCCAAACGGTTCTCCGGTGCAATCTGCTTGCCGAATTCACGCCAAAACATCGGCGGTGTCGGCCAGCCATGCATCCATCGGCGAAAGACCGGTGGAGGCGATAGTGGAAAAGATTGGCCGAACGAGGGCTGGTGTTGCGGTGGAGCCCACGAGGGCGACGGTTTGGCGGGTGGAGGCGAATTGGGCCTGCTCACCGCCGGAATAGACAGTGGCGATGAGGTGGTAATCCCCTGAAGGCAAATTCTTCTGAACCGTGATCGGAACATTAAAACTGAGACTGCCGCCCGTGTTGAGCAAGGTTTGCATTCGCACGCTGCCCAATAACACCGCGGACGACCCGAAGGTGCGGCCGAGCGAGGCGTAGACATCGACGTAAAATGGTGTTTCCAAAGCGTCGGAGCCGCCGTTCACCAGCCGCACCCTTACAATGCCTTTGTGCGGCGTTGCGATCGTGCCAGTGAGCGCAAGTTGGTTGGCGGGCAGTGCCTGGGTGTAGAAGTCCATATCGTTGAGTGGATCCTCTGAAAAGTCGAAGCCACGCGCTACCAGAGCTTGATCACCCACCTGCGTTGCCGCATAGTTAATATCCGTCCGCGGCCCTTGGTCGGCAGTGGTCCACTGGCCATTATTGGGGTTGAAGATGTCAATGGTCTTCGTTTGTAACCCAGCCTGCTGTGAGAAGATAGCCAAGCCGTCGGCAGATACCGCGACAGTCCCAACGGACTGGCCGGCGGGAAGCTGCGTCGTAGACCATTGGCCGGTCGAGTTGTTGTAAATGTCGACGGTGCTGATGGGACTACTGGACCCATTACCGCCGCCAGCAAAAAATGCCAAGTTCCCGACCGTAGTCGCGGCGATCCCGGCTCTGGCTTGCGATAACGTTGCGGTGGTCCATTGGCCGTTCGCGGCGTTGTAAATCTGTACGAGGTCGGTGGGAGAGTTGAGCGAGCTAGTCGTGTCTCCGCCAGCGAACAGAGCGAGGTTTCCGACCGTGGTGACGGACATGTTCCACGCAGGCTGCGGCAATGTGGTCGTAGACCATAGATTGGTGGCAGCGTTGTAAATATCCACAATACCGAGCGGGTTCCCCTGGCTGTCGACGCCGCCGGCAAAAATCGCCAGCCCATCCACAGAAGTCGCCGAGATATCGTTTCTGGCGAGTGAAAGCACTGACTGATGCCATCGTCCGGTGCGGGCATCGTAGATGGCGACCTCATTAGTCGCATGGGCGGTCGGATACACCTGCTGGAAATCGGCGAAAATCGCCAAGTCTCCAACGGATGTTGCAACCTCGGGTCCAACGCCCGCCGGAAATGACGCAACGGTATGCAATATGGTACTGCTACTCAAAAGGCGGCGGAGTTCAAGTGACTCGACGACCGAGCACCCCGGCGGCCCTTTGCACCGCTTTGTCCGCGAGAGTGCTGCCCCACGTTGCGCATTGCTCAAGTTATCCATGCAGGCAGTATATCGAATTTTGGAGGCGGGTATTGGAGGGGGTGATGGAGCTCAAATCAGCAGAGCATCGCAGCAAACCCGGGCCGAGGACGGCCCGGCTCTCTTGCAAATTGGAGCGTCACGGCACCGGGAAGGCATTCGATAAAAATACAGAAGGCCCGCGCACCGACTCGCGAAGTCGACACGTGGGCCTGCTGCGTTCTCGGACCGATTCTGGAGGCAACCTGCTTCAGGCCTGGGCCCGCCTCGGTCCGCTCAGCATCATGCGTTTCTTGCGATCCGCACGATACAGACGGATTGATCGCGACAGTTTCCGCCGCGATCGCTCGCCCAAAATGGGGCGGCTTGGCGGTCTCCCGACTGGACGGCCGTGGGATTACGCTGTCCCGGACCCTATTGCCTAGGATCGGATTCGCTTAGCAAGCCGTTGCCGGCTCGTTGGCAAATCCTGGGTCCGGCGAACCGCATGGCGAGGAGCTCTCTTCCTCGGTGCGATCCGCCACTGGCGGCGATATTAACCCGGGCTGCCTCGCTGGTGTTTTTGCACCTTCGAGTTTTACGGGTGGCCCTATCGCTGGCCGCCGATTCCTGCCGTGCCCGCACTTTCCTTTGCTTCGCACGGTCTTGGCCTTGTATGGCCTGTTAGGAATCGGACTCCGTTTCACGAAGCCTTTTCCAATTCCGCCGGTCAGTTTCCTGCCCGACGACGAAGACTAATTTACTTTCCTCATTCCTTTTCGCCAAAAAAATACCCGTGGTGTCGTTTGCGTTATCCACCGTGGTGCGCAATCGCCCCACACTGCTTTAGTTGCGAGGTGCATAAGTCGGTGGAGAACTTGACGGGGTTATACAATTGGGATGGCCGCTTAAGCCACCATCCCGGAAAAATCATTTATTTTCAGGCGACGTTTGCTGCTGTTGCAGGATTTTCGACGCGCCTACGTCCTGGAAACTCTTCAAATCCGTCCAGAATGTGCCGGGGCCGGCGAATATCATGCGCAAATCGGTCGGCTCGAAATTCTTGGCGAACATGTAGAGGTTGTAACTCTGCGCATCGCCGAACGCATCGATCAGCATTTTGGCTCCCTTGGCTTCGGCTTCATTTTTGAGCTGCTGCACCTGGGCGCCGGCTTGGCCGAGAATTCTCGTGCGCTGGGCATCCAGTTCGGCGATCTGCTTTTCAATGTCCGCCAGTTTCAAATCACGTTCGGCATCAATCTCCGCCGCCGCCTTTTCGCCCTCGGCGTGCAGCGTCGCCGTTTTCACCTGCGTGTCGGCAGCGACGGTTTGTTTGGCTACTTCAATCAGCTTTTGCTCCGTTTCTAGCTGCGCTTTTTTCGCCGCGGTGGTGGTTTCCTGCTGGTTAGTCAGATCGCGTTCCACTTCGACGTTGGTCAATTGAATTGTCGCCAGCAAACCATCGGTTTGATCGTGGCCGGAGCTGTCACGCACGGAAATATTGCGGATGAGGGCCAACAGAATATGCACATTGCGGGCCGACACCTGCTCTTCCAACGATTTGCTCAGGGCGTCCTGAAACTGGCTGCGGGTGGTGCCCTGGATCAATTCCTTGGCACTGTAACGGGCTCCTTCATTCTGGCACGCCGCTTTCATGGCCGGCTCGATCACGTTGTCGCGCACCTGGTCGACGGCTCCGATGTTGGCCACAATCGCCGGCGCATCGGCGGGACCACGGCCCCACACCACCGTGAACTCCGCTTCGATCTGATAACCATCGGAGCTGTAAAATTTCACGCTGCTGTTGTTGCCATGATCCAGCACGATCGCGTCATAACCGATCGGCACGATGGTCACTTTCACGAGGCGAGGATTCAAATAATAAACGCCCGGCTGCAGCACATCTTTGAGAATGCCGCGTTGCTTGGGATCATCGACCAGGCGTGTCGGCGTGGTGGTTGGACTGCTGGCGGTGGCCTCGCCGGTCAAGCGTGTAACAACGCCGACCGATCCCGGCGGCACCACCGTAGCCGGCAGGATTTGCACTTCATATTGCTGCGGATTGATTTTGTACGTGCCGGGCGTCAGCACATCGCGCTGTATTCCCTTGTAACCGGCATCCACGACATCCACGCCGGGCGGCGGCATTTTGCCTTCCTTGAGTGCGACCAATCCGATGCAGGGGATCGCCGATGAATCTTGAATGCGGCCATCGGAGGTGAATTCCCAGTGCGATGGATCGCCCGCCGGGATGTTGATCAGCTTGACGATTTTCCAATCGTATTTGATGGGGTTGAGAAAGTAGCGGCCCGGGCCGAGCAGTTCCTGTTCGACACCACGGAAGTGGTTTTCCTCCGTCGGCACGACAACTCGATCCGACGGCAATGGATCACCGAATTTGTTGATCACCATGAGCGCTTCATCCGGAGCGACATACACACGCTCAAAAACCCAGTGGCCACCGACTGACAGTCCGATAGCGAGCACGCACAGCACTGCCACAGCTACGATGATTTTTTTTACGATTGTCATGTTGAACTCTCTAATCTTGCTAACCCGTTCGTCCATCGACGCGGATTCACATCACTGGCCCATGCTGGTTAGCCTCGGACTCGCGGACGGATTAGTCGTCGGCCTTGGAGGAGCGGCGAACTGTTTGAAAATGTCGGCAAACGGCCCATCGGTGGTCGTCAGAATCGATTTCATGGATGGGGCGACCTTTTGATAGAAGAAATAGCGGGCGTAGGTTTCGCCGTCGCCGAAGGCGTTGATTTGTTTCCTCAGCGGCTCGGCTTCGGCTTGCTTGTTAAGCAGGATCACATCCGCTTCGGCTTGGCCGCGGGAGATGAGTGCGTCAGCCTCTTTTTGTGCGGCTTGTAATCGCAATTTGGCGACGGCCAAATCCTGCTCGGCTTTGGTGACCGCGACATCCTGCTCCTGCTCTGCTTTCTTGGTAATGCCCACGACATCCGCCGTCATCTGGCCGATCGCCTGATTCTGCTTGGCCATTTCCTGTTGCGCGGTCAGTGTCGCCATGCTCTTGGCAACTTTGATTTGCTGTTCAAACTGCAGGATTTGCTCCTTGGCGATTTCGCGCTCATTGATCGGCTGCTTGATCGCATCGGGCGGCTCAATGTTGCGCACCAACGCCTGCCGCACCACTATACCTTCCTTGCGACAGGCGGCTTGCAAACGCTGCTCAAATTCCTGTTGAAACTTCAGCTTGGTGTCGCCGCTGATGAAATCCCGAGCGTTGTATTGGCTGCCGACCAGGCGACAAAAACTCCGGGCATACGGCAGGATCACTTTTTCTTCCAGATACGGAATCAGCCCGTTGCCTTCGCCGTATTGCACATAAATCAGCGGCAGCGCCTGCGGATCAATGGACCATTCCACAAAACCATCTAGGCGAATATCGAAGCTGTCGGCGGAGGGAAATGTGATCGCATCCTTGTCCGCCATGGCGAACTTCTGCGATAAAATGCTGATCGGCGTGATGCGCTTTTCAAACGGATTAACGTAACGGAATCCTTCCGGCTCGGCGATTGGTTGGGTGCCCTGCTCGCCCTGGCCGACGAGATATTCATTCGGATTGGCAGCCGGTTTGCCGGCCATGATTGTCACGACGCCGCGGAAACCGGGATCGATGACCAGAGGGGCAACTTGCTTGATTTCATAGGCATAAGGATTGGCGTATTCGTTGTAACGCCCGGGCCGCAAGACGATGGGCAACGGGCCACGCTGATCGCGCTTTGGATCGGCAAGCACCTGGCCGGGGTCGAGTGGGTTGCCGAACTTTTTGATGACAATCCCCACCATATCCGCCGGGACAATGGCCCCCGTCTTGGGCTTACTGATGTCGATCACGGTCCGCTCATAATCAAACGGACTGAAAAAATAAGTGCCTTCGGGATAAATCTCTTCCTTGATGCCGTTGCAGTCGCCGAATTGTTTTGTCCATTGGTCGTGCTCGGGCGTTCCGATTTTCGGTTCTCGGGGAATGACGATCTGATCGCCGGGAAGTGAACGCGTGCCATTCTTCTTCAAAAGAATCAGCACGTGGCCCTGCGTCACCACGGTGCGGCGAACTTCCCAGAAATAAAGCAGATAACCCACGGCGACGGCGAGGACCAGGGCGACCAATCGCCGGCCCCATGACCATGATCCGCCGCCGAATTTGCGGTTGCCGGTGCGCGGGGGTTCTTGCCAACGGCCGTGGAACGAAGATTGGGTTTGCGCAGGATGCTCTTCAAATGTTTGAGACATGGCTATTCCTTCCTCAAGTTGCTATCAAATTCGGGTGCCGCAGTGCCGGCAAAAGGCCGCATAAGACGGATGTGGCGCTCCGCAACTGGAGCATGTTTTTTGCGCCCAGGCTGTCCCTCTGGGCGGCAATCCTCCAGAGCTTGCGTTATTCAGCCGGCCTTTGTTCGCGCGCTTGGGCGAAAAAAGACTGAACAGAAAAAACACCACCATGATGATGATGAAAATCGACAAGAGCGGAAAATCCTCAAACGGGCTGAATGTCATCGCACTGAACTCCAATCTGCACGCTTTGAAAACTTCTGCCCGTACGACAGATGATAGTCTGCCGGCCGCAGAATCGCCTATTATAAATAGCGTTGCACTTAAGAACTGGGTATAACGTCAGTTAACCAAGCAAATCGCGTGAATCTTACATCTGGACAAAGCCTTGCATTGCTGAACATTGCCCGAACAGCCATTGTACAGCACTTGAAGGGCCAGCCGCCCCTTGCCCTGCAAACCGATGATGCGGTGTTGACGCAGAACGCAGGATGTTTCGTTTCGCTGCACAGCCGACTCAATCATGAATTGCGCGGCTGCGTCGGAAGAATGGAAAGCGGGCAGTCACTCATGAACACGGTGCGGGACACTGCGATCAGTGCACTGGGCGATCCGCGGTTTGCCAAACGGCCGGTGACGTTGTCGGAGTTGCCGCAGTTGACGATTGAATTGAGCATCCTGTCGCCGATGCGGCCGATTGCCGATGCGGCGGATTTTGAGCCGGGCCTTCACGGGATTCAGGTAACCATCGACGGGCGATGCGGGGTTTTTTTGCCACAGGTGGCTCGAGAAACCGGCTGGAACCGCGAGCAGTTGTTGCAACGGCTCTGTACCGAAAAGCTCAACATGCCGCCGGATGCCTGGCAACTGCCGCAGGCAAAGCTGGCGGTTTTTTCCGCGACCATCATCGGGCCGGAGCCGTTTTTTCAATTGCGGGTTTGAGACGCCGCGAATCAACGCCTACCGGGCGAGCCGCCACCGCCGCTATGAACTTCGCCGCCGCCACCGCCACTATGGAAATCGCTGGCCCGCTCCTCACCCCTTGCGCGCGCGGCATTTTCAGCTTCCAAGCCGCTGTTGGCCGGCCGCTCCATTCGACTTTCCTCGGGAGCCTGCGGTGCGACCCGTTCCGGTGCGCGTTCTTCGACACGCGCCGGTTCCTCCCGGGCTGCCGGTTCACCGTTAACATGTGCCCAACCTTTGGTGGTGTGCTGCTCCCATCCTGCGTCGGTGCGGCGATACACTTCGCCGTCTCGCCCGGCGTATACATTATTCGGGGCCATCGGCTCGCTGCGGCGAATGTCCGTACGCACAGGCTCGTGCCCCGGCTCGGCGGCGCGAACCCCCACATCGCGGCGAATGTTGGCCACCCGGTTGTAAACATTGATGCGATTCATGTAATTCGCGCGGCCTGCGATCAATTTGCCGCCGATGACATGCGGCAAACCGTGGTAATCAACAAATCCACGCGGGCCCCACCAGCCGTACTCAACTCCACCGAGCGCCAGCCAACCGGCATTCCAACGGTAGGCAGCGCCGAATCCCCAGGTGCCGATGTGAGCGTCATAGCGAACGTCCAGGCCCCAGGTCCAGGGGTGGGCATAATAGTGGTTGCGGAACCAGCCGTGATAATAGAAGCCGGTGCCGAAGATGATGGTCTGCCCGTAAATGTAGCAGCCCGTGTAGCCAGGCAGATAGCCGCAGTACACCACGTCGGGCGTGTAATCGTACACGTAGCAATAGCGGCAGAAATAATCCGGGCAACTCGGTGGAATCGTGTAAATCGCCGGAGGCACGGAAAGACACACCGTCCACGGCCCTGTCGGCGTGGGGGATTGGTACCACACGCCGGAACTGCAGCAGTAATACATCCCGCCGACACGCAGCACTGCATCGGGCGTGTTCGCGGCATAGGCCACATCCGAATTAACAATCGGATCAAACTGCGGATCGCCGTCATAGGTGACGGAGAGATTTTGCCCGGCATCCCGGCTCACGGCGGTCGTCTGCGGAATCCGCGCATCGAGCCGCGCTTCCTTGGCTTGCGTGGTGCCGGCGATTGATGCCAGCACATGGGCCTTGGGTGAATCGGGACCAATCTTGGCAAACACCGCCGGCAATTTGTCGGAGGCGACGAATTCCCACGGTCCCTGCAATGACGCAGCCTTAAACCAGCGGCCGGAAAGCAGCACGTAATTCTGCTGCGTGGCGACTTCCAGAAACACATCGGACTGCGTATTGCTCATGTACAGCAAATCATTTCCGGGCAGCGGCGTGAAAGTCGGCTGGCCATCGCTGCTGATCAGCTCTGTCGGTGTCTCGGCCACGATAATCTGCGGCGGCGGGCCATTGGCGGGCGCAGTCACCGGCGCGGCGGCATCTTCGTCAGTCGGTGGAGCAACCAACTTGCTGGCAGCGGCGATGACATCCGGCGGCACGCTTGGGGCAACGGTGTATGGCCCGGTGACTTCGGGGGCGCTCATCCACGTGTCGCCGGTTTTCAGAAAATCTTGTCTGGACGATTCATCGAACAGCAAAATGAACGGCGTGTTAACGACGCGCATCACTCGCGGCTGATCGGTTTGCTGCAATTGCGGATCGCCGTCGATCGACACCAGCACGGCGGGCGTCGCGGTGAAAATGATCTTCGGAGGTGTTGTCTGCAATTCCTCAGCAGCGACTTTTTCCTTCTGCGCAACATCCAGGCTGGTCATCAACTGATCCAGTGGAAAAGTGACCTTCATGAGCGGAATCTGCTGCCGCAGAATGTCCGCAAACTGCTTCTGCTGATCGTCGGTGGTATTGGGAAAATGCACCCGCTTGATGTCCATATCGAGAATGGTGACGGTGCGGATGGACCTGTCCGTGGCCACCCTTGCGTTCATCCACATCGCTCCGAAAGTGGGCTCGGTCGCCGGCGGCGTGGTGATGGAAACGGCGGCTCGAGCGGTCAGCTTGTCAGCAACGAATGTTTCGGGCTGCGGCTGATACACGACGATCTGCCCGCTGGGGGAATCAATCCGCAGCGGCCACACCGTGCCGAGTGGGACCGGCTGAGCGCGGCAAATAGCGGTCAGGCAAAGGATTAGAGGAATACCGAGAAGTCTTCGCCCGCCCGCAATCCAGATTCGCAGCATAAACAGTCTCCATGTGAGTCCCGGCAAATTATAGACTCTGGGCGCAGGAGAACGTCAGGTAGAAAATCTTCGGCTGATTAGGAAATCTAGGCCAAGTAATGGCTTAAAAGGGTGTTCAGATCGGCGATGTCGGTTTTGCCGTCGAAATTGAAATCGCCGGTATCCCAAGTCGTCGTCTGGCCCGACAGGAAGTTGCTAAGCACTATGTTCAGGTCGTTGATATCCACCTTGCCGTCAAGGTTCGCATCACCGTAGTAGGTGTACTTGACTTCTTCTTCCCCGGAAGCCAAGCCGCTGACGGTGCCGTCAGCTCCGTTGCCAGAGCCGAGGGCGGTGCTGTGATTCACATTTGAAGCCGCGGCGGAACTCTTAATTCCACCGCTGCCGTTCCATGCCCCACCGCTGTAACCCGCAGCGAGGTAATTCTGCAGCGTCGTATAAGACGTGTCGGCGGTGTCCAAAAGCATTTCACCTTCCTGCAGGTCCAGTGTGCCGCCGCCGATGATGGAAAGCGGACCCTTGAGGTTGATGGTATAGGTGGACAAGCTTGGCAGCGCGACGGTGGCGGCATTGATCATCAATCCGGCGAGGTTTTCGTTGCCGATGAAGGTCGCCACCGCGCCGCCGGAGGCATTCACGGTCACGTTGGGCGTGCCTGAGGCGGTGTTGGCATCAATGTTCCAGTTTCCGCTGGTGACATTCAGCGAGTCGTTGCCGCCGCTGCCGCCGATCAGGGCGACGGTTTGAATATTGGAAATCGATGGGGCCACCGTGGTGGCTATCCCACCACCGAAGGTGATGCCGGAATTGCTCGCTGTCACCGTGTCGTTGCTGGCAGTTCCGATGACATCCAAGGCATTGGTGCCTTCACCGCCGCTGATGGTGATGCTGGGAACCACGATGTCGTTGGCGCTTTCCGTGGCATTGCCGGCGCCCAGCGGATTGCCCTTGGAGAAATTGACGGTAAAGGTGTCGTTGCCGGTGCCGATGCCGCCGATGAAATTGATCGTGGTGGCGTCCGCCGGAATGAATTGTTGCACCTGCGAGCCGTTGAGCGAAATATCGTCGTGGATGCCGTCGGAATCTCTAACCAGCGTGACGGTGTTGTTGGTTGTGGAATAGGGGCCGCTGCTAAATGAAATCGCGGTGGACCCACTGACGCCGGCCAAGCCGGGAATCAGATTTTGGGCAATGGGGGTGCCAATGCCGGTCACCAGGTCGTAGCCCGTGGTGGCGGAATATTGGTTATTGCTGCCGGTGGTGATGTCATGAAAATCGCTGGAAGGCAGCTTGTAAAGATCAGGCAACGTCTGCGTAGGGCCGTCCAAAGGAGTCAAGCCGCTCAGGGCCCGGTCCTGATTCACCATGGCCATGATCCCTGCCCAAAGCGGCGATGAAAGGCTTGTGCCACCGAGCTGGATCCAGGGATCGCTGGAGCCAAAATCATAGGAATCGTAAACGGGAACACCCGTGTTGGGATCGGCATCAATCGAAACGTCCGGCGTGGTGCGCTTGGTCGTGGACTGGGTGACGACACCGCTCTGGTAACTAGGCTGCGGCAATTCGTAGCGGCTGATGCCGCCGCCGGTGTCGCTCCAAGCCGATTCGCTGGAGTAGTTTCCATTGCTCAGAGTTAGGCTGGTGCCCCCGACGGCCACCACGTCCGGCGAAAATGAGGGGTATCCACCCGGATTGCCACCATCACCGGTCGAAGCGAAGAAAGTGATGCCGGTGTGGCCAGAGAGCGAGCTGAAATAGGGGTCGTAATATGTCTCATCATAGAATTCCCCTCCGCCCCAACTCATGGACACCACCGAAACCGCCGACATGTGCGTCGCCGTGTAGACGCCGCCATAATAGCTGGAGGGATCTTCGTTGGTTTCTGGTCCGATGAGGTCGTCATATTCATCCGAATTTGCTTCAACCAGAACGATGTTGGCCTCAGGAGCCATGGCGTGCGACCATTCAACGTCCAGGGCCGTCTCGGTTTCCCAGGTCAAATCTCCCGCACCCTGCGAGCCACTCGGATCGGTAGTTGGCTTGGAGCCGCTTCCGTATACAACTTGAAAAGAAGGCGGATCGGGCAGTCCGAAGTACTTGTCGAACTGGTCCAGATCACTTTGAACGGTCGGAGAGTCGTAAGCGTCGATGATGGCGATGGTCTGTCCGCTGCCGTCGGCGGGAATGGAGCCAAAGGAGGTCTGATCCACTCCGTAAGCATGGCGAATCTGCGTCGGAGTCAATCCCGAAGGACTCGACGTTCCGCTGTAGGTCGGAACGACCGTGCCCGCCCACAACCCCGTACCCTTGGCATGACCAGTTGCCTTGGCATCGACGGTAACGCCAATCTGCGCAATGGGTGGCAAGGAGCGCAAATGGTGCCATGTATGGTAATGGTGCGGAGCCGACAGCAACCGCCGCGCTTCCAGGACGTCCAGCACACCTATTTGTGCCGCTCGCGCAATCTTACGGCAGCTAACCTTTTTGCGGACCCTGAGAAGACTGCCTGGAGACGTATTCTGGTGGGACGATGAAGTCATGGTGTTCGACTCAATGAGACCTTTAGAGATTCAATCAACCGCCAATGAGGACCTGATGAGAATACGACAGCCGATTCTGCAAGTTTGCTAACCCGCCATTTGCCCTTCAACTTGCAAGGCGTCAGCTTACCCGAAACGTTTGCGATAATTCGCAAAAAATATTCGCTCGATACAGATATGTGAAACCTGGGAAGGAATGATTATTTGGATCTGGCCTAGAAGGATAGCCCGCCCGGCCCGTTACATGGCGGACCGATCCAGCGGCCAGACAAACTAGGCAAGACATTCAGTCTATGCAAACTCTGCACTTCAGGCCGGCTTTATCTCAAAAAAGGTGCGGCTCACCTGCCCGTCCTTGGCTTCACACAGAAAGTAACCCTTTTCCTTCGTGCCGTCGTGGTTGGGGTGCCAGCGTGAGCAGCATTGGTTGGTGGTAATTGTCGCCTGCTCATGGGAACGAGTGGTGCGGCCGTGGTAGTGGCCGTTGAATACCGCCTGCAGGTTCACGCCATCAAAGGCGTTCAACACGTCCATGCGATTATTCGGCGCCGCGGGAACGAGAAAGCCCAGGGGAAAATGCGTGAAGAGCACGGTCGGCCGTTTGGGATCGAGCTTTGACTTTTGTCCATGCAGCCAATCGATGGTATCGCGCGACACGACCGTATCCTTGAACTGGCGGCCTTGCGTGGAATCGCAGGCGACAAACTGCCAGCCGCGGTGAGTGAACGTATAATTGAGCGTGTCGGGATAAGTTGCCTTGTAATTGTCCTGATCGCCGGCCAGGGTGTAATCATGATTGCCGATGATGACGCGCGTTTCCATTTTGGCGGCTTTTATAACGTCGCGCACCGCATTCAATTGATCGAGCCGGCCATCTTCGGATAAATCGCCGAGGAAGAGGCAGAATTCGACGCCATCGTGCGACGCCATTTGGGTGAACAGCCGCTGTGCCCACACCCCGCATTCTGGATCGCGGTAGTGCAAATCGTTGACGGCGATGAAACGGAAATTTCCGCTATTGGGTGCATCACCGGCCGCCAAAGCCCAGGGCCATGGTGAGGCTGCGGCCAACGTGCTGGTGGCCGCGGCAGCCAAAAGTTGTCGGCGGGTCAATCGTCGCAGCATAGGAAAACTTTCCGTTGATTCTAGGCTATCCTAGCGCACTGCGTCGGCGGAATCCCGGATTTCGAGCACGGAGTTCGGCTCAATTTGTGCCACTGCCCCGATCGTGTCAAACGCTCCTGCGTTCCCCAGCGGCTTGCGCTCCACCACCCTGGGCTTTTCATGCACCATCCCCATCTTGTGAGCCGCCACGATAATCGATCCGAAAATCACCAGATAAAACGCCACCGCATACCGAGTGCGGATGTACGCCACCGCTCCGCCTGCAAATGCAAAAAATATTGCCAACCCGTAACTGATGAGCACGGTCTTTTTGATGCTGTAACCGCGAGCCACCATTTGGTGATGAAAGTGATAACGATCCGCTGCGAATAATGGTCGTTTGTTCACATAGCGCCGGGCAAAGGCCAATGCAGTATCCAGCATTGGCAGCGAGAACATGATTAGTGAGGCCAGGAACCATTTCGGATGTGTTTCTTGTGCCGCCAGCAGGATCATTGTGCCGCAACAAAAACCAAGCAGCATGCTGCCGGCGTCACCCATGAAGATGCTGGCGGGATTGAAATTGTAGGGGACAAATCCGAGCACCGCTCCCAGCAATGAGAGCGCCAGCACCACCCGCAATCCGTCGAGATTGACGTGAAATCCACCGTCGAAGCGGGCAATGTTCACGGCCAGAAACAAAAACCCCGCGGCGATGACCGCCGTCACGCCGCCGCACAGACCGTCCAGACCGTCCATGAGATTGGTCGCATTACAGCAGCCGACGATCACGCCGTAAGTGACGAGGCAACTGATCGCCGTGACCACGCCAGGAGGGATTTCCCAATGCAGATACATGTGGAGTCGGACATTGATCGGGTTAATCATCGGCTCGGCGCAATGGGTGCCGATGTGAAACGCCAGCAGAATAGTAGCGGCAAAAACCTGCCCGCCGATCTTGGCCCAGGGCAGCAAGCCGAACAGATCATCCCACAGTCCAAGCACGATAGTGATCGTCGCTCCCGCCACGAGGCTGAAGTTCACGTACAAATGCGACAGTGATGACGCCTCTTCGCCGTGGACCTGCAGGAATTGGCTCATCGCCAAGCCGCTGATCCAGCCGAGGAACACCGCAACGCCGCCGAGATACGCCACCGGCTTGCTGTGCATTTTTCGCAGGTTGTCCGGCTCGTCGATGATGCCGTAATAATTGGCGATGAATCGCATCACCGGCGTGAAACAAAAAGCGACGATGAACGAAGCATAAAAAACGTAAATGTACGGCGACAGAACTTCGTCGGTTGTAAAAACGCGCGATGCTTCCTCGGCCGCACGAATCGATTCCGGTGGCACTGCTCCTGGTGTCGCCGCCAAAGGAAAAGACATCCCGGGCAGCAAACCATGAAACATCGATAGTAAACCGCAGATTCCGACCATTTCGGCGCTCACCCACATCGTAACCACGTGAAGCCTCACGGCAAAATCGTCCAATCTCACCGTGGCATCGCATGATATCGTTGCGCATCATCTTCGGCCGCTTTGGCCGGTCGCTTCATCGGTTGTGCGGTAATTTGTCCGATAATCCGCGCTCAATGCACCGGCACGCTTTCACCTGGCTTGTCCGGTGTGGATCGCTTCATCAATAAAACCAGCGGCAACACGCAAATCGCCAGCACGCCGAAAAGCCGAAACATGTCCATGTACGACAGTAACGCCGCCTGCTGCTGCACCAGTTGATAGACCGTTTTCAGCCCTTGCTGCGTCGCCGCCATCGCATCAGACGACTGCACCGCCGCACCGGCACGGTGAATGAAATCCATCGCCTGATTATTCAGCGGATTGATGCGCTCGATTAAATACGCCTGATGCACCTGGGTGTGCCGCTGCAAAAGCGTGGTCACCAGCGCAACCCCGATGCTCGATCCTTCATTGCGCACCAAGGCGTACAGACCGGTCGCATTGTTCACCTGATTGCGCGGCATGAAGCGATACGCCACGGTGTTCAGCGGCACAAACATCATGCCCGCCCCCAGCACCTGCACCACCCGAGCCCAGATCATATTGCTCGGAGCCATCTGCAGCGACAGCGTGGACATCCAAAATCCCGCCGTCGCCACGATCAGCAATCCACCCGCGATGAGCAAGCGCGGATCAAGCCGCCTTCCCAAAAGGATTCCGATGATCGGCATCTCCACCATCGTCGCCAAACCCGCCGGCGACAGCACCATCCCCGCCTGCGTGGCCGCATAACCCATCAACGTCTGCATCATCTGCGGCAGCAGCACCGTGCTGGCATAAAGCGTGGAAAACGCAAAGAAAATCACCACCGCGCACAACCCGAAATTGCGGTTGGCAAACAGCCGCAGATTGACGATCGGCTGCGGGTGACGCAGTTCCCAGAAAATCACCGTGATCAAGCAAAACGCCGCGATGACGGACAGGATGAGAATAAATCTTGAGCCGAACCAATCATCATCCTGCCCCTTGTCCAGCACGACTTCGAGCGTCCCCAGCCCCACTGCCAGCAAACCCAGCCCGATATAATCCATCCGAAATTTGCCTTTGTTCGCCTTTCGCTGGGCCACCAGATGCGGCGGATCCTGCAGCACGATTCCGCTCAGACACATCGAAAGAATCCCCACCGGCAAATTGATGTAGAAAATCCAGCGCCAGGAATAATTGTCGGTGATCCATCCCCCCAGCGTCGGCCCCAGCACCGGCGCCACGAGAATGGCAATCGTGTAAATCGCCATCGCCATGCCGCGCTTGGCCGGCGGAAACGTGTCCACGAGAATCGCCTGCTCCGACGGCTGCAATCCTCCGCCGCCCATCCCCTGCAGCACTCGGAAAAAAACCAGTTGCGATAGACTCGTCGCCATGCCGCACAGCGCACTGCTGATCGTGAACAGCAGCACGCAGGTCATGTAATATCGCTTGCGGCCGAACACACTCGAAAGCCAACCGCTTAGCGGCAACACCACCGCATTGGCCACCAGGTAACTGGTGAGCACCCACGTGCTTTCATTGGGGCTGACCGCCAGAGTCCCGGCGATGTGCGGCAATGCCACGTTGGCGATGCTCGTATCAAGCACCTCCATAAATGTGGCCATCGTGACCGTCAGCGCGATCACCCACGGATTAAACACCGGCCGCGCTGCCGGCGAAAGCGGAAGCGGAATGGAACTGTCGGCAGCGGTCATCGGCTTGCAGCGGCCATCGAAGGCGTCACCGTACGCAGCCGCTGTCCCGCATCCGGACCCGTCGGATTTGAATGAATATCCACCTCCGGCTCCACCGACAAGCCCGTAAACAGCGGCGTCTGCATCGACAGGGCATCGGTCAAATCAATTCGCACCGGCAGCCTCTGCACCACTTTCACGAAATTCCCCGTCGCATTCTCCGGCGGCAGCAGCGACAACACCGCCCCCGTGCCGGGACTAAACCCCGCCACGCGCCCGTGAAATACTTTGCCCGGATACGCATCGACGTGAATGTCCACGCTTTGGCCGATGCGCAAATCGCCGAGCTGCGTTTCCTTGAAATTCGCATCCACCCACACATCATCCAGCGGACGAATCGCCATCAAACCCTGGCCGATGTCCACCTGCGTTCCCGGATTCACATTCCGCCGGCTGATGAACCCCGTGATCGGAGCGGTGATCTCGGTATATGACAACTGAAGCTCGGCATCTTCCAAATCTTTTTGCGCCCGCAACACCGAGGGATGATCGTAAGGATTCTGCGGATCAAAAGCTTTGCCGCCGAGCGCCGCCAGCGCTTGATTCACCCGTGCCTGCGCCGTTCGCACCCCCGGCGTTTCCGCTACCATCGCTTCCGTCGCCAGGCCGCTGATTTTTTGCAGCAAATTTGCCTGCGACAAACCGCCGAGATCAAAAGTGATCCCCAGATTCGCCAGCGCCTGCTCCGCCGAAGCCTTGGCATACTGCGCACCGGCGAAAGTCTGCCCGACATCTGCCGGTACATTCCCAGGATTCTGCGTGTCGAGCGGTAATCCGAGCAGAGCACGGGTCTGCTGAATGCTTTGCAGCGCCACCGCTACCTGCTGCCGCTGCACATCGAGATTGGCCTCACGCTGCGCCCGATCCTCCGCGCTGAGCGCGCCGGCAGGAAGGGTCTGCGCATCTTTGACCTGAACCTCCGCATATTTCTCATTCGCCTGCTGCAATTTCAAATTGGCCAGACCGGATTGCAATCCCTGCAATTCGTAACGAACCACATCCTGCACCGCCAAAAGCAAATCAAACGCCCCGCGCAGCCCGGCGATCTGTCCCCGCGCCTGGCTGTGCGCCTGATCCAGTTCCGCACGGGCAACCTCCAACGCCGCCACCTGCTGATCGATGGAAACTTTCGCTTCCGCCAGCGCCGCCTTTTTTTGCTGCACCCCAATTTCCAGCGGCTGGCGATCGATCCGCACCAACAGATCCCCTTTCTGCACAAACTGATTGTCATCAACGAGCACAGCCTCCACATGCCCCGAAATCCGCGGGGCGACATAAGTGACGTGCCCGTTAACAATGGCGTCATCCGTCGACACATGCCCCAGCGAGTTACGGAACCACGGCCACACCAATAGCCCGACTCCCACGAGAATAATGGCAATCACCAGCAACAGCGCGATGCGCCGTTTACCCCGGCGCTTGGCCGGCGTCGCTGCGGTGGCGGACGGAATCACCGGGGATATTTCCTTTGCATCACTTTCCATGTTGCCCGTTTCGCGCTCCGTTATGCCCCAGCCGCTTTCGCTCCGACTCGCTCAAAATTCCCTGAAACACAATGTCCAGAATATCCGCCGCCTGCTCGCTGTGCGGCTTATTGCGGCCCGCAAAATGATTCGTGAACATCGTGCCGTACATCAAATCCCCCATCACACCGACGATCCGCCCCGCCGGCATTTTCCGCAGCCGGCCGCTGGCCATCAGATCGCGGCATACATCTTCCCACCGGCCGACCCGCAGTTCGCGCTGCCGAAAATAAATCGTTTTCCCCCGATCCCGAAATTCCGCCCGCTCCTGAATGAACAGCTCGACCAGCTCCGGATGACTTTTAAAAAACGCCAGATACGCCCGCACCGCCGCCGCCATGCGCTCCAACGGATCGTGTACATGTTCCGACGATTGACAGATGTATTCGTGCAACTGCCGCACACCATGATCGACCGTCGCCAGAAATAATTCCTGCTTCGTCGGAAAATAGCGGTACACCGACCCCTTGCTGATTTTCAATTCATCGGCGATATCCTGGACATCCGTGCCTTGGAATCCCCGCCGCGCAAAATGTTTCGCCGCCGCCGCGAGAATCCCAGCGCGACGCCGCTCCTGCAGCGCCTCATCAGGCGGCCGGCCGGGACGTTTTTTGGCGATGATCGTTGTCATGGGATTAAATAACTGACTCGTCAGTCAATTATTATATACCAATAGATCGGCGTCAAGAGCACTCAGGTTTAATGAGGGTTGAAGTTGATTCCGTTGCCAAGAAAGCCCCGCATACAAATGCGGGGCCTCTGGTAGTCGTAGCACGTGCCAAAATGAATCAAAATCCGCCGGGACCCGGACCACCCGATGGGCCGCCGCCGAATCCTCGACCGGGCGGACCGTTCGGACCGTTTCCACCGGGACCGCCGCCCTGTCCCATGCCATGGTGCGGCCGCTGGTTGTCGCGGGAATCTTCAGTGCCCCAATAGCCGCCGATCAGGTAGGGGAACTTGCCCGGCGTCACGTGATAGTGCCAGCCGCGCAGAGCGTCAAAGTGCATGTTAAATCCGTTCAGCGCGTCGCTGCCGGCGATATCCTTGGCCATCACGCCAGCTTTTTCGTATGGGCCGTACAACGGAAATCCATCAAACGCCCAGCCGATCAGCGGCGAATGATCTTCCCCCTCATCCGACCATGGCGAATTCACGCAGATCGGATATTTGTGATAGTGATACAGCCCGTCAAAATTCGGATGCCCGCAGCAATTGTCCATCATGTTGGAAGCATCCGTGCTGTTGGCGTCAAACGGATTGAAAAAAACCACGCCATTGACGGCGATCCCGATCGGCCCCATCGGCAGAGCGTGATTGGAATTGTTCGTCGTCGTGATGATGTGCCGCGGATTTACTTTTGGATCGAGCGGAATGTAATAGGTCGACTGCTGCTCCTGAATGAAATTCGGATTGCTCGGTTGCATGTTGCCGGGAAATTTCGCTGTTGGATGATTGGGAATGCCCTTGGTGTGGATGATCATGCTGGTGGCATCAAACTCCACCGTCACATTGTCAGCCACGAACCGATCCTCTTTGAGTACGTTGCCTTGATAATCCTTATTTCCCGCGCGCAGCCACGCCGTCATATTTCCCTCAAACGGGGCGGACCAGTGATCGTCGTGATAAAGCAGCCGATCCGCATTGGCGTCGGTAAAAAGTTTCGGCGGCTGCGTTTGTCCCGATTCAGGCAGGTAATACCAGCGGCCTCCAATGTGCAGCAGGTTTTCCGCCGACACATTATCGCTAGGCCGCGTCGCCGCTGGTTCCAGATTCTTGGTGACAAACTCCTGCGTCGCCACGAGCCGGAAATCCGTCACCAGAAATTCCGTGTTGTTTCCCCCGTTGGCATTCCCGTGATCGAATCCGACAGTGAGCCGCACCTGATCGACCTGCGCAAACGGCAGCATGAAATCCAATTGATAAATTCGCCAGGTCGCCACCCCGCCGACATGACGGTCGCCGTTCACCGATAAATTTCGCCGATCTTCCTGCACCAGCGAATAAAGCCGCTTGATTTTGCCGTCATAAGAAGTGGTTCCATCTTCGCCAAAGAATTCGGCCTTGATGTACAAATTGTCGCCAACAACGGAAAAGCGATCCTGCGGCAAACCACGAAATGAAAAGCGATAGCTACGCTGGCCAGAAGCTTTGAGCCCCGTAACCGTTTGCGACACGGAGCCGGAATACGGAGCACCGGCGGCGGACTGCAGGGCCATTCCCCACGGCACCGTGTCCCGGCGTGGATCGCCGAGATAGCGATATTCCACATTCCCCTGAAGCTGATAATGCGCCGGCCAATGTCCATCCGCGGCTTTGTCGACGAAATGCGCATTGGCGATTAAATTTCGTTCCTCGCCGCTACTCTGACCAACTGTCGCCGCCGCCTGCGTTGAGGACAATCGCACGAGCCAACCGCAACCGATCAGCAGCACCGCCGCGATAAACAGCCATTTTAATCGCATGGGTATGTCCCTCTCCTGTGAAGGTTGCGCCGAGGGGAGCCAAATCGCCGCGCCTTTTGTCCCTAATGCTTCTTCCACCCTCCAATACAAATCTCCGCCAGCGCCAACCACCCCGCCGTTTCGCCGCCTCCCGGCGCCGGCTCATCCCAAAAATCGATTTTCAATCGCTCGGCCAATTCCAACAGCGCCCCACCCCGCACCAATTGAACCAGATGATTGGCCAATGCACCGTTGCGGGCCAGCGGCGTGGTCAGCACCAACCGATGCGGCCGCACGAAATTCACCGCGTTAGCCAGCGCACAACCGAGATAATTCCAAATCGGCGTCAGCGACGGATCATCTTTCGCCCCCAGCCGATGCGCCCGCTGCAAAAGAGTTTCATCCGCAGGGCCGTTGGACGCATGACCATCGAGCCTTCGCATGAAATCGGTGCTGACGATGCGTTCGAGACATCCTTCATGTCCGCAGAAACATTTGGCCGTCGGCACGAGAAACCGGCAATGCCCCAGCTCATTGGCGCCGATCGTACAACCACGATTCGGATGGCCACTGAGCAGCATCGCCGCTCCAAGCCGGCCGTCGCCGATCATCACCAGCAGAACATCTTCACCGCTGATGCGTTTGGTGAGCAGCCATCGGGCCGCCATGGCGTGCATGTCATTTTCCAGAATGACCGGCACGTCCCCCGCGGCCTGATAGAGTGGCTCCAGCGAAGCATGCGGCCGGCCGGGCAAGGCACTGCTGAGCAATACGGTGTGCTCCACCGGATCGACAAAGCCGGTGATGCTGAGTCCAACGGCCATCGTTTCAGGCCCAACAGTTCGTTTGAGTATCGCCGCAGCGACATCGATTAATTTGTCCGGATCATCGACCGTTCGAGTTACCGGCTCCCCCATCGGGCTGCCACGTAATCCCAACTTACATACCTGCACCCGCCCCGGACCGATCGCCAAACCCACCACGCAGCGTCTGGCCGTATCGATCTCTAAGGGTACCCGAGGCCGCCCGCTGCCCGTCGATGTCGGAGCACATTCCCTTAGCACACCACGCTTTAGGAGCGATTCAGCCAGTGTCCCCACATTATTCGGCGTCAGGCCCGTCCGCTCATGCAATTCCCAGCGGCTCAGGCGTCCCTGATCCCACAACGTCCGCATGATTTCCCGCTGCCGTGGCTCTAGCATGTCTTGTTTGTACCCATTGTAAGGGAAAATCCCAAGGAACGATTGCCCCACCGGGCTTTGGCGGTTATCAACGGACAATGGGTGACGATGCCCAGACGACGCCTAAGTTATTATTTTTGGCGATATTAAGCTTTTTCGGGGAAACTCTTTCCTATGTCCGCACTGAATCATGTGACGCAAAAGATTCCCACGACGGTTCTGGCCGATTCCAAGCAAGTCAGCCGCGCGGTGGCCGGTGAGATTGCCGAGTTGATTCGCACCAAAGCCAAGCAAGGCAAAACTTGCGTCCTGGGCCTGGCGACCGGTTCCACACCGACAGGCGTTTATGAGGAACTGGTGCGGATGCATCAGCAGGAGGCCTTAAGTTTCAAGAACGTCGTGTCGTTCAATTTGGATGAGTATTACCCCATGCAGCCGCGCGAGCTGCAAAGTTATTACCGCTTCATGCACGAGTATTTGTTCGACCGGGTGGATATCGATCCGAAAAATGCCCACGTGCCGGATGGAACTGTGCCGATCGAAAAAGTCGGCGCGTATTGCCAGGATTACGAAAAGCAGATTCGTGACTTGGGCGGAATCGATTTGCAATTGCTCGGCATCGGGCGCACCGGCCATGTCGGTTTCAACGAACCCGGTTCATCCCGCGAGAGCCGAACACGGTTGATCACATTGGATCGGGTCACCCGGCTGGATGCCGCTTCCGATTTTTTTGGCGAGCAATATGTTCCCCGCCGCGCCATCACCATGGGCGTCGGCAGCATTCTCGAAGCAAAAAAAGTCATCCTGATGGCGTTCGGCGAAGGCAAAGCCGCCGTCGTGGCCAAGGCAGTCGAAGGACCGATCACCGCCTCCATCGCCGCCAGTTTTTTGCAGGAGCATCCCGATGCCCGCTTCATGCTCGATCAGGCGGCGGCGGCAGAACTCACGCAATTCAAAAGCCCCTGGCTGCTCGGCCATGTGCAGTGGGACCGACCGTCGATTCGCAAGGCCGTCATCTGGCTGGCGCAGCTGCTGGAAAAGCCGATCCTGAAACTCACCGATGAAGATTACAACGAGCACGGTTTGCAGGATCTGGCCGCCAGCCATGGATCGGCATACGACATCAACATCGATGTCTTCCGCCAGATGGCCGACACCATCACCGGCTGGCCCGGCGGAAAACCGGACGATCACAAACGCCCCGGCGATATCACCCGGCCGACCGATCACATATTCCCCAAGCGGGTGGTCGTTTTCTCGCCGCATCCGGATGATGACGTGATCAGCATGGGCGGCACGCTGATTCGGCTGGTCGATCAGGGTCACGAAGTACATGTCGGCTACCAAACCAGCGGCAACATCGCCGTGTTCGACGCCGATGCGCACCGATTTTCCGACTTTGCCGTGGCGTTCAACAAGATGTTCAAGATCGGAGCCGAGCAGGCCGTCAAATTGGAATCGATGATCGAGGAATTTCTGAAGAACAAAAAACCGGGCCAGGTCGACAGCCCCGAAGTGCAGCAGATCAAGGGCCTGATCCGCCGTGGTGAAGCCCGCGCCGCCGGCCGGGATTGCGGATTGAAGATGGAAAATCTTCACTTCATGGACTTGCCGTTTTATGAAACCGGCACCGTGCGAAAAAAACCGCTCGGAGCGGAGGATGTGAAATTAACCGTCGAACTGCTGGAGAAAATTAAACCGCACCAGGTTTACGCCGCCGGCGATTTATCCGACCCACACGGCACGCACCGGGTTTGTTTGTCCGCCATTTTCCAGGCGTTCGAGCAACTCAAGGACAAGGCCTGGGCCAGGGAATGCGAAATCTGGTTGTACCGCGGCGCCTGGCAGGAATGGGAGCCGGAAAAAATCGAAATGGCCGTCCCGCTCAGCCCCGCGGAACTCATGCGCAAACGCAGCGCCATTTTCAAACATCAAAGTCAAAAAGACAAAGCCATGTTCCCCGGCCAGGATCAGCGCGAATTCTGGCAGCGGGCCGAAGATCGCAACCGCCAAACCGCTCAGGTCTACGACAAGCTCGGCCTGGCGGAATATGAGGCGATCGAGGGCTTTGTCCGCTGGAAACCGTCGTTTCAGAGCTAATCCGGCTCCGCCACCACTGATTCAGCGCGGCTTCGTTGCCGATCTATTCCTATGATTGGAGTAGTTCCACGAGGCTGTTGCCATGCTGTTACGTGATTCCGCGACACCCACCAGCACCATTGAATCGCTCACCCAATCCATCGGCGGCGATCTACTGGCGACAGCGCGCTCCAAATCCGCCGGCCTGCTCTCCGGCCGATTCTGGTCCGACAAACTCATGGCCTGGGCGATGCAGGATGCCGCGTTCAAAACGCAACTCTTCCGCTTCGTCGATGTCATGCCATCGCTACACACACCGCAGCAGATTTATCAGCATCTGCACGAGTACCTGACCCAACCCGGCGTGCGGCCGCCGGCGTTCCTAAAACTGGGCCTCTCCGCCGGTGGCCTATTGAAAGGCACATTAGCCCGCACCGTCACCAGCCAAATCGAATCCATGGCCGCCCGCTTCGTCGCCGCCGAGAATTTGAATACGGGCATGGCGACCCTGAAAAATCTATGGGATCACAACATCGCTTTCAGCGTCGATCTGCTCGGCGAGGCATGTGTCAGTTCCGCTGAAGCGTCGGAATATCAGCGGCGATATATCGATTTGATCACGGCTCTTGTTCCACAGGTCAATGCCTGGCCGCTGCGTGGCAATCTCGATCACGATCATCTCGGCCCGATTCCGCGCGCCAATGTCTCGATCAAAATCAGCAGCCTGTCGGCCAACATCCGCCCCGCTGATTTCGAGGGAACACTTGCTCGGCTCCAAGTGGCGCTGACTCCGATACTGCAAGCCGCCGCCACCAACAAGGTGCTGATCAATTTCGACATGGAGCACCATGCCCTGCAGCCGCTGACCATCGAGCTGTTCAAGCGATGTTGCCAGTCGATCGATTTCCCTGCGGGCTTGGCCATTCAGGCATATCTGAAAAGCGGTCCGCAGGATGCCGAGGATTTGGTCAACTGGTCGCACCGCACCGGCCGGCAAATCACCGTGCGGCTGATCAAGGGAGCATACTGGGATTATGAAGTCACCCACGCCGGCCTGATGAATTGGCCGATCCCGGTCTGGTCGCACAAATCGGAGACCGATGCGTGCTTCGAGCGGATGACGGATATTTTCCTGAAGCAAACGCCGCGCAACACGGGAGCGGCCGGTGTGAAGCTGGCGATCGGTTCGCACAATTTGCGTTCCATCGCTCACGCCCTGGCGGTCTGCAAATCACTGGATTTGCCCGAAAATGCCTTGGAATTCCAGATGCTGCGCGGCATGGCGGAGGAATTGAAAACCACGCTGTCCGAGCGGGGCTATCGAGTTCGGGAATACGTGCCACTCGGAAAAATGCTGCCCGGCATGGCGTACCTGGTGCGGCGGCTGCTCGAAAACACGAGCAACGAATCGTGGCTTCGCGCGGGCTTTGGCGATGAAGCGGATGCCGCCACTTTGCTTGCCCCGCCGCAACTGGTGACGGCTTCCAAATCATCTACCGCAAAAACCAACGAGCCGCCGCGCGATTTTTCGGATGCCGATCAGCGATCCCAATTTCAAAAAGCGATCACCGCCAGCCGCGTGCCGTCGATTAAAAATGATTCTTCGCTGGCTGATCTGAATCGTTGCATGGAAACCGCCCATGCGGCGTTTGTTCCCTGGCGAAACCGCCGCGTGGAAGACCGCGCCGCCCTGCTGCAAAAAACCGCGGCGATCATGCGGTCTCGTCGTGATGAATTATCCGGCGTGATCATCCGTGAATCCGCCAAGCCATGGGACGAAGCCGACGGCGATGTCTGCGAGGCGATTGATTTTTGCGAATACTACGCAAGGCAAGCCATTGAAAACCTATCGCCCAAACCGCTCGGCCATTTGAGCGGTGAGGACAACCAAATCTGGTATCAGGGCCGCGGCGTGACGGCGATCATCAGCCCGTGGAATTTCCCATTGGCGATTTGCTGCGGCATGACGGTCGCCGCATTGCTCACGGGCAACACCACCATCGTCAAACCCGCCGAGCAAACACCGGGAATCGCGCGGCTGCTGTGCGAAATACTGTGGCAAGCCGGCGTTCCGAAAGATGTCCTGCATTTCCTGCCCGGCATCGGTGAAACCATCGGCGCGGCGCTCGTGAAACATCCGCTCACCGCCAACATCGCATTCACCGGCTCCAAAGCGGTCGGTCTGTCGATCGTGCAGGAAGCGGCGATCACTTCCGCGAACCAGCGCATGGTCAAACGAGTTGTCTGCGAAATGGGCGGCAAAAACGCCATCATCGTGGATAGCTCCGCCGATCTGGATGAAGCGGTGCTTGGCGTGCGGCAATCGGCGTTTGGTTACGCCGGGCAAAAATGTTCCGCCGCCAGCCGAGTCATCGTGCTGCGAGAAATCTATCCATCTTTCTTAGCTCGGTTAGTGGAGTCCGCCAAATCCCTGCAATGCGGCGATCCGCTCTTACCCGGCACCGATATCGGTCCCGTGATCGACGATCAGGCCGCGGCGAAAATTCGCCATTACATCGAGCTTGGCCGGCGAGAAGCCAAATTGGAATTGGCCGTCCATTGCGATTCATCGGATGGACGGCTCATCGGCCCGCATATCTTCTCGATCGAAAAGTATGATCCGCAGCATCCGCCAGCGATCGCGGTAGATGAGATTTTCGGCCCAGTGCTGACGGTGATTTGCGCCAAGGATTTGGATGAAGCATTGGCCATCGCCAATGCATCGGATTACAAACTGACCGGCGGATGTTACAGCCGTACGCCATCCACGATCGACCGGGTGCGGCGGGAATTCAACGTCGGCAATCTCTATCTGAATCGCGGCATCACCGGGGCATTGGTCGGTCGCCAACCATTCGGCGGATTCGCCTTATCCGGCATCGGGGCGAAAGCGGGCGGGCCGGATTATTTGAAGCAGTTTGTCGATTGCCGGGTGGTCACGGAGAACACCTTGCGGCGTGGATTTGTTCCTGAGTGATTGTCTTCTCTGGTCCCTTCTCCCTGTACCCGGGGAGAAGGTTAGGATGAGGGGCAAACCGCGCGGCAAGCAGACCCGATCGAAAAATACGAAGACCCCTCACCCCGCCTCTCCCCGTGTACAGGGAGAGGAGCAAATACATAGCTCGCCGATCCTCTCCGCCCCCACTATACTCCCGCCACTTGCGGAGGAATCATGGCCCATCTGCTCGGCATCGACATCGGCACCAGCGGCACCAAAACCCTTTTATGCGATGAAGACGGAACTGTGCTCGCCACGGCGATGGCGGAACATTCCATTTCATCCCCCAAGCCCGGCTGGTCGGAGCAAAATCCCTCCGAATGGTGGCAGGCGGCATGCACGGCGACCAAAGCGGTTCTGAAAAAAGCCCGGGTAAAACCAACCGACATCGGCGGCATCGGTCTATCTGGCCAAATGCACGGCAGCGTTTTTCTCGGCGATGGACCAACCGCATTGCGGCCCGCGTTGCTTTGGAATGATCAGCGAACGGCAAAGCAGTGCCAGGAAATCGAACAAAAAGCCGGCGGCCGGGAGAAGCTCATCGAACTGGTCGCCAATCCGGCTTTGACCGGATTCACCGCGCCAAAAATTCTCTGGGTGCGCGAAAATGAGCCGAAGGTTTACGCCAAAACCAAGCACATTCTGCTGCCCAAGGATTATGTGCGTTACCGCATGACCGGCGAGTACGCCACGGAAGTCAGCGACGCCAGCGGAACATTGCTCTTGAATGTGGCCGCGCGGATGTGGTCCGATGAATTGCTCGGGTTATTGCAGATCGACAAAGCATTGCTGCCGCGCTTGCACGAATCGCAGGAGATCACGGGTTTGCTGCACGAGCAAGCGGCGGCCGAAATGGGATTAAAACCCGACATCCCCGTCGTCGGCGGCGGCGGCGATCAGGCGGCGGGCGCGGTCGGCAACGGCATCGTGCGCAGCGGAATCGTATCCGCCGCTCTCGGGACCAGCGGCGTGATCTTTGCGCACAGCGATAAACCGGCGCGCGATCCGCTCGGACGAGTTCACACCATGTGCCATGCCATTCCCGAAAAATGGTGCATCTTCGGCTGCATGCTCTCGGCGGGCGGCGCGTTTCAATGGTTCCGAAATATGCTCGGCCAGGCGGAAGTCACCATTGCCAGGAAAAGGAAAATCGATCCGTACGAATTGCTCGTGGCCGAAGCGACCGCCGCACCGGTTGGCTGCGAAGGAACTTTTTTTCTCCCGTATCTAACCGGCGAGCGCTGCCCCCATCCCGATCCATCGGCCCGCGGCGGATGGATCGGCGTCACCAGCCGCACCACTCGGCCCATGCTGATTCGTTCCCTGCTGGAAGGCGTCACTTTCGGCATGCGCGATGCCCTGGAAATTATGAAGTCGATGGGCGTGGCAATCACCCAGGTCCGCGCCAGCGGCGGCGGCGCCCGCAGCGATTTCTGGCGGCAATTGCAGGCGGATATTTACAAGCAGCCGATCGTCCTCACCAACGCCACCGAAGGCCCGGCGTACGGCGTCGCCCTCCTGGCCGGCGTGGGAACCGGCGTCTGGAACAACGTCGAACAGGCTTGTGCAGCGTGTATTCGACAAACGGCAAAAGTGTCGCCGCGCAAGAAAATCGCCGAGCAGTACGATCGGCACTACAGCATCTACGACAAGTTATACGGCGACCTGAAATCCCGTTTCGCAGACATCGCCGCATTGGCAGTTTAAGTCGCCACCGGCGAAAGCGGCTCCGAGACCGGCCCAGGTTGCACCACATCTACTTTAATATCCGGCGGCAAAATCCCCTCGAGGCGCTCCTGAAATCGGCCCTTGACCAGGTGATACAAAGCGCCGTGGCGGGACGATCCGATCAACACCCGTGAACAGCCGTAGATCGCGGCGTTTTCGGCCATCAGCTCGGCGGCGTCGTGGCCCATGTCGTACACCGGCAGCACCGGCACGCCGTATTCGTGCCCGAGTTCCAAATACTTGGCGAATGTCCGCTGGGCGGCCAAGTCGCTTTCGATCGTCAATTGCTGGTCCCACTTGTACGACAAGTTCACTTGTCGAATGAAGCAGACGACCAGAGCGGCGTGCATGGCTTTCGCCTCGGCAAATGCGCTGGGAGCCAGGGCGTCAGAACCGTAGGTACCGACCAAAATTTTGGGCGCCCCCATCGCCTCGGCGGGCAACTGCTCGAGCACCGCCTTTTGTAGCAGACTCAGTTGTGGGCCTTTGCGGGTGGCAAACCACTTGGTTGCCGCCCGCGCCGACAGGCCGACAACCATCACAACGCTGACGAATATCAAGGCGTGGATTTTCGTGAAAGCGAGCGTGACCCAGATCGCCAGCAGAATGATTCCCAGGAGTATCATCGGGATTTTCCGCCGCAGTCGTCGCAGCCGCGGATGAATCGAACACAATGACACGTTAATGGCCACAGCCCCCACCACGCCAATCGCATAAAGGGCAGCCAGCGCGTCCAGATCGTGCGACACCAGCAGCACCAGGATCGGCACGAACGCCGCGACGATCGCCGGAATCCAGGGGACGCCAAAGCGATTGAGCTTTACCAGCAATCGCGGCAGTTCGCCGTCACGGGCCATCAAATATTGCACGGAGATCATGTCGGTGATGGCGGTGTTGCCGGCGGAGAGTAGCAATGCGCCGCCGACGTAGCGGACCGCCAGCTCGCCTCCACGGCCGACGAAATGGTGGGTGAGAAACGCCGCCATGTCTTCCATGTGGGCGTCACGATTAATCGGGAAGATCGCCACCATGCAGGCCGCCAGAACCACATTAAAAACCGCCACTTCCACGGCAACCACCCAGATCGCTTTGTTGGCGGTTTTCGCAACCGGCTTCTTCATCACGCCGGTCAGGTTGGCAATCGCTTCAACACCGCTGAGGGCCAGCACGATGGATACAAACGAAACCCATAACTCACCCGGCTGATGTCCTAGATGTCCGATCTGATGAGGCAAGTTGTGCCATGGAACTTGCGGCAAGGCGAATGCTGTGATGAGCAACGTGATGAACACCATGCCGATCGCCGCCGCCAGGGCAAAACCTCCGGTGTGTTTCGGACCCATCATGTTGAACAGGCCGATTATCGCGATGGCGAGCATTGCCCATAAACCCGGGGAATCCCACGCCAACAATTTTTCTTTCTCCGTGGCGGGGCTTTCCCTCTTGGGGTCAAGCTCGTTGCCGGCATCGATACCGGAGCTCGGGTCGTAAACGCCTTTCTGGGCTACGCCCTCAACATCCGGATGATGGACCGGCGAGTTTATGTTGGCGGTGTTGACCGGCGTCGTGGCATGCTGATGCGCGTGGAGCGGCAAACCGAAATAATGAAACGCATCCAGCACGCTCAAGCTGGCGGTCACAGTGTAATCCGCAAAGAGAAGCAATGCCCCGATTACGGCAAGTGTTCTGCTGGTGTGCTTGGCGGCGGTGTAAACGCCACCCCCATCCGGATAAATGCGGCAGATTTGCGTGTACGCCCAGCCGACGGCCAGGATCAGAAAGCTCATCATGCAGATGAGCCAAAAGCTGCTGCGGCCGGCAAAAAAGAGGGCCAGACCCAGCACGTACAGCCGGCTGGTGCCCCAATCCCCGAAGAGCAAACCCGCCGCCTGCAGCCAACCCACGTTGCGAGGCCGTTCACTGGCCAACATCGCCAGCGCAGCCGGTTTGGACCGCGCATATTCTAGCGAATCCATACAAATATGACTCCCGGCGCCAAACCGGGGTCCTTATGGACAATCAGCGCAATGGCCACAAGAGGCCTGCGGCTAAAAGTCAGTAATATGCACAAGCGCGAGCCCCGCTGGATAGCGGAAAATGGAGGCGTGCGTTGTGCCCTTTCAAAAGCCTACGGGGTTAGCTGACGGGCTTGGGCCTGAAAGTGCCCCGGGGTTTTCGTCAACCCCTTCGCCCCTGGTGGCAGCGGACCGGTGCTACCACCCATGGGTTCCCCGCACACCGCCCCAAAGCGGCGTCTCGGCGGTCACAGCAAGGCAAGTCTAATTCAAACACCCTCGCTGTCAAATTGCTTGGCGACTGGGCCGACTACTCCTGCGGCACGCGACTGTTGCATCATGTCGATAGCAATCTGTGCCGTGCGCAAAGATGCGCCGGGCTGATCGAGTGAGGCGGCAACTTTGAGCAAATTGTTACGCTGATCGAGGCGACGTGTAACATTTTGTAACATTTCGATCGCCAGTTTTGCCACCGGCTCATCGGACCCGTTCCACGGCATGAACTCCGGCACGATTCGCCGAGGCGGTTTGCCTTGCTGGGTTGCCGCTCGCTCGGCCAGAATATTGACCAGCGCGAACGAAGGAATCTTGACGAACCACCGCCCCACCGCATGCCAGGCCAATTTGGTCACCCGGTAAACGACAATCATCGGCACGCCGTACGCCGCCAGGTGCAGCGTGGTGGTGCCGCTTTTGGCGAGGCAAAAATCCCACCGCGGGGCCATGGCGTCGAGGGCGTTTTGCTCGATGCGTATCGGCCCGTGCCCGGCGGCCAACTGCTGCACGAGATCATGCGTCGGTGGCGTCGTTGGAATCTCCACCACCACACCGGGATATTTTTCTCGAATCCGCTTCAGCACATTGAGCATGTGCGGAAAATTGGCGCGCACTTCGGCACGGCGCGACCCCGGCATTAACCCAATCACAGGCGGCCGCTGCGGCGTGAATTCCACTGGCTGCGGCGCGGCCATCCGATTCTTCGGCAATTCATCAAACAGCGGATGCCCGACAAATGTCGCATCGACGCCGAAGCCGCGATAGTACGGCTCCTCAAACGGCAAAATACAGGCGACACGATTGACAAATCGCTGCACTTTTTTGATGCGGTATTCCCGGGACGCCCAAAGCTGCGGCGCGATGTAATACAGCACCGGCACGCCGACGGAACGGGCCATTTTCGCAAAATGCAGATTGATGCCGGAGGAATCGATGCAGATGTGCAGATCGGGGCGATTCTGCAAATAGTGCCGGCGAGTCCAGCGGATCAGCCGCCAGAATTCAAATCCGCGGACCACCGCCCGCACCAGCATCACCGCCTTGGCGACGGTATCGTGATAAATCTGAACCCCCGCCGCCCGCATCGCCGAGCCGCCGTGGCCTTCGATGATTATGGACGGGTCCAATTCCCGCAGCGACTTGGCCAGCTCCGCGGCGTGATGATCGCCGCTGACATCCGCAACAGTGATGAAAACGCGCAGGGGTTTATTCGCCGAATCCATACCCATCCGGACTCCAACCGCAGCCCCTGCATGTGTCAAGGCATCCTGTTTCAACGCACCGGCTCCGAGATCCATGCGCCTCATCTTAAAGCCAGAAAAGAATTGCCACAGATGCAGACCGATGGACACGGATGAATCAGAACCAATTTCTGCATTTCATCTGTGTGAATCTGATTTTCATCTGTGGAAATAACTCTTGCATCGCTTCGCGCCGTGGGAAACGCCACATTTCTGATATATCATCTGCGTATGGGTAAGTGCTTCTCGCTGACTGTATTGCTGCTTCTTATTCACCTGCCCGTCTTTGCCGACGGAGCAGATCCCGGCTCTCCCGGTGATCGCTCGCACCGCCAAGGCGATGAGATTGTCGTCTGCGGGCAACTTTTCCACACCGGCACCCCGATCGTGCTTTGGACCGGTCCTGGTGGCTACGATGGCTCGCGTCATACCGGAGGTGAGATCGGTCGACCAGCGACGCGTCCCGTACCCGGGCAATCGTTCAAGCCTGAGATCGTCCGCGGGCCCCGTGCCATGCTTAATGATGTTCGCCAGGAGATTGACCAGTTCGTCCTGCACTATGATGCGGAAGGCATCTCCAAGCAGTGTTACACGGTGCTGGAACGCCGCCGACTGTCCGTGCAGTTCATGCTCGACCTCGATGGCACCGTCTATCAGTGCCTCGACCTGCGCGAGGATGCCTACCATGCTACCATCGCCAATTCCCGCTCGATCGGGGTGGAGATCGCCAACATCGGTGCATGGGAAGGCCCCCTCACCCTGCGCCAAAAGGAATGGTACGCGCGCGATGCCAGCGGCACGCGTCTCACGATTCCGTCGCGCTTTGCGGGCGCTCTGCACGTCGCCAATTTCGCCGGCCACCCCGCCCGCCCCAACCCCATCGGCGGCATGGTCCAGGGCCGCACCCGTTTGCAATACGATTACACGCCCGAGCAGTACGATGCCCTCGCGCATCTCGCCGCCGCGTTGTGCACCGTCTTTCCCAAGATCCAGCCCGACTATCCTCGCACGCCGGCCGGCCCGCATGGTCCTTACCCGTTCGCTGAGCCCGATCAACCCGGCGAGCTAATCAACCACGTCCTGCCCCGCGACCAGTACGAGCTCTATCAAGGCCTCCTTGGCCATTATCACGTTCAGCTAGACAAGGACGACCCCGGCCCCGCCCTGCAATGGGACCTGCTGATCACCAATACTAAAAAGCTCATGACTCCCGAAGCCCTGGCCGAAAACGCCAAGTGGCGCCACCAACCCGCGGGCACCGTCGCCAAGCCTGTGAGATAATGCAAGTGGGGCAGGTTTGTAGCTCACGCGAGCGATTGGCGGATAGGGGCGAAGCGGTTCGCGACACCTTTTCCGTCCCCCTGCCCCGTTTTCTTGGCTTGGTCCCTGGCCCTCTTTCGCGTTCATTTGCCAGCGACGGCACTCATCGGAATCTGAAATTTGAACGATCCATCGCCGGCGTGCGCGTTCGACGCCGGCAATTCCAAGTAGAGAAATTTCACGCCATCGACAGGCCTCTCGAAGACGATAATGTCCGTGACGCTCCTACCAGGATAGAGTGTCGCGTACTTGTTAACCGCGCCCTCGGGGTAGGCATTGTTGTAGCCCTTTTGCGAGTAGTCGTTTCCCTCCGAGTCTTTGAGGCTGACGAGCTTCTCGCCGAATCCAAAGCTGATCTCGCGCCAGCTTCTATAGTCGATCTTCTTCAACTGAGAGACGTTCGTGATTTGGACCGTGATGTAGAGCTTGTTCTCCTTCTCGTCATCGCCATGGCCATCACCGTAGTCCATTAGAAACGCTTTCTTGCCCACCATCGTTTCGAGAAGCCGCACCTGGATGTCGCCAAGCTTCACCGTCGCCGTGGCGGGCGCCCACTCGATAACAGGAGGCGAGGGCGCCGGTGTTGGCGCGGGCCTCGGTTCCGGCGTCGCCGGTGCTGTGGATGCGCCGAGCGCCGTTGCCTGCACTGTCTGAGCTGGCAGTGGGGCTATGGATGGAGGCGATGTAATGACCTCCTGATGGGGCGGGTTCCGATTCAAAGGCGCGCTCGCGTCAGCAATCGATTTGGCAGTCGCGCCCGACATGAGCGTCGCACCGCAAATTGCCAGGATGCAAATCGTTCCCCCGGCGACGGGCATTCCCACACTCGATTTCCCACCCGCCGCCGAAACGACAAATCCGACGACGGCGAGCATTGTGCCGAAGCCCGCAATCGGTAGTGCAAGCAGGCCGACAAAAGGAACCCAGCAGAAGAGAATCGCGATCACCCCAAGGATCAGCGCGGCGATACCGAAACCGCTGGTCCCCTTGTGCCCGGATCGAACGGCGACGCCAACATTGATGTGCTGTGCCGGAACATACATTGGCGGTGGCGGCGCTCGGAAGGGGGCAGTCGGTGAGGACGGCGCGGCGCGAACCACTGGCGTCGCCCCGATAGGCCGGATCTCGGATACGAGAATGCCTTTAGCATTCGCCTTCGCCGCCGCCGACTCCCTCGATGGCGCGTCAAAAATAATCGTGATATCCGCACCCGAATCGCCATCGGCGCCCGAGACTTCCCATCGCATATCGGCTCCCAAAGGGCTTAGTTATGTCTTTGATCATCCCGAAAACTCGTGGTCAACGCAAGTCGGTTGTGATCGGTCGTATGCGATCGAGGCGTTACACCGAAGCAGAGACATTACAACGCCGGCACTGCGGGAAGCAAACGCGGCTTGCCGGTGTAAAGCGGCGTGGCTTTGGCCGACGGATCGGTGGCAATCACCGAGTTGCCGAGCCAATGGAAGGTGATGTGCAAATTCGGGGCAGCACTTTTCCAGATCCCCGAAACATCCTGTTCGAGGCGGACCAGCGGGTAAGCGACCGCCAGTTCATCACCGGCCTGAGCATCAAAGCGGACGTAAGGGCCGGACCATGTGATGGAGATTTCCTTGCCGTTGGCCATCGCATGCACCTGATCGTGCGGCGACCAGTGGGGAACGCGGATGAAATAAGCGTCTTTGTCGACAGCATGGACGCTCAGCCGGGCGGTGTTGCCGTCGGATGTTGAATCCACCTGGCCGAATGGAGACTTGCGCGAGTAGCCAAGGTTCACATACACACCGGCCGGTCCGAGCGTTGACGCATTCAGATGGTCGATTGTTTCGGCCCACACTGTATGAATCGCCCGCATTCCTTCCGGGGCGCAGCAGCCGAACATTTCAAAACCACTCACGCCGCCGAGCAGTTGGTTTTCATAATCATTGAGCCCAGAGCCGCCGATGACCCCGCCCTGGAATTTACGCAGCTCCACCAATCCGGCTTCGATGGCGGCATCCCCCTTGGCCTGATTCAATCGGTGATAATAAGCGGCGAACTCCGGCGTCACGATGAACTGCAAATTGACAATGTAATTGCGGAAATAGCGGTCGGCAAAATCGAAATATTCCGGATGTCCTGCCCGGCCGATCAGGGTGGCCAGCGAAATCATGTCGGAAATACAGCAGGTTTCGTTGCAGCTATCGGGACCGGCGGGGAACCATCCGGTGCCGGTGCCGCGAGTGAGCATCCAATCAAAATATTTGCGGGCGAACTCGGAATATTTGGCGTCGTCGGTGACAACACCGAGGTGGGCGATTCCCCACACGGCGTGGGCCGTGGCGTGGCTATGACCGACACCGAATGGTCCGCCGACGACGGAGCCGTCGGGTTGGAACGCAATACCGTCCGGCTGGGCGTGATGGATCATTCCCTCGGCGTAGGCACGGGCAAATGCCAGGCCGTCGTTATCGCCGGTGGCAAGGTAATACATGACCAGCGGCTCGACGATCGGGGCGGGCTGCGGGTTCCAGCCATTGGGCATCGGCGAACCATCCGGTCTCAGTCCTCCCATCCCGCATTTGAAATAACACTGGTCGCCGGCCGCGTTCCAGACCGCTAGGTTTTTCAGCGCGAGCATGACTTTGTGGGCCAGTTGCTTGGAAGCCTCATCGTGATGCCGCTGATATTGCAGCGAGAGGCTCATCAGAATTTTCGTCGCGCCCCAGATGTGGATAATTTTGTCTGCGGGCCGGTACCTGTAATTTGGAAGGGCTTCGTTAAACGCCCCAGGATCGCTATAAACTTTTCCATCCGGAGCGATGTAATTTCGCAGACGGCTGTGAAATGCCTCTTCGATATCGGCGGCTTGCGTTGAGCCGGTGATGTCGCGCATGTAATACCATTCCCAGTCCATGCGGGCATCGGTGTCACAGGAGACAATCGAATCATGCCCGGCCGGCGTCGGGGGACATAACAACGGGTGACACTGGAACACCGGTTCGTAACCGAATTCCTTGCGAGGCGTGCGGGCCAGATAATTCATCGCCCAACCGGCCATGCGGGTCAGATCGATGTCAGGGACGGCGGCCGTTTCCGGCGCCGGGGCGGGAAGGATCGTGACGTTCGACACCGTTCCCGTGAGGCCGAGCACTTGCGGCTGAGGACCGGCATGCAGCGGTAACGCGGCGAAAATTACGATCAGCAGGCAATATCGCATCATAGATGGCCTTTGGCCCTTTGAAGTCAGCCCCAACCGTCTTTTTACTCCGACAACGCCGATACCGTTGCCTTCGTCTTGCCCTTTGGCAAAAGAATTCACTTGACGAGAACACGCGGCAGGATTTAGACTATCTACTCGTTCCCATCAGATTTTGAACTTTTTCCGCAGGTGTATTCATGCGAAAGCGATTCCCAAGTCTGGTCATTGGTTTGATGCTGCTGTTGCCATGTGTCACGTCCCAAGCGGCGATCAACGTCGGCGACAAGCCGCAATTGCAAGCCAAGAGCACGACCGGGCAAAACATTGACCTGAAGCAATTGTCGGGCAAATTGGTGCTGGTTGATTTCTGGGCCACCTGGTGCGGGCCGTGCATGAACGAAGCGCCGCACATGGTTCAGATTAACAAGGACTATGCCTCCAAGGGCTTGGTGATGATCGGCATCAGCCTGGACGGCGCGGCCAGCGACATCGCCCCGGTTGCCAAACAAAAAGAGATGACCTGGCAGCAACTTTGGGCTCCCGGTGATTGGCACTCGACTTATGCCGAGACCTGGGGCGTGAACAGCATCCCGCAAACCTTCCTCATCGGCCCCGATGGCGCGGTGCTCTGGCGTGGCCATCCGGCCCAATTAGACGAAGTGCTGAAGAAAGCGTTCAAGGAACATCCACCGCAATTGGTCAGCCCCGAAGGTGCGCAAGCAGGCGGAGGATGCGTTTGCGCAAATCGATTCAGCTCTGAACGACAAAAATTACCCGCAGGCGATGAAGTTGCTGTCGACGGTTCCCGCTGATGCATCGGCCGATCCCAAGCTGGCAAAGCGGATCGACAAAATTCACGACCGCGTCATGGAATTTGCCGAATCGATGTTGGCGTCGGTCGATCCGCTGATCGAGCAAAAGAATTACGCACTGGCCATCAGCAAGCTCCGGGACTTGTCCGATCAATTGGCGGGAACCCCCGTCGGCGCCAAGGCCCGTCAAAAGCTCAGCGATTTGGCCGGCGATCCGCAAGTCCGCAAGCAAATCGATGCGGAAGATCGTTCTCGCAAAGCCGATGCGGCGCTGGCTGAAGCACAGAAGCTCCAGGACGCCAAGCAGGACAAGGCGGCCTATCAGCGGTTCAGCGAAATCACCCGGGTTTTCTCCGGGACCGATGCCGCCACCAAGGCGAAGGCGGCGGTGGAGGAATATGAGAAAGATCCCGTGTTTGTTAAAAACGTGGTGAATGCGGATCGGGCCCGCAAAGCCGCCGCCGCTTTGAGCATGGCCGACGGTTACAAGAGTGCTGGATTGACGGATAAGGCCAAAAGTAAATATCAGGAAGTGATCGATCAATTTCCGAACACGCCGCAAGCAAAAGCGGCGGCTGAGAGTTTGCAGACGCTGGCGGGCAATTGACCTGGCCGATTCACTTTTTGGTCGCTTTAGAAGTTGGTGGATGCTTGGGCCAATCGGTGGCGTCGCGGAGGGCTTCCATTTCCTGTTGATTGAACTTTCGGCCGTGGTTCATGCCGTGACAGCGCTGGGCGGCGCGGTCCCAGACTTTGGCGTCCGATAAGTTGCCTTCCCAAAATGGCCAGGTGCGGCACTGCAGCGGCCTGGCGGGATAGATGCTGCACACCCGCTGCACGTGGGCCACGCCTTGGCGATCGGTCGTGCGGCGATCCTGCAAAAAAATGCAATCATATTGTCCGGCAGAGTTACGGACTTCACGCAAGCTGGTGCGACCGCCCACGGTCCGACAATATCTTTTACGCACCTCCATGGGCGGCATATTCAGATGTTCGGCCAAACGGTGCAGCTCTTCGTCGCCGATCCAAATAAATCCGGGCGGGCCCGAACAGCAATTGCCGCACTGAGAACAGGTGAAACGCAATCCATCGGCGTACCAGGGTTGCGGCGGGGAGCTGTTGAGCACGGAAAGTTTCATCTTGTTCAACCTTGTCGAGTTCATATTGATTTGGCCCTGTCGGCTGCCGATTCAGCCATCATAGCGTAACATCCGATGAAGTTGTCAGTGGGGAAGGATCGCCTATTTTACCTTGTTGGTGAACTCGCCGGAATTTGATACGATTCGTCGGACAAGCCGGTGGGTAAGATTGGCTGATGACCATGCAGCTCAGTAACCGAATCGGATATGTCATTCCCGAATGGCCGGGGCAGACGCACGTTTGGATGTGGCGTGAAATCTGCCACATGCGGGAATATGGCGTTGACATCCGGGTCTTCTCCACACGGGCACCCAGCGAACGTGATCGTGCCCGCCATAGTTTTGCTGAGCAGGCCAAGTCCGCAACAACCTATTTATGGCCGATGTCGTTGACATCGCTCATTGGCGCGGTGCTGGGTGAAATGCTGCTGCATCCGATTGGGTTTCTTCGCTGCATTAAATTGGCGTTTACGTTGCCCATCGATGCGAGGCCGCGCTGGCGAAAATTGCTTCCGCTGATCGCACCAGCTTGCTACATGGCCCGGCAAGTCCGCCGACTGAAAATCCGGCACCTACACAGTCAGGTTCCCGCCAACAGCACGATCCTGTGCATGATGGTCAAACGGCTGACCGGCGTGCCGTTCTCGCAGATGGTCAACGCCAATCTCGAATGGTGGGGCGGCGCGATGCGGGAAAAATTCCTTGATGCCAAATTCACCACGTTCTGCACGAAGTGGATGGTGCTGCAGATGCAGCGGGATTATCCGGATATCGATCCGGCAACCTACGGCTTGTGCCGGGTTGCCGTGGATACCCGCAGATGGATCCTCCCGGCGCCACGGCAAAGCAGTAGTAAGAGTTTGAAGATTCTCACCGTCAGCCGTCTGGTACCCGGCAAGGGCCAGGATGATTTATTGAAAGCAATCGCCCTGCTTCGGCAGCGCGATTGCGAGGTGTCGCTGCGAATCGGCGGAGACGGTCCGGAACTGGCCAACCTGGAAAAACTCGTCGCGGAACTTGGCATCAACCGTTGCGTGACCTTCCTCGGCTCGATTTCCGAGGACCATTTTTTCCAGGAAATGATCGCGGCCGACGCATTTGTGCTGGCCAGCCACAGCGAACCAATGGGCGTGGTCTACATGGAAGCGATGGCCACGCAAACGCCGACTATTGGCACTGCGGCCGGAGGTGTTGGCGAGATCATCACCAGCGGCGAAGATGGTTTGCTCGTGCCGCCATTTGATCCCAAGGCCATTGCCGATGCGGTGCAAAGTTTGATTGATCATCCGGAATTGCGGGAGAAGTTCGGCCATGCCGGGCGCGCGAAAGTGCTGCGTGAATTTGACAGCCGATTCTGGGCCGCTGAGTTATATCGCCGGATTTTCGGATCCCCGCCGCCGTCGGAAAAGGATATGCGGTCGGCAAATACCGGGCCGTCATCGTCGTATGAACCAGGCAACGCAACCAGTGGGCCGGTGATCGGCGCCAAAACGGCTGCGTTGATTCAATGATTTCTGCCGGGAACAGGAGCTTGTGAGTTTGTTGACGCCGCATCTCTTAGGTGGCGGACTTCTTTCCGCCGCACCATTGCCATCCGCCATTCGCAGGCAGGAAGTTTTGTCATGCGCCAAAAGCGGCGTGAGAAGCCGGCCGCGCGTGCTGCTGATCGCCGAGGGATGCAACCCGGAAATGACCAGCGTACCGCTGGAGGGTTATTCTCACAGTGAAGCGATTCGGCAGTTCGCGGATGCTTTGGTTCTGACGCATTGGCGAAACGGCGAGGATTTGCAGCGCGTTGGTTGGGTTGAGGGAAAAGACTTTGAATTGATCAACACGGAGCGGTCAGCGCGGGTGATGTGGGACATCGCCACATTTCTCCGCGGCGGGCACGGCAAGGGTTGGACAACGCTCACCGCGCTCTCGACGCCGCTGTATTACCTGTTCGAGCACATAATCTGGAAAAACTACCGCGCGCGGTTGATGGCGGGTGAATTTGATCTGGTGCATCGGCTCATTCCATTGTCGCCGACGACGCCGAGCTTGTTAGCATCGCAATGCAAACGGATCGGCATGCCGTTCGTGGTCGGCCCGCTCAACGGCGGCGTTGCGTGGCCGAAAGGTTTTGATGCGCATCGCCGCCGGGAGAAGGAATGGCTGAGCTATTTCCGCTCGGCGTACAAACTACTGCCCGGCTACCGTTCGATGCGGGCCAGTGCGTCGGCAATCCTTGTGGGATCGCGCGACACCATGAAGCAGATGCCGCGGAGTTGTCAGGATCGCTGTTTTTACGTTCCGGAAAACGCCATCGATCCGCATCGCTTCACCGATGCCACGCTTGATCGCCCGCCAACGGGGCAAAACGGCAAGCCAATTCAAATAATTTTTGTCGGACGTTTGGTTCCTTACAAAGGAGCGGATATGCTTATCGAAGCCGCTGCTCCTTTGCTACGCGAAGGCAAGATCGAGGTCACCATTATCGGTGAGGGACCACAGCGGCCGACGTTAGAAGCGTTAGTCCAACAGCTTCAGGTCGCTGGGAAAGTGCATCTGCGTGGCTGGGTCGATCATCGCCAGGTTCACCAATGCCTCAGCGAAGCCGATATTCTGGGCTTCCCGAGCATTCGAGAATTCGGCGGTGCTGTCGTGCTCGAAGCGATGGCTGTGGGTGTCGTTCCGATCGTTGTGGACTACGGCGGGCCGGCCGAATTAGTGACGCCGAGTACCGGATATTTGTTGCCGCTGGGTAGTCGTGAGCAGATTGTTGCCGACCTTCGCCGATGCCTGCAACAGATTGTCGCACAGCCGCAGGAAATTGATGCGCGGCGTTCACCGGCCAAGCGCCGGGCACGCCAGCAGTTTACCTGGGAGAACAAAGCGAAATTAGTCATGGAAGTTTATCAGTGGGTGCTTGGCCAGACCGCACAAAAACCCCAGATTCCCATGCCGCTGCCGGATCTGCCATCGGAAGCGGCATAAAGCAGTGGGTCGGTCTTGGCCGAACGTCGTGGGTTGTGTCATAGTTCGAGGACCAATGGTGAAATTGGACCGTTCAATCGCATGAATGCGAAGAATCTTTTTGCGCTGCTTACATGAGTAGTAATTCATCGGCCGCCATTTCCGCTGTGACTTCCGCGATAGTCGAATCACCCGACGGGGGTATTATCCCCGCCTCGGTGGTAGAGACGCCGTCGGAAATGTTGGCGGCCACCGATCTCGGCCAGGCGGATCAGACCGTCGTTCTCGAGTATTCCAAAACTGCAACCCTCGAAGAACCGGTTGGAACGCTCAAAGCCCGTGCGGTGCGCAGCTCGCTGTTTACGCTGGGTGGATTCGGTACAACACAGATTATCCGTTTCGGACGGACATTATTTCTCACCAAGCTGCTTTCACCGGATGTCTTTGGTTTAACCGCCATCGTCCAATTGGTCGGCGGGTTGTTCCAGCAGCTCTCGGATATCGGCCTGGGCCCGGCGATCATTCAAAACCGCCGCGGGGATGATAAAGATTTTCTCGACACGGCTTGGACACTGAGCATCATCCGCGGCCTTATCTTGTTCGTTTGCACGAGTATCGCCGCCTGGCCGGTGGCCAAGTTCTATCAGCAGCATGGGCAGCCACTCATCCTTTTCCCGCTGTTGCTGGTTGCCGGGTTTAGTCCGCTGCTGAACGGATTCAATTCGACGGCGACTTTCAGCCTCAATCGCCATTTGCGACTCGGCCGGCTGACCCTGCTCAGCACCAGCACGGAAATTCTGCAAACCGTGCTCATCATCTTCCTGGCATGGCGCTATCACAACGCGTGGGCCATCATCATTGGCGGACTCATTTGCAGCTTTGCGTATATGATCGCCAGCCATCTGCTGATTCCGTCGTATAAAAACCGGCTTGCCTGGGATCGTTCGGCAACCCGCGAACTTTTCCGCCTCGGCAAATGGATCGTGCTCAGCACGGCATTGACCTTTTTTGCCAACGAGTCGGACCGCATTATGCTCGGCAAACTCGCCAACTGGCCCGGTGGCATTCTGGCAACCGGCATCGGCGCAATGGCCGTACTAGGTTTTTATTCCATGGCCGCCGCATTAGTGCGCATGCCACAGGAAATCATCAGCCGCTTGGCCGGCAGCACTCTTTTCCCTGCGTTTGCCAGGACCGCCCCCGGTCCGCGAGATGAATTCGCGGCCATGGTCCGCAAAGCTCGGAGCGTGATCCTGCCGCTGGGCATCACTGCCGTCGCGGGATTGGCTCTGGGCGCGCCGCTGTTTGTCTCCGTATTTTATAATGTCCGGTATTTGCCGGTGGGCTGGATGGCGCAGCTGATGGCCATCGGTTTGTGGATCACAATTCTGCAATCTTCCGCCGACCGGGCCCTACTGGCGATGGGAGATGCCCACGTCCTGGCCGCGATGAATCTTGCCAATATGGTCGTCACCGTCATTGGTGCCCTCGGCGGGTTTTATATCGGCGTCCACACACACTCCACGTTTGGTGGCACCTACGGAATTCAGGGCCTGATTCTTGGGGTGGCCGCTGGTAATCTGGGTGGACACATGGTGATTCAAGCCGCCCTGGCCAAGCGACATATCTGGATTTATTGGCAGGATTTGGGCTACACTTTGCTCGCCCTGGGAGTTACTTTCGTCGGTTTGATCGTCCCCAAATTGATCGTGCCCAAGGAACATCCGCTTCACCCTAAGCGGCTTGACTTTGTGTGGGGTGTGGCAGTTATCGGCGTCGTCGGCACTTGGGCCGCGCTGCGTGCTTGGAAGTGGGTCCGCAAATAGGCCCTTAATGTTTTTCTTGGCCGAATCATTTGTTCGGCCGACAAAGCTGTATGTACCAGTTTGTTCCTTTTGCCTTGCTGTTGTGGATACCGATCGCGGTTTATCTCTTCAGCAAGATGCCCGCCCGCAAGGCCCTGATCGTCGGGGTGCTGGGGGCGACCATGTTCCTGCCGATGGCGGAAATTCAGATTCCGACCATTCCGTTTACAAAGCTGGTGGCCACCAACGTCGGCTTGCTGATAGCAGCGTTGCTCATGGATCCCAAGCCTCTGGTTTCGCTTCGGCCCCGGTTGATTGATTTGCCGATCGTCGTGCTGTGTCTGATACCCTACGCATCCGCCACCGCTAATGGTATGGCTCCATACAACGCCTTTGCTGCGGCGATGACGGCTACACTGGTGTTCGGCGTACCGTATGGTTTGGGCCGGGCGTATCTGACTGATTTTGCCGCGATGCGTGATGCCGCCCAGGCGATTTTCAAGGCCGGCCTGATTTATGCGCCGCTTTGCGTCTTCGAAATGGTCTACATGCCGGTGCTGCACATCTGGCTGTACGGCTATCCGGCCCATCCCGACTTCATGCAAAGTTATCGCTTTGGCGGCTGGCGGCCCATGGTGTTCATGCAGCACGGCCTGATGGTCGGCACCTTCATGACCTGCTCAGCTCTGATGGGTGTTTGGCTTTGGCAGACCGGCGCGCTTAAGAAATTCAAAGTGTGCCCGAATTGGGTTCCCGTTTTTTTCCTGCTGTTTATCGCGCTGTGGTGCCGGTCTGCGGGCGCACTGATTTTGATGTCCACGTCCCTTGTTGTGTTGTATGTCAGCCGCTTCACCCGTAACTCCGCACTGGTTTACGTTCTGGCCCTGGTCGCACCGTTTTACATCTTCTTCCGGTCGGTCGGCGGCTGGACGGGCGACAACGCGGTGCAGCTGGCGACGCAATACATCAGCCCCGATCACGGCGCATCGCTCAAGACCCGCTTTGACAACGAAAATATTATCATTGAACGGGCCATGACCAAGGCCTTGCTCGGCTGGGGCCCCGATGACAGCTATCTGATCAAAGACGACTTCGGGCGCATCACCAGCGTTCCCGACGGCCTTTGGGTAATCGCGGCGGGAACCACGGGGCTGGCTGGATTAACCGCCTTGTTCGGGGCGATGCTGATGCCGACGCTCGCGGTGATTCACCGCTATCCGGCGAAGACGTGGGGCCATCCCGCCATGGCTGCGCCGGCAGTGCTGGCGGTGTTCCTGGCCACTTACGCGATCGACTGCCTTATGAATGCGATGCAGAATCCGGTATATATCGTCTGCATGGGCGGGCTTGCATCGCTGGCCATCGCTGGCAATGCCCCTCAACAAAGGGCGGTCCAACCCAGCGCCGGCCGGCCTATGGGCGCGCGACCTTCACCGAGCAAAGCGCTGGCAGCCTCACAACCCCTGGTGGTCGGACAGATCAAGCCCGCTTCTCGCGCTCGGGCCGGATAAATCAGAGCAAACCTAAAGAGATCCGACATGCCTTTTCAAATGATTTTGACCGCCAGCATCCACCCCAACGGAATGCCCATTAAATTGGCCGACGCCGACACACGCCGCCAGCAGTATCTGCAAGCCGTCGCCGCGCTGCTCGCCACGGCTGATCCAATCATTGACGGCATCACCTTCATCGAAAACACCGGCGCCGATCTCGCACCTTTTGAGCAGTTGGTTGCGCGGGAAAATCATTTTCAAAAAAAAGTGGAATTGATCAGCCTACAACTGAATGACTATCCGCTGGAATTAGGCATCGGCTACGGAGAATTTCGATTGCTCGACGAAGGGATCGCTCAATCCAAACTGATCGGCCCCGGCACGCACATCGTCAAACTGACCGGCCGCCTGCGCGTGCGAAACCTTACCGCGATCCTCCATCGCCTGCCGCTTTCGCTGGACCTGGCGCTAGATATCGCTCCATACAAGGACCCTCGTGACGGTTTTGTCGACACCCGCCTCATGGTGATATCGCAAGATTTTTATACCCGCCGCATTGCTGGCATGTACCGGAACGTAAACGGCTTTGAGAATATCACGGCTGAACATTGCCTGTATCAAGTGGTGCGAAGTTCGCCCGGTGCTAATATTTTACCCAGATTGCCACTCGAACCGCGTTGGTCCGGATATTCCGGCTCTACGGGTATGCAATATGACAGCCTGTGGATGCGTTTAAGATATCCAGTAAGAGTCGCGCGCCGATTGGCAAAGCAGCTATTCAATCAGCCCGATCTACGAAAGGTCTGGCGCGCGGTTACGTGAAAAAATAGTCCAGAATTATCGTGCATTGTTTGCATCTTCGTGCATAATGTGTATATGTGTTGTTGTTGAAGAGGGCATGAAGCCATCGGGGCATTGTGGGTGACACCGTGGGGTGTTCACAGATTCGAAACTTGGCCCCGCCGCTGGTATAAGGATATTTCTTAACCAAGACGTCAATAAGTAGCGGTGCGCTGATTTTTTGTTGGTTTATCATGCGTAAACCCCTTCGTATTTTCTACGCCGCCGGTCCGGGCAACGTGATCGGCACGTACCGCCATTGGAAGCAGCACCGCGATGATCCGACGCAATTGGCGGTTACATACTCCGGGCAATTTTATCAGGTCGTGCACGAATTGGGAGCCAAGGCGTATGTCATCGCCTCTTGCCCCGTCCGCGATCGAGTTCGTGACGGCGAGTTCAACATTCAGCATCAACCGATTCCTTTCGAGGACAATTCCGGCCCGCTGTATCATTTTGGCCAGATCATCTACGGGCTGCGGCTGCTGATCGCCTCTCTGTGGTTTCGCGCGGATGTGGCCATCGTCTGCGGCGGCACGCATTGGTTCGTGCTTTCGTTAATGTCCCTGCTGGGCATTCGAGTGGTTCCGTCGCTGCATTGCATGCTCTGGAGAGCGGGTTCCAACCGCATCCAATATCGCTACATGTGGCTTCGCCGCTTTGTGCGAAAATGGGACAGTTGGTTCTTCCGTCACCAAACCACGGCAATTCTAAGCGTGTCCGCGCAATTAACGGCCCAGGTGCGTTCGCTGCTGCAGGCCAACGACGATGTCGGCGCGTCGCCACCGATCTACACTTTCACACCGATTTACCGCCGTGGCCCATTTGATCGCATTAGTCCCCCGCCTGCCGGCAAGCCATTCCGCGTGCTGTACATCGGCCGCATCGAGCGCAACAAGGGTGTTTTTGATTTGAGCCGCGTAGCTCTGCGGTTGGCCCACGAGGGACATACCGATATCGAATTTGATTTGTGCGGATCGGGCAATGCGTTGCCGGAGCTGCGCCGCTGCGTTGAGGCCACAGGCATCGGCAGCCATTTCCGCCTTCATGGTCATTGCAACCAGAGACAGTTGGTGGCCCTCCTTAGCGATTGCCATGTCGTGATCGCACCGACACAATGCGATTTCCTTGAAGGGTTCAACAAGGTGGTCGTCGAAGGCATTCTGTCTCACCGGCCCGTCATTACCAGTTCAATTTGCCCATCGTTGTCACTCGTGCGGGATGCCGCCTTGGAAGTGCGACCCAATGATGTGCAAGGCTATGGCGATGCTATTCTGCGTTTGCGTGATGATCCAGCCCTGTATCAGCGGCTGGTGAACAGTGCCGCCGCTTTGAGTCCGCAATTCTACGATGAAACTGTTAGCTGGGGCGAAAACCTGCACACCGTTTTGCGCAAGCTGCAGCAGGCAGAAGCCAAAACTTCTTGGCGGACCCGGGCCGATCATCTCCGCGAATCCAACTCTGGCAGCGCCCGGTGGCCAGCGCGGAGCAGCTTGGTCGGAGTGATCGCGGCGCTAGCGCTCGGTGTCCTGGCATCGCTGCTGGGGTTAAATTCGAGCGATCGGCACGCCAAGGACGCCAATTCGCAGATTTCATCCAAAACGGGAACAACCTCCACACCGTTGGGCACCACATCATTAGCGATGCACCACCCAACACCTGGCCATCCGGATCAAAGTTCGCTAACCGGCGAGCCATAATCTTCTGGATTCTTGTCCCATCAATCGGTATAGTAGCGTATGGGAAAGTAATAATCTTTGGGAAAGATGGGTCATTTCAACAATCAATCTCTGCGTATCGTTTACGCCGCCGGCCCCGGGGACGTCATTGGTACGTATCACCATTGGAAACAAGGCCGAGATGATCCGTCTCAAGTGAATCTGACGCTTTCCGGAATGTTCTACGATTCCTGCCGCGAGCATGGCGATAAAGCCTATGTCATTTCCACTTGCGATAAAGTTGGAGCCATCCAGGATGGCGATTTTCTCATCGTGCAGCGTCCCCGGTTTTTGAGTCGGGCTACCGGATGGCTGTATCACGTCGGCCAGGTTTTAGCAGCTCTGCGTCTCATGGCTGCGGCGATTTGGTTCCAGGCGGATGTGCTGGTGATCGTCTGTGGGACGTGCCACTGGTTTCCGCTGCGGCTTCTTCCCCTGTTCGGCATCGACGTGGTGGCCAGCCTTCACTGCGTTCCCTGGCTCAAATATCAACCCATCCGCAGCCTCCCGCGCTTTATCCGCCGTTTGAACGGAAGTTTTTTTTCACGTTCTGTCCATCGCATTCTGAGCATGTCCGACGATGTGTCCGATCAGGTAAAGGTGATGACCCATTCGCATCAACGCGCGATCCTGCCGTTTCTGCCGACCTATCGGTCCGAGGATTTTGCATCGCTGAAGCCACCCGATTTTTCCGCACGGCCGTTCCGCGTTTTTTACGCCGGCCGCATCGAGTCCGATAAAGGGGTGTTCGATCTGCTCGATATTGCCAGGCGTTTCAAGGCCCAGGGCATCAAGGATGTCGTGTTCGATGTCTGTGGCCGCGGCGGAGCGTTCGACGAACTCAAAGCCGGCGCCGATGCAGCGGGCGTCACCGATCAGCTTCTGTTGCATGGCTACTGCAATCGGCCCAAGATGCGGGAAATGTTCGAGCAGTCGCATGTGGTGATCGTGCCGACACGCTCCAACTTCGTCGAGGGTTTTAACCAGGTGGTGTCCGAAGCCGTGCTGGCAGGCCGGCCGGTCATTACCTCTGCGGTCTGTCCGGCAATCCAGTACGTCGGCGACGCTGCCTACGAAGTGCCGGTCGATGATGCCCAGGCGTACGGCGATGCGATTCTCGCTTTGCTGAATCAACCCGAACTTTATCGCCGCAAAGCCGCCGCTTGCACCCAGGTGAGCGGTCCATTCTACGATCTCTCTCGTGGTTGGGGCGAGGCTCTGCGCCGCGCCTTGGAACCCCTGCGAGCTAAAAGCGCAGTTCCCGCGCAGCTTGCCGAAGTTGAATCATGGGCCTGTTGATCGTCATCCTGAATTATCGCACGGCCCGTTTAACCATTGATTGCCTGCATTCGCTGGCGGACAAGTTGGACGAGGTGCCGCAAACGCGCGTCCTGGTCGTGGACAACGGCTCGGGCGATGGGTCAGTCGATTCGATCAATAGTGCGGTGGCCGAAAATCATTGGGCATCCTGGTGCTCGGTCATGGCCCTGGAAAACAATCTCGGCTTCGCGGGCGGCAACAATCAAGGATTGGCCACTTTGCAGACCACGCACCGTGATTGCCAGTGGGTGCTGCTGCTCAACAGCGACACGATTATTTATCCCGGCGCCCTGAAATACTGTCACGAATTGATGCAGCGCGAGCCGTTGATCGGCATGATGAGCTGTCTGCTCTTAAACAAAGATCAATCACTGCAAAATGTCACGCGCAATTTCCCGACGCCGCTGCGGCAAACGATCTGCGCCCTCGGCCTGCCCTGGAGTTCCCCACGGCTGTTTTCCTGGGCCGATGTTTATGACGTTCCCGATTCCCTGCTGAAACAAAAGCGCGATTGCGACTGGCTCGGCGGCGCATTCATGTTTATCAGGCGTGAGGCGCTGGAACAAGTTGGCGGCGGACTGGATGCATCTTTTTTCTTTTACGGCGAAGATATTGAATTTTGCCACCGGTTTCATCGCCACGGCTGGCGCGTGCATTACGATCCTACGGTCAACATCATGCACATCGGCGGCTCCAGCAGCGATCCCACGCGCGTCGCCGCCAAGCAGCGGAACATCTACATGTGGCAGGCCCGCTATCAGGTGCAGGAAAAGTGTTACGGCAAGTGGGCCGCCTGGTTGGTGCGCGGGGCCGACATCTTTTCCTTTTCGCTGCGGAAACTGAAAATGATGCTGACAGGCAAGCAACGCACCGACAGTTATCAAAATGTTTGCGAGGCGCTGGGCCTCTTGCTCAAACCCCTGCGACCGTGAAGCTCATGCTCATGGCCACCGACAAGATTCAGTCCATCCGCCCGCTGCGCGTGCTTTTTGCGCTGCCGGGACTGCACCGTGTGTCGCGCGGAGCCGAAGTGGCATTCGAAGATTTGGCCCGTGCCCTGGCCCGCCGCGGCGATTTTGACGTGACGCTCATCGGCTCCGGGCCTGCCAGGACGGATGAGCCGTACCGATATCGCCGGGCCACCTGCGTGCCCCGTGAGACTTTTGAAAAATGGCCAAGCATTCCATATCTCCGCGGCCATTATGTTTACGAAGAGTTGACATTCATTCCTTCGCTGCTGCGGCACTATGATCCCGCCGAATTCGACGCCACCCTGACCTGCGGCTATCCCTACGTGAACTGGGCTCTGCGCATGCCGCGCCATGGCCATCGTCCCAAACATATTTTCATCACGCAAAACGGCGACTGGATGGTCCAGGCCCGTAACTGGGAATTCAAACATTTTTCCTGCGACGGCCTGGTCTGCACCAATCCGGAATATTTTGCACGACATCGAAATCGATTTCCCGCGGCTTTGATTCCTAATGGCATCGATCAGCAGCGTTTCCATCCCGGCCAAGCAGAACGAACAACCTTTGGCTTACCCCCTGATGTGCCGATAGTTCTGATCGTAGCGGCCCTCATCGGCAGTAAGCGGGTGCTGGAAGGAATTCGGGCAGTCGCAGCCGCTGGAAAGTTGCATCTGGTGGTCGCCGGCGATGGCGAATTGCGGGATTCGGTCCGCAAGCTCGGCCACGAATTGCTCGGCGAACGGTTTCACCATTTGGTGTTGCCGCGAGAACGGATGCCGCAGTTGTATCGGGCCGCCGATGTGCTGCTGCACATGAGCCAGGACGAGCCGTTCGGTAATATTTATCTGGAAGCCACGGCAAGTGGATTGCCGGTGGTCGCGCACCGAACACCGGTGACCGAGTGGATTTTGGAAGATGTCGGATATCTGGTCGACACGGATAACCAGGCGGCCGTTGTCGACGCATTGAAACGGGCGATCGCCGGTCCACAGAACGTGGATGCCCGGCGCGATTTGATCGAACGCCGATTTGCGTGGGACCGAGTTGCCGCCGAGTACGGCCGATTTTTGCAAGAGGTTTGCCGATAACATGACCGCCGTCGCCACCGTTGCCGCTACCCAGCCAAGCCGAGCCGCCGCGATGATCGGCGTGGTGGTGATCGGCCGCAACGAAAATGAGCGATTGCGGAACTGCTTGAGCCATTTATCTGGCATCACCGCCGTGGTGTATGTCGATTCCGGTTCGACCGATGGCAGCGTCGTCCTGGCTCGTTCGCTCGGAGCCGATGTTGTGGAACTGGACACCAGCCTTCCTTTCACCGCTGCACGCGCCCGCAACGCAGGGTTCAGCCAATTACGAAAACTGCGCTCCGATATCGAGTTCATCCAATTCGTCGACGGCGATTGCCAGATTGTCGACGGCTGGTTCGATCACGCCCAGCAAACGCTGCAAAGCCGACCCGACCTGGCCATTGTCTGCGGCTGGCGGCGAGAACGCTTTCCACACCAGTCGATTTATAACGAACTATGCGACTGGGAATGGCAAGCCCCCGCCGGTGACACGACCTGGTGCGGCGGCGATTTTCTGATCCGCACCACCGCTTTCGAGCAGGTACACGGGTTCAACGAGTCAATCATTGCCGGTGAAGAACCGGAACTTTGCGTGCGATTACGGCAACAAGGCTGGGCCATCCATCGCCTGCCGGAAACCATGACGCTGCACGATGCGGCGATGTCTCGCTTCGGCCAATGGTGGAAACGCACCGTTCGCACAGGTCATGCTTTTGCCGAAGGAGCCGCCATGCACGGACGCAGTAATGGGCACTGCGTTCGTGAAGTCCGCAGTAACTGGCTTTGGGGATTCGCCCTGCCGATCATCGCTTTGGCATTGGCATGGCCGACGCATTTTTGGAGCCTGCTATTGCTAGTGCTTTATCCATTGCTCGCAATTAAGATTGGGCTGTCGGCTCGCCATCGCATGGGCTTTCGGATGGCCATGATCTTCGGTCTGTTCTGCGTAATCGCCAAATTTTCTCAGGCGCAGGGGCAACTTCGTTACACGGTGATGCGATTGCTTGGCCGTCGCAGCCGATTGATTGAATACAAGGAGCCGGTGAAGTGTTGAACTCGACGCTTTGGAAACTCGCCCGTCATTCCTGGAGTCAGCCGCGCCAGTCGCCGCCCACGCCGGGCTACGCCGCCCTGTTGCCGGTGCCGGGTGATCTGCCGGTGTTCCTGAAAATCGCACTGTCGACAATCAATAGCCAGGCCAGCACCGGGCTCGTCGAAACGCTGGTGATCCCCGACAATCTCACGCCGGATTTTGCAGCACAGTACGAAGCGGCCAAGGCGGATTGGCAAAACGGCCCGCTGATGCTGGTGAAACTCTCGAAGCTGGAGCAGTTTTTAACCAGGCGGCTCAACAGCCCGCACACCAACCATTGGCTGCAATTGGTCAACGGCATCGAAGCATCCACCGCCAGCCACGCCCTGCTGCACGATGCGGATTTGTTCATCACCGACCGCACTTTTTTGGCCGGGCATTACGCGGCGATGGTCACCCGCAAACTGGCGTGCCTCGGCGTGAATCCGGTCTGGGACACCTGGTACGCCCAAAATGGTTTGGATCACGTCACCGCCACGTGGGAGCTGCTGTTCGACATCGAATGGGTCCGCTCATTCGCCCCCTGGATGCACCGCGGCCATCACGGTGAAGTCCGAGGCCGCAAACATGAATTCGACACCATGCTCCTACCGCAGTGTTTGACGGAACCGAATCGCATCGGCCGTCGCAGCGGCGATTTTGGATTCGTGCATTTCAATTACGTGATCTGCACCTACCGCTGGTTCCAGCAAGCCGAGGCCAAGGGAAAGGGCCCGTATGCCGATGAGCATTGGCGAATTCTCTTAATTCGTTTGCTTGTCGATGCGTATCAATCCAGCGAACCCGCCAACGCCGTGCCGATGCTGGATGAACTAGCCCAAGGGCTTAGCGGTCAAAGCAAGCGTGTGGATTATCGGGGTGAAACCACTCGCAAAAATTATCCCGAGTTCCGCGGCAAGTTGGAGCAATTGATTGAATCCGGCGTGCTCAGTTCGCCGCAAATCGCCGTGCTGCGCGATGGCGTGCGGCCGTTCGACAAGGCCATGCATTGGGAGCCGGCTCCGATGACATCGGCCGTCGCTTGATGCCATGCGCATCGCTTATCTCATCAACCAATATCCGCAATCGAGCCAAAGTTTCATTCGGCGGGAAATCGCCGCGCTGACGCAGCTCGGTGTTGAAGTGCAACGATTTACCGTGCGGCGTTGGGATCAAAAACTGGTCGACCCCGACGATCAAAAAGAAGAGCAACTCACACGAGCTGTGTTGGATGAGGGGAAGCCAAAATTATTCCTGGCGTTTTTACGAACGCTTTTCAATCGGCCGCTGCTTTTGCTATCCGCACTCAAACTGGCGATCCACTGCGCCCGCCGTGGAGATCGCGGTATCGCTCATCATCTGATTTATCTTGCCGAAGCGTGTGTGCTGCTGCGCTGGTTTAGCGAGGCAAAGATCGAGCATATTCATGCCCATTTCGGAACCAATTCGACGACGGTTGCCATGCTGGTCAATGCCCTCGGCGGCCCGATGTACAGCTTCACCGTTCACGGTCCCGAAGAATTTGATCGGCCAATTGCGCTGAAGCTTGGTTTGAAAGTGCATCGCAGCGCTTTTACCGTGGCGATCAGCGAATATGGCCGCAGCCAATTACTGCGTTGGTGCGATTTTGCCGATTGGCCGAAGGTGAAGGTGGTGCATTGCGGCGTCGATGCGTCGTTTCTAAATCATCCGCCGACGCCAGTGCCGCTGGATTCAAAAAAATTCGTCTGCATCGGCCGACTCGCGGAACAAAAAGGCCAACTGGTTTTGGTTCAGGCGGCGGCGAAATTGGCGGCGGAGGGGCAAAAGTTTGAACTGGTCCTCGTCGGCGACGGCCCACTGCGGCCAGAGATCCAGCGACTCATCGATCAACATCAGTTGCAACAAACCGTCCGCATCGCTGGGTGGATGAGCAATAACGATGTCCGTCAGCAATTGCTGGAAAGCCGGGCGATGGTCTTGGCAAGTTTCGCCGAAGGATTGCCGGTGGTCGTCATGGAAGCATTGGCTCTGCGGCGTCCCGTCATCAGCACCTATGTCGCCGGAATACCCGAACTGGTGGAACCCGACCAAAGCGGTTGGCTCGTGCCGGCCGGGGCGGTCGACCCCCTGGTCGCCGCATTGCGCGATGCGATCACCGCAAGCCCGCAGCATTTGGATGAGATGGGCGCACATGGCGGCGCCCGGGTTGCCCAGCAGCATGACGCCATCACCGAAGCCCGCAAATTGCTCGGACATTTCGAATCCGTACATAGTAAATAATTGTGCCCATCGCCGCCTCGCCATACGATCCACGCATGGTCACGGAGAATTTCCAGGATTTCCTGCGACTGCTCGCGGAGAACAACGAATTGGCGAGAGTCAGCGCGCGTGTGTCACCGGTGCTGGAGATCGCCACCATCGCCGATCGCATGAGCAAATCGCCGGCGCCGCATGGTCATCAGGAACTGGATCGCAGCGCCGCCGCAGGTTTGGGCGGCAAGGCGCTGCTTTTCGAGAATGTCGAAAACTCCGACATTCCTGTGGCGATCAACACCTTCGGCAGTTATTGGCGGATCAATCAGGCGCTCGGCACGGACAATCTCGAAGCGCTGGCCGCGCGCGTACAGCAACTCGTGAAGCCGGAGATTCCGACGACGCTGCTGGAAAAAATGAAGAAGCTGCCCGACTTGATCAAGATGGGCAGCTTTCCGCCGAAGACCGTTCGCAGCGGCATATGTCAGGAAGTGATTCTCGAAGGGGACAAGGCGGATTTGAATCGGCTGCCGATCATTCAATGCTGGCCGCATGATGGTGATCTCGATTCGGGCGAGGTCTTCGACAAATCGGCGGCTGCTGCGGTGCCGATCCAGCAGCGCGGGACCGGAAAATACATCACCTTCGGCGGCGTCTACACCGTCAACCCCGAAACCGGCGACCGCAACGTCGGCATGTACCGGGTGCAGGTGTTCGGCCCCCGCAAATGCGCCATGCACTGGCACATGCACCACGACGGTGCGCGGCATTTTCGCATGTGGCAAAAACGCGGCCAGAAGATGCCGATTGCGATCGCGCTCGGCGGGGAAAGCGTCTTGCCATACGCCGCCACCGCCCCGCTGCCGCCGGGCGTCGAGGAACTTTTATTCGCCGGATTTCTCAACGGTCACGGCATCGAACTGGTCAAATGTGTCACGCATGACCTCGAAGTGCCGGCCAACGCGGAGATCGTCATTGAAGGATTCGTCGATCCAACGGAAAAACTGCTCGAAGGCCCGTTCGGCGATCACACCGGATTTTATTCATTGGCCGACTGGTATCCCGCGATGTACGTGTCGGCGATCACGATGCGCAAACGCCCGATTTATCCGACCACGATCGTCGGCAAGCCGCCGATGGAAGATTATTTCATGGGCAAGGCCACCGAGCGGATTTTTCTGCCGCTGCTGCGGATGATCGTGCCGGACATTGTCGATTACAACCTGCCGATCAGTGGCGTGTTTCACAATTGTGCGTTTATCAAGATCCGCAAGGAATATCCCCTGCAGGCCCGTCGTGTCATGCACGCCATCTGGGGTGCCGGGCAGATGTCGTTTACCAAATTTATCGTCGTCGTGGACGAACATGTCGACGTACACAACGAACAGGACGTGCTGTTTCATTTGTTCAGCAATTGCGATCCGCAGCGGGATACGGAAATCGTGCGCGGCCCGGTGGATATTCTGGATCATGCGAGCACGGATTTGGGCGTCGGCAGCAAAATCGGTTTCGATGCGACGGTGAAGTTGCCGGCCGAGGGAAAAGTGCGAACGTGGCCGACGGAATTGTCGATCGACCCGGCCATGCAGGAATTGGTGAACCGGCGATGGAAGGAATATGGATTATGAAAGCAATTCGTGTTGAACAATTCGGCGATCCATCGGTGTTGAAACTACAGGATGTTCCCGATCCGCAGCCGGGGCCGGGGCAGGTGCTGATTGAGGTGAAGGCGACGGGAGTGAATCCGGTGGAGGCGTATGTCCGCACGGGGACTTATGTTTCTAAGCCGAATCTGCCCTACACGCCCGGATCGGATTGTGCCGGTGTTGTGAAAGCGCTTGGCGATGCAGTGAAAGCGTTCAAAATCGGCGATCGAGTTTACACGCAAGGCTCAATCACCGGCACCTATGCGACGCAAACGGTTTGCGATGTGGCCAGCGTTCATCCGCTTCCCCGCCAAGCGACATTTCAGCAAGGGGCGGCGGTCGGCGTTCCATATGCGACGGCGTATTACGGTCTGTTTATCCGGGGAAAGTTGCAAGCGGGGGAAACATTGCTGATCCACGGGGCGAGCGGTGGAGTGGGAATCGCGGCGGTGCAGTTGGCGGCGGCGCTGGGCATCACCGTTTTCGGAACCGGCGGCTCTGCACGGGGACGACAACTCGTTACCGAGAATGGCGCGCATCGTGTTTTCGATCATCATGCGTCGAATTACTTGCAGGAAATCATGGACGCCACCGGAGGCCGCGGCGTGGATGCGGTGCTAGAGATGGCGGCCCACATCAATCTCGCCAAGGATCCGACCATTCTGGCAAAGCGTGGAAGGGTGATCGTCGTCGGCAATCGCGGGCCGATCGAAATTAATGCGCGCGATTTCATGCAGCGTAACGCCGACATGCGGGCCATGAGCCTGCCAAGCGCGGAGTCGAACGAGTTGGTACGGATTCATGCGGCGATCGTCGCTGGGTTGACCAACCAAACGCTGCGGCCCGTGGTCGGCCGAGAAATGGCACTGGCCGACGCGGCTCAAGCGCACCGAGATGTTATGGAACCGGGAGCCTATGGGAAGATTGTGCTCTTACCCTAAGAAATTTCGGACTGCTTAAACGCGGCTTGTGCCATTTTTCACGGACATCGGTTATACTCTCGGAACGTTTCGGTGGCTTTGATGAATTAAGGGCTTATCTGGTATAGATTTACAGATTTTGTCGGTTTACAGTTGGCGAAAACGTTTGTGCAAGGTATGCTCCCCGACCATTCGGGAATGGTTTTAGGCGCATTTTGAAGGAATTGCTGGTATGCGAAACTTGTGGAATCGGATTCTCTCGACGCGGTTTATCGCTCTGACGATCGGTGCTTTCAGTTTGCTTTTTACCCGATTCGCCGATGCGAGTGAGGAAAACCTGGTCCTGCCTGATCTGCACCTCGTGAAATTTCACGGAGTGTCCGGCTACAACATTTTGCTCTGTGGTTTAGCGATATGCGTCGCGGGCTTAGTGTTCGGGCTGGTGATTTATCAGCATCTGCGCAAGCTCCCGGTGCATCGCTCGATGCTTGAAGTCAGCGAGTTGATTTACGCCACTTGCAAGACGTATCTTAAGACGCAAATCAAATTCATCCTGCTCCTGGAAGTTTTCATCGCTGCAATCATCGTGATCTATTTCGGATGGCTTCGCGGCGATCCTGTCTCGCACGTGCTGATCATTTTGGCGTTCAGCCTGATCGGCATCGCCGGCTCCTGCTCGGTGGCTGCATTCGGCATTCGCATTAACACGTTCGCCAATTCCCGCACGGCACTGGCTTCGCTGCGTGGCAAGCCTTACCAGGTTTATTCAATTCCTTTGATGGCCGGCATGAGCATCGGTATGGTGCTGATCAGCATCGAATTGCTGCTGATGCTGATGATTTTGCTTTTCGTACCAGCCAAGCTCGCCGGTGTTTGCTTCATCGGGTTTGCCATTGGCGAATCACTGGGCGCAGCTGCCCTGCGTGTGGCGGGCGGCATCTTCACCAAGATCGCCGACATCGGCGCTGACCTCATGAAAATCGTGTTCAACGTTAAGGAAGACGATGCACGCAATCCCGGCGTGATCGCCGACTGCACAGGTGACAACGCGGGCGATTCCATCGGCCCCACCGCCGACGGTTTTGAAACTTACGGCGTCACTGGCGTCGCCCTGATCAGCTTTATTTTGCTCGCCGTCCCCAAACTCGACGATCAGACCAAGCTCCTGGTGTGGATTTTCGCCATGCGATTGGTGATGGTCGTCAGCAGCGGCGTGTCGTATCTGATCAACGAAGCAATCGCCAAGGCCCGTTACGGCAGCGCCAGCGACATGAATTTTGAGAAGCCGCTCGGTTCACTGGTGTGGATGGCGTCATTCATTTCCATCGCAGCGACCTATGCGACTACTTATGTCCTGATTCCCGACATCGGCGGCGGAACAACATTATGGTGGCGTCTGGCGACGATCATCACCTGCGGCACGTTGGCGGGGGCGATCATTCCGGAAGTCACGACATTTTTCACCAGCACCAAGTGCCGGCATGTGCGGGATGTGGTGACCGCCAGCAAGGAAGGCGGGGCGTCGCTGAATATTTTGAGCGGATTGACGGCTGGTAATTTCAGCGCTTTTTGGATCGGTGGCCTGGTAATCGTCAGCTTAATGGCCGTGGCATACGGCGTCAGCACCAACCCGGCGATGCATGGCATGATGCAGGCCGAGGCGGTGTTCGCTTTTGGCTTGGTGGCGTTCGGCTTCCTGGGCATGGGACCGGTCACGATCGCTGTCGATAGCTATGGCCCCGTGACCGACAACGCACAGAGCGTTTACGAATTGAGCCTGATTGAAAAGATTCCCAACATTTCTGCCGAGCTTCAGAAAGATTTCAACATCACTCCGAATTTCGAGCGTGCGAAGTATCTGCTGGAAGAAAATGATGGAGCCGGCAACACATTCAAAGCCACCGCCAAACCGGTGCTGATCGGCACCGCGGTCGTCGGCGCGACGACCCTGATTTTCTCGATCATCATCACCCTGGAAAAAGCGCTCGGCAAGGACAGGGCCGTCGAGGGATTGTCGATCCTGCACGCTCCATTTTTGCTCGGATTGATCGTCGGCGTGGCCATTGTTTACTGGTTCAGCGGCGCAAGCTGCCAGGCAGTCATCACCGGCGCCTATCGAGCCGTTGCGTACATCAAGCGTCACATGAAGCTCGACGGCGCGGAAAAGGCCAGCCAGGAAGATTCGCAGAAAGTCGTGGAAATTTGCACGAAATACGCCCAGGCCGGGATGTTCAATATTTTCTTAACGGTGTTCTTTATAACACTGGCGTGCGCCTTCACCGAGCCGTTCTTTTTCATCGGATATTTAATTGGCCTGGCGATTTCCGGGTTATTCCAAGCCATCTTCATGGCCAACGCCGGTGGAGCTTGGGATAACGCTAAGAAAATTGTCGAAGTGGAATTGCGGGAAAAAGGTACTCCGCTGCATGAGGCCACCGTCGTCGGCGATACCGTCGGCGATCCATTCAAGGACACCAGTTCCGTGGCCCTGAATCCGATCATCAAGTTCGCCACGTTGTTTGGTTTGCTGGCCGTGGAACTCTCGCTGGATTTGAAACGGGACCACCACAACACCTGCATCGTGATGGCCGTCATTTTCTTCCTGATCGGCCTGTGCTTCATATATCGTTCCTTCTACGGCATGCGCATCCACGACGAAAACCCGTCGGCCGCGCCGCAGCACAGTTCCAATTTCACGCAAAAGGCAACCGCTTCGGCTATGACCGACTGAAGACGAATAGCGAAGAGACGAGGTTCAGGCGGCGACTCGGCGGAGATCGCCGCTTTTTTTGTTTGTGCTGTTTGTCCGTGGCGGATATCCGCGGCAAGCAACTGGCGGTATCCTCTTGCCGTCGCAGCGTCCCCTCAGGCATCAGCGCATGGACAAATCCCTTTCCACGGTCGAACCATCTGCCATCGTGCGCGGGGCCAATTGGTCCCTCGCTTTGCTGCTGATCATTAATCTATTCAATTATGTCGACCGCCAGGTGTTGTCCGCCGTCGAATTGAAAATCGAGGGAGAACTGCACATCAGCAAGACGCAAATGGGCTGGGCGGCCAGCGCGTTTTTGCTGTCATACACATTGGTTGCCCCGCTGTTCGGTTTGCTCGCCGAGCGGATGTCTCGATGGATGCTCGTCGGCATCGGCGTGATTCTGTGGAGCCTGGCCAGCGGCGGAACGGGATTGGCGCGCACCTTGCCGATGTTGCTCATCACCCGCGCGTTTGTCGGCGTCGGTGAAGCCGCTTATGGACCGGCCGCTCCGACAATTATTGCCGATCTTTATCCAATCGAGCGCCGCGGCCTCGTGCTCTCCTGGTTTTATCTGGCCATTCCACTGGGTAGCGCTTTGGGTTACGTGCTGGGCGGTTTTCTCGAAGGGCATTTTCACAATTGGCGAGTCCCGTTTTTCGCCGTGCTGCCGCCGGGTATTTTGCTGGGAATTTGGGCCTTTTTTCGCCGCGATCACCGAGTGACTAATGGACGCCACCCGGGATCGCAGCGCCGGACCACTTGGCAGGTGTGCCGGATATTGCTTCGGGTGCCGTCCTATGTGCTCGACACCCTGGGCCTGGCGGCGATGACTTTTGCGATCGGCGGCATCGCTTTTTGGATGCCGCATTATATTGTCGCCGATCGCCATCACTCGGATTTGGAACATGTCAACCTCGTGTTCGGCGTTGTGACCTGCGTGGCCGGATTGCTCGCCACGCTACTGGGCGGCTTGGCGGGTGATTGGCTGCGGCCCAAATTTAGCGGCTCTTATTTCCTAGTGTCGGGCGTGGCCATGCTCGTCGGATTTCCCCTGCTGCTGGGCATGCTCGTCGCACCTTTCCCGTGGACGTATGTTTTGATCTTCCTGGCCGTCTTCTGTCTGTTTTTCAATACCGGCCCGGCGAATACCATTTTGGCCAATGTCACGCATCCTTCGATTCGCGCCACGGCCTTTGCCATTAATATCCTCGTGATCCATCTGCTCGGCGACGTAACATCGCCGACGCTGATCGGTTGGATGGCCGACCACTGGGGCATGAACCGGGCGTTTACGGTCGTGTCGCTGATGATTTTGGTCGGAGGCGTAATCTGGCTCTGCGGCGCGCGGCATTTGCAGCATGATATGGACGGTGTGCCCCACCAATTGGCGGAGTATGAACAAGAGGCGGTTCCAGCGTATGATTAGTGTGGCGACCCCGACGGAGCCTTGCCGTGCTAACAATCCCTGGAGTTTTTTTCAATGACGCAACGTATTACCCCCATACCCGCGACACCACCGCAGCAGAACCCTGCCCAGCCCAGCGAACCACCGGCTAAGCCCGCGCATATCCTGATCCGATTTTGGCGCAGTATTCGTTCGCTGGTGATCATGATTGTCGTCCTGTTTGCGGTGCGTTCGTCCATCGCCGATTGGAACGACGTGCCGACCGGCTCGATGATTCCGACCATCCTCGACGGCGACCGCATCTTCGTGAACAAGCTGGCGTATGATTTCAAAGTGCCGTTCACCCTTTGGCGAATCGGCCATCCCTGGGCAGATCCGAAGCGGGGCGATGTAGTGGTTTTCTTCTCCCCCGATGACGGCACGCGGCTGGTCAAACGCTGCGTCGCAGTCGGCGGCGACACGATTCAAGTCGTGGACGATCATCTGATCATCAATGGACAGCCCCTTCAGTATGGCCCTCCCGATCCAAAGTTGATGAGTCATGCACCGCTGGATTTGAACAAAATCGATTACGAGACGGAAACCCTCGGCACACACGTGCATTTGATTCAGAAGTACAAGTTTGTCACCAGTTACCTCGTATTGGACCATCGCAACTACGGCCCCGAGACCGTGCCGCCGGGCAAGTTTTTCATGATGGGCGATAACCGGGACAACAGCAAAGATTCTCGATTTTGGACGTCCGGGCCGTTCGTGCCGCGAGAATCGATCGTCGGCAAAGCCACCGATGTGGTCATTTCACTGGACCTGGACCACTATTGGATTCCCCGCTGGTCGAGATTTTTCACGAAGCTTCCGTGAGGATTTGGTCTTGGTGCGCATTCGGGAAATTACCGATCCGGAGCTGCGACAGCGCATCGTCACCAAGCTGGCCGAGAACCGTGGCTGCGCGGCGGCGGCTATTCCCGACTGGGTCGAGCTGGACGATGCGGACTTTGTCGATCTGCTCAACGATCTCCAGGCGGATGATCGACCAATCAATCCCGATGAAATCATCCATTAGCCCCCGGCTCCGCCGGGGGTCTTCGCCGCCGCCGCGACAAATTTCGGCCCCGCCAAACAATCCGCCAGCAACGGACACTGCGTGCATCTGGGCGTACGCGCCTGACAAATCGCGCGGCCATGATAAATCATCAGGTGCGACCAGAGCGTCCAATCTTCCCGCGGCACGATCTCCATCAAATCTTGTTCGATTTTCACCGGATCGGTGTGCTTGGTCAGCCCGAGCCGCGCACTGAGCCGGGCCACATGCGTGTCCACCACAACGCCAACATTGATGCCAAACGCATTACCGAGCACCACATTGGCCGTCTTGCGGCCAACGCCAGCCAGATGGGTCAACTCCTCCATCGTCTTCGGCACTTTGCCGCCATGCTGGTCAATCAATGCCTGAGCCATCGCCCGGATTGATTTGGCTTTGTTGCGATAAAATCCGGCGGATTGGATGTACTTCTCGATCTGCTCCTGCGAAGCGGCGGCATAATCCTCCGCTTTCCGAAATTTCTTGAACAGTTCCTTGGTCACAATGTTCACCCGCTCATCGGTACATTGCGCGGAAAGTATGGTCGCCACCAGAAGCTGCAGCGGATTGGAATAATTCAAACTGCATGTGGCATTCGGATACGTTTTGCGAAGGATCAGCAGGATTCGTTGCACACGCTCCTGGCGTCGGCGGATGAGCAAACTTGGCATGGATGTTTCACCTGGTCGTAGTAATCACCGTCGGCGTCGCGATGCTTCCGCTGATATTTCCGCTGCACAGCACCATCCCCAGCAACAGACATAGGGTAATCATCAGCACGGTGACGCTCTGCTGGTGGACCTGATCGAACTTGTCCTTGGCGGGATTGGCCACTTCCGGTTCGTCCGCATGGTCGAGATATTCCTGCCGATATTTATTGCTGCGCGGCCAAAGCACACGGCCATCGTACACGGCGAATATCACGGCCAAAATAAACAGCGATGAACGCAAAATTATTTCCATACGATGGCTCGCATCGCTGTGATCTCCAAGAGTCCACTGTCCGGTCAAACCCACCAGCACCGCAGCGGCACAAGCGATCTGCATGCGCCACAACATCGCGAGCAGATTTGCGACCACCGCACCGGCCAGCAGATCGGCGTGCTGATTTTCCAGATTGACGCTCAGCACCGTCGGCAGCAGCGGCCGCTCGCCGCGAACCGTGCGGAAGATAATCGGTGCCGACATGGCGATGAACAACACGCCCCCGAACCATGTCGCCAGGCCGAGCCAGTAAATGACTTGCGATATTGTGAAGAGATCCATCATGGCCCGGATTATACGGACTATCATGGAAACGCGCGTGATCCGAACCGACAAAGAGCCGCGCACGAAGTAAGCGGTTCCGCCGTTTACACAGACGGCCCCACAACATTCCCCCCCGGCCACGACGTCGACCCATCCACCCAGATTTCCTGTTTCCAAATGGTCACGTGAATTTTCAAATGATCAATCATCCACCCGCAAGCCTTCAGCGCCGGCCCTCGATGCTCCGCGGAAACCGCAATCACCACCGACGGCTCCGTTACCGCCACCCGGCCGACACGGTGCAGCACGGCGGTTTTCACCAGCGGCCATCGCTTGCGGGCCTCTGCCACCAGCGTGTGCATCTGTTCGACGGCCATGTCGGCGTACGCTTCATATTCCAAGGCCACCAATTCTCCGCTCGCTCCCGCTTCCCGGCGAGTGATCCCTACGAAAACAGCAATTCCCCCCGCGGTGGATGCCGTCACAAACTCCACCGCCGATGCCGTCGACAAGGGATGCGGGAGCAATTCAATCCAATCCTGGATCATGGTCTCATCCCCCACTCACCGGCGGAATCAAAGCCAGCTCATCGCCATCATGCAGCACCGTTTCACGCGAGGCATAAGCACGATTTACCGCCACCGCCGATTTGGACAATAAATCGGCCAGCCCCGAATACCGCTGCACCAAGATGGATTCGATCATGGCCACCGTCGATAAATCCGGCGCCTCCAAAGATATTTCCGCGGTCCCGGCTCGTTCCCGCAGCATCGCAAACAATCGAACGGTGACAGTCATGGTTTGTTACGACGCCGGTGGCTCGTATCCAACAATGCAGATGCCGCAGCGGTCCGCCAACTCGATCACTTTTTCTTTTTCCAGCATGATCGTCTTGCCCGGCTCGAGCACCAGACAACCAGCTTTGCCGGCATGAAGTTTTTCGATGGTCGTGACGCCGACGGTCGGCACATCCAGCCGCATGTCCTGGTGCGTGTTGGAGACTTTGATGCACACCCACCCGCCAGCGCGGCACAAAGCGGCAGCCCGATCGATCATGGCATTGGTTCCTTCCGACGCCTCCACCGCAATGATGTCTCGATTGAGCAAGGCGATCGCCTGTCCGATATCCAGCCGGCTGATCGCGACGCACCGTTCCCAGCCGAAATGAATATCCTCCCACATCCGGGCCGTCGGCTGCCGCTTGGTCATAACGCCGGCGGTCGCCAAATGCTCTTTGCAATAATTCGTGGAATCGATCAACGGCACTTCCTCCGACGCAAACAGATTCGCCATCATGGTTAAAATAGTTTGCGAGCCTTTGTCCTTGCGCATGATTGTCCACCAAAGTTTAATGGCAAGCCAATCCGGCAGCATGCTGAACAACCGCAGCGGATGATGCAATACGGCTTTTTGCACCCGCCCCACCATAATCGCCTCCCGGCAGCCGTGACGATGCAAAAACCGAAACCAACTCCCCGGCCGACTCGGCGACCCCCAGACAAAATGATCCACTTCCTCCGCCAACTGCGGCCAGGCGTTACCCGTAAATCCCACGCACGCCACCGACCGCCCCACCGCCCTGGCCCCGCGCGCAACCAGCAACGGGAAAATTCCCTCGCCAGCGACTAGACCAAGCGGTGCAGCTTCCATCGAACAACATCATCCGAAGTTTCTGCAAACATTCAAAAAGAGCGATGTCTATCTCGCTAAATTGCCGCGCGGCGGAGTAGGACGGGGTTTACCCCGCCATCAACGGCCATGGCGGGTTGAAACCCGCCCTACAACGGTTTGCCCACGTCGCGTCGCATGATTATCTTTCTCCCATGCCAAAAAAGGGGAGTTCCGCGAAGCTCCCCGACGCCTGCGTGGATCTAATCTACATCGACCCTGCTCCGCTAAAGCGGTCGATGGCAAGCCTCCATACGGCCGCTCCGAGCCCTGACCGTTCCCGCGAGATCAGGAGAGGTTGATGTTTGTGACGGTACGAGCTGTGGAAACCATTGTCGACTTGGATAGGGCGCTGGCCCGCTTCAAGGGTTCCGCAGGATGGGTATTCCGTGGGCAGGCCGACGTGTTGTGGGAGCTGAAGCCATCGATTGCCCGAGGTGATTTCGATTCGACGAAAGAATCTGAAATCTCGACTCTCGCCAAAGAGGCGCTTAGGCGCAAAAAGGAGCGCGAGAGTTTCACTGACTGGGAGCTCCTTGCGGTCGCGCAGCACTGGAATATTCCGACCCGGCTTTTGGATTGGACCGAGGACCCTGATGTTGCAGCATTTTTTGCATTGGCTGACACGGCTGGTAGGGATGCCGGCATCTATGCTCTAAAGTCCAACAGGACCATCAACGTAAGTGAAAATGTCGATCCGCTCGCATTCGTTGGAGTAAGCCGATTCTGCCCGAGTGTTGCAGTAGAGGAGCGCTTCGGTGCCCAGAAAGGCAGTTTTACAGTCCATGGTCCGCCGGATCGTAGCCTGGAAGATGGGCTCGAAGCAGGTGACGACCTGCATGTGGTCATCGTCACAGCAGAATCGCGGGCCAGGATGTTCGAGGAAATCAAGCAGCGCGGAATGAATTACGCCACGGTATTTCCGGACATCGAGGGGCTTGCACGTTTCATCCGAGGTGCCTTTCGGCCGCCAGAGGGGCCGCCCCTCCAGGGCGTCGACCGGGGGATTGCGGATTACGAACGACAATTGGCGAGGCTGAAGCGCATCGCCGGTCGCGCCTGGGCGCTCCAACAGAAAGTTGAACTGACTCAACCCGATGACGTGGTGCATTTCGATCGCGTGCATCAGCGACTTCGGCAACCGGCACGGCAAATAAGAGACATCACCGGGATGTTGGAAGAACTCAAAGGAGGGCGAGCGAGGCCAGCGGAGTAGGGTCAGCGCTAGGGATCACGATCCGGGGTGAAGAAAAGGGAAAAGAAGTCGGGATATCTCTCATTACTTTTTTTTCTCGGGGTGCCCGAAAGGGAGAGGAACCGCGTTTGATTTAGCGGCATTCAACACCATATTAACGCCAGTTTTAGCAATATTACGATAGACGTTACATTCGATGTAATATTTTGCAACATGGCGCGCAAAGATTTAGCCGTTCAAGATTTACCGCCGGCCTTTTCAATCGGCCCCACGACGATCATCCGACCTGGGCGATAGCCGGCTGCGGTCTTCCCATGATCACCAGCCAACGGTGGTGCGATGCAACTGCCGACCAGAAGGTTTTATGGGCTTGGTAGCGCAGGCCGAATTCGTGGCAAACTTCCTCCACAACTTTCGATAGGGCCGGGTAATGCACGTGGCAAATCTTGCTGAGCAGGTGATGCTCGATTTGAAAGTTGAGTCCACCGACGAACCATGACAGTGCGCGATTGCTGCGGGCAAAGTCGACGGTTGTTTGGACTTGATGAGCGGCCCAGTCCGATTCCATTCGCTGGCCGCCTTCGGGCATGATGGTCGGCTCGGGGAATTCTGCGCCATCAACGCAGTGGGCAAGCTGGAATACGACGCTGAGCACCACTCCGCTGATGAACGCCGCCAGAGCGTACGTGCAGATCACCGCCCACCAGGGATGAAGCAACATCGGAACGACAAACGCCATGGAAAAGAACAGAACTTTGCCGCCGATGAAGATCATGAGGTCATTGCCGCGCGGTCGGGGGATTCGGTGCCCGCCGATTCGACCGATGGCCAATTGATGAAAGTCGTCAAACAAGTGCCATTTGATGGCCAGGAATCCGTAAAGCAGCCACAAGTAGATGCCTTGAAAGCGATGGAAAAACAGTTGCGGCTGATGCGGCGAGAGGCGGCCGAGAAAACCGAGGTTGATGTCGTCATCGTGGCCCTCGATATTTGGATAAGTGTGGTGCAGCGTGTTGTGCTTCCAGTCCCACATGTACGAACTGCCGCCCATCAGGTCGAGCGTCAGGGACATGATCTTGTTCACCCAAGGCCGATCGGAATAGGCGCGGTGTCCAGCGTCGTGCTGGATGTTGAATCCGATCGCCGCCAATCCAAGTCCCAGGATCACGGCCAGGGGAAGGATTAGCCACACGCTGTGGACGGCAAACAAAAGCAGGAAATAGGCTCCGAAGAACCAGGCGAGGATCGTGGCGGTCTTGAAATACATCTTCGGGCAGTCGCGCTTGCGCTTGCCGGTGGTTTCGAAATATTCGTCGACACGCCGCCGCAGCTCACGGATGAAGCGGTCGCTGCCGTTGAATTTTAGTTTTTGGGAATGCGCCGCCGCAGATTGCGGCATGGCTTGAACAGGCAATTCAGTCGAGTTGATCATTGGGTAAGCTCACCAGCGCTTTCTTCAATACGACTCCCCGTATCGGAAAATTCGGCATCCCAGCCGACACAGATTTAGTTTAATTCCTCGATCCCTTGATGCCAATGCGCCGGGGTGGTCTGGGCACGGATTATCAGGCTGGGCCGCCGGGCATCAGAGTAATCGCCAGACCCGTGGCCGCCCTGGTCACATGCAGAAACTGGCTCTTGCTGACACGCTGCGTGGTAACAGCCAGCCCGGTCATGCCCTGGCCATCCGTATCCTTGCTCTCCTGCGGGCTCCACCAGTTGCAGCGGTAATGATCGCCGATAATCCGCCGGCATGTAATACGTTCGCCAACACCTCGCGGCAGAACCTTCACGATCTCGCTCGACAGATCGGCAATGCGCTGTTCAGGCTGCGCAAAGGTTGGACCGGTGACCTTGGCAGGCGCGGCACGCTCCAAAATCGGCCCGCTTTCATTTTCTTGGCTCGGTGCTTCGTCGTTCATATTCACACCTTGCGGAACAAAATTCCGAATAAGGGCCCCGCACTCCGGGCGCCTCGACACCAAATCTACAAATTCCTACATCCTTTGACACGAAAGTGGAAGATAGGCGAGGGAGGGAAAGCGGCATCGCCGCTTGACTCAGTCGTCGTCAGCCACCATTACTATAGGTCATTTCACCGCAAAAGCCACAATCCAAATCCGCCGCCAAGCTCTAATTTGCTAATCTTCTTGCCGTAAACAAAAGAATCGGGCGATTTAGTTAACTCGGTTACTGGCCTATCCGATAGAAATCTGTTACAGTATCGGTTTAGGTAAGTCTGCAGATCGAGTCTCACGGATCGGGCATCGTAGTCGCCCCTCGCCGCCTGCCTCTTTTTTCTCTCCTACCTTTGGGCCGGATGTCGGCCCCTTTCGGAATCGAACTCGGAAAGTAAAACTCGGGTTCGGCAGGCCCACAATGCGATAGGAGTTATCTCATGGGCAGTAAATTGTATGTCGGTAACCTCAGCTATGACACCACCAGCTCTGATCTTCAGCAGCTATGTGCCGCTCATGGCACGGTGCAAAGCGCCGAGGTTATCAGCGACCGCGAGACCGGCCGCAGCAAAGGTTTCGGATTTGTGCAAATGGGTTCGGACGATGAAGCGAAAGCTGCCATCGCCGCACTCAACGGTCATGAAGTGAACGGGCGCGCCCTCACTGTGAACGAAGCCAAACCCCGCGAAGATCGTCCACGCCGCAGCAGCTTTAGTGGCGGCGGTGGTGGTGGCGGCGGTGGTCGTGATGGTGGCGGCGGCGGCGGTGGCCGCGGCAGACGCTACTAAGCTATCCAGCGCAATATCACAGGCTGCGGTTTAATCGACCGCAGCCTGTCTTTTCTTTTGAGTCGATGAATACGCTCCGGCAAACCCCGCCACGCCCGGAGCCTTGGCGATCGCCCGATTTCGCGGCTAAGTATTCGGCCGTTTGCGGAAGGTCACCAGATGAGCATTTATCGTCTCTACATTCAGAACGGCAACCGTGCCGGATTTTGGATTCAGCACCGCGCCTGGCAAAACATCTGCGCCCAGGTGCTCACCATTGCCGGCCGGCAACACGGGGGCCTTCCCGGCGTCGCACCAGATCATCTACACGCTGAAGTGGGTTTGCAGTGCTACGACGTGCGCAGCGGTCGAGCAGTGCCGACAGATCCCTCCGTCGAACCACCGGAAGATCACGGTTATGTCCTAATCGCCGAGCCGCCCTGGTCGCGGCGAATTCTTTCCGGGCATGTTTAAGGAACTTGCGCAAAAAAGAAGGCCCGAAGGAGCGCCGACCACGCCACGTTGCGCCCGACGCATGGCGGTCAGCACTTCTTCGGACCGTGCCTTCGTTCCCTAATTACGACTGATTAATGGCCTTCAGCCTTAGCCTTGATCCGGGCGGCGTAATCGGCGCCAAGAGTTGAATCTCCGAGCACGCCGACGGTCACAGATACCTGGCTACCCGCCTCGACCTTTTTGATCAAAACAGTGACTTTGGTCCCGTCAGCTTTTTCGGCGGTAACCTTGCCGTCAACTTCCGTCGCTTCGCCTTTGACCTTCTTGAGCTCATCGGCCATCAAGACCGCCTTGGCGGCACCGGTGGTTGTCTTGGTGTCGGCGTTCACATCCGTCCACTGGGTGCGGATATCACTGGTCACGCCTGAATCATGTGTGGAATGGCAGGCCGCGAGTCCTGCGCTAACTCCGAGCATCAAACTCGCCGCCACAATAGCTTTTGCAATCTTCATTGCTTGGTTCCTTTCGATTTACGATTGAGAAATATCGAGCGCAATAACATGATAGCGAGGATCGCTCTAAGTCGATAGCTGCTAAATACGTCATCCCCGCGACAGGATTCGACCCTGTGACCTGCGGTTTAGGAACGGGATTTAAGACAGCAAAACCATTGCTGTTACATGGGAATGCGGGTAGAAACGGCCATTTGTTACCGACTGCCAAAAAAGATTTGATACTGGAAAATGCCCAAAAGTTTTTTGAGCGTTGGTTGCAAATAATGGCAACCGTAATCGGCGGTCAAACGCCCCCGTAGCTCAGTTGAATAGAGCGGAGCTTTCCTAAAGCTCAGGTCGCAGGTTTGAATCCTGCCGGGGGTATTCCGCTCTCCAAGCGATTTTCGACACACGGCAAGTTCACCCCTGTATCAGCAAGCGGAACACAACTCGTAATTGCTATCCCACGAACCTCGCCGTGTTCCTGAGCGTGCGGCCAGTGAGAACGATAAAAGCTGGCAGCAAAAGGGGCCGGATCAGGAAGGTGTCGATCAACATCCCCAGCGCCAAGGCAAAACCTAACTGCACCAACGCCTGCACGTCGCCAGCCATCGTGCTGCCGAGCGTGGCGGCCATGATCAATCCGCAGGAAGAGATCACCGGGCCAGTAAATACCAGAGCACGCTTGGTCGCAGCGGGGCCTGAGAGATTGCGGGCCTCCTGTGCGAAGCGAACGGCGAAAAAGATGCTGTAATCCTGTCCGACCGCCACCAGCACGATGAACAAAAGCATCTGCACTTTCCATTCCAAGCCGCTCGATCCGCAAAGGCTAAAAATCCAATAAGTCAGACCTACCGTGGTGAGGTAACTCAGCACCGTGGCCCCGACGATGAACAGGGACATCCACAGATCGCGAAGCACCAGCAAAATCATGAGCACAATGGCGACCGTGGCGAAGGTTGCCACACGGCGGAAATCCTGTTGAGTGATCGTGCGGATATCCATCATTTCCGCGGTCGAGCCGGCAATGTGAAGCGTTGCTGATGTACCGACATCGGCCAGCGCAGCCCCAATGGCGGATCGAATGGCGGCTACATCATTCATGGCCCCTCGGCTGAGCGGCGGTACTTTCAAGACCACGGCAAAGCGCGTCGCCTGTCCATCAGCGCTGAGAAACTCCGCTTGCACCTTGGCACCGGCGGTTAAAAGAATCGCAGCGTTTTCCATGGGCGTCACGTGCATACCCAGTGGGGCAATTAGGCTGCGGACGTTGTCCACATCCGGCGCCTGTTGCAAAACTTTTGAGATGCTTGAACATTCTGCTTGCCACGCGGCTGCCGTTTGCGGTCGCGCTGACACGACCAGCACGTTCACAGGCGCAGTTTCCCCGATGGGCCAATGCCGCTCGGCCATTTCCGTGCCACGGCGAGCCTGGTAGGTTGGCTTGAGGGAATAGAGTGCGTCATAGTTCCAATCGATCTGTGAGCCTCGAATCGCCGGCAGGATCAATACTGCCAGTGTGATCACCAGCACCTGCATGGGCCGGGCCACCACGCGATCAGCGATCCAGGTCCACATGACAAATCCCGAGGATCGGGCACCGCTCGCGGTGAAGGCAGCGGAGGTTCGCGGTCGCCATGGCCAGAACAAACGGTCGCCGACAATGGCGATCATCGCCGGCACCAGTGTTGCCGCGGCCATTGCTGCAACAATTAACGCTAAGCAGATCGCCGGCCCAGCGTTTCGAAATACCCCGAATTGCGCGAGACACAGCATCACGAGCCCGGACAACGTCATCGTTGCCGATAATGCAATAGTCCCGACGCTGGCGTTCAGCGCCATCACCATGGCCTTGGCCGATGGACGACCCTCATTCAGGAATTCCCGAAATCGGCTGATAAAAAGCAGCGAATAGTCGATACCCGCGCCATAGAGCAACACAAAGGTAAAGATTCTCTCCGCAGTTCCGCTGTGCAGTCCATATTGTTCCAAAAGCGTCAATAGGCTCATGACAATGCCGGCGGCCATGCTGACGCAAACCAGCGGGATCATCGCCGCGATCGGTGCCCGATAGATGATGAGCAGGATCAAAATGACCGAGACCAGCGTAACGACCATCGTCTTCTGATGACTGCGTTCCGTGGCAACGGCGTAGTCATAGCGGTATCCTGCCGATCCGGTCACCGCCGCCGTCAGCCCCGGCGGCAAAGACGTGGCCGCCAAAACCTCCTGAAAATGCTTCACCAGATGCGCTGCATGCTTCGTGATGAAATTATACGGAAGGGAGATGGAAATCAGAGCCGCTTGGCCATCCTGGCTCACGAGGGGATTGCCACTTCCCGCCAGCATTAAATCGGCGGGCGTCCGGATGGAAACGTCGCGCAGTTCATCATTGATCCCGTCACTCGGCCTCGATTGCCGAAGCTGCCGGGCCAGGATCTCGATTGCCGCCAGATCCCATTCCGTCAAATTCCCGTTGGCACGCTCGAACACGATGTCGGCGTTACTGAGTCCCGCCCTGTCCCCGAAATGTCGTGCCATCGCCTCAAGCGCGACATGCACCGGCGTATCGCCCGGCAGCAAATCGACGGTTTCTCCAACCGTGGAATCGGAGTGCGGTGCCCGCAGCAACAATACCCCTGTCGCAACAATCCAGATTGCGAGTACAGCCCAGCGATATTGGCCAATGAACTGCCCGATAAATCAACCGGCAATAATTGCCTTTGAGTTTTCATGTGAACCTCCGCAGACGAACGTCAGCGGCGTTATTGTTGTGCAGTGTACTAGAGCGGCGCGCCTTTGCTCGTAGTGTAGCCGCAGTGTTGGAAGCAGCCCCAGATGTCGCCGGGGGTGACGGCGGCGAACGCGACGCCGAAGGCTTGGTGCAGCGCGTCGACCGTCCGCGCACCG
>Ga0302324_100000850_pt1 | contig 77164 bp, 68 predicted proteins | sample Palsa_T0_1_FD_201949 | JGI IMG/M metagenome (GOLD analysis project Ga0302324, IMG submission 201949) | Peat permafrost microbial communities from Stordalen Mire near Abisko, Sweden - Palsa_T0_1 | ecosystem: Environmental > Terrestrial > Soil > Palsa > Peat permafrost | place: Sweden: Abisko...
AGTCGTTCGGAGTAAATCACTGCACTGAATTTGCACGGAATGACCAACGGACTTTTGCTCGTTTTTGGGATTTGGTCGGGCTAACAAGGCTGATGGTGGTTATGGCGCCAGTGCGTTCTTGATCCTTCGGCTCCTTGGCAATCGGTCGGCGACATCGGCAGCCTGACTACGACTCTAGTGCGATTTAGTACGAAGGCGCGCCACGTCGTCCAGGGTTACCTGTGGCCCTCGGTTCCCCCAATTTGACCGGACAAAGTTCGCGACCTGCATGACCTGGATGTCAGAGAGCCGCCAGTCAAATCCGGGCATGGTGAACTGAGCCGGCGTCTGTGGGGTGCGCGGCGTCGTAGACCCTCGGAAGATGATTGAGACGACTGACTCTGGGCTTCTAGCCTCGACGACCGGGTTTCCGGCCAGTGCTGGAAACACTCGCTCGTAACCGCGCCCGTCCGGGCGGTGGCACGCGGCGCAGTTATCAAGGTAAACCAAGGCGCCTTCGGAGTTCGCATCGCCTCTCTTCAGCGCCTTGTCGGAGCTCGGGTCATACGCAAAGGATTGGCCATTTCGGTCCTGCGAATCGAGCGACTTCAGATAGTGCGCAGTGGACCTCGCATCGGCCTCCGACAGGTACTGGGTGCTGTGAATGATGACATCGGACATTGATCCGAAGGCGATACCGCTGGAGTTCGCGCCGGTTCGGAGAAATTGAGCCAGCTCGTCCTCGCTCCAGTCTCTGAGTGAACCGGCTCCATCGCTGCGCAGGCTCGGAGCGAAGTAGCTCTCGATGATAGCGCCCGTGAGATACTGAGGCCCGTCAGCTCGGTTAACGGCCGTCAGCTGCATGAACGCGTTGCGCGGTGTGTGGCACTCCCCACAGTGCCCGAGCCCATCCACGAAATATGCGCCTTGCACCTGAGCGGTATCGAAGCCTGCCGGCGCTTTGAAAGGGACAGGCTTCGAACCGAAGAGCCAACGCCAGTAGGTCAGCGGCCAGCGCATCGATAGCGGAAAGGGGATATCGCTCGCCCGGTTTGGGACGCGCGCAGGCTCAACGGCGTAATTGAAGTAAGCATACAGCGCCTGGACGTCCTCGGGCTTCGTATTGTAGTAGGAGGTGAATGGCATGGCCGGATACAAGGTATGTCCATCAGCGACGCCGTAGCGCAGAGCTTTGTCGAAGTCGGCAAAGGTGAATCGGCCGATGCCGTCAGCTGCATCCGGCGTGATATTCGTCGAATAGATTGCTCCAATTGGAGTTCCCATACTAAGTCCGCCGGAGAAGGGGGGCCGACCGGGGATGCTATGGCACGCGGCGCAATCACCGAGCTTCGCGAGGTACGCACCGCGAGCTATGAGGGTCGCATTACGCTCGGACACAAATGGCGCATTCTTGCCAGCGAACTCATCGCCTATGAAGGAAATCCCCATCGCTGCAACAAGTGCTGTAACGGCGGTGCCAACCCATATGAGTAAGCGCTTCCCTTTCATGAGGAAACCAATGGCCCGGGGGACTTCAGGTAGGAGCTCTTGAGCTTGTCTGCGGAGAAGTAGGCGAGAGCGGCCAGAAGACCGGTCGGGTTGTATCCGATGTTCTGGGGGAACGCGGAGGCACCGTAGATGAAGAGGTTCGGAAGATGCCAGCTCTGGGAGTAGCGGTTAATGACGCTATTTTCAGGATTGGTCCCGATTATCGCGCCCCCGGTGGTATGCGTACTTTGATATATGCGGACGTCGTAATGATTCCCTGGCTTCATCAGGAGAGTCGCCTGACTCTCTGGCTTCATTTGTCGGACGATTTCTTCCATCTTCGAAGCCGTGTAAGCCGCCATGCGGTACTCGTTGTCATGCCAGTCAAACGTGATCCGCAGGAGCGGTATTCCATACTTATCCTTATATGTGGGATCCAGGGACAGATAGCGGTCCTTGTAAGACATTACCGTTCCCTGCAGCGTGACAGGGGCTGAGTGGCGGTAGTGTTTGCGAACGGCGGCCTTCCAGCCGCGACCCCATTGTGGGACAGTGGGCGGAAGCAGCATCTGCTCAATGGGACGACCGCCAGTACCTCCCGCGTAGATCATTGCTCCGCCGATGAACCCGACCTTCGAGTGATCGTAATGGTCGGAATTGAACTCATCGATTACGCGCAGTCCCGCCGCTCCAGCGCCGATGAAAGGGTTGATCGGCACGTCATCCCCAAAGAAGGCCGCGGTGCCGCCACACATCTGGTACGCGTAGTTCTTTCCGACGACCCCATTGCCGGTACTCGGGTCATAGGGAGTACCGATCGCGGAGAGAAGAAGGAGACGCACGTTGTGCATCTGAAAAGCGGATAGAACGACCAAGTCGGCGGGTTGCTCCAACTCCTGCCCGTTCTCGTCGATGTACACGACGCCCGTCGCCCGCTTCTTGGAGGAGTCCTGCAAGATCCTGATTACATACGCACTCGTTCGCACCTCAAGATTGGGTCGCTCGGCGAGAATCGGCAGGATCGCGGTCTGCGGAGAGGCCTTGGAGTAGAGGAAGCAGCCAAAGCGCTCGCAATAGCCGCACAGATTGCAGGGTCCCAGGCGCACGCCGTAAGGGTTTGTGAAGGCAACAGAGCTGTTCGCCGAGGGTATGGGAAACGAGCGGTAGCCTAGCTCCGCCGAGGCCTTCTCAAAGAGTTGCGCGGCGTAGATCGCAGGAAGAGGTGGCGTCGGGAACTCATTGCTACGGGGACCTTCGAAAGGGTTGCCGACCGGTCGAAGGGTGCCGCGAAGGTTGCCGGCCACCCCCGATACCCCGCAGACGTTTTCGAAATGGTCGAAGTGCGGTTCGAGCTCTTCGTACGAGACCGGATAGTCTTGGATGGTCATCTCCGCCGGGATGAAGTGCTTGCCGTAGCGCTGCTCGATGTGGCTGCGGAAGCGCAAGTCCTCGGGTGATGCGCGCCAGAGCATACCGTTCCAGTGCACGCCAGCGCCCCCCACGCCGTTGCCGAGCACAAAGGAGCCGTACTTTCGATACGGTACGGCGGTGTCATTCAGCGTGTGTCGGACGGTGACTGTCTCGGAGGCCAGCGGTTGCCAGAGCTCCCCGCGAATTCCATAGCGAAGCTCGTCGGCGATGCGCGGATATTCAAAATCCGGTGACGTATCCCTGGCGGGACCTCGCTCGAGTGCGACGACGTGCAAGCCAGCGTCGGTCAGGGTCTTGGCGAGGATCGCACCGGTCCAACCATAACCGATGATTACCGCATCGGCGGGCTTGAGTCTGCGCGGAGTCGTCACGTTCTTGCACTACCTATGGAAACAGGCCCATAGGGATACTCAGTGCCGGCCTGATCGATCCAGTCGGTGAAGTCGGCCCTCGCCCCGGGGAATCCGATCCACGACCAAGCGACCATACCGCGGTTGCCACCGTAGATCGGGTCGGAGAAGTAGCCTTCCTTCGTGTTCTCAAGTAGCTGCGTAAACAGCACGGCTGCCGAAACGGTTGGAAACTTGAGGAGGCCCTTGCCCATCGATTCCAGGAATTGGTCCTGCCGAGCCGGGTCAAGCCTTGCGAAATCCATGCCGTGGGTCTGTCGAGCTGTGGCGTTAGCATCCTCAATTCCCAACCGATAGATCTCGCGTGGCGTATATCGCAGCTGATATCCGAGCGCGGCGGGACTTTCTGGGTGGAATGGGCCCTTAAGGTACAAGTAGGCCCCGTGACCGTAGGGCAGTTCCATTTGGCGATCGATGAACTCCGGAACGCCTGCTTCGATTCCTCCTGGGCCCGCACCTTCCACCGGAATGAGTCTCGATACGGCGGCGAGTACAAAGTCCCACTCGGCCGGACGAAAATAAGTGGGAGCGTAAGAGTGGCCTTGCGTCCCTGAGCTTGGTTCGCAACCGGCCGAAACAAGGCTCGCGAGGCCGACGGCAGGGGCGGCGCCCAGAAGGAATTTTCTTCTGTCCACGGCTCACTCTCGGTATAGCGGCATTTGAGGCCGATGATGCCCGAGCGCAATCGCAGCGCCCTATCCCCCCGATGGGGGGCGAAGGTGGGCATGTTGTATTGACACAAGTGCAGCGGTAGCCAGCCACTCCGGCTGGCGTGCCGCGCGAAAGGGGTGTGCCCAATAACTCCACTCGCACCACCCCCCGATATGGGGATAAAGATGCATGGACACGCCGCGCAGAATCCCCTCACGTTAGGAGATTCGCGATAGGAGCGCACCATGCCACTCTATACGGTGACAACACAGACGGGCGTACTCAGCACGCAAGCGAAATCTGAGCTGGCCGCGCAACTGACAACGCTACATTGCCAGCTAGCGGGCGTACCGAAGAACTGGGTACATATCGTCTTCCAGGACTATGCTGTCGGAAGCGGCTTCACAGCCGGTGAGTTCGCTGCGACAGCGGCGCTCACGTTACTCATTCGCGCGGGCCGACCCCCGGAATACAAGCGCGAGCTACTCACGCGTCTTTGGAACGCGTTGCAGAACGCCACCGGTGCGCCAGATGACCAAATCGTCATCGGCATCCAGGAGGTTCCTCCCAGTCAAGCGATGGAGATGGGTCACGTCATGCCGGACGTCACGTAGTACAGCACGTGACAGATGTCTAACCGCTGGCTAACGCTCGCCAAAATCGAGCGTCCTCGATTGCCGAGCTTAAGCGCGCCGATCTGCGGGCAACTCGTGCCAGAAACGCGAAGCTGAAACGCTTGAATCGGCAGAACTGCTCATGAGACCGCATCGAGAAGACCTGCAAGAGCCGTCCGCGGATCCCGAAGGCGTAAAGGCGCCGCCACTGAACAGGGCGCCAGCGGAGACGTCTCCCGCTACCGATCGCGTGGCTATCTTCACGCCTCAAGTCGGTTCTTCCGATGGCTTTCCCCGAACGCGCCCCTATTGGCCATAAAGAGATGGATGTTGCTTACATCTCAGCTTTATCGGCGCTGGCCGGCTCGGTGATCGGAGGGTTCACCTCAAGCGGTACGACCTGGCTGACACAGCGAGCACAGGCGCGTGCCGGCCTACTTGTCCGCGAAATGTCGCGACGTGAGGATCTATACCGCGACTTCATCGTCGCTGCATCGAAGGCCTATGGCGACGCCCTGACGAGCAGCGAGCCACAAATTGCGGACCTCGTCAGTCTCTACGCGATGGTCAGTCGCATGCGCGTCTTGTCGACGCCACGCACCACCGCGTGCGCAGACAAAATCATGGTCATAATAATCGACACCTATTTTTCGCCCAACAAGTCGATCCGTGAGCTCCGCGACCTGATCAAGGCCGGGGCAGGGGCAGGCATAGATCCGTTGAAGGAATTCAGTGAGGCCGCCCGGCAAGAATTGCTTCAGGTCCAGTCTTTGGAAAGCGTTTAGCTCGGCAAACCGCGTCGCCGATCGGGAGCTTTCTCCGCGCAACGTAGACAAACCCCTTCCGCTGACCGTTGCGCTCGGCGCGTCGGAATGATGCGCGCCGAACGGTCGGGCCGTGACCTACGCCTTGAAGAAGGCGAGCAGGTCGGGATTGATTACGTCGGGATGCGTCGTGCACATACCGTGGGGGAACCCCTTGTAAACCTTCAGGCTGCCATTCTTGACGAGCTTTGCCGAAAGGAGAGCGGAGTCGGCGATCGGGACAATCTGATCGTCGTCGCCGTGCATGATCAGCACGGGTACGTTTAGAGATTTGAGATCCTGCGTGAAATCGGTCTCCGAGAACGCCTTGATGCAATCATAGTGGGCCTTGGCGCCGCCCATCATGCCCTGGCGCCACCAGTTATCGATGACGCCTTGATACACCTTGGCATTCGGACGGTTGAAGCCATAGAAGGGTCCCGCGGGAACGTCGCGGAAGAACTGGGCACGGTTGTCGGCAAGCGCCGCCCGGAATCCGTCAAAGACGCTCAGTGGAAGACCTGCGGGGTTCTTGTCCGTCTTTAGCATGATTGGCGGGACGGCGCCGATCAGGACGGCCTTGGCCACGCGACCCTGTCCGTGGCGCGCAACGTAGCGAGCCACCTCTCCGCCACCGGTCGAATGGCCCACGTGGATCGCGGTTCGCAAGTCCAAGTGCACAGCCAGTTGGGCGACATCCGCGGCATAGGTATCCATGTCGTTTCCGTTAGCGGTCTGCGTCGAGCGTCCGTGACCGCGCCGATCGTGCGCGATGACACGGTATCCGCGCAGCACGAAGTACATCATCTGCGCATCCCAATCGTCTCCGCTCAAAGGCCAGCCGTGATGAAAGACGATGGGCTGCCCGGTGCCCCAGTCTTTGTAGAAGATCTCTGTGCCGTCTTTGGTCCTAATGGTGTTCATATCGAGTAATCCTCGTGCGATACCTGTCGAAGTAATTTGGCGGGAACTCGCGGCGATAGTGGGTAGAGCGGCCGCAAGAGCATGCCGTTACGCCATATTTGATCGCTGTGCGTCTGCTTACCCAATGCAGAGGCTCTGACGTAGTACTCTTCATCTAGGGATCCTTATTGGGTGAGCGAACGCTTTCTGATGCGGTATTGGCGTTGAGCTCTTCCATGCCGAGGCGAAACTTGCGGGTGCGCTCAGACGAAATCATCATTCGCATCCGCAAAGTCATTACCGTCGCTGTCGCGATCGAGAGCTGCCTCGCGTTCATCCCCTGGCGCGCTCCCGTAGTAGTTGTTGACCGTCACATCTTCGGCCGGCGCGGCTATGTCGTGAGCCGATGGCGCGCTACCATGATGCCCGAGGAGATCTTCGACCCCCTGGAAGAGAAACGCACCGCCTGCGACTCCTGCAGCCGTTGCAGCCGCCTGACCGAGAAAGCCCGGCATCACCCCGCCGCCCGCGGGAGCGGAGGAAACCGTCGGTGTTGCGTAAGACGGCCCCGCGTGGGGAGCCGTCGCGGCGATGGCCTCAGGCGGATTACCGAATCCCCAAAGCGGGTCGCTGGCGCTTCCCTGTTGCTGCGTGCTCTGCAGTGCTGCAATTCTGCGCCTGGCCTCATCGAGCGCGGCGCGAAGCAAGAGCGTCCGCTGTACCAGTAAGTAAGTCGCATCCGGCTGCCGGGGGATGGCCTCGCGGATGAGGAGGTCGGCCTCGGGATCTTTCTTCACGCCGTGAATCTCGACCAACTGCGAGAGCAGGATTCGGAGATCCTCGTATTCCTGCGGATTCATCCGCGTATCTCCACTTGCATTCGACTGATCAACCGGAGGCTAGCGGCGGCGCGCTCGCACCGGGCATACCGGAAGACACTTTCTTTAGCACTGGACCGTGAGTTGGCCGTGAGCGCACCGACCGTAGCGTCCGTGCGAACCCGGCCAGGACACCGCCGATGGCGGTCTGCTGCACTCGGAGAGAAGGGAATGGATGGCGCGTACATATCAGCACTCTCGGCGCTCGCCGGCTCGGCCGTCGGCGAATTCACGCCAACTGTCACGCCCTGACTGACGCAGCGCGTGCGGACACGCGCTGATCAACTCGTTCAGGAAATCATGCGGCGCGAGGCCCTCAATCGGGACTTAATCACTGCGGCATCCAGGACTTACGGCGATGCGCTCGTGAGTAGCGAACCATAGCTGTCGGAGCTTGTCGGTCTTAATTCAATGATCAGCCGGATGCGGTATTGTCCGAGCTGTGCACCGTTGCGTGTGCAGACCATCATTGACACATGCTTCTCCGAACCATTCCGCCCGCGAGCTGCGAGACCTGATCAAGGTCGGGGCCGCTAGGATCGATCCGCTGAGGGAATTCAGCGAAGTAGCGCACGGAAGTAATACGCGTGTTTAAGTCCGCGTAACAAAAGTAATCCTTCAGCGCGCGCACACAAACGCGCGGTTTTCTACAAGACAGATGCACGCGCTTCGCAACAGGATCTGCATTCGGGACGTGGAGACATCATTCGAGACCGCCACATAGGCCTCTTCCTGGCCGCAGTCTCAAATTAGCGCACCGCGCAGGAGTTATGCATATCGGGACGGCGAATGTGAGAGACACACTAGCGACGCCTTCAACACGCGCGCAGGCTGCGCCTGCGGCCTGGCGCCGGTATTTCGAGCTCACCAAGCCCAAGGTCGTTGCGCTCATTACCTTTACCGCCATGGTCGGCACGCTGCTAGCGGGCGGCGGCGTGCCGTCCCTCACTACTCTCGCGTGGGGCAGCGTCGGTATTGCGCTCGCCGCGGCCTCCGCCGCGACGTTGAACCAGGTGCTCGAGAGGCAGATCGATGCACAGATGGCTCGGACCCGTGCACGGCCACTAGCGGCGGGGCGTCTCTCCAGGCGCCGGGCGATCGTACTCGCCGCGGTTCTTGCGGCCTTGGCAATGGGTATTCTCGTGGCGCTCGTCAATGTGATCACGGCGGTTCTCACCTTCGTCTCGCTCATCGCCTACGCCGGGATCTACACGCTGTGGCTGAAGCATGCGACGTCTCAGAACATCGTCATCGGCGGCGTAGCGGGAGCGATGCCGCCGGTGCTCGGTTGGACTGCGATCACCGGTCACGTTGACGCGAATGCGTTGCTGCTGTTCCTTATCATTTTTGTCTGGACGCCACCGCACTTCTGGGCGCTCGCCATCGCGCGGCGTGCCGAGTACGAGCGCGCTGGCATTCCGATGCTGCCGGTGACCCACGGCGTCGCTCACACGCGACTGCAGATTCTGCTCTACACGATTCTGCTCACGGTCGTGACCCTACTGCCGTTTCTCACTGGTATGAGCGGCCCCGTCTATCTTGGCGCCGCGCTAATTTTGGATGCCGGCTTCCTCTACAACGCCATCGCACTCAAGCTCAGCTCACGACCGCAACTGCCGATGCGGGTATTTCGATTCTCGGTGAGTTATCTCATGTGGCTGTTTGCCGCGCTGCTCATCGATCACTATCTGCCAACCCTTCGGGGAGCATGACGTCAATGTGCCATCAGGCACGGCGACGCGATTGCGCGAATGGGCACCGCCGCATGCCCTCAGGGTGGGCATGGCTTACGTCGTGTAAGCGTGGCTCCTTTGAGAATTTGCCAGGGACCTAAGTCGCGTCCGACGGACGAGGCGCCGAGTGCGCCCTCAAGGTCCATGCCCTTTTTTTGTGCGGCTCAGGCTAGTGATTGACGAAGCGGTGTGCCGCTGGTGAGCCGTGAGTCACTACTTTTGTACCGGACCACGGAGATTCGAACAAATCGAGGGCAGGCAATGGCAATACAGATCTTACCCCTGGTTCTGATTCGAACCTGTTGCCTTGTGGGCATCAGGTCGATCGCTGCTCGTTCGCGCGCGGTCGGCTGGCTCCGCATCCCTTCGCCGAGACATCATGTCACTCGGCGCCCTAGCGCCGTCTTACCCCCCACTTCCCGCAACGTCGGGAAGCTTCGCGCGGCGGGCTTCGCCCGCCGCGCTTTTTATCCTCCAAAGTTCTTCGCGGCGGCGCCTGCCGTGAACCAGCTGGCAGGGCGAACTTCAACCGACTACCGGCGCTCGTTCCCGCCGGGCGAAACGTAACGTATGCGACTCGTCGTCATGGGAATGTGCGCGCTGGTTGCTGCCGGTGTGTTTGCCGCGATGTTTGTTTCAATCTGGAACACCCGTCGCGCCCCCGCAGCCTCGACCGCCTTCCGGCAGAGTTTCGCGACGGAGCTCGTGTGGACCGCGATTCCGTGCCTCATTATGCTTGCAGCCGCTATCCCGGCGGTAATTGCCATCGTTTCGGCACACACCGGCGACTGAAACTCCCCGGGCGACGGGGATCGATTGCTGACCTCCAGACCTTGAGGCGTACGCTCCGCGACTACGGAGCAACGGCTGTTCGCGCGATCACGCCCGCCGCTGGATGAGTTTGCGTACGCGATCCTTTCCGAGCATTAGCCATCATGGCCTATTAGCGCAGGCGGTTACACTCGCGTTCCCGCGTTCCTTGTAGTGTCGTTGTCCTTCCTGGTCTCGCCGTAGACGATCCAAACTCGGCGTCATTGAGGGAGGCTGAGGTTGGACAAGATTAGATAGCGCGACGTTAGATCCCAAAGCGCAACCCGCGAGCTTCAGACGTCCCTCAATTGGGGGACTTCCTTTCCACTGTATTGCGTGATTTACCCGCGCCTGCGGCGGCGATACCGTCTCTCCTCGAGATAGGCAGAAGTAGCCGCTCAACTTACCGAACAAACAGCGAGTATTTAGCGGCGTTCTTGCAGGTCATCGAGCTATCGGACGTGGCAAGGTCGACAGCGATGCGATCGCCGCTGGAATGTAGAGGGAGGCACTGGTAATGAAAGGTCACCTCGGAGAGACGCTGGCGGTATCGAACCTCGCTGCGACGCGATCGCGCGAATGGATGCGCCGGGTAATTACGCTCCTTGATGCAGCTGTCGGTCAGCTTCACAACCAAGAACACCCGGCCCAGGGTACGCTGCTTGAAGCAGCTTCACTGGTGCGAGAGCAGTTTGATCCGCCAGCTGCTGGAGAGGTTCCCGACGGAAGGGGGCGCTTGCTGGCCTGGCAGGCGCGCAAGGTGCGTGACTATATTGATAGTCACATCGCAGGGCCGGTCCTCGTCGCGGATCTCTGCGCGCTCGTTCAGCGCAGCGAAGCGCACTTCTCGCGATCCTTCAAGCGCACGTTCGGGGAGTCGCCGCACTCCTTCGTCGTGCGACGTCGCGTGGAACTCGCCGCTCAATACATGCTTGCGACCGATGCGTCCTTGAGTGACATTGCACTGCGGTGCGGCTTCACCGACCAGGCGCACTTGTGCAAGCACTTCCGGCAGGCCGCGGGCGAGACCCCAGCGGCCTGGAGACGTGCGCACAGGCCGCACCATGATGAGAACGGGACACCGCCTGTGGAGGCCTTTGCGACAGCCTCGCGCAACGGCATGCCGGTCCCGCCTCGACAGGCCATTGGCGCAGCCATCAGGGTCCTCCTGCCGGCACCGCAACTGGCGCGCGACCGGACCGGACTTACACAATCCCGAGCGTTCTCGCTCGAGCCATTGCTCCGGACCGGTTCTTGACGTTCAGTTTGCTGTAGACATTGTGGAGGTGCCACTTGAGCGTGCCCTCCGAGAGAAAGATTGCTTCGGCGATTTCCTTGTTGCTCAGGCCCGAGTCAAGCCGCTTGAGGATCGAGACTTCGCGACGGGTGAGCTGTTCGCCCAGGCTGGACCCGGTGGAGCGTCCCTGATTGCCGGGCTTGCCCCGTGCCTGTTGCAGGCGGCGCGCGAGCGGCACCGCCGGCGAGTTCCCGAGTCGCTCCAGATCCAGACCATCAATGAGTGAACCAAGCTCGGGCCCTTCATCCAGGAACACCCGCAGATACTGTCTCGGGGCCGCGAGAGTGAGTGCCTGATGCAAGTCGGTCAGCGCGCTTGCGACCTCGCCAGCCTGCTTGTGCGCCTGGGCGCGAATGAGGAGCAGCTCCACCGAGCGGTGAGCCAGCCCGCGCCGCTGCGAGGACTCGATCGCGCCATTCAGCGCCTGGACGACCTCTTTCGGCGATTGCCGCAGCAAGTAGCGCGAGGCTGCGCGTAAGGCCTTGTCGGCAGAGAGCCCCGAAGTGCCACCGGGGGTGGGCAGCTTGTTGAAACCAAATCGGGCGGCGACGAGCCGTGCTTCCTCGTAACGTATCGCGCGCGCAAGATCAGCACACTCCTCGGCCGCCAGCGGGAAGGTTACACGCGGAAGTCCCCGTCGCTGTCCTAGCTCCTGACCCTCTCTGAGAATCGCTAACGCGCTGCTGTTATCGCCGCTCAGGCGCTGCAGGCGAGCCTGCGTCAAATACGCGACGATCACCGCGTCCGCGTGACTGCACTCGCTCATGCTACCCATCGCCCGCTCGACACGGTCGACGGCGGGGACGATCTCGTCGAACTCGTAGGCGATGCCGCCGAGCAGCGCGTGCAACATGCAAGCCTGGCCCGGGTGGCTTAGCAACTCGCGCTCCACGAGTTCGAGCGCGCTGCTGCAAGCAAGCCTCGCGTCAAGATAATCGCCGCGACGCAGTGAAGCGCACTTCTCGCGCTCCTTTAAGCGTACCTTTGGGCAGTCACCGCATACTTTCGTGATCCGGCGTCGCCTGGAGCTGGCTGCGAGATATATGCTGCAGACGGATGCGCCCTTGAGCGACATTGCGCTGCGATGCGGATTCACCGACCAGGCGCACCTGTGCAAGCACTTTTGACAGTCAACCGGGCAGACTCCAGCCGCCTGGAGACGCGCATGCAGAACGCAGGACTCTGAAAACAGTGTGGCGAGCCTAGCAAGCGAGGGCATGCTCGCGCGGCCAGTCGGATCGAACGATCGGCAAGGCTGTGAGTTCTAGAGGAAGCCGATCGCCTCTGCGCGGGAAACAGCCTGCGCACGAGTGCGGGTCGCGAGTTTGACGAAGATGCTCTTGGCGTGCGATTTCACCGTCTCCGGCGTGATGCCCAACGACTGTGCGATGCGCTTATTGGACAACCCGTGTGCGATCATTTGCAGGATGCCAGTCTCGCGACGTGACAGCGGGCGATAGCTGATTGAGGAGGACTCTTCGCTGTTCGACTGGGCCGTGGACCTGAGGAGGGTCGCGATATACGGACGCAGATCGGACAGTCGCGGATCATCCGTCGGGAGCGCATAGTAAAGACGCTCTAACAGTGCCAACAGCGGCCGGCCGGCATCCACAAAAGCCATGCGCAGGCCACGTGCAGCGCCAATCCGCAGCCATGGGATCAAAAGCTCGTAACTGTCATCGCGGGGACCGTGAGAAGCGGCCGAGCACGCGCGCTCGAGCGCGGTTTCAACCGCGGAAAAACTCAGAGCACCATCAGGTGACAGAGTGTCTAGGCCCGCTCCTGTTAGCAGTCGGCTTGCGCGCGGGGACATTGGCGGATGCTGCGGCGTATGCAAGGAATTTGCCATGATGCTCGCGCCGCGACTCCTATCCGAGAGAAAGACGGGTGCCTGATGTCTCTGTCTACGAGACTCGAAGCTTTGGCCCTCGTCGTAACGAAGCATTTCTACTACCCGGGCGCATTCCGAAGATGCGATGGAGACCAATCTTGGCCACCGACGGGTGCGGCCAAGAATTTCCGTTTCGCGCAGAATTGCCAACGCGGCACGGTGCCGACCCCGATGCAATGAGAGTCTCGCGAGGAGTACGCTCGCACGCGCGGCGCACTCCAGCAATCCTGAGGCACGGATCACTGAGAGCCGTGGCCGCAATAGAGCCTCGGCCTCGTCAAACCGCCCTTGTTCGTAGGCCACCTGTGCGAGCAGCGTTGCGGGGAAGGTGCTCATCGGTGAATAATTGCCGTAACGCAGTTGCGCCAGCTCGAGCGCCTCTGTCGCCAGGTTGGCGGACACAGCAAGCTGCAGGCGATCAAATGCGAGAGCTGCGCTTACGCAAAGACTCAATATGCGACATGCGGCTTTCCCCCCAACTGGAGGAGCCAAGTAGTCGACCGGGTCCGGCGCGGAAATCTCTTCGCGTTCCCCGAGTTTCCATTCCACATAGCGCAGAACGGTTGCAGCAGTCGTGTCGCCGTCATCCGAAGCAACACTCATCAGCACGCTGCGGGAGGCCGAAAAGTCATCCTCTGCCGCCAGGATGGAAGCCTCGAGTATCCGCAGGGCACGCGCATAGCGAAAGAAGTACGAAGTACTGCGATCACTCAGCAGACGTTTTAGCTGCGCCGTCGCCCTTGAGGCATCATCGAGTCGCATCCTGATGAGCGCAGAGCGGACCCGAACGATTGCCCGGCGGACCGCCCAGGTATCGTCTGACGAGTAGGCGTGGCTAAGGCAGGTCGGCGGGAATAGCAACACCGAACGGTGTAGCGTTTTCCCGATGTCCTGATCGGCGAACAGTACAATGGCTGCCTCTGCACTCGACATGGATGCAGCGTAGATCACAAGCCGCAGGCGTGCTTGTAGATTGAACGCGTCCATTTGTGCAATTCTGCGGACGCCGCAGACAGTGTGGGTTCTGTGGTGGACGGGGCGGCGTTAAGATAGCGCAATCAAAGTTGGGAAGCCGACACTTGCTATGACCCACGCGATCCATCTGATCCGGATCCTTTCAGTGGACGACCATCCATTGTTGCGCTCCGGGATCGGGACCTTGATTGCCACTCAATCCGACATGCAGTTGGTCGGGGAGGCGTCGACCGGTAAGGAAGCTGTGCAACTTCACCGTGAACTCAATCCCGACGTGACACTAATGGATCTTCAGATGCCCGAAATGAGTGGCTTGGACGCCATCATTGCCATCAGAAGTGAGAATCCGACGGCACGGATCATCGTGCTTACGACATACTCGGGAGATGCGCTCGCGCAGCGAGCACTAAAGGCCGGTGCGCAAGCTTACGTTCTGAAAGGCCTCGTGCGTACCGAGATATTGAATACCATCCGCGTCGTCTATGAGGGAGAAAGGCGTGTTCAAGCCGACGTCGCCGCCGAGATTGCGAAGCACACGGCGGACCCGACGCTGACGACTCGGGAGATCGAGGTTCTGCGGTTGGTGGCCTCCGGACACGCGAACAAGGAGATCTCTGCACGCCTGTCCATCAATGAGGAAACGACCAAGAGCCATATCAAGAACATCTTGGCGAAACTCGGTGCTAAAGACCGTACGCACGCAGCCTCACTGGGACTAAAGCGCGGCATCATCTCGCTGTAGCCGGCCCCGGGTGACGCAAATCTCACCCTTTTGAGGGTTTTCGCTGTCGTCGAGTGACGGCCCATAATATTTAGTGTGCAGCGACTATTTTCAACCTTCCCGAATTCCTGGCCGGGAGCGGGGCTGGTCATTCTTCGCTTTGCCGCCGGATTTTCGCTGTTCGGCGTGGATTACATGGCGAGCGGGTTCGGGGACGTTGCGACTGTGTTGCTTTGCTGCGCGGCGCTAGCCGTCGCTGTGCTGCTATTGCTTGGCTTTGGAACGCCATTCGCGGCCCTCGGAGAAGCCGTGATTCAGGTCGGCATCATGACTTTGGAGCGGCGATACAATTCGTCGGCGGTGATTGCAACGGCTCTTGGCCTGGCACTGGCCATGCTGGGACCGGGAGCGTGGTCACTGGATGCTCGCGTGTTTGGGCGCAAACGCATCGTCTAGCCCGCGTCCTCTGTCCCGCGTTCGTACTCAATCGGCGGAGGTCGGTCGAGCGATGGAGCCGGGGCTACCGTTGAGATTCGTACAGGTCCCCCTGGCACGCCTATTGACGATCCGGAAAGCGTGTTTGCCGGCCCGACACGCGCGGAGATTGCCCGTGCCGATGACGATTCGGTGCTGAAAGTGTTAATGCCAAGAGAGGATCATGTGCTTTACCGCAGGTGCCCGGGCCTCAAGAACAAAGCGACGCAGATCGCCACGGAGCCCATCGCAGAGTTGAGATTCGTCGATTCCGATGCGTTTGGGCGCTTTTCAGAGATGTCCCGCTGCCGGACATCGCGTTCGGGAACGACGGTGAAGAGCTAATGGCGAAATTGGACGAACGAGGTCTGGTGGCGGACGTCGGCGTCATGCCTCACTTTAGTAAAACTCCGAAGGACGTTGAGCTGCCTCCCGGCAGTTGGCCCTATGCCTTCGGTCATTGCCTGTACTTGGATATCAAGTTGCGAGGCGCTTAGATACAAAGTTGCGCTCTGGGGGGACAACTACGCAGCCAGCTATTAATAATTGCAAGCCGGCAGGGATTGACGCACGTGGCGACGTGAGTTGTACGCCGCTCTTCTTCCCTGTAATGAAGGGTCACGAGCAAGTTGCGGCTACTTTCCTAGAGCACGGAACGGACCCCGATGCGCGGACCGAACTTGGAAGCACATGAGGGAGCTGGTTTTGCGGTCTAAAAAAGAGCACGCTGATTGATTGCTTCTCTAAAGTGGGGCCTAACAATCGTTGGAGGGGTCCGTGAACCGTGAGTGGATACGCGCCGCGAGCGCTGGAAGACACGGGAAATTGCTGCGCGGGATCGTAGTCTGCGACGACTTGAAGCCGATCCGCCGCTGGAACCGATCGTATTCCTCACGCGCCCGAAGACACCGGAGTGTGTCAGGCACTAAGACGACCGCCGTGAATGGACGACTCCTCGTTCACCGACGAAACTGGTGCTGGCTCGCGATCGCTGCGTTGCTCTGGTGCGGCCGCGCCGCCGCACTCAGTCCTGATCTGCCCATAAAAGAGCTACACCACACCGCCTGGGGCCCGGGCCAGGGCGCGCCTCTAGGCGGCGCCGTTGCCCTCGCACAGACAAGGGACGGCTATCTGTGGATGGCGGGCCCTAGCGGATTATTTCGATTCGACGGAATTGCGTTCGAGCGCGTCGAACTGCCCCATGACCCGAAGCTCTCGTCTTTGAGTTTGAATTCGGCCTTCGCTGCGCGCGGCGGGGGCTTGTGGGTCGGTTTCACGTTTGGAGGCGTAGCGCTCTTCAAGGAGGGGCACTGGCAGGTATTCAGCGTCGCTGACGGACTCCCGCCGGGAACACCGTGGCAGTTTGCAGAGACGCCGGATGGCACGCTATGGGTCGCGACCGACAGTGACGTCGCCCGCTTGGACGGTGCTCGGTGGAAGGCCGTCGGCTCCCAGATGGGTCTTCCCACGAGCAGCGGCCTCATCCTGTTCGTCGATAGTCAAGGCACGATCTGGGCCGGCGGCGGCGAGAACTCATTGCTGTACTTCCTGCGTCCGGGCGAGCATCAGTTTCGCAATCAGCCGGTCGCCGCGCCAACGCCGTGGGTCGGCGACAGCATGGCGGAATCCAGCACCGGGACCGTTTGGCTGGACGTGGGCTATAGATTAGTGCCTGTCGCCCAGAATCCACCGCCGGGAAAGCCCAACAGGTCATCTCGTGGGGGGCTTATTTTCGATCACGACGGTACGCTGTGGGACTCGGCTGACGGTCTGCGCCGCATCGCCCATCCTGAACACCCGACCATGGGGGCCGTCCTTCCCCTTGAGCATATCGCGGATGCCTACTCTGACGCGGACGGACTGACCGCGCGAACTGTGTTTGCCATGCTCACCGATCGCGAAGGCAACGTGTGGGTCGGGACGAGTGACGGTCTCGATCGTTTCTCCGAGCCCAGCCTGAAAGCCCCGCTACAGTCGGCTGAGAACCTGAAGATTGTCCCGCGAATTAGCGTTGCAGGTGCCGCTCCTGCCGATGACGCGGGCGGCCTGTGGGTCACCAACGGCATCGATGCAGTGGTGCGGTACCAGGACGGGAGAATGAGCCCGCCCATCATCAAGCAGAAGGTCGAGAGTCTGCTCCGTGTCGCCGATGGCACGGTCTGGTTCGGAGGCCGCAAGGTCTTGTGGCGCGAGCGGCAAGGACGCCTGGAGTCGGTCGCGCCACCCGGACCCGACCAAGACACGCAGGCATTGGCTGAAGACAAGGCCGGTGGACTCTGGGCGTCGATCCTAGGCGGGGTCTTTAGGCTCAAGGACGGGGTATGGACGCCGAACGGCGGCATCGCCGCGCTTCCGCCGGGGCGCGCGGCGATCACCATCGTGCGCGACCGGCTCGATCGCCTATGGTTCACCTATACCAGTGGCAGCGTCGCGGTGCTCGATGGCGAGCGGGTGCGCACGTACGGCGTTGCGGATGGACTGCAGATTGGTAATGTGATGGCTATTTATTCGGGCCGAATCGATCAGTGGTTCGGCGGGGAGTTCGGGCTGGCGAGGCTGGAAGGGGAGCGCTTTTATAGCGTCCAGTCGGTGCCAGAGCTGCCTCTGGATGGCATTACGGGCATCGTCGAGACCACCGACGGCAACCTCTGGCTCAACGGTCGCCCCGGTATTGTTCACATCGCGGCGACCGAGCTTCAACGCAGTCGCCTCGACCCGGCTTATCTGGTGCGCGGCGAGACGCTCGGTGCCTTCGACGGCGTCGTCGGCAGTAGCTCGTTTCTGCGACCGCTGCCGACAGCGATCGAAGCCGGGGACGGGAAGCTCTGGTTCGCAACCTCCGGCGGCATTTTTGGCATCGACCCGTCGAAGCGACTGCGCAACCTCGTGCCCCCACCGGTGCTGATTCGCGCGGTGACAGTGGCCGGCCACACGAGCGAGCCGGTCCCCGGATTGACACTGCCGGTGTACACGACGGCGGTGCGCTTCGATTACATCGGTCTCAGCCTAACGGCCGCCGAGAAGGTGCGCTATCGCTACCGGGTGGACGATGTCGACACCGACTGGCGCGAACTCACCGCGGCACGCCAGGCGCTCCTTACCAACCTTCGACCGGGTCACTATACCTTCCGCGTGATTGCCGCCAACAACGATGGCGTGTGGAACGAGTCGGGCGCCTCGCTGGCTTTCGTGATCCCACCGGCGTTTGTTCAGACCGGATGGTTCATCGCCCTGTGCGTGGCAGGTGGTGCGGCTGCTGTATGGGCTCTCGTCCGCCTGCGGGTCCGCCAGGTACGCCGTCGGCTCGAGGAGCGCATGGGAGACCGTCTCAACGAGCGAACTAGGATCTCCCGCGAGCTGCATGACTCCCTGCTGCAGGGATTCCAGGGTTTGATGTTCCGACTGCAGGCAGTTCGGCAGCTGCTCCCCGAACGTCCTGGCGATGCCGCAAATTTCTTGGACTCTGCTATGCAGATAGGAGACCAAGCGATCGGCGAAGGACGCGACGCCGTCCAGAACCTGCGCTCCTCGTCTTTTGACGATCGTGATCTCGCGACTTCGTTGAGCGCACTTGGCACCGAACTTGGGGCGGGGATTGATCTTCCGTCAAAGCCTCAGTATCGCGTAGTCGTGGAGGGCAAGCCCCGCGAGTTGACTGCCGTCGTTCGTGACGAGGCTTATCGCATCGCACGCGAAGCGCTCAGCAACGCGTATCAACATGCAAAGGCCGGCCATATTGAGACCGAAGTCACTTTTGGCGATGCCGATCTCACTATTCGCGTGCGCGATGATGGGATAGGTATTGATCCTCAGATCCTCGCACGTGGTCAGCGGCCCGGCCACTGGGGACTTCCCGGCATGCGCGAGCGCAGCGAGAGCTTTGCGGGTCAACTCCATGTTTGGAGTGAGGGAAATGCAGGTACGGAGGTCGAGCTTCGTATCCCCGCTCGTGTCGCATACGCAAACCCCCGGGCATCCATATCCAGCCGACTTAGAGGCTTGTTGGGTGCGGTAGTCCAGGGCAAGCTGCGCCGGATCACCTAGAACCGCCGCCGCGAAAAGAGGAAACCTCATTCGCCGAGAGAAATGGTGCTGGCTCGCATCTGTTGCGTTGCTTTGGTGTAGCTGCGCTGCCGCGCTCTACCGCATTGTCGTTTAACAGCGTCGTTGCTGATGTTGAGCATTCGCCCGTAATCTGGTCGCCTCGCACACGGCCGTAGCGCAACGCCAGTGAGACAAGCGACGATCCGCTAGTCCAATATTCGTCTCACGGCTCAGCCCTTGCGCATCACTCTAGAACAAGCGAAACCGATGTATCCCGTATCATCTCGGCGCAAGATCATCCACCGGTGCGCTCCGGGATTGTGGCTTGATTGCCACGGTACCGACATGCAGTCGGTGTGCAATGTCTCAACTTTGAAAGCAGGCGGGTGCAACGGCACCGGTAACTTCATCCCATGTGATTCTGCTAGATATTCAGAGGCCTAACTTGAACGCCTCAATGCGCTAGTGACCGAATTACGGTCCTCAGACGATATACATCTATCGCATCAGTCCGTGTGGGTGTTTGTAGCATCCTGAGCAGCGCCATCTTCCCCCGTTAATGGGATACGGCCCCAAAGCCTCGTCGGAGAGTATCTCCGCATGGTGGCTTCCGGGAAACTGCGGGCTCCGACACTCGCGCTGGCGGCACGATTACGGCGACGGCTCCGCAAATATGTCTCGCTGCGTTATGCCGTACTCGCAACTGACCATGTCCGATTGGGGGTAGCAGGTCGGCACACTTACCTCGACCGCCTGAGCCACGTAAACGACGCTCTCAACTTGATACCCGCCGCGGGTTTCTCTTGCGGGCGTCAGCGATCTCGATGGCGCCATGGAGAGTGTCTCAAAGGCACGGCTGCCCCGTGCTCAACGGACTCTGCGTTCTGGAACACCATCGTGTAATCGACGGTGATCGCAAGACTCCATAGCGTCGCTCGCCATGATCGTCAGGACAGGCGCAATGCACGCAGCACCCTGCGTGGTGCCGAACCCTTCTTTTCGTGCGGTTGCCAGGCCATCAAGATGGGTGTCTTGCTGTTGGTTGTTTGTGCCACCTACGCGGCCCGTCCCGTAGATGCGCAATCTTTCTGCGGAAGCTGTGAGGTCCAGGTCGGGCTCGGCGGGACCTACCACTACTGGGGCGAGACCGGTAGCCTGGTTCTGCCGGTGTCCGTGACCTGGAGTGACAACCGCTATGAGTTGGGCGCCTTTCGTTTTACCGACCAACAACTGCTTCCATTTCGCGGAACACGCCGCGAGCGCCTTATGGCCGATCCCTACTCTGGGGCATCGCTCTCGCGCCGCTGGCGGTTATTCGATCAGGGTCCGGTGCAGGGGTACCTCGGTTTCGGACTGGCGGGCAGATCTGAGTCAGACGTCCTGAGTGCTACGCACTGGGACTTCGCTTCCCAGGTGGGGCTGCGCTTTCGCGTCCCCGGCAACCGTGTGATCGGTGAGGTGACGATGCGGCATTGGTCCAACGGCGGGATTCGACTGCCGAACCACGGCCAGGACTTTGCCACTTTCACGATCCGGCTCAAGTCCGAGCTGTTTGGCCTCGGTAGACCTGAGCACTACGCAATCGATCCGTTCTTCAATCTCGAGCGCGGGCTGGCCGCCAACAGTGCGGATGTCCAAGGGGAGCGTTTGCCATGAGCGACACCGAGTTAGCACAAGTCATTGCCAAGCGGCAGAAGCTCAAGGCGCTGCATCGTGCCCGAAGGCGCGTCCAACAATTGGAGCGGGAATTGCGCGGCGAGCCTGCCAGGGCCGAGGAGCCACTATTCGTCCCCGAATTTCTACGCAAGCAGGTCGCTGGTGGGCTTGCGACTACCACTGGCAGCCAGCGTGCGTCTTCTGAGAGGCCACTCATCCTTGAGAATGCGCAGGAGACGGGCCGCTCGCGTCGGTCCGTCCGTATATTTGTACTTTCGTGACCTGAGCACAGCCACCTCCCCCCTTTAGGGGGATACGACCCCGAGGGCTCGTTGGAGAGTATCTCCGCATGGTGGCTTCCGGGAAACTACGCGCTTCGATACGCGCGATGGCGGCGCGATTACGGCGACGGCTCCGATCCGCCGCCAGACGTTGGGCTGACGAAGAAGCGCTGCAGCGCGGGTGGACACGGGTCGTCTGCATCCTGCCGTGCTGTGTGACGCTTGCCTCGTGCCGTGAAGGGCCGCTAGATCCTCAAGGCCCGGTGGGCCAGGCGGAGCGCGTCATCCTTTACGACGCAACCACCATCATGCTGGCCGTCGTCATTCCGGTCATCCTTCTGACGTTGGGGTTTGCCTGGTGGTTTCGCTCGGGCAACAGGCGCGCCACCTATCGTCCCAACTGGGAGTATGCCGGACGGATCGAGCTGATTATTTGGGCGATTCCCGCGCTCGTCATCCTGTTCCTCGGCGGTATCGCCTGGATTGGCTCCCATGAGCTCGATCCTCCTAAGCCGCTGGATTCCAGGGTTCCCCCACTCGAGGTCGAAGTGGTGTCGTTGGATTGGCGCTGGTTGTTCATCTATCCGAGCGAGCGCATCGCCACGGTCAACTACCTCGTCGTTCCGACTGGCGTACCGGTGCACTTCCGCCTGACGTCGACGAGCGTCATGAACAGCTTCTTCATCCCCCAACTCGGCAGCCAGATTTACACGATGGCCGGCATGACGACTCAACTCAATCTGCAGGCTGACAAGCCCGGCTCCTACGCGGGTTTTTCCGCGCAGTTCAGCGGACCCGGATTCTCCGATATGCAGTTCACGCTGCGCGCTGAGTCAGGCGAGGGCTTTACAACCTGGGTCGCGAAGACGCGCGAACATGATGGAGTACTCGATGGCGCGAGCTTTGCGGAGCTGGCGCGACCCACCAGAGCGGGCGGCGAGTTGACTTACGGTTCTGTGCCAGATGATCCGTTCGACATAGTCGCACATGGGCATCTGGCGACGCGTTGGTCGGCCAAAGAGGCGCTCTGATATGTTTGGCAGACTCAGTTGGTCTTCGATTCCTTTCGACCAACCCATCGTCATGGGCACATCCGCCACGGTGGGCCTCGTGCTGCTCGCTCTTTTTCTGCTCATCATCATCAAGGGATGGTGGGGCTACCTATGGCACGAGTGGATCACGAGCGTCGACCACAAGCGCATCGGCGCCATGTACATGATTCTGGGTCTAGTCATGTTGGTGCGCGGCTTCTCCGACGCCATCATGATGCGAACCCAGCTGGCGCTCGCCGCGGGTCACGCTCAGGGTTACCTGCCACCCGAACACTATGACCAGATCTTTTCGGCGCACGGCACGATCATGATCTTTTTCGTCGCGATGCCGTTCGTCATCGGACTGATGAATTTTGCCCTCCCGCTACAGCTCGGTGTGCGCGATGTGGCATTTCCCGTGCTCAACTCGGTGAGTTTCTGGCTCACGGCGTCCGGCGTTTTGCTGGTGAACCTGTCGCTCTTTGTCGGCGAGTTTGCCCGGACCGGGTGGCTCGCTTATCCGCCGTTGAGTGAGCTCGCCTACTCCCCGGGCGTGGGGGTCGACTACTACCTCTGGTCGCTGCAGCTATCGGGTCTGGGTACGCTCCTCTCCGGCATCAATCTGGCGACGACGATCTTGAAGTTGCGCGCGCCGGGCATGGGGTATTCCCGGATGCCCATCTTCTGCTGGACAGCGCTCGCTTCAAACATGCTGATCGTTGCCGCCTTCCCGGTGCTCACCGCGACGTTCGCCATGCTGTTGCTGGACCGTTATTGCGGCTTCCATTTCTTCACGAACGATCTGGGCGGCAACCCCATGATGTACGTCAGCCTGATCTGGATATGGGGACATCCGGAGGTGTACATCCTGATACTGCCGGCATTCGGCGTGTTTTCCGAAGTGGTGGCGACGTTTTCCGGCAAGCCGCTCTTCGGCTACCGCTCGATGGTGCTTGCCACCATGGTCATCTGCGGACTGTCCTTCGTGGTGTGGCTGCACCACTTCTTCACGATGGGCGCAGGCGCCGACGTCAATGCCTTCTTCGGCATCATGACCATGATCATCGCCGTGCCCACAGGCGTTAAGGTCTTCAACTGGATGTTTACGCTCTACGGCGGGCGCGTCCGCTTCACCGTGCCGATCTACTGGACCCTCGGCTTCATCGTGACGTTCGTTATTGGCGGCATGACCGGGGTGCTGATGGCAATTCCGCCGGCCGACTTCGTGCTCCACAACAGCTTGTTCCTCATCGCGCACTTTCACAATGTGGCGATCGGCGGCGTTGTGTTTGGGGCGATGGCGGGCTACACCTACTGGTTCCCGAAGGCGTTCGGGTTCAAGCTCAACGAGCGCCTGGGCAAGGCAGTCTTCTGGTGTTGGTTTATCGGCTTTTACCTTGCCTTCATGCCGCTCTACGCGTTGGGGCTCATGGGTGCGACCCGACGGATGCAACACTACCCGGACACGCACTGGCAACCGCTGATGGTGGTGGCTCTCGCCGGTGCCGTCGTGATTCTCCTCGGGATTGCGCTGACTGCCGTGCAGCTCGCGGTGAGTATTCGCCAGCGGCACGTGAATCGCGACCACAGCGGCGACCCCTGGAACGCACGGACCCTCGAGTGGTCGATACCCTCGCCGCCGCCGGCATGGAATTTCACCCAGCTGCCGAATGTCCAGCGGACCGACGCCTACTGGCACGCGAAGGAGGAGGGCATGAGTCGCGGCGCGCTGCCCAGCTCGTTCGTTGACCTGCACTTGCCGCGCAATACCCCCGTCGGAGTCTTCATCGCTTTCTTTGCGGTGATATTGGGATTTGCTTTGATCTGGCGAATCTATTGGCTTGCGGCTGTAGGACTAGCCGGCGCAGTGGCGGTGGCCCTGGTGCAGTACTGGAGGACTGATCGGGAGATACGCGTGCCAGCTGAGGAAGTTGCGGCATTCGCGCGCGCGCATGCCCCTCCCGGGCACGATGCGCCCAGCGCTGAGCTCGGGCCGGTTGTACCGGGAGGTCGGTCATGAGCGCCGCCGGACAGGCTCTAACCGGCATCCCCGGCGTGCCGCTCGCCTTGCGTGGCCCGGCACCGGTTCGAGTGGTGGCGGGTTTCGGGTTCTGGCTCTTTCTATTGTCCGACATCATCATCTTTGCCGCTCTCTTTGCGACCTACTCTGTGCTGTCTGGCTCAACGGCAGGAGGACCGAGCGCGGCAGAGCTGTTTGATAAGCGGCACGTGTTCCTGGAAACCATGTGTCTGCTGGCATCCAGTGCGACCTGCGGATTCGGCTTGTTGGCGATTCAAAGGACTGACGCCCGAGCCATGTATTTCTGGATGGGGATTACTTTTCTCTTGGGAATCTCCTTCCTCACGATGGAAGGCAGAGAGTTCGCAAGCATGATTGCCGCCGGCGCTGGCCCGTCGCACAGTGCCTTTTTGTCGGCATTTTTCACGCTTGTCGGTACGCACGGGTTGCACGTTAGCCTCGGTCTCGTCTGGCTTGTCGTGATGCTGCTGCAAGTGGCGACACTCGGCTTCCAACCGATGGTCGGCCGGCGGTTCTTCTGCTTCGCTTTGTTCTGGCACGCACTCGACATCGTATGGATTGGTGTATTCACCATCGTCTATCTGGGAGCGAAATAGTGGACACACAAGCACAGGCGCAGGGTGACGCCCCCGGGGTCGATCCAGGCGAGCGACACGGTGCACGCAGTTACTTGATCGGCCTGGCGTACGCCGTCGCTTTGACTGTGGCATCGTTCTGGGCTGCTACGACATCGTTCGTGTATGCGCCGGCCGTGCCAGTGCTTCTCGGGACGCTGGCGATTGCGCAGATGGGCGTGCACGTCGCGTTCTTTCTCCACATCTCGAGCGCACCCGACCAGGCGAACAACTTCCTCGCATTGGCTTTCGGCGTGTTTGTTTCGGCGCTCGTCATATTTGGCTCCATGCTGATCATGTCTAATCTCAACCACAACATGATGCCCATGGACGAGCTGATAAAGATGCAGCGCTAGCCTTGTGGCCAGGCTCTGACCGCGCAGTGAAGCTCAACTCCCAACCTGAGGAATTCGATCGATGAGTAAGAAAGTAGCGCAAGTCATCATTGAGGCACTGAAGGAAGCCGGCGTCGAGCACTGCTACGGCATCGTCGGCGACACGCTGAACGCCTTTGCCTCCAACCTGGCACCGGCCGGCATCAAGTTCGTTCACGTGCGGCACGAGGAAGTGGGCGCGTTCGCCGCGCAGGGTGAAGCGCTGCTGCTCAATCGGCTCACAGCCGTGGCGGGCAGTTGTGGTCCGGGGAGCCTGCATTTCATCAATGGCCTGTACGAGGCGAACCGAAACCGCGCGCCGGTGATACTGATCGCAAGCCAGGTGACTCGACGTGAGCTTGGCTTTGATTTCATCCAGGAGGTGGATTTCAAGGCGGTCTACAAAGGCTGCAGTGTGTTCTGCGAAATGGTCTTGATGCCCGAGCAAGCTCGACGTCTGACGGTGATGGCGTGCCAGGCGGCGATCACGCGCCGCGGCGTGGCGGTATTGATTCTGCCGGTCGATGTGGCCGATTCCGCAGCGGCCGAGGAGTTGCCGTATCGTGTCCACACCAATGTTCCCGTCATTCGTCCGAGCGATGCCGATCTCGATGAGATGGCCCGCCTCCTGGCGGAAGGATCGAATATCACGATCTATGCGGGCGCCGGATGCGCCGGTGCGCACGATGAGATCGTGCAGCTCGCTGCACGTTTGCAGGCGCCCGTGGCGCACACTTCGCGCGGGAAGGACGCGCTGGAGTACGACAACCCGCACAATGTGGGCATGACGGGCATCCTCGGGATGGAATCCGGGTATCACGCCATCCTCAATTGCGACACGCTGCTGCTGTTGGGGACCAATTTTGCCTGGTCACAGTTCTATCCGAACCGCGCCACGATCATTCAGGTGGACATTGATCCGATGCGTGTCGGACAGCGTCATCCGGTCGAGCTTGGCGTGGTCGGCAACATCAAGGACACGATTCAGGCCCTGCTGCCGCGATTGTCACAGCGGACGGACTCGAGTTTTCGTGATGCCTATGTCCAGCGACATGAGAAGTCGCTCAAAGCTCAGGCGGCGAGGGCGACTCCGGGTCGGCACGGCTTGATTTTCGGCCAGTATCTGACGTCGATCATCAATCGCAAGGCGGCGGAGGATGCGCTGTTTACAGCGGATGACGGCACCTGCGGGGTATGGATGCTCCGTCTGATCGAAGCAAATGGGAAGCGGCGGATGTTTGCCAGTCTGCTGCATGGGACCATGGCGAGCGGGCTCGGTACGGCGATCGGACTGCAGACCTGTCAGCCGGGTCGGCAGGTCGTGTGTGTCGCTGGCGACGGGGGAATAACGATGCTACTCGGAGATCTGATTACCACCGTCTCAGAGAAGCTACCAATCAAGATCGCCGTCTACGACAACGGCAAGCTGGGCTTTGTGGAGCTGGAGCAGAAGGGCGAAGGGCTGCTGCCGGCGTACACCGATCTGAAGAATCCGGACTTCGGCAAGGTCGCAGAATCAATAGGCCTCTGGGGCCGCACGGTCACTGACGCGGCCGAACTCGAATCGGCGGTCGACGAATGGTTGGCCGTGAGCGGTCCCGCGCTGCTGAATGTCAAAGTGGCGCCGATGGAGCTCGTGATGCCACCGTTCATTGCTCTAGAGGCTGCTTACGGTATGGCCATGTACTCCGTTCGAGCAGTTTTGCACGGTGAAGCCGGCGACGTGTTTGAAATGATCCAGGAGAACTTGCCCTAATAGGTCGCGGGCCCTGCAGTCGCGGCCGTGCCCGATGAACGCTTGTCGACGTAGCTCTTGGGCCGGGATGCGAGTGTGCGAGACGCTGCGATGAGAGGGTTGCTCTCGCGGCGTGGCTGATTTGCGGCGCTTGGGGATTGCAGCCCTCGGCGGACTCGAGATCGCTCACAAGGCGCTCGTCTCCGTGCCGCCCCTTTCCATCTCGTGGGCACCGCTCTGGCACGCGACTACGCACACTTCGTCGACTCCTACAGCAACTGCGGGCGCTAGAAGGGCCGCACCGCCCGCAAACTCAACGCGCAGCTGTTTCGGGCGGTGATTTCGCCGGCAGTGTCGTTTCGCCCCAGCCGCCGCCGAGCGCCAGAAACACCGCAACCTGATCCTCGGCGATGGCTGTTTCGAGTTGCGCCAGCGTCTGTTCTGAGGCGGCGTAGGTCCTTTGCGAATCAATGACGGCGAGCGAGGTGGCGCGACCTGAGCTCTGCAGTCGTTCGGAGTCTCGCACGGCGCGCTCCGCCTCATCCCGTGCACTGCGGGTGCTGTCCTCACGCTGAAGATCGTGTTCGTACTCGTTGAGCGCAGTCTCGGCGTCCCGAAGAGCTCCGAGGACCGCGCCGTCAAAATTCGCGAGAGCCAGTTTGGTAGAGGCTTTCGCCTCCTGGACGCGAGCTCGGGCAGCGCTCTGATTGGCCTGCCACGTGAGGACGGATCCGATCCCCCAGAAATTGGTGGGCGATGTATAAGCGTCCCGCGCTGCACCGATCGAGCCCACCGGTATGCCGATCGCGATGTCCGGATAGAGCTGCGCGGTCTGGACGCCAATGTTGGCGGTCGCCGCAGCGAGTTCGCGCTCCGCCTGCCGCACGTCGGGGCGACGCTTGAGCAAAGCCGCGCCATCGCCGACCGGCAGGGTGCGCGTCAACCGGGGAGGAGAGGCACACGTCTCTAAGTCACGAGCAAACAGCGCAGGGGGTTTGCCAGTCAGCGTCGCCAGTCGAAACAAGGCGTTGCGACGCGCGGCCTCAAGGCTGGGAATGACACCCGTCTGTTGATCCACCAGCTGACGCGCCCGCGTCACATCCAGATCGATCGCACGACCGCCTTGGAGCAAACGTCCGGTTAGCGCAAGGCTCTGTTGCTGCACGGATAACACCCGAACGGCGGCCTCGAGTTGCATTCCGGCTCCGCAAGCATCCACGTAGGCGCGAATGGTCTCCGCCGCCACATTGACCCGTACCAGGTCCCGGGCAGCCTCGACTGCTTCATCATCCGCGCGGGCCGCTTCAATGCCGCGACGAATGCCCCCGAACAGATCCAGGTCGTAGCCGACCGTCAGTTCAGTGTCATAGTAGGTGCTGCGAGGAGGTGTGATGGGCAGCAGATATTGCTCGCCGGCGAGCTGTGCATTCTGCACCCCGGCATTCAGAGCGACACTTGGCTGACGCAAAGCCTGTGTCTCTTTGAGCGCTGCGCGGCTTCGCTCGAGATTGGCATCGGCCTTGCGAAGATCGGTGTTGCTCTTCAAAGCCTCTTCGACCCAGACGTCCAAGCGGTGATCCTCATAGAGGTGCCACCACGATTCCGGTACAGCTGCACCGGACAGCGCCGGATCCGCGGAAGAGACGAAGTCCTGACGCGCGGCCGAGGCATTGATCACTGCAGACTCTGGAACGCGGTAGTTCGGGCCGACCATGCAGCCGCTGATGATCACGGTCCAAGTGCTCGACAGCAGAGGAATACGGAGGCGCGACGCTATCATGGAGCGTCGCCCTCCGGCGGCCGGTCCGGGGGATCCACGATCGAGACTGTTGCCGTGCGCCCGGCAATCAACCGGATATCGCGGGTTGTTGGGTCGAGCTTAATGCGGACCGGAATTCGCTGCGCGAGCCGCACCCAGCTGAAAGTCGGATTGACGTTCGCGAGATCCGTCGAGCTTGCGCTGCGCTCGCGGTCCTCGATTCCGGCATCGATACTCTCAACGGTGCCTGGCAGCTCGGTTTTGATCCCCATAATGTGTACCCGTGCCCGGTCGCCAACCCGTATCCAAGGTAATTTCGTCTCTTCAAAGTACCCATCGACGTGAATGGTGTCGGTATCTACCAGGGCGAGCACCTGATGGCCGGCACTCGCGTAATCACCCGGCCGGAGTCCCACATTCGTGACGATCCCATTGACCGGTGCCCGAACGGTCGTGCGATCCAGGTTGAGCCGCGCCAGATCCCGTTGTACGCGAGCGCTGTTGAGCTGGGCGGCAAGCTGGTCCACCTTCGACTGACCTTCTTCAACCTGCTCTGTGGTCGCGAGATCCTTGAGATCCCGATTTCGCTCGCTTTCCCGGTTTGCCTGTGCCAGCGCCACTGCGGCCGCTGTCACGGACGCTTCCGCTTGACGCAGGGCGAGCTCAAAGCGGGGACGGTCGAGCACAAAGAGGACATCGTCTTTGTTGACGCCCTGATTGTTCTTGACGCGTACCTCAGTGATCAGACCGCTCACGTCCGGGCTGACCTGAACAATGTCGGCGCGAACCCGACCGTCGCGGGTCCACGGCTCGACGTTGTAATGAATCCACAGCCACCGAGCTCCGAGAAGTGCCAGGGTGACGACGGCGAGCGTCACGAGCACCCGGCCTGCAAGTTTCAGCAGTGTATGCATTTAAAGGCCTACCCCTGAGGAATTGGCGGGCAGGGTCACGAGTGCTGCGACCCACAGAATCACCACATAAAGCGCGGTATCAAAGAGGCCCGCATGCCAGACAAAGCGATAGAAATGAAGACGTCGCAAGATCACTCGCAGAACAATCGTGATGAAGAAGGCCCCGACTCCGAGGACGAAGAGGGTGGGAATGAAGACCCCGTCAATTTCGGCCTCACCGATCATGAATTGAGAGGCTGCGCCAGGTAGCGGCTGCCGAACGCGGTGAGATCGAGTCGAAGCCCGACGAGCGCTGTCACGCCGTCTTCAACTGCCTGGGTGCGCCCTTGCGCTTCCAATGCGTCAATGCCCTGGTCAATTGAGCGCGCAGGATCCCGATGCGTTAGCAACTCGCCCTGAATTAGCCCGCGGTAGGCTTCAGACACCGCGCTCTCCACCGACGATATGGATTTCTTTGCGGCTGGAGGCAAGGCGTCGAAACTTCGCTGCAACGTTGCCAGATTCATACCCACACGTAGGTCTCGCAGGCCGTCGATTCTGTGACCCATGAGGTCCTGGCGCTTGGCGGACGCCAAGCGCTGGGTTACCAGACCCAGCCGATCAAACATTTGAAGAGTCCAGTCACGGATGTCGCAGGTCGGTCTTTGCGCCAGTCGCACGACCGCATACCACCCGGACTTGGAAATGCGAATCGCGTTCCAAACCGGATCTATCGTGCGGAAGAGGAGGTTTGCGACGACCGCGATCAGCAGCCCCACGACTTCCGCGATGTTCGAGTTGATGAAGGAGGCGAAGTCCGGCCGATAGTTCGACTGCAGCGCCAAGCCACCCGAAAAGCCGATGGCGAGCACGAGTGCCATACCCTCAAGACGCTCAGAGGTCTGCATCCAGCTGAAGAGCAGCACCATGGGGGCAAGAACGAGCGCAAGCGATGCGAAACCGTCAATTCTGGGGAAGATCGCGAACTCATAGAGAGCTGCCACCGGCAATGCCAGGAGAATGCCTGCGACTGCGGCGAAGAGCACCTTCGAGGGATTATCCAGAGTGGCAAACAAGGAGCAGCCGATCGCGGCAAACTGAGCCGCCGCGGCGCCTTCCGGCCACGACCCCTGAATCCAGAGCGCGCAGGCAATGAGCGTGGCAGCGGTCGCCGCAAAAGCGGACAGGAGCGCCAAACCGCGGTCGCGAGGGAGCGCGCGCCGCGTTGGAGGTCCGAGAAGTGTCGCGACGGCCGTCGTTCCATCAGGGTCCTTCACGGCCACCACCAGCCGTGACGCATCGGACAGATCCGTGACGAGCTCCCGCAATTGAGTTGCTAGGGTTCGCTGTACGAGCGATATCCATTCGCTGCTGCCCTCGCTCCCGGCGGTCACCCGCGCGAGTGCGGCATGTAACTCAGTCTCCACATCGCTGTGAAGTGCTCCGTTGGCCCCGGGAAAAGTTCGGGCCCAGCGAGATGTGGCCTCAATCGCCTGGAGGGTGGATCGGCTGAGTGGACCTGCGGTGCTCAAGACACCGAGTGCCGCCTGAACGCTGGAAACGCGGGGCAGTATCAAGGCCAATCGGTCCTGCAACGCGTGCATGACCGGTGCGTTTCTGGGTACATCGGAGGTTTCAAAAGTCACATGTTCATAGAGAATGTGTAGATCGCTCACGAGCTCGGCGAGCTGCTGCTCCGCCTCAAGATCGATGGATTGCCCGGCTGCGAGCGCATCGGCGATCCAGGTGCCGCAACGGCGCAGCGCTCGATCAATTTTCCCCGTTAGCTCTTCGAGCACGTTCCGCGGAAAGAACACGGAATGCGCGATCGCGGCACAGATGAGGCCGATCGAAATTTCCTCGACGCGGGCGACGCTGGTGTCGAAGATGGTGTTTGGCGCACTGACTACAGAGAGACCGACGATGGCGGCCGTATAGCCGGCCAGCAAGAACGCATAACTGCGAGGTCGCCGGTCCTGGAGCGATAAATACAGGCACAGGCCAACCCATAGGCTGATCGCCAGGCACAGCAGAACCGGGGCGTGAACGAGCGGCGGAACGAGCACCAGCGCTACCGCTGCGCCCGCCACAGTACCGAGCAATCGGAAGGCCGCCTTGGAGCGCACTGCACCCGTGATCGGTTTGGCGACGATAAAGACCGTGAACATCGCCCAATAGGGACGCTCCAGGTCATTGGCAAAAGCGATATACAACGCCACGATCACCGCAATGGTGTTGGCGAGCACAAACGCGAAGTTTCTGCTGGTGACATGCATGCTGGTGAGCGTCCGCCATCAGGCTACGCGATTGGCATTGCTTGCTCTCATCCCCCGCATGGGGGGATTGCCAGAACCGGCTTGAATGAGACGCGCGTACGCACGCTTTCGCTTCCCGGCGACCGCTTGCGTTGCCCGTGGCCCCGAGTTGCCGGGTAGCAGTCGTTCACCGGTAACCATTTTTGCTTTCCAATTGGGACCGCCTGAGCTGGACCCGAGTCGCAGCCGCCAATGCGCTGCGACGCGATAGTCACATCGCCCGGCGGCTAACCATGCGCGGTCGAAGACAGCAGCTGTATACACACGCGGGGCGGGGTCCTCCAAGACTGGCGTAAGGGGATTTCGGACGATGCTTATGCAGGATCGCATTTACTAGGCCAGCTTATTGATCGAGTAATGCTGAGTCGCAAACGATATGTCGGAGCAATACCCCATTTGCGAGGCAAGACTGCCTTCGTTCGGCCGCGTGTGGGCAACTCGGGTCAGGTCATGGTGCAGTTCGAGGACCATCACCTGCGAGAAGCGCGCGGCTGGTGGCAGTTCGCCGAGGCCGATTTTGAGTGAGCGGCCCGCTCGCACGCCCACACTTAATCGAGTTCATCGCTGGCCTGCTCAAGTTCCATGCGACGTCGAGCTGCAGCATCAGGACAAACTTCTAGTAAGAGCTGAGGAACCGCAACCGGGATCACATCTCATCTCGCCCCGGCGCGGATACGTGCACCATGGGATCTACGTCGGTGACGGTAAGATCGTGCACTATGCGGGTCTCGCGCGCGGGCAATTCCGCGGACAAATCGAAGAGGTGTCGCTCGCCCAGTTCGCATACGGCCGCGGCGTGTGGACACGAAGTTCCGATATGCCTGAATTTGTTCCACAAGAAGTGATTCGGCGCGCCCGCTCACGAGTGGGCGAGGACCGCTACCGAATATTGCGCAATAACTGCGAACACTTCTGCGAGTGGTGCCTGCGCGGAGAATCACGCAGCTTCCAAGTCGAGCGCCTTTTTTCCTCCAACCCTGCGCGGGGCCTGATGCTCGGGATCATCTCATTGGCCGCCAGTCAGTTTACGGTAGGTGTCATTGGGCGGTTTGCACGAAGTTCCCATCGGAAAGGACGCAGGCCCGTCTCAAGAGCGTGGGCCGGCTGCCAAAAGCGCTTACGACCAAAACAGGTCCTGAACTTCCAAGCGCCAGATCGATCTTTCGCGGTAAATAAAGCCCTCGAGATCGAAGTGCCGCGCCAGACGCGGCTCTTATCTAGAGGAGGCCTGAATGTCGCAAGGCTTTGGTGTATCACGCTCCCCCCTTGTCGCTGAGCTTTACCGCACAGAGACGACGCGGGTATTGGAAGCCGTAAGAACGCTGATTGAAGTTGATCCTCGGAAGCTGTCATGGCGCGACCATACAATGCTGGCCGCCTACGCCGCTTTGCACTGCCCTGACGCGGTGGAGGGCCACCGACTCCTGGCACACTCGCCCGTCGCTTCCCCGATCGCGTCACAGGCCCTTGCTCGCTTGCCGAGGCAAATGGCGGAGCTCTGCATGGAGGCTCTCCTTTCGGGCGCTGAGACGGTGCGTGAACTGACCGAACAGGACTCCCGACGGCCTTCTCTGGAACTGGAATGCGCGCGGACCCGGCGGTTCAAGGTGTATGTGCTCGGACGCTTTCAAGTGCTCAAGGACGATGCCCCGATTCGGTTCTCGCGCCGCCAGCAGCGCAAGCCGCTGGAGCTGCTTCAAGCACTGATTGCATTTGGCGGCAGTGAGGTTGGCGCTGGCAAACTGACCGATGCCCTATGGCCCGACTCCGAAGGTGACGCCGGCTACCACGCCCTTGAGAGCGCCCTGTACCGTCTTCGCCAACTGCTAGGTGCACCGAGTGCCGTTGTAATGGCAGGTGGCAAACTAACGCTGGATCGCCGGAAGTTCTGGGTGGATGTGTGGGCATTCGAGAGTGAGTTGCGGGCAGGAAATGCGGATGACGGCAGCACTGCTGAGCGACTCGCGCGATTGCGTGAGCTCTATGCGGGGCATTTTCTTGCGCAGGAAGTCGAAAAAGCCTGGACGGTGGAAAAACGCCAGATTCTCCTCGAGAGGTTTGTTCGGGCCATCGGTGATTTCGCGCGGAGTTATGAGAAGCGCGGCCGGTGGCAGGAGGCCGCCGGCGTATTCCAAGTCGGAATCGAAGTGGATAGCCTAGCCGAAGAATTTCATCGCGGGTTGATCATGTGTCACCGCGAGCTCGGAAATCACGGGGCGGCTGTTCAGGCGTACCGCCGCTGCAGCGAGCTTCTGCTCAAGAGGTTGGGAGTGCAACCGAGTTCCAAAACGCTGGCGCTTTACCAAAGCGTCAGGCACGAAATGATGTCAGAGGCTGTTTGAGCGGTCGCCCGGAACCTAATAGCGGCCTCACAAAAAAGCGGTGATCGCATGCACCTGACGGAGGACACACGTCTTAAGCCGCTTGTTACGCGTTGCAGTTCGCGGTGCCAGTTGCAGCACGCCAAGTTATCGGGTCGATCGTGAGCCATATACCTCTTGCCTTCGACGTGCTCGCCGTAATTGCGATGCTCTACGTTCTGGCCCGTGGGTTCGAGGTGAAAACCAGGGACTCGCGCACGAGGCGTTCCGGTCCCAGGACAGAATCACACTCAATGAGCTTTCGCGAGCGACTTACTCATTGGTGGCGAGCGCGGTAGCCCCACCGCGAGCCGAGGCCATGCCCACCGAGTGCGTCGAGATCCAAAGCCGCGCAGTAGATTCTGCGTCCGCCACGCAGATTGAGCTGAATTCTAAGTCGCCCACCGCCGCAGGGCTTCAATCGAGATACTCGCCGCGGGCTCCTGGAATCTAAGTCCCTGTTTGCTCATACCGGAGCGCGGACAAACAAAAGACGTCTTGAATCGCCAAGCGCTGACGCGACGGTTTGCAGAAGATGAACCCCAAGGCTGACAACAAGCGCCTTGAGATCGGCGCGGCCGCGGAGAGCACAATGCCGTTGAGTCGTCTTTGCATCGAGCGTCTTCTGAGGAGTGTCGCACTGGGTGTTCTTCTGATCGCATCCCAGCGCAGCCGCGCCGACGCGGACGTAGCCGATCAGGCCAAGCAATCCCAGAATCCGATCGCGGATCTTATTAGCGTACCGTTTCAGAACAACACGAATCTGAACGCGGGACCCGAGCGAGAGACACTCAACGTGCTCAATGTGGAGCCCGTCGTTCCCGTGTCCTTGGGCTCCGACTGGGAAGTCATCACGCGCACGATTCTGCCGGTCATCAGCGAACCGCCGTTATCACCAGACGGGAACCGCACAAACGGTCTTGGGGATGTGCTCTTCAGCGCATTCTTTTCGCCCCGTACTTCACGGGGTGGGTGGATCTGGGGCGTGGGGCCTGCCATACAAGCCCCCACCCACAGCGACGCAGCGCTCGGGAATAACAACTGGGGCCTGGGGCCGACATTCGTGGTACTGCATCTCGAGGCGGGGAGCCCATGGGTTTATGGCGTTCTGGTCAACAATGTCTGGTCTATCGGAAGTAGTCGCTTCTCGCGTGCCTATAACAATGGACTCATGCAACCGTTCGTCAACTACAACCTGAGCCATGGGACTTATCTGGTCTCGGCTCCGATCGTCACGGTGAACTGGACGGCAGCCGGGAGCCAGCAATGGACGGTACCGCTGGGCGGCGGCATCGGCAAAATTATTCATCTGGGCAGGCTGCCAGTGAACATGCAGCTTTCGGGGTACTGCAACGTGGCGCGGCCCACTGCAGGCCCAAACTGGCAAGTTCGCACGCAGATACAGTTCCTCTTCCCCAAGTAGCTACGGTCTGAAAATATTCATCCGCTGCCAGAGGAATTGCGCGAAAAGGAGAGAGCACGGACATCCCAGTGTGTCCGAAGGGCGCGTCCGGAGTGGCCTATCAGGGAGGCATATCCCCTTGAGGGAGGTCCTCATACTCAGACCTGTGTCGGCGTGCTTCCGACTACTTGGCCGGCTTACCTAGCGCGACGTTTCGCCAAAGCTTTTGTAGTTCATTGAGCCCTCCAAATGCGGAGGTCCAGAGCGTCGCATCAGTTACAAACAAGGCGCCTTCGAATAGATCGGCGCGCGACTGCAAGACGGAATCGAAGTCCCGACGTTCTCCTGCAAACGGATGGATCGCGGCACGTTCGTCAATGCGCTGACGCGCCACGACCTCGAGTAAATCGACGCTTTGCTCCAAGCGCTCGAAGTGCGGAAGATGCGGATGCAAGTTTAGTGTGGAGAGATCGTTCAGCAGGCCAGCGTGCTCGGCGCTCATCCGAACGAAGGGCATCGGCTGACCGTCCGCTGCGACAGCGGGGCGAAAGCCAAAACGATTGCGAATGGGGATTCCGAGACTTCGCATCAATGACAGCGCGAAATACCCGAAGCGCTGCCGCCCTGGAATCGCTTTGTCCCCGTGATGCTCGAACTCCGCCTTCTGTGTCGCAAGTGGCTCGGGCTGATCCCCCTCATCTCCTATGTCGTGATGCGGGCAGACAAACACTGTGTGATCGGGATGTGCAAGAAACTCGCGAACCGCGGCAGCCTCGGCAGGGGTCACTTCCTGGCCGGAGTTTCGAGTGTCGAAGCTGATGACGATGAGGGTCTCGCATTCGCTGAGTAGGTCGCGATCGAGCAATACCGGTGGCGCATTTGACCGGCGATGCAGTACGCGTACAGGCTGCTGCGTCCAGCTCTCGGTCATTTGGGCGAAGAGTCGAAAGTTCGACAGAAAGATGTGGTCAATAAATCCCGCTATGCCTTGCTCCGCGATCGCTCCGTTCCCCAACACTTCGTATGCTGGCCAGAAAACCCGGCGAACCTCAAAGAGCGCAGGGAACCGGTCATCCAAAAAGCTTAGCGGTGCCGCCGCTTCGGCAACGCGATCCCAAGCGAAATACAGTGCGATGCGTCGTCCCACGTCGTGATTCTCCGCAAGCGGTTTAGGAGCGAAGCTGCATCGACCAGGATATCGTCGCCGCGTTCGCTTCTTCTCGATGGGACAGTCGGCGTGTCGCGACGTGACCCGAGGAGATTTTATGCCGGCGTATGGCAGCACCTTCATTCCCCTGTTGGGGGATGCTATGAGCTGCAGTTGCGCCTCCGAGATCCTGAGAGCGCTTGGCAGTGGGTTGCCGAGCAGCGCGCCCACTCCCAATCTGTGCGTGCTCGACCCTAAGACTGGCAGGGCGATTAACGAAACCGCCAACCCGCTTCTAGAGGGGCCACACTCAAGGACGGGCGTGTGCGTTCCCTGTAGCTGGCGATTTGGTGTCCCCCAATCGGGGGAGAGTTATGCAGACCCGGTTGTTCCAATAATGAGTCTACGAATGACGCCGCCATGTCGGCGGCGCGCATTCAAAAACCACTTCTAAAGGAGCAAGCCCCATGCGCAGTATGATCTGGTTAGCAGCGTGCCTTTCCCTTTGCGCGGTCGCGTACGCTGGCGACGCGGATTCGACTAATCCAGTTCCCGACAACGCCAAGCCCGATGCAACGGTGACACTGAGTGGTGGCAGCGTCGCAGCCGGAATCGGGTACACCTGGGGTCATGGCGAACTGAAAACTTCCGATCAGTCACAGAAGTTCTCCATCAAAGGGGTCTCCGTGGTAGATGTCGGCGCGACGGGCTTCGACGCACACGGAAACGTCTATAACCTGAAGACGCTGGCTGATTTTTCAGGCACCTATACGGCGGCCGCGGCGGGCGTCACAGTCGTCAATGGCGCCACGGCCGTCTACTTGCAAAACGAGCACGGCGTTGTGATCAAACTGATCGCCACCACTACGGGGCTCAAATTCAATCTGTCGGCCGACGGTGTACGAATTGCTCTAAAGAGTTGAGGACGGCGCTTCGAGCGCTCCTTTGATCTCAAATGCGCAGTTGCGCGCGAGGTGATCGAGGAGCGCGGTGGCGTAAGCAATGAGGGCGTAATCGAGGCACGAATTAATGGCCTCTTCCGAAAACCTCACCCTCCGCCTGGAGGGTCGAATTACTGCGCACACCGCGACGTCCATCTGGGGGTCCGCCCTAGATACACTCGCGTCGTATCCTGATCGAGCGATCGTGATAGACGCGTCGCGCCTGGAGTACATCGATACCGTCGGGGTGGCGATGCTTTTTGACCTCGGTCGTCAAAGGCGCCCCGCGGGCGCCAGCGTGGTGTTTCAGGCGCTCCCACCGAATCTTGCGTCCCTGCTTCATCGATATGACCCGGCCGAGTTCGCCATCCCCATTCCGGCCCGCCGACATGTGGGAGTGTTTGAGCACGTCGGTCGATCGGCGGTTGCGCAACTTCGGCTGATCCGGGAATTGCTGGGCTTCCTGAGTCTGTGCGGGCGTGCGCTCATGCGGGCAGTCACCCATCCCGCCACGGTAGCCTGGACAGATGTCCTCGATGTTGCAACGGAGGTCGGAGCTCACGCGGTCCCGGTCGTTCTTCTGATGGGTTTTCTCATGGGAGTTATCATCGCCTTCGAGGTCGGCCTGGTTGCCCGGCAGTTTGGGGCAATTATCTTTGTGGTCGACGGCGTCGGAAAGGCGATGCTGCGAGAGCTCGGGGCGCTGATGACGGCTATCGTCCTTGCGGGCCGCACCGGGGCCGCATTCGCGGCCCAGATCGCGACGCAAAGGGTCAATGAGGAGCTTAACGCAATCTCCACCTTTGGGCTGGATCCTATTGAGTTTCTGGTGCTGCCGCGGCTGCTGGCGGCCATCTTTGTCGTGCCATTGCTGGCCGTGTTGGCCGACGTCGTGGGCCTGTTCGGCGGCGCATTGGTCATGGCGAGCACATTCAACGTTGGCTACCTGCAGTTCTATTCACAACTGCTGAAGGCTGTCACCGCTCAGGATTTCGTGCTTGGAATCGTGAAAGCGGCCGTGTTCGGGCTGACAGTCGCGGCGATCGGGTGCCACCGCGGATTCCGGACCGGGGCAGGGCCGGCCTCCGTGGGCCTCTCCGCAACGGGCGCGGTGGTCGCGAGCATCGTCATGGTCGTCGTAATCGACGGCTTCTTTGCAGTGATAACCAGCTAAATGGACCGCCCGCCCAATACTCGGCCACCGCAAGCGGTTGTCAGCGTACGCAACCTGCGGATGGGGTATGGCACTCGGGTGCTGCTCGAGGACGCATCCTTTGACGTCTATCCCGGCGAGATCGTAGTGATCCTTGGGGGATCCGGAAGCGGAAAGTCGAGTCTGATGAAGAACCTCATCGGACTTCATCCGCCGCTGGCCGGTGATGTCCTGATTCGGGGCGTGAGTCTGGTGCGAGCGCGGGCCGAAGAGAAGGCGGCTCTCCAACGTCAACTGGGTGTCATGTACCAAAGCGGCGCACTTTTCGGATCGTTGACTGTGCTGGAGAACATCCGCTTCCCGTTGGATCGATTCACAGATCTCTCGCGTGAGCAGAAGAATCTCGCTGCCCGCATGCTTCTGCAAACACTCGAGATGAAGCAGACCGAGTCGCTGATGCCCGGGGAACTATCGGGAGGCATGCTCAAGCGTGTGGCGATCGCGCGGGCGATGGCTCTCGGATGCGACATCCTGCTGTTGGATGAGCCCTCGGCCGGACTAGACCCAGTGACGGCGGCAAATCTGGATCTCACGCTTTTGTCTTTGCGTAAAAATCTTGCGGTCACCCTGATTGTCGTAACGCACGAGCTCGAGAGCATATTTGCGATTGCGGACCGGGCCATCATGCTCGATCCGATCTCGCGCGCTATCATCGCCGACGATAAGCCGACGACGCTGCGCGATCGAAGCACAGATGCGCGCGTCCATCAGTTCTTCAATCGTCAGCCCGACGAGCAGCGTGCGACGGAGGTCCGGTAGGGCATGGACGAAGCCAAGCGTTACGGGAGGCTGGGCGCGTTCGTCGTCGTGAGCCTGTGCATCCTGGTAACGGCAGTATTTCTGCTGGGTGGACGCAAATGGTTTCAGCCGACGTTCATGTTCGAGACGTACTTTGACCAATCTGTCGCCGGCCTTGATGTCGGTGCGCCCGTTCGGTTTCGCGGCGTGCCGCTGGGTCACGTGGCCGCGATACTGACCTCGGCCGCGACCTACGAGCAATCGGTCCCACTCGACAAGCGGCGCGACTATGTCGTCGTGCGCGTGGAGGTCAACCTCTCGGAGCAGGAGGCGGCACAGATGAGACGAGACGCCGAATCCATGGCGGCAAGAGGCCTGCGCGCCCAGACACAACTCGCAGGAATCACGGGCCAGCAATACCTAGCTTTGGACTTCCTCGATCCTCAAAAATATGCGCCGCTGCCCTTCGACTGGACGCCCCGGAATCTGTATCTGCCGTCGGCCCCGAGTTCGGCGGGGGAGATCATTGCCAAAGCCCAGAGCTTTCTCGCAAGCCTCAACGAGGCGGACATCAAGAGGCTGGGCCAAAATCTCAACACGCTGGTAAGCGACCTGGATACCAAGCTCAGAGAGATTCCAGTCACGGATCTTGCCACGCATCTGCAGGCCGCGCTCAGGGGAGCTAACGACACGCTCTCACGAATGGACCGCCTTCTGGCCGATCCATCGCTGAAGCAGACGGTTGACAATTTGGCGGTCATCTCCGGTCGTGTACGTCAAATAACCGATGACGGCGAGCTGGACCGACTTGTCAAAGATCTCGATGACGCCTCCGAGCGCTTGGATGCCGTCGTTGGGGACAATCAGTACGATGTGCGCGCGATCGTCGAGGACATGCGCACCACCGCTGGTAACCTCCGCGCCTTGTCTGAAAACGTCAGGAGGTATCCGGCGGGTGTGCTCGTCGGCGGACCGCCCGAGAAGATCCAGCTTCAGGGACATTCGCCATGAGGTTCAAGCATGTGGTTGTCGTCGGCGTCGCACTGATCGTCTCGGCCTGTTCGATCGGTCGACCGATTCCCAGCGCCACGACCTACAGCATCGAGTCGCCACTAGCTCCCCCGGATGCTCGGCAGCTGCCGCATCCGGAACGATTGCGAGTGGAGCGCGTTCGCGTTGCTGCGCCCTATGACAGGGCCGCGCTCGTCTATCGCTTGAGCGCAGTGCGCTATATATCGGATCCCTACCATGCGTTTCTCGCCGACCCCGGGCCGATGCTGAGCAACCGGATTGCCGAATGGTTGGCTGCTGCGCAACTGTTCAAGGCAGTTGACGGTCCCGGGGGCGCCGCGCCCGCGCCTTGGGTGTTGGAGGTGACGGTGACGGAGCTGTATGGGGATTTCGAGGCGGGTGGCGACAATCCCGCCGCCGTCATGTCCATCCGCTTCACCATCATCGATGAGGGCGGCGCCCGTCCGAAAGTGGCATACGAACGCTCGCTGTCGCGGCGAGCCCCCATGTCGAGCGCATCTCCGGAGGCGTTGATTCGTGGCTACGGAACGGCGCTGACTGACATTCTCACTCAGTTCGCGACTGATCTCTCGCACTCAACCTTACAATGATGCCGGGATTGAACGCTGCGGGTGCAGATCCAGCTCTTGTCATGAATGAGAGCTCGGAGCGTCGTCCACGGTCTCTGCGAAGTGCAGCGGCAACCAGCAAGGAAGGCCCGATGGGTATCGCGCTAGCCGAATCGATGCAACGGGTAGGTTTGGCGCGGTTGCCGACTCAATGGGGCGCGTTCGAGGCCCTGGCGTTCGAGCGGCACTTACTCAAGTGCACGCCACGTGTCGAGACGGCGGTCGCGATAGTTCTCGGCGATCTGACCCACGGTGCTCCGTTGTTGCGAATCCACTCACAGTGCCTGACAGGCGAGCTGTTCAGCTCGCTGCGCTGTGACTGCGCGGACCAGCTTGATATCGCGATGCGCAAGATCGTCAAGGAAGGATGCGGACTCGTCATCTACGAGCATCAGGAGGGCCGCGGCATCGGCCTCATCGCCAAGTTGCGGGCCTACGCGCTCCAGGACGCAGGCCTGGACACAGTCGATGCAAATCTCGCCCTGGGCTTCGCGCCTGATTCCAGAGACTTCACTCTGCCAGCCGCAATCCTAAAGGAGCTTGGCATTCGGCGCGTCCGTCTGCTATCGAACAATCCCCTCAAGTTTCGCGCGCTTAAAGATGCCGGTATCGAGGTGACAGAGCGGGTCTCGTGCGAAGCAGCGCCGAACCCGCACTCGATCAGTTATCTGCGGACCAAGAAGGAAAGACTCGGACACGCGCTCACACTAGAGGAGCAGGGCTGATCAGCGAGATCGTAAATGATGGAGCAGTATGGCCCGCTCCTTGGAACTGCGTGTGAACATCATCCATTCGGGGGATCCCACGAAGGTAGAAGATCACGCACGCTGTTCCACATCGACAACGAACATTCATCGATTTCGACTTTGATGCATAACGAGTGCATTTACAAACCGGGATGCGCCTCGGAGCGGTGGATCGTAGGCTATGAATGAGGAGGCGCCTTCAACGTTCGGTAATCAGCTGTTGGCGCAGCTCTTTGATCGAGCTGCTCGTGCGCGTGGCGATACGATTCGGGGTCTTCTTTCGGCCATATGGTCCTTCCTGCGGCAGCCGACGGTGCTGGAAGACCGCGTGGTCGAAGTTGAAGAGCGACTCTCCGCCGTCGAAAAGCGAATTGTGGGAGACCTGAAGGCGGCAATCGAGAATCGTGTCGTCGCCGCGGAGGAGGGGATCGCCTCGGTTGAGAATCGGCTTGAGAATGACCTCAAGAAGGCGGTCAAGGGTCGGGTTACCGCCGTCGAGGGGCGACTCGATGCGCTCAGGAAGCATGCCGTTGAGGAGCTGAAGAGGGAGCTGCACAAAGCCCTCCTTGTGCTCGCCCTAGGCACAACCGTGGGTCTGCTCGCCCTGGTCGCGATGATTTACGGCCTCATGGGCGCATGGCTGAGCCTAAAGGGAGTGCTGGGTGCCGTGACCGCGTCTTTCGTGTTGGCCGCGGTATTCGTACTCTTCAGTCTGGTTGCGTTGGGACTGCTTTCATCAATCCTTAATCGGGCAAGACGTACGTCGGTTTCGAGTTGAAACCGATACATTCTGGAACGGCGCTTATCCGTTCATTGACAACGAACATGGAAGATCGTCGATGAAATGATCCGTGCTACCAATGCAGACATAAAGCGAGCCGGCTCAAATACGACGATTGTTCCTGATCACGGCATAATCCGCGACCGTGCGCAAGCCGTCGAGTTCAGCGAGATGCTGGCCGCAATTCGCAAAACGTTGAGAAGCTAAGAGTTCAGGGGGTGCCCCTTAGCGAGGTGGTAGCGGTACGACCGACGGCAGCATAAGACGCAAAGCAGGGTGGATTCGTCATTGACGGGCCACTTTTCACTCGACTCGTATACGAGGGATTTGACGATGCAAAATGATTGTGGACTGTAACCCCCATAATGCCAACGATGAGCAGTTACGTTCTCCGGTACCTACGGTACTTCGTGAGCCGACGTCGCAGGAGGCAGCCGGGTTACCAATACGCCTGCGAGGCGGGTTTCGCCGCACGTAGGCACGTAGAGTTTCAGATCATGCTGTGTGAGCTGCACTATCCGCCCGTCGGTATGCGTGGTCCGCGATGTTCGTCCGCGAACAAAGATTCTCGCATCGACAGATGTCTCTAATGTGCGCCTGCCTAACTGGGGTGTGATCTGGCGACGCGCATGATTTGCGGATGGGTCTTGAGTCCGACTTGCACTACGAGTTTGGGCTCTGCGCGCTAACCTCTTGTAAGCGATGGGGCCAACTGTGATAGACGATGATTAGGGGCAGCAATTGAATTGCAGATTCGATCAGTTAATTCTCCAACTGAATTGGTCATTCCCCGCCCCCTCAAGATGTGGACGCGTCAAACCCTGATGGCGAGCTGGACGCGCAGCCGATCCAGGTAGTCCGCCCATGCGTGCATCAGGCGGCGCTCCGGAAGGTATTGCGCAAAGTTGTAGCGTCGTCGGATGGACTCCGATACACCGTGTGCCATCTGCCGCTCGATCGCTTCGGAGCGCCATTCCAGTTCGTTGAGGAAAGGGCGCGCGCGGACAAATCGAACAATGACCGGGCGCACGTGAGAGCGTGTATACAGGTTCCGAGCCGCGTCGCTACTGAGATTTGGGTGTGTTCGTTGACAAATGCGCTATACAGGGGAGGCAGCGCCTGTGTGTACTGCATGGACGCCTCAGCGCAGTGTTCCTAGGATGGGCTAATGGCTGATCCCTTCATATTGCGTGAGCGCTGGCTTGATGTGTCTTTGCCCGAGTTCAAGGCGTCCTGCGTGAATACGCAAGAAACTCTCCCGTGAGTGGCGCATGGAGTTGGACCGACCACAAAGACGGCGACCTACGCTGCGGCGGGTGTCAATCCGTGAGTAACAAGTCTGGAGTGGCTCGGTTGAGATCGCTACATCCGGTCAGAATCATGCCGGCCCTGAGCTCCTCTCTAAGCATGTGCAACATATCTCGTACCCCATGATTCGCCCGCCGCCCCCAATGCATATGCCCACGCCCGCCCTAGCTAGGCATTTCCTTACCCTGCGAGCCGTGGCAATAATTGTCGCAGCTTGAGACGTCCGCGGTGCATGCGAGTTTTAACAGTGCCGACGGGACACTTAGCGCTTTCTGCAATCTCCTTGCAGGAATAGCCGAGACCATAGGAGAGTTGAAGCACGGTTCGTTGCTCCTCGGGCAGCAGTGCCAGCGCCACGGATACCCAATCATCATCCTCGGCAACTGCTCTCGGCTCATGCGCGTCATCGATGGAATCCTGCATTGGGGTGACCCTCGGCCAATGGCGACTCATGGTTCGAAGCGCTTTCATGCTGAGGCGATAGGCGATACCGAAGATCCAAGTTGAGACTTTCGAAGCCCCTTGGAATCGCCCGGCGCTTTGCCAGATGACCCAGAGTGTGTCGTTCGCGATCTCCTCCGCCAGATCAAAGCGGCCGGTGATTCTCCGTGCAAAGCACGAGACGCGCCGGTGGTAGCGCGAATGGATCCCCGTCAATGCTGCTACATCACCCGCGGCAATCGCAGTAAGCAGCGTGCGCTCGCACTCGTTGGCCACATCCGGGCCATGGATGTGGTTTGGCCGCGCGCCATTGAGACGCGATTCGTCCACCATCACACGTTGCCGCAACAGCGTGGCCTGTAGCTCCGTAATATTTGCGTGCAGCGAGTTCTCCTGGAAAGAACCCCCGCTGATGTAGGCGTACAGAAATCGTGGAAGTCTCGCTTCGCATTGTTTGCGGTAGTCTTCAATGTTCGCATGATCATGCTGGTCCCCTAGCTCCTTAGGAATGTAGGCGCGCTGTGCCAGCGCGAGCGGGTGGACGTAGAACGTGATCGTGCATCAGAGCCGTAGAGTTCTTTATCCCCCCTCTGGGGGGCGAGTGTGGATCTGTACTTCCCGCGTGCGGATCAAGGGGCCACCGGGCTAACAATCCGTGCGACGTTATGATCTGGCCCATCTCCATAGCCTGGCTGGGCGGCGCTTCGTGAATTCCGAGGACGATCTGATCGTCTAGGCCGTGTGTGGCGCCCTGAAGGATCTCTCACAGGCGTTTGATGAGTCCGCGCTTGTACTCCACCGAGCGACGCGCTCGGATCAGTAACGTGAGCGCTGCCGCAGCCGCGACCTTTCCGGACGTATAGCCAGTGCCTCGCGCGTATTCCTGAATGATGAACGTGTACTCAGGGACAGGGTACACGCAAATAAGCGCAGTGGAAGGCGGTCAGCTCTTCGGCGAGTGCGGCTTTAGCCTCGCCCGTGAGCACGCCGCTTTGCGTGCTTACTGAATAGAGGGGCATTGACGGAACGCCTGTGTTTGGCCGGGCCGCTCGGCGACGTGCATCCACGGCACGTGCTTATTGGCGTGTCAGATTCACCTTGGCCAGGTCGATGAGCTCTCCGGCACGTCCATCAAGGACTGCCTTCAGCATGAACACGCCAAACTTGTGGGCTTCATCCAACGTGGTCGTCGGAGGCATTACCAACTCCTGCCGGGCGCTCACGACGTCGAGAAGCGCCGGCCCTTTGTGCTGAAACGCCTCACCCACGGCGGCGCGAAGGTCCTGGGGTTTCTCAACGCGAATCCCCTTGATCCCCATGGCCTCAGCCATCGCGGCGAAATTGGGGTTCTTGAGATCGCAGCCGCTGTCGAGAAAGCCGGATGCCTTCATTTCTAGCTCGACGAATCCCAAAGTGCCATTATTGAGCACGACGATTTTGAGTGGCAGCCCCGTCTGCAGAAGGGTGACAAACTCTCCCATCATCATCGTGAAGCCACCATCGCCTGAGAGCGAAATCACCTGCCTTTGTGGGAATGCCGCCTGAGCGCCCAATGCCTGAAGCATCGCATTGGCCATGGAGCCGTGGTTGAACGAGCCCACAAGCCGTCTCTTCCCATTCATCTTCAGGTAGCGCGCGGTCCACGCGATGGGTGTGCCGACATCGCATGAAAAGATTGCATCGTGCTCGGCGAGATCGCTCACGACCCGGGTCACGTACTGCGGATGGATGAGCTTGCTGTTGGGGCCGCTTTCCGCCAATGCGTCCAGGTCAGCGCGGGCCTTGCGATAATTGTGAAGCGCGTCGTTCAGATGCTCGGAGTCGGTCTTTTCTTCAATGAGCGGAAGCAGGGCTCGGAGAGTGGCCTTGACCGACCCCAGGATGCCGAGATCGAGCGCACAGCGGTTGCCAAGCGCCGCCGGACGAATGTCTATTTGCGCGATCCTCGCCTTTTCAGGAAAGAACTGTCGGTAAGGAAAATCTGTTCCCAGCATGAGTAGGGCATCGCAGTTCTTCATGGCCCAATAGCCGGATGCAAAGCCGACGAGCCCCGTCATGCCGACATCAAACGGATTGTCGTATTCGATGTGCTCCTTGCCCCGGAGCGAGTGAACCACCGGGGACTTCAGCTTTTGGGCGAGTTCGATGACCTCATCATGAGCCCCCGCGCAGCCGGCGCCGCACATCAGTGTCACACTTGTGCTGCCATTCAGGAGTTCGGACAAAGCCCGTAGTTGGTCGTCTGCGGGAAGTAATACGGGCGGGGAAGGCAATATCCAATTTGGCGGCGGCTTGTCGAGAGGCTGTAGCGCGACGTCACCCGGGATCACCACGACAGCTACCCCGCGCTGCGCGACCGCGACGCGCATGGCGCGAAGGAGAATCTGTGGTAGCTGCTCACCTCGGATTACGAGTTCAACGTAGTGGCTGCATTCCTTGAACAGGTTTTCCGGATGTGTCGCCTGAAAATAGTCGATGCCGATCTCGCTACTCGGGATATGGGCCGCGATTGCGAGTACGGGCACGTTGCTGCGGTGGGCGTCGTAGAGGCCATTTATGAGGTGCAGGTTGCCGGGACCACAGCTGCCGGCGCAAACCGCCAGCTGTCCGGTAAGGTAGGCCTCGGCGCCGGCTGCGAAGGCAGCACTTTCCTCGTGCCGCATATGGATCCACTCGATGGACTTCAGACGTCGCAGCGAGTCGGTAAAGCCGTTCAGGGAATCCCCGACCACGCCGTAAATGCGCTTAACGCCAGCTCGAGACAGCGTTTCTGCCATGAAATCCGCGGCAGTCCGGCTCATCAGGCAACGTCCTTGCGATGTGGAAATGAAGACATCAGGGATTCGTCACGACTTCGGCCTTGAAGCGCTCCGATGCACCTAGCTGACGTAGTTCTTCAGGATGCGCAGGTCGGTAACGGAGTACGCCATGCCCAGCCGGTAGCCTCGGCCGACGCGAAGCGGCGCGATCAGGTGCATGTCCTCGCCCTGTACCTCGGGGATCCGAAGCTCCGCCTTGCCAGCCCAAACGTCCACAATCGCCAGATCATCCGTCAGCGACAGTGTGAGCTCGTCCACCGGCGGCTTGTTCCGGCGGTCGGCCGCCAGTTGAGGGAAGTATCGTCGCATCGTCGTGGGGCGGTTGAAGACGGTCGCCGGGTTCGCGACCTTCTCCTCAAGCTGGATGCGCGCGCTCGCCAGGCGCTCTCCATGGGCGGCGACGCTGCCCCCGAACCGGCTTCCCTTGGCCAGTGGCGCGGCGGCGGCACTGGGCGCAGAGAACGTGCGCGTCTGATAGATGCTGCCCAGTTTCTTCGGATACCCCTGCGCCCACCCGCGCGCCAGCGCGGCGTCGTTGTCAACGAATATGAACGGGCAATAATTGACTGGCTTGCCGTCGAAAACGGCCTCGACCAAGACAAAGGCCTCGCGGTACTGGTAACGGGCCGGGTCAGTCAGCTCGTCGTTGGAACCGGTGAACTGCCAGTCAAGAAACCAGAAGAAGGCACGCCCTTTGGACTGCGGCTCGACCGACAGTCCGGGGGGAAGAAGCGCTTGGATAGAGTCCTGATTGGCCCAGTATTCGATTGCGATGCAATCGCTGGAGTAGTGCCACGGTGGAAGCGTGACCAATGGAGACTTTCCCTGTGGAGTCAGAGGAACTGTAAATCCTTTGAGCGTCATCGCACGTCCTCACTCATTCAATGGCCCAAGTGGCGGAATTGGGAACATTATGCAGGCGGCTCCCAGTCGTCCTATCCCCCGTTGGGGGGGTGCTGAAAACTTGTTGACTGTTAAAGTCCTCTTCGCTGCATTGAAATCCGCGACCAGCAGTGCTCAGAGCGTCGACGGTGAGCCGAAGTACACGTTTATTCCGACCGCGCGAGTCTTGGCGGGACTGATGGGTGCCGGCTTCGTGCCGGTCGAAGCGCGTCAGGCGCACACTCGGATCGCGAGCATGCATCACGCCCGCCATGTGCTTCGTCTGCGTCGCCGGTATGAAACGGTTCAGCTTCGGGACGCCGTGCCGGAGATTGTCTTCCTAAACAGCCATGACGGAACGAGCGCCTACCAGCTCCGCATGGGCATCTTTCGGGTCGTCTGCACGAACGGGCTCATCGTATCGCGCGGGGCGTTCCCGGGTGTCAGTGTGGCGCACCGGGGCGACATCGTCGATGAGGTGATCACGGGCGCGCTTCGCATCGCTGAGCAGTTCGAGATCCTGGCCGGCCAGGTCGAGCGTATGGAGGCCTGGCACCTCCTGAGGGACGAGCAGCTTGGGTTCGCCCACGCAGCGATGGCAGTGCGCTATCCGGACATGGGAGAAGCCAGCATGCAGCCCGCGCAACTTCTGCGCTGCCGTCGGGTCGAGGACCAGCCTGACAATCTCTGGAGCACGCTGAATCGGGTCCAAGAGAACCTGCTGCGAGGCGGGCTGACCCGTTGGGCGGCGAACGGAAGACTCAGCCATACGCGTCGGATCACTTCCCTCCGAGAGGACGTGCGGATCAATGGCCGACTTTGGGACCTGGCGGCGGAGGTGCTCGTAGCCTGAACACTCGACTCGGGGGGGCGTCTTCGGGCGCTCCCTCCTTTTTTTTCCGCGGGTAGGGTTCGAAGGAGAAGCGTCAGTTTTCGATTGGGGTTTCGAGAATGCCGACGGTAGGCAAGACTTTGTTGAGTTTTGGGGTGTTTTCGGAGTGATGCAGGATAGCCTAGCGGCGGCTGTTTGGTACAAGCTGCCGACACGATGAGCGATGGCGTACAACTCAAAACTTGGGTCTCGCGCGATACAAAAGAACGCTTCGCGGCGGTTGCGCGACATCAGGGGTTATCGGAGTCGGCGCTGCTGAAGCGGCTTGTCGATCTCATGTTACAAACCGTCAGCGGGGGAGCGATATCGGCCGTTACAACGGTCCGATCGATGAGGGACTCGCGCCTTACGGTACGGTTGCAACGGGACGATCAGGTGTTGCTCCGTGAACGCGCAATGGCCCGAGGGATACCGGCGGCTACGTATGTTTCGGTGCTGACGCGAGCGCATCTCAGGTCATTGGCGCCGCTGCCCAAGGAAGAGCTTCTGGCCCTCAAGCGCGTTGTTGTCGAGCTCGGCAGTATCGGCCGTAACCTTAACCAAATCGCTCGCGCGGCTAATCGCGGTGAACGAGTTACGGGGCCCAACCGGGAGGAGTTCCGAGCGATCTTGAAGGTCTGTGAGGGCCTTCGCGATCACGTGCGCGGGCTCCTCGCAGCAAACCTCAAATCCTGGGAGCAGGGATATGACGAGCATGCTGGTTAGTCAGCCGCTTTTCGACTTGGCGAGTTACGCACGTCGGGGCCCGGGTCGCCGCGATCGGCTATCACCGAGTGAAATCGCGCAGATCAGCCGGACGGTCAAGCGGGCGCCGGAAGTCATGGTGAAAGTCCTAAGCCGGGGAGGGCAGGACCTAAAAGCTGTGGCACGCCACATTGAGTACCTGCGGAACCGGGAAGATGGCGAGCGGGAAGTCGAGACGGATGATGGCCGCCGGCTATCAGGAGAGGGCGTTGCTAAGGGGCTGTTAGAGGATTGGGATCTCGAACTAGAGGCGCACCGGAATCGCTCGGAACTTGGCGTTCGGCAAGGCGGGTCCCGAAAGCTCGTCCACAAGCTGCTCTTTTCCATGCCGGCTGGAACGCCGCAGGAGAAGGTTCTGTCCGCCGTGAAGAACTTCGCTCGGGAGGAGTTCGGACTCAAGCATAGATATGCCATGGTCCTGCACACTGACGAGCCCCACCCGCATGTGCACATGGTATTGAAGGCGGTTAGCGAGCAAGCAGTGCGTCTGCACATTCGCAAACAAATGCTGCGCCATTGGCGACAAGAATTCGCAAGGCACCTGCGCGCGCTCGGGGTCGAGGCCAACGCGACAGAGCGGGCCGTACGGGGAGAGTCTCGGCAGACAAAACTCGACGGCATCTACCGCGCGAGTCTCCGTGGTGAGTCGACTCATCTTCGCGCCCGCACTGAGTCAGTCGCTGCGGAGCTATTACAGGGCGGGCTCCATCTTGAGTCTGGAAAAAGCAAACTGATCGAGACTCGGAGGCAGGTGGAACGAGGATGGCATGCAACCAGCAATATACTCAAGGCGCAAGGTCAAACCGAGCTGGCGGCACAAATTCAACGATTTGTTAATCAAGTTCCCCCGCCGCTGACGGAGCGTGGGATTATTGCGGATGCACTAATAACCAGAGCCCGGAAAGGACCGGAGCGTGCTGAAACAATTCAACGGTAGGATCAGATGATCAAGGAATGGCCTTTCCGATCGCCGTTAGCACGTCTCACTTTCCTCTACCGACAACCGCGCAGACTGTCTTCACGAGCAGAACCTTCTCCTAATCCGTGTCGGTCCACTCGGGCAGCGCACCGCCAAACTCTTGCACAATCCGGCGATTGAAGTCATCGCGTTCGCGAATCCTTAATCGTACGAAATCGACCGCCTCATCTGAGGACAGGATCCGGATGCCAAATCGCTGGTGGAGTGCATCCCGATTCCCCAATATGCCGCCCGGCTGCGATCTTGAGCCGCCGTCGTTCGTGACCAGGATCGCCGCATAGTGAATCGCATCGGCCACGATCCGCACATCGTTCTGCTGATTCGTGCCGTTTGCGTCACGCGGGAAAAGCACTGACTCGATCGCCTTGAATCGCGCGCTGTCGATGGATGCCGGCGGTGTCATCGTAAAGATGTGTTGATTGGCCTTCTGCGTCCGTTTCAAATCGCCGCCGGCGAGCGCCTCTTCGCGCGCCGTGCCCGCCATATTGATCAGGATGACCCCGTCGGCATACCACTGCTCCAACTGATTCACCGCCGGGAGTTTCTGACGCGAATTGATCAAGTTCGTATCGATATGAACCACGGGGATGTAAAGCATCCGCCGCTGAATGGTGATCGCCATGTGGCGAGTATAATCACCGAGCGGGGGACAAGGGTTTGGGAGCGGAAATCTCATGCGGAAGTTCAAGACGCGCGCTGAAATCAGTGCCTGGCTCAACCAGGAGCTTCACAAGCACAAGGGATGCGAGGAGGCGAGGGCAACCGTGCAATATGAAATGCTGGAACCGGACGAAGATGGTTGCAACTGGTCGCGCGACCTCATCATCAATTACGGAGGCGATGATAGCGTGCTTGTCAACCAACACCTGCGTCCGCTGTTCGAAGAGGCACGACGCCGCTTCAACGTCCGCGAACGTTGATCGGAGCGACGAAGTACAGAACTTGGAAAGCGACACATCGTAAACGTCATCACACTACGAGGTTGCATGGCCTTGCGCAGCGCATGATGGCTTCTGCGATATGGCTGAGTTGCCGTGCCGCCTTGCCGGTCAACAGAACTCCTAACTCGACGGAATTTTCGAAGGATGCACCGGTCATATTGGCGGACCCGACGTATGCTCTTTGGTCATCTGCGAGAACAAGCTTCGCGTGAAAGGTCTCGACTGCAGCTCCAGGCTCATGTTGGAGGGTGTAGTCAAATAGTCGCGCGCCGCGCTTCGAGAGGAATTCACGAAGAAACGTATAGCCGACCGGGTAGTCGGGGCGGTCGGGGCGGTCAAGGTTTCTGAGGATCACCGAGATTTCAATTTCCGGTCTAGTTCGCTCGAGAAGTGACTTCAATATCTGACCGCCCCGGAAATCGAGAAACGGTGTCATAACGAGAATCCTTCGCGCGGCGCCCGCGAAGAGATCTACCATTGATTCGTCGGTATCCTCCGCACGGGGCATTTGCCAGCCCGCGTTTGTGAGTTCTTGCTCCAGCGCCAAAGCGCGGTCGGGTGTCGTCGTGACGAGCTTGACCTCAGTGTCATTTTTTTGGACGCGAGACTTATAGGTATCGATAGCGTTGAAGATCATGGAAAGGTTCTTCAGTTCGCTGGCTAGCGCGGCCTTCGGGATCCAACGCGGACCGGCACCCTCTAGAAGACCTATTCCCTTCAGGGTTCGGAGTATTTCTGAAGTCCCCACCTCATCGGAATGGCTAAGTTGCGCGACACCGGTAAGTTCCTTCGCCCCGAGGGGAACATCCGGTGAGAAGCCTGACCACGCACTGAAGATCAGCCGGCAGAGGCTTGCTCGATGCGAGAGCGCCTCGATCAGTTGCCGCTGTATGGCAGAGAGTTCCGTCATGCCCGAAGTGCGATCGGTCCCTGCCAATCGAGGTAGCCGGTAATTCCGCCTTGGCGCTTGTCGAACGGCGGCCGACCACCGATGGACCGCAGTACCGATCGAGACAGAAGTTTATTGCTAGCAACGCAGGCGACTTCCGGAATCATCTGGCAGTCCGGGCAAGCGCTACCCCGGGACGTGCACAGGGAGCCGGTCCCACATTGCAACGAACGTACGTCCAGGAGCGAATCCAGCAGCGCTTCACCGGAGTTACGCCACATGGCGGATAAATTCCCGAGGTCCATGGTCGTGCCATTCCGATAGACCACAAAGGCGAGGTCTGCCGGGAAAAGATATTCGCCCAGCGAGCCCACGTCTAAACCGGAGTATGCCGACACCTGGTTGATCAGGTGGTGTGCGTAAGTATGCAGAAGGGTGTAGATGTAGAGGTACGAATGCGGCACCTCCTGCAGCCTATCCAGAAAGCGTCTCATGGGAACTGTGCCGCCGAGAATGCCGGCGCCTGGCTCTTGCCCAGGCCCCAGAGCAATGGGATCGACGCAAGATAGGGATTCAAGCCATCCCATGACGCGTTCGGGCTGGAGCCTTACGTAGATGGCTTGGTTGGCCTGCTGGACAACGTAAATCGGGCGCTTGCGGTCATCACCGTCCTTGACGTAGTCAAACATGCGAAGCCGGACGGGCATGTTCATGTTGTGTTTGTCTTTGAGCACCGGCTCGGAAGAGACTCTGCTATAGCCGAAACTAAACCGGCAGAGATCGAATTTTCGAATGAGGCCCATATCCGACAAGCCGAGTTGGTGCAGTCGGTCGCGGGCCACTCTTTCCAGTCGTTCCTTCATGCCCTCCCTTTCGTCTGATGGCGCAAGGTCCTTATCGAGGTTTTTAAAGGACACGTACTCCGCGCCAATATTCAAGCGCGCGTCGGTGAGCAATTGGTGCTCGACCGCAAGCTGAAAGGGATCGAAGCGGCTATCAAAAAGTTGCCGTCTCCTCTCCAGTACACGTGATACTGAGTCAGGGAGTTCTGTTCGCGGTGCAAGAATTCCTTTATCACACAGTTGATCGACAATCCGGCACTTGCTCGCCTGTGAGGACTCGATGGCTAAGGAGAGCGCGGAGCGAAGTGCCTCATTGCTACGGATGGTCGACTCGAGATTCTGGATCGATGCGGTGTGCATTCGATACTCTTCCAGTGTCCCGGTCAGGTCTGGTTTGCCGATGCAGGCCCGCTCAACATCCGCATCGGTGATGACACCCATCTCGAATCCGTATTGGTTCGCAATGAACGCCTTGAGCTCATCTTCGGCATCCTTTGCCAGGAGGCGAGTTAGCTTCGTCTCATTGCGTTGAAAATCGATGAAAAGATCAGTGTGGACATGGTAGGCATTGTTCGCGCGGTACGGCGTGGCATCCATGTTAAGTTCCGCGGGCAAGCGTGTCATGCCGGTGCCTACCGTAACGCGAAGTATACAGAGCGTCGCCTCATCGCGCTGCATCCATCGCTCACCCTTTTTGGTGGCACACGTGGGCTTTGCGCAGTAGAAGTACCAATCCCCAATGCGAGGGCTCTTGCGATTGAGCTTGAATTCGCGAGAGCCGCAGCGCTCGCAGATCGCGTGATCTGGCTTCGCCCTCCCGTCGCGGAAATTCCACTGGCTGGGACTGGCTTGCGCCCAGCCGCCGGACCAGTGGACGAAAATGACATCCAACTGTTCCCAGCTGCATTTTCCGTCCGGAGCATTGGAATTGCTGCAGGCGCACTGTTGAAGACTCGGCAGCGACTTGCGCATTTGCCGAAGATCTGTGAATTCACTGAACAGATCGCAGTACCTGCAGACGAAGGTGAGTGGCGCAGGGGTAAACGCCATGTTCGACGGCTTGGAAAGCCGAATGTTCTCAAGGCCGGGAGGAGAGACTGCCAGTCGATCCTCATTCAGGAGTCCCACGTCCATGCACTGCTCAGGAAGTACGGGGTATTTCGCCGCCAGTTGCTCATCATTGTCGCGTGCACTCATCGCACGTTCAAACCATGCGTTGGCGAATTGCTCCAAGCGCTCCATGATGACTCTTGTGGTGGATTCGGTCAGCGCTGCGTCATCGCCGGCGATGGGGATGGCCATGCAAGCCCCCACGCCGCCTTCAAAGGTAAAGAAGGACCCTGGCGCGTAGGCCGTTGCGATTTGATTGCGAGAGCGATTCATAGGCTTCGTCATTGTGAGAACGCCTCCTATTCCGGATCCTCTGGGGAATCCTCCTCCTCATCCAATTCTCCGACCAACCCGCTACGAATGAAGCCCATGACATCGGCGGAGGCACCCTGCTTGAGCAGGTGGCCCCAAGCGTCGCTAAACGACTCGCTAATGACTCCAGGCAGATCTACATCGCGCAAGGAAATCATCGGCCGAAGTTCTCGTTTCCAGGTCTCGAAGAACTTGTTCAGAGCCCTTGCACCCATTTGGGTGTCGGCCATCTTCTCTCGATACGTGGCCACCTCATGGGTAACCATGCTGTGATAGAAGTCGGCGGCCTCCACTGGCGGTCTTTCGAGAAGGCCGAGCGCCTCAAGCAAAAACGCGACGAGATCGGAGCGATAGGTTGTGCTGTCGAGGAAGGCCTTTGCGTCTTTGGTGCTTCGCATGTCTGGCACAGAGTCTTTGCGTGCATCCGCGATGGCGGCAAGCTCTCGAAAGCGACTGATGCCGCAAAGGTACTCCTGGGTCACGCTGGGCATGACCCGGCGGATCGCCTTTTCAGCCCACCGATCAACTGCGGCGGGCACTACCATTCGTTCCAAGAATCGATGGTAGACATCGAAGATCTCCACAACGAACCGGTCGCGTTGGCGCTGGGGCACTGGAATCAGCAAAGAGAACCCGACATGGGTACGGCCTACGCGAGAGGAGGCCTGGATGTATTCGGCAATATCGGAAGGCAAACCAGCGAAGAACATGGCGTTGAATTCTTCCACGTCAACGCCGTGAGAAACGGCGGAGGTAGCGATGATGGACCGCAGCGTGTCACTCAAATGAGGGAAGTCGTTCCCCGCATCGACGCGGGTTTCGGCTTCATTTACAACGTTCTGGATTTCGCTTGAGGACACGGCACCCGATATGAGGCGCGTCTTAAGACTCTGCTCGTGAAAACCGGCCGCCCGGTGTACGTCATCAAATTCCGCGCGCTCCGTATCTATGACCTGATCGCCGCCCTTCTTATTCGTCACATACGTGAGGGCAATTCGATGCAAGTTAATGAGACTCAGCAGTTGTTCTCGGTTAGCGGATTGAATTGCTCGCACATGGATGGGACGCAAGGCCGAATCGGTTAGCCAGCGTTCCAAGGTTTGCTTGACGGAGAGTTCCTCTTCGTCGCCTCCGGCGCGAAGCCGCTCATATAGCGTGGTAATGAGCAGGTGATACTGCCCCAGAATGGAGGCAACGGACACGGTGTGACGATGACCGTTAGTGACGATGGCTGTATAGATGCGAGCCGCATTGGCTCGCACTTCTATGTCGTCGATGGCGCTGCGGGCCGCGTCGAAAGCGCCGGGTGCGGGAGCCTTGGGCGCTGCGTAGAAGGACGAGTACAGAGTCGGGCCGGGATAGGGAAATTGATTCGTGGCGCGTTGATAAAGGTGACGCATCTGCCGCTCAGGCTCGCTGACGGTGGCGGATGCGGCGATCACCTTGAGTCGTCGTCGTTCGCCCTTTATGGGGTCCATGCAGACTTGTGTTCCCAGGAGTGGCGCGAGGCGGTTTAACCCAGCGTCGAGTGCGGACTCGAATAGGCCCGCAAATGTCCCGAGGGATTCTTCCAGTAGATGCGCTTCGTCCTGGATGAGCAGAGACGGGAATGGGTCGTAGAAAGCCTTCTTGCCATCGCTGAACGCCGGAAAGAGGCGGGTTAGCTTCGGCGGTCCCGCGCGCTGCCAATCCACCTTGTTAATGGGGGTATAGAGGTGGCCTGTACTGGTATCCCGATACGGTGCCATTCCGAACATGCCAAAGACGTTTCGAATCGTCCGGTATGACTGTCCGATCACCGACAATTTATCGACAGTACCCAGCAGCACCGACGGGGCGATGGCATAAATGTCCTCATCGACGACGTAGAAAGGAAGCGCTCGTCGAGCGGGATGAGCGCGGCGCCACTCACACGTGTCGGCCGTGGCCGTGCAATAGTGACCCAGGAGATTGCCTTCGCTCTTGGGCGCTCTGCGCAGGACCGTCTTAGAGCCGCAGAACGGACACTGTTCGATCTTAAGCCAGGCCTTCTTCCGCTTGGCATAGGCATTATTCCCTGCGAGCTCCTCTTCGGATTCGGGCGAGACCTTATCGAGAGTGGGAATGTCGCGAAGGTCCGGATCGCTGTGCCAGTTAGGAGTATTCGTGCTCCCGACCCAGAATCCCAGCGACAAGGGTGCTCCAGGGTGCTTGCGAAGGATGCGCTGTATCTCGCCGGCTGCAAGGACGCGCATGGTGCGCCGTGCTTGCTGAAGCGTCAGTAAGCGAAGCGGGTAGCGCATCAAGGCGCTCACGCCGTGTTCTTTGCCGCGAAGCCGATCGAGGGTCAATACGAAGAGCAGTAGTCCCAGGAAGGCCTCTGACTTTCCACCGCCTGTCGCGAAATAGAGAAGCGTAACGGAGTTTGCATAGTCGGCGGCCCCGGGTTCCTCGTAGTAGCTTTGAAATTGTGGAATGCGGGTGGCAAAGGCAGGAATTTGGGCGATGATGAATGCGACCTGAAACAGACGCCAAGAGTCGTACTTGCCCTTGCCAACTCGCTCCATGGCGGCATTCATGGTGAGCCAGGCCTCGAAGGGGATGCCCCGGGGGTCCGGCTGCGCGCCAGGGCCGGACCAGTGATCGCGCGACTCGAAGAGGAGCCGTATTCCGCGGTCTATCTCGTCGCATTCCTTGCCCCAGAGGCCCAGGTCCCGTTCGAATTTATGTCTTTCAGCCGCGGCTTCCGCTTCGCCCAAATCGGCGTCTACCTGGGTGCTATTGCGGGTATCGACAATCCACCGCCGGAAGGCTTGCACCAGAGGGGCAAGGCGATCCACGCCCTCTCGTTGAGCGAGCATCGCGAACCGTCGTTCGACTTGAGCGTCTCTGGGATCGATACGCGGTAACGTGTATCGCGGACTCCAGGAAGTACTTAACCGGTATTTGTTCTGCTCCCGCTGGCTCACGACGCCACAGTTGAGTCCGAGCGCGGGATACTCCAAATAGTGGTTATAACGGTAGGACGGCTTTACTCGATCAAGCAGAAGCGGTACGAGGAGAGTATCGGCAACCTCCACCTCCATCCGCACGTTGAAGAGGCTCAATTCCAGTTCGTCCCGTTGTTTGCGGGGGCACGTCGACCAATTCTCAATGGCTAAGTGAATCAGAGATCGTCCGTCCTTAAGAGGATCGGGGGTGGCCGATATCATCCATTGGATATTGAACTGAGGTATGGCGAACGGTTTGTCACTGCGGCACGCAGATGCCAAGAACGCGGTCCAATTGTTCAGATGAGACGGAAGAACTTTGATGCCGGATTTGTATGCCACGTGGTCAGACGTGGGAGTCATACCCTCGGTATTCAGCCAGTCTTGAATCTGGCCGGCGATCGCGGCATTCAGTTGTTCAGTAAGAACAGCGAGCATTACGCTGTCGAGGTGCGCTAACGCCACGTCAACTGCGGGGATATCCAGATTCAGTCGGAGCCACTTTGGTGGTGCCTTGGTCGCCTGGTACAAGTGGTCATCGCCGTACTGCGGGCTTCTCGGGCGATCTGGGGCGGGCGGCTCCGGTAGCGCCTCGTCCCCACCTGCCGGCGGCGGGGCATCCTCGGGATTGGGCTCCGGCCGGGTGTCTTCCCTGTCTTCCCGATTGAAGGGGAGGCCCAGGTCGTGATGAATCTGCTGTCGGAGAGCTAATAGCCGACCGTCCCAGTCAGGATGAGCGCTCTCTTTGAACCGCTCGACGCCCAGCTCCGCTCGCAATGCATCCATGGCCTCGTAGGTTCTGGTGCGCAATGCTTTGCTGAACTCCTGTTGGAGATGAAATTCAGGCCTCAGCTCGCCATCCTCACTGACGTCAGAGACAGATGGAAATACCCGTACATAGACGGAAGCCCAAAGCTTGATGCGAAGCGGTCTGTGAAGCTCTGACGTGGCGGCGTGGAAATCGACGCCGTGGGTACTGATATGTAAGGGGCTGGTCTCCTCGTCTGCTCCCTGAATCTCCTCAGGGCGTGGCAGCAGAAAGCCGCTGACCAACAGATCGCTAGGTCGGGTGTTGGCAACAACGCCGTGAAACTCGCCTTTCCCGCAGACTCGAGCCGACAGATTGTTCAAAATGGAGTCGACCACGGCCTCCTTGTAACAATCTGGAATCCCGCGGACATCGACCGCCTTGGTTGCCATGGTGTCAGCTCTGCGCCGTCGCTGACGGCGGTGTGATGTGAATAACGCGAGCCACACAGTCGCGTGCTTTGGTGTGAAGCATCTGTATGGTTTCGGGCCGTATGTCGCGATAAATCTGGCTGCTCTCTGGGGCGAGCAGGAGTTCGGAGTACAGCGCTGCGACTTGGCGACCGCCAATCTGGTTGTCTGTGCGCACCTTGCGGATGATGTCCCAGTATTGCGCAGCCATCGCTTCCGGGACCGAAAGCACATGGCAAAAGGTCTGATACTCGCGCTTTTCACGGGAAAAGTGTGGCGCAGTGTCGTCGGCATCCCGACGCAAATTCATCCAGTAGCGTAGCTTGGAGGGAGAGATTTGAGGCTGATCAGGCGCGGCGGCGGCCATGGCGGATTGCAACGCCGTGATCCGCTGCGGCAGTGACAAGCCAGGAAACTTCGCCTCAATCGCATTGAGCATGATCGCGCGAAAGCCATCCAGAGGAGAGCGGAACTGACTGAATTGGAAGCCTCCGAATTGCGTGGAGAAGACCGCCTCCACCTCGTCCCTGAGGTCATCGGACATCTCGAATATGGCATCGCCCTCCGCTACGTCTTCAACGCGCGTGCGACGGAAGGGATGGTCCTCATCGCCGGTATACCGAAAGACACTGCCGGAAACGCTGATGTGTCTGCCATCATCCAGCCGCAGCCGGTAGGCGCCGGGGTCATTGGTACTGGAATCAGATGACTGCCGGGATGCAGCGGGAAGCCGCGTATCGTAGGCCCGCGAAAGTATGTCGATGTTGGGTACGTCTTCTAAACATGCTTCTAGACGGTTTCGCAGTTCTGCTGTTCTGCTGCGGTAGGGCTTCAACGGATCTGCACCCGCGAGAAATCGAAGTTGAGGCAACATTCGGATCGCCTGGTGCAAGGGCAGCAGTAGGCTGGTACGGGTCGGGACTTCTTTCTGCATGACTAGGAAGCGAAGGATCCGGGGGTTTAGTCCGACGATAATGAGCCGACGCCGGTCGGCTCGGGCTGTCAGTTCAGTGAGCGCCTCAGTGAGTGTCAGCCACTCCACTCGGCCGCTCGCCGCCTCCCATTGCGCGCCAAGCTTTCGCGCCAAGAAGCTTTGGGCGATTGCGATGTCTCGCGGCGAAAAAATCACTATCGTCATCTCTTCCTGCTCTCGGATCGCGTAGCGCTCGATCTGTTCCTTGAGCTGCTCAGCGAGCGGCGTGGCATCTGAACAGTCCGTGAGAAGCTTGCTCGCAGCATCCAGGGCCTTCGCCGTCGGGGTCCGCTGCGTCGAGGCAAGGCCCTGCGTTTGCAGTTGTTGGATCGCTCCGGCAATGCTCGCGAGGTCCAGTTGCCCAGACAGGGATCCCCATCCTTCAATGTCACTGGACAGGGCATCCATCACACCGCCCGGGAGAAGGCTAGCGCGCAGCACCAATTGCTGTAATCGAAGGAAGGGTTCCTCTGTCTCGGAGGGCAATCCCTCATTGCGGACACCGTCTACAATTTTTCTAATCTGACGTGCCAAATCGGCCGCCTGCTTATCGACGAGCCGGACCTTGAAATTCACAGCTGTGCGCTGCGAAGGTGCCCACGTCATCGGCATCGGTGAATCCGAGGCCAGCCAATCCGGGCCGTGAGAGTCAGATGGCAAGATCTGCTTATCGACGGTCAAGCCAGCCGATTCCAGTGCCTTCGACAAAGAGAGATATTCGACTGGATCGTTGGTCACAATGAGAGTGCCTACGTTCCCACCGGCGATCTGGCGGATTGTCTCCAGGTGCTTGGGAATGGATTTCACCGAAGAAGGGTTTGCCAAAATCGACTTTGTGGAAGCATCGATCAGTATGGCGTCGAACGGCATTTTGGTACGGACGTTCTCGCCACCCAATGCTGCCTTGAGCGCCTTCTTTTTGATTTCCCGATGCAAGACCAGTAGAGCACCGGGCGCACTGCGCGGCGCATTCCATGCGACTGAAATTCGGTCACGCAGCTGCCGCCGGAGTGAGAGCTTGGGGATGCTTTTGATGAGGGCATCGATGGGAAGCTCCTTGACCCCTTCCCACTGGGAACTGGAGGCGTCGTATCGAAATGCGGGAATGAGCTGGCGGATGCGTAAGGCGGGATCCCGAGTGGCGTAATTCGCCTCGTGGCAGGCATCCAGTACGGCCATGAATGCATCGTTACCGATCTTCGGCTTTGCTCCGTTGTAGAAAGTCCTGCAGAGCTTGTCGTACTGAGAGCGATCCGTCGTGAGGCTGTCCAGAGTGACCCAGGTGGTATCGGTGCCCGGATAGAAAAGCGTTCGCAGGCCGCTTAAGTTGGAATCCAGCACCCGAGAGAGACTGGCGACGGCATGCAGCATGACCGCCTTATCAATCTCGCCGGGCCACACCAGCCGAATAGAGGTCTTTTGATCACCGGCACGTTCCAGGAGCGTGGTCGCCAATTGAGCGGCCCAAGGCGTCAAATGGCGGTGAGCAGACCCTTTGCCATTGCCGAGTAGCGGCGCAGCGAAGTGCTGGTGTGAGAGGGAAGGCTCTTGTGATGGGCTGGTGGAGCGTTTCGGGGGCGATTTTGTTGCTTCGGCTGAGGGAACATCCAAAGCGGGAGTTGGAGGGCTGAGCCTTTTTGATTGGTTGGCTCTTGCTCTGACGCGCTCCTGCAGGCTTTTGAGCGCTGCTTGGCTTTCCTTCAAACGTTCGGCATAAGACTTCCGTTCGAATGCCATCGGGCCGCTCCGTTACGAATCCGATCCAATCAGAATCCGTTCCACAGCATCTGCCATCGTTGCGCCCCGCGCGAGCCGTCGCTTGAGGGCTTCTGGGTCAGGCAATGGAAGTTGCAGCAGTTCGAAGACGGAGACATTTGCGCAACCGGAAATGCAGTTGAAGTAACGATTGATTACTGGGCTCTTCAAAAGCGACAGCATCTCTGTTGGATTGAGTGTGCTGGTGGAGTCTGACCGCTCTAAGATTACAACGTGATTCTCGCCAATGTATCCACGATGATCGTTGATGAATTGCTCAGACACGATGGCGCCGGAGAGTCGAATCGCTTGATCGCTCGCCGTGACGCGCTGTAGCAAAACCGCTGGCTTTCGCTTGACGAAGCCCTGGCCTTGCCGGCCCATGAAGACGTACCGATCCTGGAGCTTTTCTGCCTCATGGGTCTTGAAGAGGAGTCGGCCACCAGAGGCGAGGTCACTGGCCCAAAGCAAGGGGTAGGTGTGTTCCAGTCGAGTTTCTGGGATCTCGTCGTAGGTCAGGTAGGTCGGCCGTGGGTCACGGTTCCATACGAATGCGCCAATGGTGGGCGTATAACCATAGTCTTTCAGCCTGAAAGCATTCTTTGCGGCTTTCTTTAGCAACTCCAGGTCATCTGAGTTTCGCGCTAAAGGCCAAGAGGTGCCGGAGTTCGGTAGTGGGCAACGCCCGATCTTTTGATACTGCCCGTCACGTTCGACTACGGAGACTCGCGCGATTGTGTCGTCATGCTCGGATTTCGCGCCCGGCCGGACGAGGGTTAGGACCGTGTCCTGCGCAACATCCAGATATACCCGCACGCGTTCGCGAATTATCCCGATGTGTTTGACATGTGAGTGCTTGAGCAAGTATGTCCGCAAGAATCCAAAGCTCTGACCAGAGAGGAAGCTGGTAGGTGTGACCAGGCCAACAAAACCCATCTTCTTCGAGAGTTGCGTGGCCAGCTGAATGAATAGGGCATAGAGGTTAGGTTGGCCTTGAATTACTTCGGCGAACCTCTCCCGATAGGGATTAACCTCCGACTGAGTCAGTTTTCGGTACGGCGGGTTGCACACAACGACGTCGTACTTACCCTGTAAGTACGCAAGCTTCGTAAGCGAGTCGCCACGTTTGATGTTGAAAGCCGGCACACGTCCGGTAGAGCGAATTTCTGAATAGAACACCATCCGCAAGAACTGACGGGCGAGGGCGGACAGCGTCTCATCTATGTCATAGCCGGCAAGATGAGTCTTAGCGTGACGTAATATCTCCCTAGGTGTCTTGCCTTTGGCGAGCAATGCGGTACGCATTCTATTGGCGACCAAGGTCAGGAAGGCGGCGCCGCCGCAAGCCGGGTCCATAAAAGAGTGCTGGCCGAATTGAACTCCCTCGTTAACCAGATCGTCCAGAAGTCGATTGGCTATCGGCGGAGGCGTGAAGTACATCGCCATTCTCTTGCGATAGTCCTTCGGGGCTAACGCCGTGTACGCGGTACTTAGCCAAAAGGCGGCCTCCAACAGAGGCAGCCGACCGAGCTTCTGCTCGAAGCGACGAGTCTCGGCGTGTTCAGCTAGGGAAAGGTTTGGTCCCCATCTGACAAGTGGGAGTTCGGGGCACACATTTCTGCTCCACCCGCGAAGGATAGGGCCGATGACTTCCTTCGGAGGAAGTCTACGAGATGTACAAAGGCGTTGGAGCACCCGTATCGACCGGATCATGTCTAGTCGAGTCGGCTTTTCTTTCCTTCCGTGGATACGATTCACTACGGAGAACCCGCCTTGCGGTTACGTCGACGGGGTGCAACCGGCGTCGTCGGTATCCCCTTGTTCGGCTCGCTCGCTTCGATTGCCAGTACATTTGCCACCAGTCGTATTCCGGCATTCCGCGCCGCGACAGATGTCAGAAGAAACTCGAGTGCAAGAATGACGATCACGCCAATCCAGTTTGGTCGGGCGGGCAGAGCCACCCATAGCCCCACGATGATTGCCGCGAGGCCGACGATCGGGACGAGGGAAGCCATGTCGCGATAGAGTAGGTACGCAACATTCGCATCCTCCACGGCCGGTTCCTTCTGGTGCTTCCTGTAGATTGAGTACCAGCGCGAGCTCTGTTCGGATGGTGATACAGGTAAGTTACCTATCCGGCCCCGCAGGCGATCAATATCGATGCGCGGATCGGCCGGGGCGATTTCGCTGAAGGCCCGGCTAGACGGCCTGCACCGGACGCCGACGCGCCAGAATACGAGTGTCTCCTTGAGCTTCCGCGGCACTACCCAGCTGGCAATTCCAGCGATCAGTCCGACGACTGCAGGGACGCCGAGGCTCCTGCCGAGGAGCGACCAGTTTCCGCTGGACGCCTCTTTCACGAACGCGGTGAAGTTATCCCAGCCTGCAAGCATGACAGCGATCACGCACGTGCTCGCGAGCGCAAAGAGCAGGACCGGGATCCGGTTTTGCTGTTTGAGTGTCTTGCTCACGGTCCGGTCGCCGCTTGGCGTGACGATTCCTCTCCGGCGAGCAGCGGGATGATCTCCCCCTCATTCAGCAGCACGACCTGCTTTGCCTGCGGGGTGGTGCGCGGCTTCGGATCCAATCCAAGATGCTTCAGCAGGTAGAACAACATTGCGCGTCGCGTATGAACGATCAGGCGGCCGTCCTTCATCCCGTAGTCGAGCTCGATGACCCGCTTTTGCCCCTCGGTCAGTTCCGGATGCGGTGCGAGCACCAGTTGCACCGACGTGTGCCATGCCCTGTCGGATCCGGATTCGACATCCGAGGCGGCCTCGCCGACGACCGTCAGGACGCGTGCGAACACGAAGTCGCGGAAGTCGTCATGCTGATGACAGAAGGCCCGCATGTGCCATCGAAACCCATCGTAGGCGATCGCGTGTGGGCTCAAGGTTCGCTGTCCGGGCTCGGGGCGACTCATCGACTGGTACTCGACCGTGAGCGCGCGCCGGCCACGGATTGCACTCAACACACGGCGCAGCAGCGGTCCGGGCACTTGGCGCAAGGGGAAGCGCGCCGTATCAACGGGCGGCATCCAGCCGAGGTAGCTCAGCTCCCTAGGGACGGTGCCGGAGAGTAGGCCGAAGACCTCGCTCAGGTACCGCTCGCTGCTTGCCGGAGAGGCGATGGGCGAGAACCGGGCGCCCGCAATGTATGACTTGGCGACGTGATCGTAGCGCGCGTTGTGCGGTGCAATCTTGAAGTACCGGTTGAAATCGAGGGACGCCTGCGGGATGGAAATTCCAAAGAAATCAACGAGATCAGACCTGTTGACGCGCCCTTCCCACTGGAGCCTGAAATCGATGAACTCGAGCCGCCGCTCCTGTCCCCAGGGGGCGGATTTCGCGCCGCCGATGTCGGAATTCGCGCTTGCGGTGCGTGCCACGGGCTATAGCGTATAATAAATGTTCGAATAGAAACTATTCGCACGGTACCTGCTTCTTTCGCACCACGCAAGGCATCGGTCCTGGGAGGCCCGACATGAGTTCGACGATCACTTTCTTCCCGGTCGGCAACGGCGACATGACGCTTATTGCACTCGGGGACACGGCGCAGACGAAGATCCTGATTGATTGCAACATCCGCGGCAGTGCGGATGACCCCGATGACCCGACGCGCGATGTCGCCAGCGATCTGAGGCGGCGCCTGCGGCGTGATGCGAGAGGGCGCCCCTACGTGGATGTGTTCTTGCTGAGCCATCCGGATCAGGACCATTGCAATGGATTCGCGAAGCACTTCTACACGGGGGCGCTCGCCAACTACCCGGATGATCGCAAGCCCGATGCCGAGAAGCGCATCGTGGTGCGGGAGATCTGGTCCTCTCCGATGGTGTTTCGCCGCGCGGGCAAAAATCACGTGCTATGTGAGGACGCCAGGGTCTTCAATGCCGAGGCCAAGCGGCGCGTGGCAGTCAATCGCTGGCAGAGGTTTGTGGGAGTGGGCGCCGGCGATCGGATTCTCGTCCTCGGCGAGGACGAGAACGGCAAGACTGACGATCTGGGCCCCATTCTGGTCCGTACCGATGAAGTTTTTTCACAGGTCAATGGCTCCACCAACCTGTGCTTTCAGGCGCTTCTGCTGGCACCCATACCGAAGGCCGACGATCAGACCGAGGAGGAACTCGGCAAGAATCACTCGAGCGTGATTCTCAACATGATGATCGCCTCGGACCCCGCCAGACGATCGACGTCTCAATTCCTCACGGCAGGCGATGCGGAGGTCGCGATCTGGGAGCGACTCTGGAGCAAGCATCATCGCCAGCCGGCTGTCCTTGAATACGACCTGCTCCAGACGCCACATCACTGTTCGTGGCATTCAATCTCATATGACAGCTGGTCCGAGCTTCACGAGCGCGCACAAATATCCCCGGCGGCTCGCAGCGCACTGTCCCAGATCCGTCGCGGCGGAGTCATTGTTTCCAGCAGTGAGGCTATCCACGACGACGACAATGATCCGCCGTGCCACGGCGCCATGCGCGAATACCGGCGCATCGCCGCGGGGGCGAGTGGATCATTCCACTGCACCGGTGAGCATCCGAGCGCTGAAGAGCCGTTGCCGCTTGAGTTCACAGTGACACAGGCTGGGCTCCAGCTGTCCCACGTCGCCACGAGCTTGCGGCCCGGCGGGTCGACAGTCCGTCCGGCGGCAGCAGTGGGGGGCCTCGGCTTTCCAAATCGGCCGATTACTCCCAATAAGCCCGCCGGCTTCGCCTGATGAAATGGGCGCTCCGGGACCCGGCTCGCTTTCTGCATGAACGTGCGGAAATCGAGCGCCTGGAGTCCGAGGTCGACTGGCTTCAGGCCGTGTCGTGGAGAATCGAGCCGGACCTAACGGTCAGGGTGGATTTCGACTTCGAGGTCCACGGTACGCAGCGCAACGCCACGCTGACATACCCCGATCTTTTTCCGGAGACACCGGCCTACATTCGGCCGCGAGACGAAACACAGCGGTGGACCACCCACCAGTACGGCGCGGGAGGATCGCTATGTCTGGAGTGGCGCGCCGATAACTGGAATTCAAGCGTTACCGGTGCCGACCTCATATGCAGCGCATACAAGCTACTGAACTCAGAGACGCACCCCGAGCATCCTGCTCCTGTAGCGTCCGCACACCGGCAGACCATCGGCCAGGAGGCGCGGGGCAGCGAAAGGCGACTTGTACTGACCCAAGCCATCAAGGACACCCTCGCTGCGATTCCTGGCGGGGCAGTGAGACGCCTCAAGGCCGAGAGCCTGATACACAGCTCGGCGTCCGTGCTCCTAGTCCGGGAGATCGAGAGTGGCTCCAGTTCAATGGAAGCCATTGGCGATGTGCCAGCGGGCGCGCGGCCATACTTCCCGCTCTACTCCCTGACGCAAACGGGGCGTGTGTTTCGTAGCGATGCCTTCAACGAGCGACCCCATTTCCAAACCGTCACGGCGTTGCTTCAGAGCATTTGTGATGCCGGCTTCGATGTTGCAGTGCTGCCCGCAAAGGACAGTGTATCGGGCAAGTACCACGAACGTATCGTCATGCTGGTCGGCACGAACTCGTCGCAGGTCCGGGTTTTCGAACTGGATGGCGCGGATGATTCGACTACGGAGTACGACGTCTTGCACACCGGCAGTGCCATCCGACAGGCGCCGGAACATTTGGAGCTCGCCTCGAAGAGGGTCGCAGTCGTGGGCTTGGGATCGAGCGGCAGCAAGATTGCCGTGTCGCTCGCGCGTGCTGGGGTCAAGCGATTTCTCCTTGTTGATGATGATGTGTTGCTCCCCGGAAATCTGTGCCGGCACGAACTTGCGTGGGAGTCCGTCGGGCTCCACAAGGTCGAGGGCGTCAGGGAAATGCTCGAGCGGACAGCTTCCGGCATGGAGGTCAGCACTCGCATCCACCGCGTTGCCGGTCAGGAGTCTGCACTGGTGGCTGCGGCGGCCCTGAAGGATATCGGAGCATGTGATCTCATCATCGACGCCACCGCAAATTCGAATGTCTTCGTGCGACTCGCTGCAACGGCGCTCGCGCAGAGCAAGTCTCTCGTCTGGGGCGAAATATTCGCTGGCGGCATCGGCGCCCTGATCGCCCGCGCCCGGCCGGGGCATGACCCCAATCCCCTGGCCGTGCGCGACTCGATCAACGAGTACCTTGCTCGCCAGCCACCGGCTCCCTTGCGGGAGGCAGCTGGTTATGATGGCGATGAGCGAGATCCGGCCATCGCCTACGACTGCGAGGTCACCCAGGTGGCCTGCGCGATGACTCAGCTGGCGATCGACACGGCTCTCCAGCGAATCCCCAGTCGGTTCCCGACCTCCGCGTACCTGATGGGCTTTGGGAGAGAGTGGATATTCGACCAGCCGTTTGATACCCACCCGATCGCGGTTGCCGGTCCCGACTGGAGTGCAGCAAGCGTGCAAGCCACGGACGAGGATCGGACTGAAGCGGTTCGCGTGCTGCTGGAAATGGTGGCTGGTGCCGATACAGCTGACGCTGATTCTTCCCGCTGAGGTCCGGGAGGAGATCCTCGCCGCCTTGCGCTCCTCCGGCCGACGCGAGGTGGGCGGAATACTGATGGCCGAGCACGTGGCACGGGATACCTTCGCGGTCAGGAGCATCACCGTCCACAGAAGAGGTACCTTTGCGGCGTTCGTGCGGCGCATCGAAGATGCTCTGGCGCCGTTGCGTCTGTTCTTCCGCCGCGTAAACCAAGAGTACACACGATTCAACTACATCGGCGAATGGCATTCGCACCCGTCTTTTGCTCCGGAGCCCAGTCCGCGCGACGACGTGTCCATGCAAGAGATCGTGCAAGACGCGCGGGTCGGGGCGAATTTCGTGGTACTTCTGATCGTCAAGCTTGCAGGTGAGGGCAAGCTCAACGCATCGGTTCATACCTATCTGCCGGACGGTAGCAAGCATCGGTCGCTGCTTCGGTACGAGGATGCGAGTCAGACTGCAGCGCGAGCGTCCAGCGAGGCACAGGCGGGCGCGCGAGAGCAGGAGATGTAATGGAGCCCCATGACCTGGAGACCGACCGAGATGGCACGCCAACTCCACCATCGGATGAGGAGCTCGAGGCGTTCACCTTGGGGCTCCAGCAGGAGATTCTCGCGAATCCGCCGTTCCGCTGTGGAATCTCCTTTCACTGGAATGGCTCTCAGGATGACGCGGAACAGGTCTCGTTCCACGTACAGCTCCAAGCCGTACTGCTGCGCCGTGAGTCCCCCTGGCTCGACTTCAGCTCGCTGAAATCCATCGTGTTCCACGCGGACTATGAGCAGGGTCTGCGCGACGCATCTGTCCGCGCCGGTCGCGACATCGTACCGACTCGTGAGCCAGGAGGGCTTTCCGTCGCAATGCTTGTTCACGCGGCGGATGGTTGCGAACTTGTCGCAGATGCGGGGCTGGCCCGAGGACTCCTGTCGCAGGGGACGGCTCACAGCGATGTGAGTGTGAGTACCTTGCGACACGAGCTGTGCCACGTCGACGATTTTCAGCGCAAGAGCCGATTGTGGAATAACGAGTGGCTCAAGGAACGCCTGCAGGGACTGCGACAGACCTTCTTTCCCATGGCCGAGTCGCTCTGGAGCGAGTACTACGCCAATCGGGTATCGGACGGTCCGCTCGCGGACGCATACCTGACCGGCGAGGAAGACATGCTGGCGGGCGCCATCCGCGACGCTGCGCAGGAGATCGGGGAAGCGATCCTTGCGTACCGCTTCTCGCACGACATGGGTGTTCTGGCGCCGCTGGCAAGGCGCAAGGTTTCGTTCGTGGCGCAATCGATGGGATACGTTCTGGGCCGCTATGCAGCCCGTGGTCTGTCCGCTCCCCGGGTCGCTCAGCTACGGGAAACATTGCAAACCGCAGGTCTTGAAGACGCGTTCACCAGGTCCCGCGCGGAGCTGGACCGTTTGTTTCAATCGCGGGCATCATGGACCTCGACGGAGGATCTGGCGGAACTCGAGCGAATCTGGTTTCGCGTGATGAGCGCATTCGGGTTGCGATTCGAGGAGATTTCGCCAGACCGGGTCTACGTTCATGTGCCGTTCTCGCAGCCGTGCGAGTAGCAAGAGATGTCATCCACCTCTCAAATAATTGAATGTATCAGGGACTCACTCACGGCGATCACGGTACCACGGTACTTTCAAACGGAGCGCGGATTTCAGGGTCAGCTACTCGTGCAGCTGTCACGGCGGCTTCATCTGATTGATCGCGAAATCGTTGAGCAGGAATACCAGAAGCGACAGCGAGACCACGGTCTGACCGTTCGCCCGGACATAATCATTCACGAGCCATTCGACCCCGCTCACCACGCAAGACGCGCGGAGGGTAACCGCGCCGTCGTGGAGCTGAAGTTGAACGCAACCGCGGCCGAAGCCGCCGAGGACTTCGAGAGCTTGGCAGCGATGATCCAGCTTCTGCACTATCCCCTAGGTGCGTTCGTCAATATCGCGTCCACAGTCACGCACGCCGATCTGGTGCCTGAGGTTGTCCGGGGCCGTGTGGTCGCGTTCGCCGTGAAGCTGCAGGATGGCAAGCCCCGCGTCATCGAGGAACGAACCCGGGGGCATCGGCGCCGCCGCGGCGGAAGGCTTCCATCATGATGCGCCGGTCAAGCTACCCGAAGGAACTCCAGTGCCGTTCACGGACGATGCGACCGAGACTGCATACCAGCACCTTGCGATGGTTCCCCATCCGCTCCATGTGTGCGACCTCCATGGCCTGCGTTTGCAGATGACGGGACTTGTCTTTCGCAGTGGCAGCGTACAGCAAGTATAGAAGGGGCACGCGGATGGCGAAGCCTGCGCGGTCTCGACAATATGATTCCGCGCCAGATGTGAAATCATGAAGTGCAACGCACAGTGGAGCACCGCGAGTTCGTTCCGAAGGCTGTACCCATCATCGCCGCTGACCCAGAGAAAATCGCGCCCAAGCTTGCCATCGCGACCACGCGCCTGTTGGAGGACCATGCAGGGACGGAACCTTTCGAACAGCTCTCGTACACCATCGAAGTTGACACGCTGATCAGGGGCCAGCGCCATCAGCTCGAGGCACGGATCGTGCTTTCGCGCTGTCAGGTGCTCCATGAATAGCCGGTTTATGTACGCAATGCCTTTGCCCAGAGTCCCGCCCTGGAATGCTTGATCATGATCGGCAAGGTCGCGGGATGTGATCGCATCCTGCAGGGCGTGGATCTGGGTCGCATCGACCTGGTCAATCGCCGCCTCAAGGCTCGCTCCGCGCGCGAGGTCTTCGTTCGCAATCTGGCAGAGGTCCATCAAGGCGCCGGCGGGGTCGTTGGACATTAGCGCAAGGCACCCGATTCTGAGGATCGACCTTGTGTCCGCACTGGGGATGTGGCGTGTTATCAGTTTCCGCAGGACCTGGTACGGGAAGGCCGGCGACGGATACTTCGGAGTGCGCCTGCCTGATGCCCCGCGGGCCACAATTTGGTCTAGCTCGTAAGCCATCCCTTCCATCAATCCGACCGCTCCGAAGTCGTACTGATAGTCTTTCGCGGCTCCGGTCGCGTCCCGCGCGGTCCCCTTGAGAATGATCGTCGTCAGGCGTGCCGTTAACGCGCCTATCGGCATGTCGTCCGTCACAACATCCACGTCGTCAACATCGAACGAGTCTACTTCGAAGGTATCGGGCAGATCGGCATCCACGTCACCATCAAACCGGTCTCCGATCTCCAGGTACTGACTGACCCACTTCGCACGCTCTGGTGTCAGGCTTGCCGAGCCGGCGCTCGTCCCGTCCTCCGTGACGGTTTCGCGAAACAATCGCGACCCGTCCAGTGCTCGGCGAAATCCGTGATACCCCGCCGCGGTTGCGATGTTCTGGAGGTAATGGACGTACTCGTGAAACAGGATGGAGACGCGGTCATTGTCGAGTGGGCGGGGTGCTTGCGTGGTGGGATCGATGTACGTCGCATCCGGACCGAGCGTAATCATGAAGCGATCGGACGCGTATTCCCCAAGAATGTTCGACCGACGCTGCTTGGGGTTCACGACGCACTTCTCTCCCGATGGCGGATGGAGATCGCTGCGTGGATCAGTGCGATTGCCACCTGCAACATCCATAGAATCGCATGACTCCCATCTTCTTGCCGAATATTCGGGGTGGAAACAGGACAGTCATGTACGGAACGTATGATCAAAAGAAGCTCGCCGCGCGTGAGCGTCGGCGCTGGACAGAGTCTGAAGAGGGGCCGGATCGTGGCAACAATGGACGGGAATCGCAAAGAGGCGCCGGATCGCACCCAGGTCTTTCGCTGCTGGATCGAGGTTCGCGAGATGTCGAGCGGATCGGTTCGCATCCTGCCATTGACTGCAGCGACCAGGATTCATATTCCTAGAAAAAAGAGCGAGGAACAGAGACCGAGCGAAGAGATCCTCCGGTTGAAGGACGACCGCGGTTACGCTTGAAGCAAAGAACCTGGACGATCTCGCGAGCCAGCTTCGCGAGAGATATCCGGACGGCGACTATGAGCGCACATTGCGCTCGGAGCGAAACCTTGAGGCCGAAAGGCGGCGGAACGATGCCTTGGACGGGTTCATTCGGCTCATTGTTGACAGCTTCGTAAGAAGTCTCACTGCCGAGGACGCCGCGGCTCTCGGCGCCTCGTTGGGGACCAAAGAGGGCAAGAAAGCGCTTCGCGAGGCCTGGCCCGGGATCGTGGATGCCTATTTCCATGGATTGTGCAACCCGAAGCGATAGGTGTGGATTCAATGTTCAGTCACCGGCGCGCATGATGTCAGGATTCCCGCCAGCACGGATACTCTCCATGGCGCGGACGTACTGTTCTCCCGCTGTCCGCTGATTTGATGTCAGATCGGTCCGCGCGAGCATCGTCCGCACACGCGCCTCGAGAGCGTATATGTCGATTACTTGCTCCAGGTGCTTCGGATTCAGCAACGGCACCCGGGTCACCGATCGGTCGCCCTGGACGTGCCGGGTCCCAAACCGAAGGTGCCGCTCGAGAATAGGGGGCAGGGTATCCTCACCCTCGAACAGGGGCTGAACTCGCGATCTCACCTCTTGGGGGTCACCCCACCTCATCCATCGATGAATGAGGAAGTCGAGTTCGGGAGCTGAGAGAAGTTGAGAAGCGGTGAGGACACGCAGTCGTCCAACAAATATTTCTTTTAGCTCTGCGAGAAGCGCATCGTCGACTTCGTTGAGTGCCCAACCTTGTGCCTGCTCCGGCTTCGCTCGGAGTTCCTCGACAGTCTCGATGGCGTCCGCCGCCAAGGCAAGCGATCCCTGCTCGACCATCTGCCGAACGAGCGTAAGTCGGTCGCCATCGGCAGCGCGCTTTAAGAGGTCATTGATGACCCCGATCAATCGCCAGCGGTTGGGTAGGGAGCCAAGCCCATCGGAGTGCTCATCCGCCTCGGATAGTAGGTTATCGCCGACGGTTGATAGCACTGCGACCAACACGGCGGCGACTGCCGGTGTGATCTCCTTGTCGAGATCGCGCAGCCTATCGAGGTAGTCGCGAGCTTTGGACGTACCGTTGGGCCGTTTGACTGAAGCGGCTGCGACGAGAATCCGCGCAACCTCCTCTGTGCCGGACTGCGCAACCGCGAGCAATTCATTCAGTTCCCGCCGGCTGAGTGCATCCTCTGCAACGCCAAATTGAAAGTAGACGTCGATCACGTCCGCACTGCAGACACGCAGCGCGTTTCGCCACAGCGCCTCATGAGCGCCGCTATATCCCATATTCCCCCACACCGATTGCAAGCGCGGGAAGAGTCGCTTCATCAATGCCTGCACGTGGCCGCGTCTCGCCTCGGGAACTTGCGCCAGCCAAGCGTCATGGAATGCTTTGCCGGTATCGCGGCCTGTTCCGTATCGGTCGTTGGAATGACCAGTGAACATGGACGAATTGTCCCGAATAGTTGTGTACACGGTTGGCTCGAACAAACGCAGGAATTCCATGGCGACAAAGTCGACAGCGTTGACTTCGCCGGCGACCGCCGGATAAGTCACGATGAGGGCGTTCATGATGCGCACGATGTCGCGAGGCTTCAGGAGGTAAGGGTCAAGACCATCGACGTAGACATTGGCCCAATGCGTTCGATCAATCTCTGGTCCGGAAAACCGATCCACTAGGCGCCCCAAATCCATCTGAAAGCGAGTCCGTAGCCGAGATCTGTCGATCGCCGGAAGGGAGAAGGGCGCTTGGACAATCTTTTCCAGGTACGCCTCACCGTCGACTTGATGGTGCGCTTGCAGTGCCTCGACCACCGTCTTGCGGTCGAACGCGAGGAGGTACACGGTGTTCGGGAAGTCCGCGAGCGCCTTCACCACCTTGAAGATTTCCCGGATCTCCTCCGGCGTCAGGCGGTCGATGTCATCAATCAAGAATACGAAACGGAGGCCGGAGGCGCGCAGTGTGGCGGATATTTCGGCTTTGAGCGTAGGAACGTCCTTTTCCTTCCGCTTCAGTAATTTCAGAAGAAAGCTGGCCTTGCTGAGCCATGGGACTCCGGTGGATGCTGCGAGAAGATTGCCGACCGCATCCGCATACTTCGCGATGGTGTCACCAATCTCACGTAAGGCTTCAGAGTCACGAGGGAGCTTCGCTGAGAATTGCGCGAGGAATTGCGCGGCGAGGTTCTGCTGACCATCAAACCACCACGGATTGAAATCAATGACAATCGGTCGACGGTCACGAGGGAACTTGCTGATCTCGTGTCTGACGAAGTTGAGTAGCGTTGACTTCCCAGAGCCCCACGGCCCGTGGATGGCCATGACCAAACCTTCCGGGCTCGGCGTGTCAGATACAGCCCTCGCGATGCGTGCCGCAAACGGGGCATATCCGAACGCGTCGTGGCCGGGGTCAGTTTCCGGCCGATCGGATCCCAAAGGCGTCTGTTCGTGCTTCTCACTCATTGAAAACTGGCACATCCTCAGTTCGGGGTCGCCGCCGGCCTTGGCATGACACTGTTGTGTACCCCTATAGAGCAGCGGTAGCCCGACCTTTCAGTCGCTCGCTTCGCTCTGCCCAAGTGGAATTCGTTGCTACAGTGGTGGCGTGGAAATCGGTGATGAACCGAACGACCTCATCCGAGCTGTCGGTGAGCTTGAGGGCGTCTGCAAAGCTTTCCTTGGCCTGCGACGCGAGAGAGAGCAGCAACGGCCAGACGGGCTTCGGCGGATTGTCGTCACCGGATGCCGTGCCGGCGTGTCCTGATGGAGGATTCCAGAAGGCCGCGCCCAGCAGGATCATAGGTGTTGGTCGCGTTCCCTTCTTGCGATAGAAATTGAGCGGCACGTCCTGAAAGACCTCCTGAACCGTGCCCGCCTTGCCAGGACCAAACACGATGCCGCCGCTCGCGATGCTGACGAGACCGTCTTCTCGGACACTTTTGAAGAAATACTTTCCCGTGTGGCTCGCAAAGAGGTTGGGTGGCTCGTTACCGTAGTACCAAGTCGGTACTCCGAGGCTCTCGCTTCCCGCCTTCTCGCGTGCCTTCCAATTCCCCAGCAGTTGCTGGCGTACCTCGCAGGCGCTGCTGACCCACGCCGCCGGATCAGTGGTTGCCGGGTGTTGTCTTAGCGATTCGAGAGCTTCCTCGAACTGTGAATCTGTGTAAGGAGCCATGAACGCGCCAAAGTTCGCAGCTTCCATCAGACCGGGGCCGCCTCCGGAGATGATCGTGTATCCGCTCTTGCGTAGCGTGCGGGCAATGCCGGCAACCGCGCGAAACGACGAATCATCGCGTCTCGCGTCATGACCGCCCATGAAGCCAACCGCAGGCTTCCCAGATGTCCTGGCGGAAGCGGAGAGGAACCGATCGATTGCTCGCCCGATCGCTACGTCATGCAACCGCTCAGCGATGACCTCTTGTAGTTCGAGTTGGCGCGCCATCCCGGTGTTCGGATCCAGCGTCCAGTTGTAAACCGTATGATCGAACGCGCGAGCCCAACTATCGGGCTTTTTCAGATCGTAGCCCTTGTAGAGGTCTGGGATTCGATACAGTCCGCGCCGGTCTATCTGGAAGGGCAATGCCGCAACGCCGGGCAGGCGGAGTAGCCATTTCGTCAACGCAATCCCTGAGTTCTTTTTCATGTTATCCGTCTCTGCGTGGATTTCCGGAATTTCAAGGCATTCTCGTCCAGAAGTCTAGAATATTCAACGGCTTAGTTCGTCACGAATAGGCTTCCAGCCATCAAAATGCAAAAGTCAGTCAAGGAATACAAAGCCGAAATTGCAGGCCATCTGGACGCGTTCACCCGCAGCTTGCCGAAGCAAATCGATGCTCCTGCAATCTCGCGCGTGAAGCTGGCGGGCAACGCGATTTGGTGCCGCGAAACTTTGCTCTGGCGGTTTACCGAACTGGCACAGGACGCTCTCGAAAAGCTAGACCAGAAACGCCTGGCGTCGGCCATGCTGTTGACGCGCGCGGTCGTGGAGACAGGGGCCGCCCTGTGGTATCTCGACACAAAAATTAAGCGAGCCATAGAGACAAGCGACCTCACCGAGCTTGACGAGAAGCTGAAGCAGCTAGTGGTCGGATACAAAGACCCGAGCGCGCACGCTGACGGCGTGCCCAAAGCCATAAATGTGCTGACCTTCGTAGGCCAGGTGGATAAGGAAATTGGCGGCTACGCGAGCCAATATGCGGCGCTATGCGAATACTCGCACCCCAACCATGACGGGACCGCCGGCCTTTACTCGCATCCTCACGAAGACACGGGCCTCATTGATTTGGGTTCCAATGTCCGCGCGTCGCAGTCGCACGAAACGATTTGCGCGTTAAACCTCAGCGTCGCCGTAATGATGTTCAACCACTCGTATGCCGCCGTCGGTCATGCGCTGGACCAGCTAATCGACCTCTGCGAAAGAGCTGTACCGCTTCGTCCAGATTGACGCCTGCGTGTGCCAGATGAGGCTATTCGACCGGTACCGTGGGCCTTCCCTGAATCAGATCGTCGCCCAGAGTGTTCCGGGGGAGGCCCGATCGCGCATCAGGGGGCAGCTCACTGTCGAGCAAGCCGGGACCGGCGCACCGTGGGCCATGCCATACCATTGCAGGGAGGGCGAGTTTCCTCGCCGACTGAGGGCCCCAGGGCTAGCTTGCCGCCGCTAGTCGCCCTCAAAGGTGACATCTGAACTTTAAGGAGCTGCTCCCAGTCCGAAACATGGAGAGGATAGAAAATGGACCCCAATTGGGCCCCACAGCTAGAAAATGAATAGACCCCGCGCGAGGCAGTTGTCGAAAATACCAATAAATTCAATGGTCGGGGTGACAGGATTTGAACCTGCGACCTATACGTCCCGAACGTAGCGCTCTACCAGGCTGAGCTACACCCCGAATTGGGAAA
>Ga0302324_100000851_pt1 | contig 77139 bp, 56 predicted proteins | sample Palsa_T0_1_FD_201949 | JGI IMG/M metagenome (GOLD analysis project Ga0302324, IMG submission 201949) | Peat permafrost microbial communities from Stordalen Mire near Abisko, Sweden - Palsa_T0_1 | ecosystem: Environmental > Terrestrial > Soil > Palsa > Peat permafrost | place: Sweden: Abisko...
CGTACAATAAACGTACAATGGATCGGGCAATGAGGCCTTTTTAGCCGTTGTGGCACTTCCTAGAATCAGTAACTTACATGCTGTCAGCACGCTAGATAGTTCGACTCCCGCCGCCTCCACCAATATATCTTTTATTATCAACAGTTTACGGACACATTTTAATTTCGCACAATAGCATTCTACGCCCGCGGCGCATCACATCGCCGGCGAAGTGAAGTGCCAAGAAATTAGCAAAGACGTCATACGCAAGATGTTGCTTCCATCGAATGCGCTCAGTTAGCGGAAATCCTGGTGACGGTGTTGCTGCCATTGTTTGCCACCCACATGCTGCTACCGTCGAACGCTATCCCAAAAGGTTGGTTCCCCACCGGGTAGACTCCCTGCACGGCACCTGTCGAGGCTAGCATCTTCGTTACGGTCGGGTTGGGATACCCGCCGTTCGTAATCCACATGTTGGTTCCGTCGAATGCTATAGCGCTCGGAGTCCTCACCACGTAGGTGGCTACACCTGTTCCGGTGGCGGCCGCCAGCACGGTGACGGTTCCGTCACCGAGCGTTATCCACATATTGGCGCCGTCGAAAGCGATGGCGCTGGGATTATAGAGGGAATAGGTAGCTACGATCGCGCCGGTGCTGGCCAGGAGTTCGGTGACCGTGCTCGCGTTGGCACTATTCACCACCCAGATGTTGGTACCGTCAAATGCAATCTCGTAAGGATTCGCTCCTGCGGCGTAGCTGCCTACAACCGCTCCAGTGCTGGCCAGGATCTTGGTGACCGTGCCCGGGTTGGCGTCATTCGTCACCCAGATATTGACCCCATCGAACGCCAAACCGGCGGGGTAGCTCCCCGCAGTGTAAGTGCCGATTACCGCGCCGTTGCTTACTTGCAGCTTTGTAACCGTGCCCGAATCGCTATTCGCCACCCACATGTTGGCCCCGTCGAAGGCTAGAGCCAGGGGTTCCTGTCCGACGCCGTAAGTGCCGATTACGGCGCCGGTACTGGCTTGTAACTCGGTGACGCTAGCAGCGTAGAAATTCGCTGTCCAGATATTCGATCCGTCGAACGCCACAGCGATCGGACCCTGCCCCACCGAAAAAGTTTGAGGATACCACTGCAAAAGTGCAGCCCTCATTGCCGCAAGAGAAACCCCGCCAGCCGGTCCTTGTGGTCCCTGCGGACCGGCCGGACCGGTTGCGCCAATTGGTCCCTGCGGGCCGGTTGATCCGGGTGCTCCCGCTGGTCCTTGCGGCCCCGGAGGTCCTTGCGGTCCTTGTGTGCCGTTAAACGTCTGCGCTGAGACGAAGGTGACAATTCCGTTGGGTGCAACCGAAAGACCTGTTGGTTGCGGGGTAGAGCCGGAAGACCCGAATAACAGATTGAGGTTGGCCGATGGAGTCGCTCCGTCGGCATTCAGCGTCTGCCAGCGAAAGGTTTGACTGCTGGCTGTGGTGCCGTTCGATGCGGAAGCGATGAGGTCGAGTGGATTGGATGGCGAACCCGACGTGGCCGAGTTGCCGGTGGAGGGAAGGATTAATCCTCCGGCGAAGTTGCCGGCGCCTTGAACGTCGAGCGGATATTGCGGCGCGGTTGTGCCGATGCCCACATTCACACTGGCGCCGCCATTCACGCCCGTAATTGCGCCCAGCACCAGCGCGTTGCTCTCAGTAACCTCGGCATTGGAGCCGACTGCGGTGGCATTGCTCAGGCTTCCCGTTCCGAATGCCGTGCCAGATCCCAGCCCTGTGTCATTGAGACCGGTCCCCGGTGTGCCGTCGAGCACCTGTCCGGCAAAGGATCCGATGGCCGAATTGAAAGCGCCCGTGGTGTTGTTGATGAGCGTGTTCACTCCCACGCCGGCGTTGTTGCTGCCCGTCGTGTTGCCGAAGAGTGCGTATCCAACCGCGGTGTTATTGCTGCCGGTAGTGTTGTTGAGAAGCGAATTTTCTCCGACTGCGGTGTTGACGTTGCCCGTAGTCGTGGTGTTTCCCGAGAACCCAAGGAATGCGTTCGCGCTCGCGTAAGAGCCATAGGCAAATAGGAAGCTCCCGATCTGGTAACCGCTCCCCGTCACCACCCCACTCGCGGTCAGGTTCCCGTTCACCGATTGATTGCCGGTAAATGAGTTCGTGCCGAGAGTGGCGAACGGTCCCGGGTTTGCCAGGCTCAGCGTGACGTTGCCGCTGGTGCCTCCTCCCGTCAAGCCTGCTCCTGCCGTCACGCCGGTAATTGTTCCGCCTCCACCACCGCCGCCGCTGGCCGATGTCGTTTGCACCGTGCCATCGGGGAACATGAAACCGCCAACTGAAGATCGGATGGTCCCGGCCACATCCAGTGGATAGGCGGGCGTGGTCGTGCCGATGCCGACATTGACGTTGCCCGTTCCTCCATTTACGCCGGCGATGCTTCCCAGAACCATGGCATTGCTTTCGTCGACAAGGGCATTGGCCCCAACAGCGGTCGCATTGGAGAAGCTGTTATTCGCTGCTCCGGAGTTCGCATGGGCGCCGAGGAAAGTGTTCAGGCTGCCCGTAAAGGCACCGGTTGTCCCACCCGCTCCGTAGCCCAAGCCCGTGTTATTGCTGCCCGTACTATTGCTCAGCGCTTCATAGCCGACGCCCGTGTTGAAGTTGCCCGCGACGTTGGATTGCAGGGCGTGCGAACCGTCTGCCGTATTCCATGCGCCCGTGATGTTCTGTTCCAACGCCCTTTCCCCGCTAGCAGTGTTGAAGGTGCCTAGAGTGTTGCTATAGAGAGATTCATAGCCGCTCGCCGTGTTACTTGAGCCGCTCGTGTTGAAGTAGAGCGACTGGTAGCCGCTGGCGGTGTTGTCCCACCCGTTGGTGTCGCTGTAGAGAGCCTGAAAGCCAGTGGCGGTATTGTCATTGCCTGTGCTGCTGTAAAGCGCTTGCGCCCCCATGGCGGTGTTATTGTTGCCGTTAGCGTTCGTCGCCAGCGCCTGAAACCCATTGGCAGTGTTAAGGTTGCCGCCATCGAGCAAAGCAAGTGATCCAAAACCGGTCGCGGTGTCGGATTTGCCAGCAGCAAAGGCGGACTTGTTGCCCGCGAAACCGAGAAACGCACTGGTGGTGCCGCTGGACCCGGATGCGAACAACTGCTCATCCATTCGGTAGCCTCCGAAAGGACCGCTCGACGCATTAACCGAAAGGCCAAAAACCGAACCGCCAAAAATCGATCCGGCAGCATTAATGTTTACTGCGTTAACAGTCCCACCGTTGATCGTTCCGTGCTCCCCTACATCCAGAGTCGCAATAGGCGACCTAGTGCCGATACCGATGCCAGTCGTGGTTTGAAACATGCCTGAGTTGCCGAGGTCGCCAGAATCGTCGGTGAAGATGGGAATATAGTTGGCAGTGCCAGAATTGGTAGGTGCTTTAGTTTTCGCGGTAGTGGGTACGCCAGTGCTCGAAGCGTTTTCTGCCTGCACCGGGCTCGCCATGACGAAGGCCGAGGGTGGAAGTCCTCCGATTGTTTCCGCGTCGCCGGCCTTGAAGGCATAGGGAGCGCTGACCAGCAGCACGCGCGGTTGCTCGGCCTGCCCTGAAATCTGCACCCCTACCCAGCGCGCCTCCACCGATGTGAACAACTCCGGCGGCAGGCCGTCGGGGTTGGTCGATCCCAGTAAAGCCGTGTAGTGGCCGTTGCTGTCGGCGGTGACATTCTGCGTTTCCAACCACAGCGCCGCGCCTCCGGTCTGCTCCCCGTACAGTGCGAATGTAATACCAACTACACCAGTCAGAGCATCACCGTTGAGATCCTTTGCCGTTCCGCCAAAGCGGACGAGGCGTGGCAGCGCGGAAATCCCCGCGGGCGACTGCCCATTTGCAGGGGGCGGAGTGTAGACGAATGTTAAGGAAAGAGCAAAGAGCAGAACGGCAAAGCGGCGGCTCATCGAGATCTCCTGGGCGGATTTTCGGATGCGGGCCAAACGGGGGAGTCGGTCCCGCAATAATTCGTCGAAGTAGAATGCAATCCACCGCAGGCTGTCCATGCGGAGGGTCTGAAGAGAGTCTGAGTTTTTGATGAGTAAATAAGTGCTGCAAGATCTGAGACTTAGGCGAAGTAGGCTCTTGGTTCTGGGCCGCATAGCGAGCCCGTTGATAATCGCCCCGGCGCGGGATAGAATCTGCCGACCGAAACGGAGCTTTGGCCTCCCCGATTTGATCTTCCGCCAGAGTGCCTGCGGAATGGCGTAATTCCGGTCTAGCGATATGGATTCGAGCAGTCACAGACAGAATGTACTAAGGACCTTTGGCCCGTTTACGTTCGATCCGGATTGCGGTGAGCTGGCTCGGAACGGATCCCGCATCCGGCTGCAGCCCCAGCCTGCGCTCGTCTTGATTCTGTTGACCGATCAGCCCGGCAAACTCATTCCGCGGGAAGAAATCTATCGCGCGGTGTGGGGAGAAAATACCCATGTAGATTTCGAGCAATCGCTGAACTACTGCATCAGACAGATTCGCTCTGCGTTGCGGGATGACGCAGACCATCCGACCTATCTCGAAACCGTTCCGAAACGTGGTTATCGGTTTCTATGCCCCGTGGCTTCAACGAGTGACGGGGAATCGCGCTCTGACAAGTCCGAATCTGCGGGAGCAGTGACGGTGACGGTGTTGGCGCCGACCGCAAGACCGGAAGGTTCGCCGAGCCAGCAATCCAGTGTCCGCGCGAAGGTGTGGGCGCTGGCATTTGGAGTATTGATCGTGCTCGCTACATCTGCGATTTTGTGGCGAACATTTCGTGTGAAATCTGCTTCACTGCGTGCGAGCGATACAGTGGTTCTCGCCGACTTTGCCAACAGTACAGGGGATCCCATTTTCGACGACACCCTGAAGACAGCGCTCAACGTCTCCTTGCGGCAGTCGCCGTTCCTGAATGTGCTTCCCGAGAGCGAAATCTCGAAGACCCTCCAGCTGATGACCCGTCCACCGGGGACGAAACTTACATCCGAATTAGCTCGGGAGATCTGTCAGCGGGCGGGCAGCAAGGCGTATATCGCAGGATCAATTGGCAGTCTGGGCAGCGAATACGTGTTGGGGTTAAAGGCGGTAAATTGCGAGAGTGGAGATATGCTGGCGCAGGAGCAGGTGACCGCCGCGTCCCAGGAGAAAGTGCTCGACAGGCTTGGCGAGGCCGCAGCCAAGCTGCGCGGCGAACTGGGCGAATCGCTGGCGACGGTCAACAGGTTCGATGTTCCGCTTGAACAGGCCACTACTTCTTCTCTGGAAGCACTGAAAGAATACAGCCTTGGCATGAAGGCATTTAGCGAAAAAGGCGCCCCCGCGTCCCTGCCACATGCTCAGCGGGCGATCGAACTCGATCCCAATTTTGCTCTTGGATATTGGGCCGTTGGCGACGACTACGGCAGTCTTGCCGAGGTAGGACGGGCCAGTGAGTACCTCACGAAAGCATTTCAGTTGCGCGAACACGCCAGCGAACGCGAAAGATTGACGATCACCGGCATCTACTATCTCGTCGTTACCGGGGAACTTGAGAAGGCGGCCCAGACCTATCAGCAGGAAATTGAGAGCTATACACGGGACTCCGTAGCGTATGGCCATTTGAGCGTTGTGTTCACCCAACTGGGAGAGTACGAGAAGTCCGCGGAGATTGCACGCCAGGCCCTGCGCATCGCACCGAATGAGCTGGGTTGGTACGAGAACCTGGCCAATACCGCCATTTCTTTGCAGCGATTCGACCAAGCGCAGCAGATCATTCGCGAGGCACAGACGCGAAAATTGGACGGAGCGGGCCTCCGTAGCGCTCTCTACGATCTGGCGTTTCTCGGCGCTGATCCTGTGGCGATGGAGGAACAACAAAAGTGGTTTGCGGGCCAGCCAGAAGAAAATTTTGGACTGGCAATGGCAGCTGACACCGAGGCCTACGCCGGTCATGTAGGTAAGGCGCGGCAGTTGACCAAGCTCGCAGTTGACTCCGCCATTCGGTCGGACAGCAAAGAAACGGGCGCCACGTGGCAGGCGAATCTCGCTTTGCAACAAGCGGCTTACGGCAATGCGGCAGAGGCCAGGCAGCTAGCGAATGACGCTCTCCATCTAGCTCCCGCGAGTCAGGGTGTCGATGTCGAAGTCGCACTCGCGTTTGCCGTGGCGGGGGACACGGGACGAACCGCGGCCTTGGTTCAGGACTTAACTGAACGATTCCCATTAGACACGCAGATGCAGTCGCTTTGGCTACCCGCAATTCGTTCGCAACTGGCGCTCGATAACAAGAATCCGGCTGCGGCCGTGAATGCTTTGCAGATCGTTTCGCCGATCGAATTTGGCAATATCATCTTTGACAACAATACCTGCCTCGATCATGTGTATATTCGCGGGCAGGCATACCTGGCCGATGGAAAGGGCACCGCCGCCGCCGCCGAATTTCAGAAGATTCTCGACCACAACGGACTGGTTGTGAATTGCTGGACCGGAGCGCTAGCCCATTTGGGAGTGGCTCGAGCGAATGTTCTTGAGGGAAGAACCTCGCAAGGTGCGCAGGCAGATGCGGCCCGCGTGCGGGCACTCGCCGCCTACAAAGATTTCCTCACCCTCTGGAGAGACGCCGACCCCGGCATTCCGATCCTGAAAGAAGCTAAAGCCGAGTACGCGAAGCTACAGTGAGCGCACTGAACCTGCCGGTGAGTGGATGTTTTCGTTAGACACTCTAAGCGGAAGTGATGCCCGGAGTCGCGTTCTCGCGTCACCATGCCCGGAGTCTTTGCCGGCATGATCGCTGGAGTTGCCACCGTCATCTTTCTCATGCTCAGTCACCGGGATCCCTTACGGCTGGAGCCCCGGCTTCGTGGCCTTTTGCCCTAAAATTCTAATCGCGGCACTCGGGCAAAGCGGAAGTAACGGAAAGGTGCGACCGCGGTGCTGTAGAAAGGGTTCTTTTTTCTCCATCCCGACGACTCTATGGGATACGGTGGTGATCGCACGCAAGGCCACTACCGCTCGCAGCTGACTTTTCAAATCAGCCAATTCCATTGCCTGCGCTTCCCAGCAGTCGCCTCCGATCGGCGATTACTTTTTCGAGCTCCCGTTTGGGTATGCTCCTCGGCAGCGATTCCACGCCTCAGTCGTTTCTGCATTTGACATTTTCAAGCGCGCGCATGGTCCGATAGCCACACGTCTGATGCGCACGAAACCTGAACCCTGAGCCTATTTTTATGTGCGTTGACGGAATTCTCTCCGCCTTGCGGATTGCTACGACCTTTGGTGAGTCGCTACCAGCGCCAAATTTCAATGCAGGCGAAACGTCTGGAAGTTCAGATGCTCGTTTCCATCTCGAGTGAGCAACGTTTCTAAAAACGTTCTCAGCCAGCAAAAATCTTCCGATTGGATTCGAGGTCGAGGCAACCATGTTCAAAGCAACAACCGCCATTGCGAGCCTGCTTTTCGTCGCGTGCGTCTGCGCTTTTTTTCACCTGGCCTCTGCGCCCCTGGCCACGACGGGCGTCGTTTCGGCTCTTCTTCTAACCCTGGTTGTAACGATAAGCGGGATGGGGTGGCGGCGGGATGCACAGCAGAAGAGACTGTTTCTGCGCTCTGGAATGGTTGGGTACCTCGGATTTCGCGGATCTTTTCAGCTTTTTCAGGTTCTCTGTTTACTCCTGTTGTGGCCGGCTCAGTCCTGGGCAGCCTTTACCATCTTGTTCAACGGTGTAGTTTCGATCGTGGATACTGGAAGCATCGTTCTCAGTAATCCCGCGGACGTGGTCGTGGATACGGCGGGGAATGTATACCTCTCTGATACAAGTAACAGCCGAATCGTAAAGCTGGCGCCGGATGGCACTGCATCCGTGCTCGCCATTACCGGGCTGGCTCCCGCGCTGAGTTCTCCCGCAGGGCTCGCGGTCGATGTATCGGGGAATCTGTACATCGCCGACGCGGGAAACGCTCGCGTTGTGAAAGTCGATTCGCTGGGAAACGGCACGCCCGTCAGCACGCCGAGTATTACATTGAGTTCACCTCAGGGAGTGGCCGTAGACGCATCGAGCAACATATTTGTTTCCGATACCGGAAACAATCGGATCGTGGAGGTCACGGCCGGGGGCACAGCTTCTGTGCTCAGCATCACTGGCTTGGGCACAGCCTTCAACACACCGCTCGGTCTGGCTCTCGATCCCGCAGGAGATCTCTTCATCGCCGATTCAGTGAATAGCCGCATCGTGGAGGTAGCTGCGGGTGGAACGGTTGGGAGCGTGCTCAACGTCTCCGGCGTGAGCCTCACCACCCCGGCTGGGCTGGCGGCAGACACCTTGGGCAATCTCTATGTCGCCGACACGACGAGTACCCAGATCATCATAGTGAACATCGCCTACGGATCGGCTTCCTTAATCAATACCGGCGCGGTGACGCTCAATCAGCCGCAAGGGGTTGCAGTCAGTGCTTCCGGTCTGCTGTACGTTGCCGACACGGCTGACAACAGGGCGATCTCGGTAGCGACATCTTCGGTTGCCTACGGTCATAGTCAACTCGGAACTTCCACCGGCAAAGTTCTAACCTTACCCTTCACGGTTGGGATTATCGCCACCGTAGGCAATGTGAAGGTCTTTACCGATGGAGTTGAGAACCTCGACTTCACTTTGCAAGGGACTAATACCTGCACGGCTGGAACAACCGGAGACGTGCCCTGCTCAGTGGACGTACAGTTTCTTCCGACCGCGCCCGGTTTGCGCCGGGGAGCGATCGTAATTTATGACAACAGCAATCCCGAAGTTCCATTGATCACCGTTCCCCTCTATGGATCTGGCGATGCTCCGTTGGCGGCGCTCTCCCCAGGCACCGCCGGTGTGGTCAGCACGGGTGCAACAGCCCTGAGCGCGCCCTTTCAGGTTGCATTCGACGGAGTGGGCAACATGTACGTTGCGAATTATGGAAGCGCCGCCGGCAACGTGGTGAAAGTGCCCGCCGGTGGCGGCACCGCGACGGTGGTCAGCACCCCCGGATTCACCCTGGCTGGAGCCATCGGCGTAGCGCTGGATGGAGCGGGCAATCTCTACATTTCCGACCACTACAACAGCCGCATCTTGGAGGTTACGGCGGGAGGCGTGGTTTCGGCATTGAACATCTACGGAGTGAGCCCGGCGCTGGGCATAACCGGAGCAATCGCGATCGATGAAGCGGGCAATCTGTACATTTCGGATTACGGAGTGGGCCGCATCGTCAAGGTGACGCCTTCCGGGGCGGGATCCGTGCTGGGCACAGGAAGCTTTACGTTTGCCAGTGACGAGGTGCTGGGGGTGGCCGTGGATGCGGCGGGAACGGTCTACATTCCGGATCCCGCCGGCAATGGCGTGGTGAAGGTTACGGCAGCGGGAGCGGCTTCGCTGGTGGTTGCCCCGGGCATCACTCCGCCTCTGAGCTCTCCCCGAGGCGTAGCCGTGGACGCCTTCGGCAACCTCTACATCGCCGACGCGGGAAACGAGCGAATCGTGGAAATCACCACGGCAGGGGTCGCCTCGGTGGTGCAGATGCCGGGCCAGTCCCTGGTCACTGACTATGGAGTTACCGTCGATGCCTCCGGGAACGTCTTCATCCCGGACTTCGGCGCCAACCACATCGTAGAGGTGAGCGTGGCAGGTGCCAGTCTGTCTTTTCCCAACACAAACGTCGGTTCAACCAGCACTGCGCTGACCGCAACCGTAACTAATATCGGCGACCTGCCGCTGTTGTTTAGCACCGCTCCCACGTATACGGCGAACTTTTCCGAAGACACCGGGGATGGGAACTTGTGCGCGATCAGTACATCGCTCGATCCCGGGTTGGCCTGCGATGCGGCGGTCGAGTTCACGCCGCAATCGGGAGGAAATCTCAGCGCCGGCATCGTGGTTACCAACAACAATCTCAACGTTGCCGGCGCGACCGAAACAGTCGCGGTCAGCGGCACCGGCATTGTCGTGGCAGACACCACGGCGGTAGCGGTATCCACCAGCCCAACCAGCGCGAACCTTGGACAACCGATTACCATCACGGCCCTCGTGACCGATACGGCGACCGGCCATACGGCCACCATCCCGACGGGAGGCGTGACATTCATGGACACGGTCGGATCGACCTCCATCTCGCTCAACGGCGGCGCCGCCGTCACCCTGAATGGAGCAGGCGCTGCGATTCTTACCGGAGTCACGCTGAGTGGCGTGGGCACGCACACCATCACGGCCAGCTACGCGGGCGTGATCGGCACTTTCGTCCCCAGCAGCAACACCACCTCCATCGTGATTTCGGCTCTGGCCAGCGCGGTTACGCTGAACGTCGCGCCCGGCAGTTCGGTGGTGGCTGGGACAGCGGCCACCCTGACCGCGACGGTCACGGCCAACGGCGCTCCGGTCACGACCGGCACGGTGCTTTTCTGTAACGCAACGGCCGCGCAGTGCCTCGGCGAGGCCGTCTACGGCAGCGCCCAGTTGACCCTGGCGGGAACTGCCGCGATCAAGCTCACGCTGGGAGCGGGCGTTTACAGCATCACCGCCGCATTTCAAGCCACCAGTTCGACTCTGGCCGGGGTGTCCGCGCCGCAGCCGCTTACGGTCACTGGCGCCGCCAGTTACTTATCCTCCACCACCATTGCGGAGACCGGGGTTGCCGGCAACTATACGCTGACCGGCACGGTCACCGCCTTCGGAGCGGTCGTACCTACCGGGACGGTTTCTTTCCTCGACACCACGGCCGGCAACGGCGTGGTGGGAACGGCGGCGCTCAATCCCGCCAGCCTCGGCTTCACTTTCCTGCCGGCCGCCGGTTCGCCGGTGGGCGCCGGCCAGGCGCCCCAGGACACGGTTCTGGGCGACTTCAATCACGACGGAAAACTGGATTTGGTGGTACTGAACAATGGCGATCAAACCATCAGCGTCCTGTTGGGCAACGGTGACGGAACCTTTCAACCCCAGGTCACTTATGCAGTCGGGCATCAGAGCCAGGGGATCGCGATGGGCGACTTCAACGGGGATGGAAATCTTGATCTGGTCGTGTCTAACTATATCGACGACACCGTCAGCGTTCTGCTCGGCAACGGGAATGGAACCTTCGCCCCGCAGGTGACCTACGCGACCGCTCACCGGCCGCAGGGTATTGCGGTTGCCGATTTCAACGGCGACGGACATCTTGACCTGGCGGTGGTGGCTACCTTCGGTGCGGATGTCAGCATTCTGCTCGGCCAGGGCGATGGTACGTTCGTTGCCGATAGTCCCGCGACCTTCGCGGTCGGCGGCGATCCTGTGGCCATTGCGACCGCAGACTTCAATGGGGATGGAAATGCCGATCTGGTCGTCACCAACTCCGGAGACGGCTCGGTCAGCGTTCTGCTGGGACATGGCGATGGGACCTTCCAGAGCCAGATCGTTCTTACTATCCCTGACGAGCCCGATCTCACCCCGATCGCGGTCGGAGATTTCAATGGAGATGGAATTCCCGACTTCGCGGTGGGAGACGCGGAGTACGACGACATTTACGTATTCCTGGGGATCAACGGTCTGACCTTTCAACCGCCCGTGGCTTATACCGTAGGAGTCGCGCCATTCGGAATCGTGGCCGCCGACTTCCAGGGCACCGGACACCTGGACTTGGCGGTCACCAATCTCGGCGACAGCACGGTGAGTTTGCTGCTCAACCAGGGAGACGGCTCGGGAACGTTCCAAACCCAGGTCACTTTCCCGGCGGGGAGCACCCCTCTGGGCATTGCCGCCGGCGACTTGAACGGAGATGGGCTTCCGGATTTGGCCGTAGCAAACAACACTTACTCAGCCCCGTTTACCGCCAGCATTCTGCTTGCGGCCCAGACCGAGACTGCCGTCGCCACCGGGCAGGCGGTCTACGGAACCGGCACGCACAACGTTCTCGCCAGCTATCCCGGTGATGCTGACCGTGCGCCTAGCCAATCGACCACGGTGCCCCTGGCCGCCATTCCGCAGACAACTACGGCTACCACATTCACGGCTGCACCCAATCCGGCCTTCGCAGGACAGCCGGTCACGCTCACGGCGACCGTAGCCCCCGCGCCCACCGGTACGCCTCTCGGCACGGTGAGCTTTTACAACGGGTCCGCTCTGCTGGGCACGGCAACCGTCAACTCTTCCGGCGTCGCCACTTTCGTAGGCAGCCTGCCGGTAGGTGTCTTAAGCGTCACCGCCGTCTACTCCGGCAATGCCGGATTTGCCGGCTCCACTTCAACCGCCCAGACGGTCACCGTTAACTTGAACCCAACCGCGACCGCCCTGGCGGCGGCACCCAATCCGGCCAGCGTTGGCCAGTCGGTTACGCTCACCGCCACCGTGAACCCACCCCCGCTCTTCGACTTGGGACGGCGAGGTCATGCAGTTCCGGGACCTATATCGCTCGGAACCGTCAGCTTCTACTACGGCCCGACGCTTCTTGGGAGCGGCGACGTCAACTCGTCGGGCGTGGCCACATCGTCCACGACTACGCTGCCGGTGGGAGCGGACGGCCTGACGGCGGTGTATTCGGGCGACTCCAATTTTGCCGGGTCCACATCGATCGCATATACCGAGACGATCACAGGGGCGGCAACGAGCACGACTACTGTGCTGACGGCATTGCCGAATCCAGCCATTGCCGGGCAATCGGTCACGCTCGCCGCCACGGTTGCGCCTGCACCGACAGGAACGCCCACAGGAACGGTCAGCTTCTACGACGGCACCACGTTGCTGGGCACGATGGCGGTCAATTCGTCCGGCATCGCGGACTTCATCGACACCAGCTTGCCAGTGGGAGCGTTGAGTATCACGGCAGTCTATTCCGGCAATGCGGGATTCTCCGGCTCGACATCGACGGTAGTTACTGAAACGGTGTCGCCGGCAACGACTGCCACCGCAACCACCACCACGCTCACGGCCTCACCCAACCCTCTGTTCGACGGGCAGACCGTAACCTTTACCGCAACCGTCACGCCGGCCCCAACCGGAACGTCCGCCGGCATCGTTTCGTTCTATAGCGGAACCACCCTGCTGGGTACCGGCACGCTCAACGCCGCCGGAGTAGCTACGCTGACTCTCAGCAGCCTGGCGGTCGGCGTCGACAGCATCACGGCGGTGTATCCGGGCAATGCCGGCTTCGCCCCGTCCACTTCTTCCACTCTCAGCCAGACCGTAAACACAGCCTATACCGTGAGCGGCCCCACCACGCCGGTCCCGGTCGCGCCGGGAGGTTCGGTCAATATCAACCTCACGGTGCCTCCATTAGGAGGTGCGTTCAACAGCGTAGTCACGCTGTCGGCTTCCGGGCTTCCGCCGGGCGCAACTGCGACGTTCAATCCTCCGACGGTTACGCCAGGGACTGCGGGCGCGCCCACGGTGATGACCATACAACTGGCGGCGGTCACGGCCAGCATTCCTGCCGGCGACATTCCTGCCAACCCCCGGGGAGTCCCGGTCACGCTGTTCAGCATGGCATTCCTTCTGTTTGGTGGCGTGCTGGGACGCAAACGCATGCCAAGAGGACTGGTGCTGGTCCTAGCGCTGGCGAGTCTGGGAGTGGGGACCTCGCTGCTCACCGGGTGCGGGGGCGGTTTCGCCAATACTCCCTCCACGCAGGCCAGAACTTACACGGTTACAGTCACGGGAACGAGCGGGTCGTTCCAAGCCTCGACGACAGTGACGCTGGTGGTGGAATGAGGGTGATCTTAACTCCGCCAACTCGGCGAACCGAAGTCAGCAAACGAGCAGCGAACAAGATAAGGACGAGGATAAATTCAATGAAGAAATTAACATCAGTCAAGACGGCCGCTTTCCTTCTGCTGGCTCTCGGATGCGCAACCATGGCTCCCCGTCCGGCAGCGGCACAGAGTGGCTCCCGGGTGGATATCGGTGTCGCCTATAACTATGTCCGGACGAACGCGCCGCCGGGTGACTGCGGATGCTTCACGATGAATGGCGGAAGCGGCTGGGTAGCATTTAACTTCAGCCACTCCTTCGGCATCGTCGGCGAAATTGCCAGCCAGCATGCTTCGAACATCGCCAGCAGCGGTGCGGACCTGACGCTTACGTCGTATCTGGCGGGTCCGCGCTACACGTGGGGGCACGCCCACCATTTCGCGCCCTTCACTCAGGTACTGCTCGGCGGAGCCCATGCCAGTGGAAGTCTGGCTCCGGGCAGTTCCGGGCTGCCAGGATCAGCCAACTCTTTTGGCATGATCGCGGGCGGCGGATTGGATATCGGGCTCACCCGGCACATCGCGGTGCGAGCGTTTGATGCAGACTATTATCTGACGCGCTTCAATAACGGCGTGAACGATCATCAGAACAATCTTCGCCTCGCCGTCGGCCTGATCATCCGGTTTGGCGGAGGCCACTAGCCGGAAGATGGGCGAGTGAAAACTATCTTTTGGCGTCCGTCGCTGCTTTCCGCCTCCGCAATCGGTGTGTACCCGTGGAAAGGAAAACCATGGAAAAGTTTGGCGGAGAAACAACCTGACATGGGACTTTTAATTTCGCACAAATGACGTTCCGCATCGAGCCTGCGGAGCCAGGTCTCCCCCTTGAACATCTTAAGACAAATTCAAACCGGCACTCGGGGCACGGGCGTCAGCCGTTTGCAGAATTGATAGAGGATCCACACGCTCACCCGGAATGCGCCCAGTAACAGCCCGAGAAGAAACGTAGCCACGACTCCTCGCGGTTTCGTGCGCGCGTACACAACGTTCATACTCCATGCCGGGCTGGTATATACCGTCCCCGCACTGGTTGCGCCGATGCGATTCCTGACTGGCGGCTCGTAGACGATCTTTTCGATTCCACCGTTAAAAAACTTTGCCATTTGCAAAATGCGTCTGCTGTACGACGCCCTCGCACTGAGCGGCAACGTGCCTCGGCTGCGGTACTTCAGAATCAGGCTGGAGGCTTCCGCGGCGTGGCGCAGGGCCGCGGTGACTCCGTTGGCGGTGATGGGATCGACCATGGCTGCAGCTTCGCCGGCAATGAGCCAGTTCGGGCCAGCTACTCCGACTTGTGCTCGGGAGCGAAAGGACGTCACGTTGGTGGGATTGAGAACTCCCTCCCGCAGTAGCGGCTCAAACCGTGGAAACTTCATCAGTTGCTGACTGAAAATGTCTTCCATAGAAGATCCGCTTTCGCGCTTCGCTTTTATCGCTGCGCCAGTGGCGATATATCCGACGCTGATCATGTTCGGGCTGACAGGGATCTCCCAAATCCACTCGAGATATTCCGATGGCATGGGATCCATGTACAGAGTCGTCCCTTCCGGGGACTCAGAGACCGGGAAATAGTTCCACATCGCCACCTTCGTGGGGCCACTGTAAACGGCGGGAAGATTAAATTCCCGGGCCAGCAGACACGTGGCAAAACCGGACGCGTCGATAAACCAGGGCGAAGAGAGGCGCGCACCGCCAGCCGTCCGAACTGAAGAGATATTCCTTCCATCTCTTCCATTTCTTTCGATCCCAACCACTTTGTCTCGCACGAGAGTGACGCCGCTGGCGATCGTCCTGTTGAGAAGTTCACGGTCCAGGCGAAGGCGATCCACATGCAAAGTCCGCAATTCGATATGGAAGGGCTTTCCAGCCAGCCAGGCGGAGGGAACATACTGCTCGGAGGTGCCGTCGCGCAATTTCACCGTGACATGACGTTTCCAGGTCGCCATCTGTGCGCTGATCAGGTCGTCCATGGGCAGCCCTAACGCGCTTAATAGGTCCGGAGCCGACCAATCCAATGACTCCCCAACCGGCTGGCGAATCGCCTCTGCGGGCTCAATGCAGATGACATTGAGCCCTGCTCTCGCGAGCTGCAAAGAGGCCGCCTTCCCAGCCAAGCCGCCCCCGATCACGGTTACATCACAATGAATCTCCAGCTTTTGGCCGGGCGCAGGTTCGGTGCTGGGCGGCAGATTGTCCATGCTTCAAGTCATTTTGTCGATTGCGCCTTAATCCCCACGATTAAAGGCGTTTGCGATGTCTTGGCAAAGAAACCTGCGCCCGCGTTTCGACATCGCGGGAAAGTATCATCGGCGGTCCAGGTGTCTCAATAATCGAAATCCACTAGAACCAAGATTCCAGACATTCGTATGCCGCATTGCTCGACTACGGGAGAGACGCCGGTTGGTCCCGTTGGCTAATATATTTCGATTATTGACCCACCCTGGCTGAGATGTGATCGTGGTGACATTTTGGGTGAGTCAGGGGTTATGGGGAGGGTGGTAATGGCAGTCTCGAATCCTGCGGTTCCCAACATTCATAGCGCACCAAGACCAAATGCCGGCTTTTTCGAGAAGCTGAATACGCGTTGGCATGAGCGTGCACTACAGGTTTTCATGTTTATTGTGCTCGCGCATTGGGCCGAGCACCTTGTCCAGGCTTACCAGATTTACGTTATGGGATGGCCTCGTCCGAAGGCTCTGGGCTTGCTTGGTTTGTGGTATCCCTGGCTGATCCAGACAGAAACATTGCATTACGGCTATGCTTTGGTGATGCTCATTGGCCTGTGGATCTTCCGCAAAGGCTTTACCGGACGGTCACACACCTGGTGGATGGTGGCGTTCTGGATTCAGTTCTGGCATCACATTGAACACTTTCTGCTCATCTGGCAAGCCACGACTCACCACAATTTCTGGGGAAAGCCGGTACCCTGCAGCGTCCTGCAGCTAATCTTCCCGCGGGTCGAATTGCATCTTTTCTACAACTCGATCGTGTTCATCCCGATGGTCATCGCGATGTATTACCACATGTTCCCGTCCGAAGGGGAGGGGAATCCGGCTTGCACCTGCGAGTGGGGCCGGCATGAGTTGGCGCAAGCTGCCTGATCACAGAGTGCGTAACCGTCTTTCGCGGCAGAAACTCGCGAGACGGCTCGCAGGTTTCGTCTGCGCTGCAACTTTATTTACGGTCGGCTGTTCCAGGCCGGTCGAACTGCCGCCTTTTGTCGAGATTGAGCACGAAATTTCGCCTCAGCCCGCGAGGGTTGGACCCGTTACGGTCACTCTCAAGTTGGCCGATGCCACCGGCAAAGCTCTCACGGGAGCGCACATTGCGGTTGAGGCTGACATGTCGCACCCTGGGATGAACCCGCTATTCGCTGAGGCGAAAGAAGCCGAGCCGGGCCGTTACCAGGCTCACTTAGAGTTTCAGATGGCGGGTGATTGGGTTATCCTCATCCATGTCACGCTGCCCGACGGGAAGAAATTGGAACGACAGATTGACGTGAGGGGCGTCCAACCTGGCGTTCAATCCGGGCGTTCAACCTGGCGTTCAACATAACTAGGCAAGCTGTTGAATCCATCCTCCATTCCGGCCCTGGAAACTTCTGAATCGCTTCCGTTCGATCTGATGCGTGTACCTGGCTTGGGCCATTTGTTCCGCTGGCGTTATGCCCGCCCTCTGCTGCAGGCACCACTGCTCGTCCTCAGCCTGGTAATGATCCTGCACGGATTGTTCGGGCCAACTCTCGCGCCAAAGAATCTAGCCACAACCCTGAGCTGGCTGCACTTTCGCGGTGTGCTGGTGCTGGTGCTATTGTGCGCGGGGAATTTTTTCTGTCTGGCCTGCCCTTTCATGCTGGTGCGTCAGGCGGCGCGACGATTCTTCACGCCTCGGTTTACTTGGCCGCGGGCCTTGCGCAATAAGTGGCTTTCGGTTGGTCTTTTTGCGTTGATCCTCTTCACTTACGAGCTGTTCGATCTGTGGTCATCGCCGTGGTGGACGGCCTGGCTGATCGTGGCCTACTTCCTCTCCGTGCTCGTGGTGGATGGGTTTTTCAAGCACGCTTCGTTCTGCAAGTTTGTTTGTCCCATCGGACAATTCAACTTTGTAGCTTCCACGCTTTCGCCGTTCGAAGTGAAGGTCCGAGAACAGGATGTTTGCACGCGCTGCCATACCAAGGATTGCATCCGCGGCAGGCGGGAACCGGTGTCGGATCTGGTAACGATTCGCGGCTGTGAACTGGCTCTGTTTTTGCCCAGCAAAGTCGGGAACATGGATTGCACGTTCTGCCTGGACTGCGTTCATGCCTGCCCACACGACAACATTGGCATCTTGAGCCGTCTGCCGGCGAGTGAACTGATGGTGGATCCGCTCCGCTCAGGCATTGGATACTTTTCGCGCCGCAAGGACCTGGCAGCGCTGGCAATCGTGTTCACGTTTGGCGCGCTGCTGAATGCGTTTGGCATGGTGAGTCCGGTATATGCCGTGGAGACGTGGCTCGGAAAACTTCTGCATGTAAGTCACGAATCCCCAGTGCTGGGATTGATCTTCACATTTTTTCTGATCGTGGAGCCGGTTCTGCTGCTGGGCTTGGCTGCTTGGTTGACCCGCATATGGGCCCACAGTCCACGCGCCCTGTTGCCACTGGCGGTGCGATACACGTATGGCTTGGTTCCTCTGGGCTTCGGAATGTGGTTGGCGCACTATTGCTTTCACTTTTTAACCGGGCTCTACACGCTGATCCCCGTCACGCAAAACGCGATCGCGAGTCTGGGCCGGCCCTTTCTGGGAGAGCCGCGTTGGACTTTGACGGGACTGCCAGCAAACGTCGTGCAAGTCGTTGAGATTGGATTCCTGGTGCTTGGATTTGCCGGCTCTCTGGTGGTGACCTATGGTCTGGCGGAAGATGACTCGCCGAATCACCCGCTGCGGGCGTTTCTTCCCTGGGCGGCGGTTTGCTTGGTTCTTTGGTGTGCATCGCTGTGGTTGATGTTTCAGCCCATGGAAATGCGCGCCATGTTGATGAGCGGATAGCCGCAATTGGTTGAATGACGATGCTGAATCGCCGTACACGTGCGGGAAAAGTTTCGGTTGAGCTTCTGGTTGCGCTCTTGCTGGTGTCGCATACGCCAGCCCGCGCGCACAACGGGCCGCCGTTTCCTATTATTGAGAACAAGAAAGTTGGGCCTTGTATAGTTGCTCTTTGGACTCATCCTGACGTTGGCACCGGAGCCTTTTATGTGTTCGTGGAGCCGGAGCCGGGTGCAACGCTACCGGACGATCTGAAGATCAAGATAGGAGTTCAGCCCGTTACCGGTCGGCTGCCTGAAACATTTTATGAGGCCGAGCACGTGAAGTCGCGTGGACCGGTGCAATACAACGCTCAGGCCCAGTTCGACCGGCAGGAGTTGTGGCGTGTGCGTCTTGTGATTCGGAGTGCGCAAGGCAATGGCGAGGCGACCGCCGACGTTGAAGTAACGCCGCCCGGGTTCGGGCGGTGGGACCTTTTGTTGTATCTTTTGCCATTTCTGTTTGTGGCGTTCCTGTGGGTTCTTGGTATATCGCGCATGAAGCGCCGCAAGAACGCGCGAGAGCGCGACGGAGCCGAAGCGGCAATCGCCGCGCAGACAGCCGGCCCCGAGAAAAGTTCCAATTGACGCTGCGATTCTCTAAATGTTCTCGTGGAGGCTGGTTTCTGATGTGCGTCAACTCGATGCGATGTTGCAGCCCTGCTTCCGCTCCGCGCGACAGGCGATCAGGCAGTTTTCAGCGTGCGATGTTGTCGTTTCTTCTCGGAAGCCTTGTGACGGTACTCTCGGGATGCCATTCCAGCTCCAAGCTGCCCGAGAAAGGATCGAAGGCCTATGCCGATGTGGTTTCAGCTTTCTATGTCGGGCTCGCTGCCCTCCAGGTTGGCGATGACGTTCACGCCGAGAGCAAGCTTTCGGAGCTGACCCAACTCGTACCCACGGAACCTGCCGGATGGGCGAACTGGGGCGTGCTCGCATTACGCCAGCGAAACTACGACCTAGCCGCGCAAAGGCTGGAGCGGGCCCGCGATCTCGCGCCGCAAAATGATCAAATTTACGATCTGCTGGGGATCCTTGAAGGCCAACGCGGCCATTCGGCGGAAGCGATTGCAGACTTACGGAAAGCCGTCGACCTCAATCCGAAGAATCTGCGCGCCGCCTATGCGCTTGCGGAAGAAATCGAACGCGAGGGGGATGCCAACAGCGAGGCTGAATTTCAGCAGGTGATCGAGAAGATTCTGGCGGCGCAGCCGGACAATCTCGCCGCGTTGCTCGAGTTGAGCCGCGTTGCCGCAAAGCGGGGCGATGCCGCCACACTCAAGTCAGCGGTAGCCGAGATCAGCGCCCGCTCCTCCGCATGGCCGCCCGAAGTTCAGCAGCAACTTGCAACCGTGCAGGCTGCGGCGGCTGGAACGGATTTACGGGCAGCCGCCACGCGGACCACTTTTCTGCGCAACGTACTCATGCGCGTTCCCGAGTATCGGCAGAGTCTCTCCGTCATCAAGGCGCCCGCTGGCGAAGAGGCGCGGCCCTTCACCCACTTTGTGCGAATGGAATCGCCTGTCTTTATGCCTGCCCCGGCAGACACCGCGATTCAATTCCCCGTTCAGCCAGTCGCGGATGGCAACGGTCATTGGAATGGGAGTCGAAGTTGGAATTGGATTGGAGCCATCCAACTGGGCAGCGCCGGCGTGCCCGTTATTGCCGTGGCCAATGGCCGCGAAGTGCATTTGTCTTTGCCCAGCGGCGCAACGCTTCCCTTTCCCGGTGGACCGTCTAACGTTCCGCCGTTGCCTGAGGGAGTTTTGCAGGTCGACTTCAACTACGATTTCAAAACCGATCTCGTGCTCGCGGGCGCGGGAGGAGTGCGTTTGTTCCGCCAGGACAGTTCGAGCGTGTTCACTGATGTAACGAAGCAAACCAAGTTGCCGAAGTCCGTGACGAACGCCCGCTATACGGGCGCGTGGGCAGTCGACATTGAAGCGGACGGTGATCTCGATATCGTTCTGGGCTCAAAGGATTCGCTTCCGACTGTATTGAGAAACAATGGAGACGGCACATTCTTAGCCATCCATCCTTTTGCCGGAATCACGGGCGCGGTCGGATTTGCCTGGGCTGACCTCGACGGTGACGGCAACCCCGATGCCGCCATCATTGACGGCGCGGGCCGGTTGCACGTCTTCATGAATGAGCGGCAAGGGCAGTTCCGTGAGCGTCCGCTCCCCGCAGGATTGCCGCTCGTGAAAGCAATTGCCGTCGCCGACGCGAACAATGATGGAGTTCTCGATCTCTTGGCGGTGCAGGCTGACGGAGCCATCATTCGGATTTCTGACAAGAACGAAGGAGAAAGCTGGGAGACCGCAGAGATCGCAAGAATCCCGGACCCTGCCAAAAATCTCGCGGGCGAGGTGCGACTCCACGTTGCTGACCTCGACAACAACGGAGCCCTCGATCTTTTTCTGGCTCCGACAAAGCAGGGGCCCGGTGCAGCCGGGGCTTTGATTTGGCTCGGCGATGACAAGGGCAAATTCGTGCCGCTGGACCATCCTGCAGGACCAGCTTTGGTGTTTGACGCCGGAGACTTGAAGGGCGACGGCAAGCTTGATCTGGTGGGGCTTAGCGCCGACGGAGCGCCCGTCCAAGGGATGAATCAGGGATCGAAGAATTATCACTGGCAGATCGTTCGGCCGCACGCGGTACAAGCCGTCGGCGATCAGCGCATCAATCCATTCGGCATCGGCGGCGAAATTGAAATTCGCTCCGGCTTGCTGGTGCAGAAGCAGCCAATCACCGGTCCGCAAATTCATTTCGGATTGGGGGAACAGACCGAGGCGGAGATCGTGCAAGTAGTCTGGCCGAACGGAACGGTGCGCGCCGAGTTTGGCGTTAAAGCCGACACGGAGATCGTGACCGAACAGCGCCTGAAGGCTTCCTGTCCGTTCCTCTTCGCTTATAACGGAAAGCAGATGGAGTTCGTGAAAGACGCTGTTCCCTGGGGGTCGGCGATCGGCCTGCGTATCAATACTCTTGGTTCTGCGCAAATCGCGGCGACCGGAGAATGGTACAAGATTGGCCGCGACCAACTCGTGCCGCACGACGGCTACTACGACCTGCGCATCACGGCGGAGTTGTGGGAGGTTTATTACTACGATTATCTGGCGCTGATGGCCGTCGACCATCCGGTGGGCACGGAGATTTTTGTCGATGAACGTTTCGTAATTCCTCCGCTGAAGCTTGGCCTCACGACCGTGGCTACGCCGCACGAAATTGCGCGGGCCATCGACGACACGGGCCAGGACGTTACTGACATCGTCCGTACGCTCGACGGAAAAGCCCTTGCCAGCTTCGGGCGCGGCCAGTATCAGGGCATCACGCGCGATCATTACCTTGAAGTTGACCTCGGCGGCGACGCGCCGAGAAGCGGCCCCCTCTATCTAATCGCACAGGGATCGATTCACGACACCGAGTCGTCGGTGAACGTCGCCATCACCCAAGGCAGCCGCTGGCGGGCTCACGGGTTGAGCCTGGAAGTTCCGGATGGCCACGGTGGCTGGGTCACGGCGCAGGACAATCTGGGCTTTCCGGCGGGGCGGAAGAAAACAATTCTTTTCAACCTGACCAACGTCTTTCGGCCTGGCACTCGGCGCCGCGTGCGAATCCGAACCAATCTGGAAATTTACTGGGATGCCATTCATTGGGCGCAGGGCGCGCCAGACACGCAACTGAAGACGGTGACTCTGAATCCCAGCCTGGCCGATCTGCATTATCGCGGATATTCCGTCATGCACATGCCGGGGGCTGCACGAGCGCCCGAGGTGCCCGACTACAGCCAGATCGAAGGGACCAAGCAGCGCTGGCGCGATCTGATCGGCTACTACACCCGCTATGGCGACGTGCGCGAACTTGTCGACCACATCGACGATCGTTACGTGATTGTGAATTCAGGAGATGAACTCTCTCTGCGTTTCCCGGAGCAACCGCCTCCGCCGGCGGGCTGGGTGCGCGACTTCGTGATTGTCGGTGACGGCTGGATCAAAGACGGCGACTACAACTCCACGTTCTCGAAGACCGTGCTCCCTCTTCCGTATCACGCCAAGAATGAGTACACCACGCGGCCCGGTCGGCTCGAAGACGAATGGGTTTACCAGCAGCATCCCGACGACTGGAAAAACTATCACACGCGTTATGTCACTCCTGATGTCTTCAAGAACGCGCTAAGGGATGCAAGGGGTGAAACCGGGAAATGACTGCCAACCGCATCGCGAGGGCCATTGTCGTTCTCTTCTTTATAGGGCTATTGGCTACTCCTTTTGTTATTAAGCGGATGACGGCGAGGCGGGAAGCCGACCGATCGAAGTTCGACGCAAAGACTGCATTGGCACGCCACGGGTTTTATCTCGAAGAGGTCTCTCAAGCGGCCGGCATCAATTTTGTCCATCAATCTCCGAAGCTTGATCCGAAATTAGATCCCATCATGCCCGAGGTTGCTTCGATGGGAGCGTCGGTGTCGATCGTCGATTTCGATCGTGACGGCTGGCCCGACATCTACGTTACGAACAGCGCGATCGGGAGCAAGAATGCTCTCTATCGCAACCTGCATGACGGAACTTTCAAAGACGTGGCCGGTGAACTGGGCATTGCCGACGTGAACCAGCCCGGCACTGGCGTTTCGACCGGCGCGGTTTGGGGAGACTACGACAATGATGGGTATGAGGATTTGTTCCTGATCAAGTGGGGACGACCGGAACTGTTTCACAATGATCAGGGCCATGGCTTCACCCGCGTGACCGAGCAAGCTGGATTGCCGCCCTGGATCAACGCCAACACGGCCATCTGGTTCGATTACGACGGCGACGGACTTCTGGACCTTTTTGTTGGGGGCTACTATTCGGAGGACATTGATCTGTGGCATCTGACCACGACGCGCATCATGCCCGAGAGCTTTGAATATGCCAAGAACGGCGGGCGAAAGTATTTGTTTCATAATCTCGGCAGCGGGAAATTCGAAGAAGTCAGCGCGAAAGTTGGCATTAACAGCCGACGTTGGGCCCTGGCGGCTGCCGCGGCGGATCTGCGTGGCACGGGCCATCCTGATCTGTTTGTTGCGAATGATTATGGAGTGTCGGAGCTTTACTTCAATGACGGCAAACGGTTTCATGAGGTCGGCGAACAGACGGGTGTCGGCTTTGCCCCCAAAAGCGGCATGAATGCTGCGTTTGGCGACATCCTCAATCAAGGCAGATACTCGGTTTACGTTTCCAATATTTCGGAGGACGGCATTCTTATTCAGGGGAATAACTTGTGGGTGCCGAAGGAAGGCACTGCGGGTAACGCCGTTAAGTATCAGAATCTGGCGCGCGACTTTGGGGTGGAACTTGGAGGATGGAGTTTCGGCGCGCAGTTTGGCGATTTGAATAACGATGGAACGCTCGACCTGTATTTAACCAATGGTTACATCTCTCTCGACCGCAAGCGAAGTTACTGGTATGACTTCTCGAAAGTTGCCGGCGGGAACAGTACCATTATTGGCGATGCCAAGAATTGGCCGGCATTTGAGGGACGCAGTTTGTCGGGCTACCAAACGAAGAGAGTCTGGCTCAACGATGGTGCCGGCAAATTCGTCGATGTTGCCCAGGCCATTGGCGCTACCGATACCTATGACGGACGTTCCGTAGCGCTCGTCGATTTATGGAATCGCGGTGTGCTCGACGTGGTTGTCGCCAACCAGAATGGACCATTGCTGCTTTACAAAAATACAGTCGCGCCAGAGAACCAGTGGATCGAATTCGAACTGGAAGGAACCAGCTCAGATCACGGCGGCAGCAACCGCAGCGCGATCGGCGCCCAGGTGACGCTGTTTTGGAATGGCCAGCAGCAGGTGCAAGAAGTTTCCGGTGGCAGCGGTTTCGCCGCGCAGAATGATCGGCGGTTGCATTTCGGTCTGGGCAGGAATGCGCAGATTGAGAAGGCGATCATTCGATGGCCATCAGGTAAGGTTCAAACTCTCGACCAACCCGTTGCCAATCAATTACACAAGGTGAAGGAGCCCGCATGAGCCAGCAGACGAGCGCGCCAGCATTTCCTCCGCAATCGCCAGCCGGGTCGCCTCAAGCGCCAACTCAGAAGACGCCTTGGTTCAGCCTCGACAACCGTTACATCGCGCCCGCTTTTATTACCTGCATTCTGCTGGCTGGTCATTTGTCGTTCGGCATTCTCGAGAGCTATCAGAAGACGCTGCTTGCGATCGTTACAAGTATTGGACTCGAACTCGTGCTCGGGCGGATTTTCTTTCACAAATGGGTACACCCCGCCAGCGCTTACATCTCGGGGATCAGTGTCGGCATTCTGGTGCGGTCGCCGGCCTTCTGGCCGTACGCGCTGTGTAGCGCGATTTCTATCACGTCCAAGTATGTGTTGCGGGTGAAGGGCCGTCACATCTGGAATCCGTCTAACTTCGGCATTTCGGTGATGCTGTTTCTGGCTGCGGAGACCGTGGCCACGTTAAGCATCCAGTGGGGCAATTACCTTTTGCCCATGCTCGTGATCTGGGCGCTGGGATCAGTGATTATCTGGCGACTGCGGCGGTTTCACATCACGGGCATTTATGTCGCGTCGTTCATTGCCTTCGCATTCGTTCGCAGCTGGATGACCGGAAGCCCCTGGCAATCGGAGATTGCGCCGATTACCGGTCCCATGTACCAGCTCTTCATTTTCTTCATGATTACCGATCCGAAAACCACAGTGCGGTCCAAGCGAGGGCAGTGTCTGGTCGTGTTTCTAGTAGCTGTGGTGGAAATGATTCTGCGGTTAGACCAGATCGTTTACGCACCTTTTTATGCGCTATTCGTGGTGGGTCCAACGGCCATGCTGATCGAGATCTGGCTGGATTCCCGCCACGCAAACGCTGCAAAACTGACGGTGGCTCGGTGACGGCTGGTAAACGGGCTCCGCGATCTCAAAGGCCACTGCGCCGTGTCGTTTATTCCCTGCTGCTGGTTGCTCTGTTTATGTTGACGAGTTGCAAGCCAAAGGCATCGAGCGAGCCAAAAGCTGTTCCGGTGACTCCGGCGCAGATTCCCACGCCAGTAGCGTCTCAAGCCCAATCCGCTGCACCCGACTCGCCCGCGAAACTTCCTCGCCCCTCCGGTCCCATTGAGTTCACGGATGTCACTGCCCAGGCAGGCATTCATTTCAAACACAACAGCGGCGCGTTCGGCAAGAAGTATCTTCCGGAGACCATGGGCAGCGGCGTTTGTTTCTTGGATTACGACAATGACGGATGGCAGGACATTCTGCTGGTCAATTCCATGGACTGGCCGGGGCATAAATCTGGCAATTCGTTTCCCGCGCTTTATCACAACAATCGAGACGGAACGTTCACCGATGTGACGCGGCAGGCTGGTCTCGCGGTGGAGATGTATGGGCTCGGTTGCGCCATCGGCGACTATGACAACGACGGCTATGTCGACATTTACATCACCACCGTTGGGTCCAACCATCTTTTCCACAATCTGGGCAATGGCAAGTTTGCCGACGTTACCGCTAAAGCTGGAGTAGCCGATCCGGGATTCTCTGCGAGCGCGGTGTGGTTTGATTATGACAACGACGGGAAGCTGGATCTTTTCGTCGCCCACTACATCGACTGGTCCATTGAGACCGATCAATACTGTTCACTCGACAACAAGAACAAGTCGTACTGCACTCCGCAGAGGTATAAGGGCCAAAGCTCCGCGCTCTTCCACAACAAGGGCGATGGAACGTTTGAGAACGTCACGCGACGCGCCGGACTCTACGATCCCACGAGCAAATCGCTTGGGGTCGCTTTATTGGACTACGACAACGATGGCTGGCTCGATCTTTTTGTTTCCAACGATACGGAACCAAACAAGCTCTACCGCAACAATCACAACGGAACCTTCACGGATGTAGCGGTCGCGGCTGGTGTGGCTTACAGCGAAGCGGGCACGGTACGCGCCGGGATGGGTACGGACGCGGCCGACTACGACAACTCGGGATGGCAGAGCCTGGTGATCGGCAACTTCACCAACGAGGGGATGGCGCTTTACCACAACGATGGCTCGGGGCTATTCACGGATGAAGCGCCGGCGACGGGCATTAGCAGGATATCGACCAAGTCGCTGACGTTTGGCACGTTCTTTTTTGACTACGATCTTGATGGTCTGCCCGATATTCTCGCGGTCAACGGCCACGTCTCCGACGACATCAGCGTGGTGCAGCCACAAGTTAAGTATGCCCAACCGCCGCATTTGTTCCGCAACTTAGGCAAGAACAAGTTCGAGGAGGTAACCACAAGACTGGGCTCCGCGCTGCAACGTCCGATCGTGGGCCGCGGCGCGGCCTACGCAGATTTCGACAACGACGGTGATCTGGATTTACTGATCACTGCCAACAACGGACCAGCGCGGTTGCTGCGCAACGACAACGGCAACCAGTACGACATGCTGCGGGTGAAGACCGTGGGCACACGATCGAACCGCGATGGCATCGGCGCGAAGGTCACCGTCAAGACAAACGCGGGAACACGCCTGTTCGCCATGGTGAAAACAGGTTCAAGCTATTTATCCCAAAGCGAACTGCCGCTCACCTTCGGCTTGGGCAAACCGGGAGCAGGCAAGACGGTGAGACTGGAGGTCGTCTGGCCCAGCGGCCAGAAAGATATGATCCCAAACATCATGCCGAATCAGTTCATCACGGTGAAAGAAGGCAAAGGTATTGTTTCGACACAGCCCATCGTGTTTTCCAAGACCGGCCCCCCGCAGTCGTCGGCGCCCGCCTCTTCGCAAAAGTGACGAGCCAACTCTTGCAACCGATTACCAATTGCGGTCTCTAGCATTTTTATACTATTGCCCCTTAGACCCTGCGCCATTAACGTCTCTAAGCGAAATTGTGAGCGTCGTTCTTGAAGCGGGAAACTTTTGGGTTTGCAAAACCTGGGATCCTGCAAGGCATGGTCCGACCTCGCCGGAGTTGGGGGAATGAGAGTGCTGGAAGGCTGGTCCGAAAAGATTTCCGTGCCAGTAAAGCGCGTTGCACTCGAAGGCGTTGCCGCCCAGCCGGGAGCATCGGCCTTTCAGCTCGCCAGTCTCCTCGAACAGTTTCATCGTGTAACAAACGACGCAAACAAGTTGGTTCTCGGCCGCGCGGCGGGCGATCTGACCAGCAGGTTGCATTCGGGTTCGTGGTCGGCGACGGAATGCCTGGACCATCTCACAAGGACGACGCTCTCATTTCTGCCGGCCATCTCACGGGCGATTGCGACCGCTCCCGAGCTCGCCACGAATCGCTCGCTCCGTACCGGAACGATCGCCTTACTCTTGATTCGTAATCTGGAACCTCCGTATCGTCTCCGCTACAAAGTAATCCCCGAACTCGTGCCGCAGAAAACGGGTTTTGAGGCTGCATGGTCGAACTTTGAGAAGTCGCAATCCCAACTCTCCGAAGCCGTCCAAGCGGCGGTCGGTCTCGCCATCGACAGGGTGAACGTGCGGTGTCCGGTGTATGCGCGAATAAGCTACAACGTCTATGGGGCTTTTCGCATGCTGGCCGCTCATCAACGCCGCCATCTCTGGCAGATGCAGCAGATTCTTACAGCGCTCGACCGAAAACGGTCTTGAAAGGCGCACTTTACGGGCCGCACCAGTCATGAACTCCGCAAACGACGACAGCCAGAATTCAAAAAGCGATCCCGATTCTCAGCCAGCAAAGCCCGCCACTAAAATCAAAATCATCGAAGACGCGGAAGCCACCGGAGAAACGGCTGCCGCCTACGATTTTTGGCGCGCCGGATCGGGAAGACAGCAAGTTCCCGGCATCATGAAGTGCTTCGGAGCGCGGCCGGACTTCCTGCGTCGCATCATTGAAATGGGAAACACGATCCATTTCTCGGAAGGACACCTTTCGCGCCGCCACAAAGAGATGATCGCCAGCTACGTCTCTTATCTGAACCGCTGCCCGTATTGACTGGACAGCCATGCCTACTTCCTGCGGGTTCAGGGAGCATCCGATCAATGTGTAAAAGCACTCATCGAGGGCAAGCTTGACGAAGCCGGCCTTACGGCGGCGGAGCGCGCCCTATTGGCATATGTGGAGCTGATTACTCACGCCGCTTACCGATCAACTCCCGAAGACGTCGAGAAACTGCGAGTCGCCGGATGGAAGGAAGAACAGATTTCAGAAGCGGTATACATCGCGGCTCTGTTCGCTTTTTTCAATCGGGTTGCGGACGCCTTCGGCGTGCCTTCTCAGGACTATCTCGGAACCGGAAAATTGACGCCGTGAGTGCGATCTTCTATTGAGTCCCGAACGCATCTGAGTAGCGGGGGAGTAAGAGGTTGGTGGCGGCTGCCAATCCCAGCGCGGCTGCCAGAAGAATCAGGAGAGAAGAATACGAACCCGTCGCATCGAAGGCCCGCCCCAGTATCACCGGACCGATGGCGCCCGCGGCAGCATAGAACGTCCAGGTAAGACCGTAAAGAGTGGAAAAAGCGCGAAGCCCAAAATAACGAGTCAGCAGGTACGGTGTAGTGGCGGCTTCCCCTCCGGCGCCGACACCAATCAAGGCAGCAGCAAGGCAGCCCGCGGGAAAACTGGTCGCGCGAGCGAGTAGAAAAATGCCTAGCGCGGTAATGAGATTTATCACGAGTGCGACGCGTGGCCCGAAAAATCGGTCGAGCAGCCAGCCCACCCCAATCCTACCCAGCAGACTTGATCCTCCGAGTACGGACGCGCACAGCGCCGCATTTCCGGCAGTCAGGCCGCGATCGGTGAGCAAAGCTGACAAGTGAGTGATCGCTCCATTCATACTGATCGAACTCACGAAAAGAATGGCGGTGATAATCCAGAAGGCCGAAGAACGCAGGCCATACTGCCATGTCGTTCCAGAATGAGGAACCGGAGCGGACTCGCGCTCGATTGCGCCACGCTCGTGGATATAGCGCCAACTGAGAGGCAAGCCGAGGAGCAACGCAAGCCCGCCGAGTGTGGCATAGGCTGCGCGCCAGCCACTCCAAGTGATCACGAATTGAGCGACGACGGGCAAAATCATGGCGCCCAATCCTGCTCCAACCATCACGAAGGCCAAGGCCGTCCCCAAGCGCCTCTGAAACCAGGTGGAAATCGATCGCGAATATGCCAGATGAGCTGCGCCATTCCCAACAATGCCGAGCACGAAGCAAGTCAGGTAAAACTGCCACAAACCGGCGTGCAGCAGAGACAGCGAGGCAATGGCGCACGCATACACCGTCATGCAAATAAGGATGATGCGGCGAGGGCCAAAGCGGTCAATCCACCGCCCGAGCACTGGGGAGACGACGCCCAACGTGACGGCTGCAATGGCGAACCCGCTGGAGATGGCCTCACGACTCCAGCCGAATTCCGCCGCCAACGGCTTCACAAAAACGGAGAATGTATAAACGAACAGCGAACCGAATCCCGCCATCACACCGAGACACGCCGCCAACACGACGCGCCAGCCGTAATATCCGAGATCGGATTCGGTGAGATCGGAAGTCATCTCGGTAGATTGCATTTGTGCCTTAAGGCCAAGTTCGCGCTTACTTTCCAAAGCCAAGACCTCGGCGATGGCTCTGGCAGGATTCGAATAGTACACGGGTTGCCTCGCGGCCTCTCTAGTGTTTTTGGAGTATTGCCGCGATTGTAGGGAAGGGATTACAAGAAGCCGCTAAAGGCGACCGCGGCAAACCAGACGAAGTGGATGTTTAAGGAGATTTTTATGGCGCACATTCGACTACCGGAAGGTATTCCTGGAATTTTGGGGCCGATGGCCCTCAGTCCTGAGACTGCAAAACCTCTCAATGCACTCGCCGAGGTGCTTTTGCGTGGTCCGAATTCGTTGTCGGCGGCGGACCGAGAAATGATTGCGACCTACGTGTCATCGCAGAACGATTGCTACTTCTGTCAACACGCTCATGGTGCTGTGGCTGCTTACCGGCTCAACGGGAATGACCAACTCGTTGACAGTGTGAAGGCGAATTTTGAGGTGGCTGCAATTTCGGAGAAGCTGAAGGCCTTGCTCGCCATCGCCGGCAAAGTACAGCAGGGCGGCAAGCAAGTCACGAATGAGGATATCGCTCGTGCCCGGCAGCAGGGCGCAACCGATAAAGAAATCCACGATACAGTTCTGATTGCAGCCGCATTCTGTATGTACAACCGCTATGTGGATGGGCTAGCGACGTGGGCACCCACCGACGCCGACCTCTATCGTGAGAATGGAAGACGGCTTGCCGACGAAGGCTACGTCCAGTCGACGGCACATCTACCTGCCCCGCAGAAAGAGTGTGCCTAGTCTTCACCGAAAGGGCGCACGCCTTCCCGAGGGCAGGACAAAACCTGGCAAACAACCGAAGTCCAACCTCGGCGGTGGTTTCCAACCAAAATCAGTCGAAGGATAATTCTTATTTATCAGAGGAGCTTATGAATCGGCGCAACTTTCTCCAATCGACCGGCGCCATCTGCGCGGGTTGGGCAGTGACAAGATCAATGCCAGTCTTCGCCGACGCGTTAGGTTCGGCCGGCAACTGGCGGACCTTCGAGGTCACTACGAGGGTAGAAGTATTGAAGCCAAGTGGAGTCACTCACATCTGGCTGCCGTCCGCGCTGATTCGTGATACGCCGTTTCAGAGAACACATGCCAACAAGTTCCGCGTTGAGGGTGGATCGGCCAAGTTCAGCAAGGACAAGCCGAACGCCCTCGGGATCGTGTCGGCGACTTACCCGGCTAACGCGAAGCCCGTGCTGACGCTGACCAGCCAGGTTTCTGTGAAGAACTACGCCGTCGAACTCTCGGTACCCGGCAGCGCGCCACACGTTTCACCGCACGTCGCAAAAGAAGAGCTCGACTATTTTCTTCAGCCCAGCCGGTATGTGCCTACCGACGGCATTGTGAAAGAGACCGCTCTCAAAGCGACCGCCGGCACGACCACCGACGCGGAGAAGGCTCGCGCCATTTACGACTGGGTGGTGGACCACACATTTCGCGATCCGAAGGTCCGAGGCTGTGGACGCGGCGACATTCGGTTTATGCTGGAGTCGGGCGACATGGGTGGAAAATGTGCCGACTTGAATGCCCTTTACGTTGGTCTGGCACGCTCCGTTGGCCTGCCAGCGCGGCATGTTTATGGTTTGCGGATTGCTAAATCGGACTTGGGCTATAGAAGCCTCGGAATAGCGACGGACCAAGCCACCAAGGGCCAGCACTGCCGCACGGAGGTATACCTTCGCGAACACGGCTGGGTTCCAGTGGACCCGGCAGACGTACGCAAGGTGGTTCTGGAGGAACCGCCGGGAAATCGTCCTCTGAGCGATGAGATGGTGTCGAGGGCGCGCAATCGCCTGTTCGGCTCATGGGAGATGAACTGGATGGCATATAACTACGCTCACGACGTAGCGCTGCCAGGTTCCGCCAAACAGCCGTTGGTTTATTTCATGTATCCGCAGGCGGAAACAGGGGAGGGACGAGTGGATCCATTCGATCCGGACAACTTCAAGTATGAAATCACGGTGAAGGAGAAGATCTAGCTTTCTCACCGATGACGATAGGCGTTCTAACAGGCGGAGCGATGCCCGCCTCCATCCCGACGAATCTATGGGATACTGTGTCGCTGCGCTGCGTGGGTTGCATCCAGTGCAACGACTTCTGAAAGGACTTTTCTTGTGAAGACTCTTGTGGCTGCCCTCACGATTTCGCTTTGTTCCATTTGTTCCCCGGTTGCGGCTCAACAGTTTTCTTCCGTCCCCGGCCAAGGCAGATCGATGGTTGTAACAAAGCTGGGAATTGTGGCGGCGCCGCAATTTCTCGCCTCCCAGGCCGGCGCGCACATTCTGGAACAGGGCGGCAACGCCGTGGACGCGGCAATTGCTGCAAACGCCGTCATGGGCGTGGTGCAGCCGTACGTGAACGGCATGGGCGGAGATCTGTTCGCCATTTACTATGACGCGAAGACGAAGAAGCTCTATGGATTGAACTCCAGCGGCTGGACGCCGAAGGGGCTCACGATCGAATATTTGAAATCGCACGGCGTCGATCACATCAATCCCATCGGCGTGGAGACCATCGACATCCCCGGTACCGTCGCGGGATGGGATGCGTTGCGCGGCCGTTTCGGCGCGCTGCCGTTTTCTGAAATCCTGGCGCCCGCGATTTACTACGCACAGAATGGATTCCCATTGGCTGAGAGGAACGCCCGCTACTGGGTCGCCAAGAGTTTGATGCAGCAGCCGGGCTACAGAGAGACGTACCTGCCCAACGGCGTCGCTCCGATGGTGGGCGATGAATTCAAGAATCCCGCACTCGCCAATTCGCTCCGGCAAGTGGCACAGCATGGCCGAGATGCGTTCTACAACGGCCCGATGACGGAGACGATGGTGAGGTTCCTGCAGGCCCACGGCGGTACGCACACGCTTGAAGATTTTCGCGACTTTCACCCCGAGTGGGTCGAGCCCATCTCGACGACATATCGCGGCTGGACCGTCTACGAGCTTCCACCCAATGGGCAAGGAATTGCGGCATTAACGATGTTGAACATCATGGAGCAGTTTCCGCTTGGACAGTATGGGCATGACTCCGCGGATGCTCTGCAGATCATGATTGAGGCGAAAAAACTGGCTTACGCGGATATGTATAAATATGTCGGCGATCCGCGATTCACGCCGGTTCCGGTGAAGGAGATGCTCTCGAAGGATCTGGCGAAGAAGCGTGCGGCACTGATCAAGATGGATAAGGCCGCGTGCGAAGTGGTTCCTTCCGACATCGAGAAGATGCTCGACGCTCACGGCAATTCGACGATCTACCTTTCGGCGATCGATAAAGATGGAAATATCGTTTCCCTGATCCAGAGTAACTACGCGGGCTACGGCACCGGAATGGTCGCGCCCGGGCTGGGTTTTTCGTTTCACAACCGAGGTGCGGGGTTTCAGTTAACGCCGGGGCTGCCTAATTCGCTGGCCGGCCACAAACGGCCACTGCACACGATTATTCCGGCGTTCATGGAGAAGGACGACATTCATATCGGGTTCGGCATCATGGGAGGCTGGAACCAGGCTCAGGCGCACGCGCAGTTTGTTGCGAATGTGGTGGATTATGGAATGAACGTGCAGGCAGCGCTGGAGCAGCCAAGGTTCACGAAAGGAACGTTTGAAGGCTGCGATGTGCAGATGGAAAGCACGATTCCGGAATCCGTAAGAGATGAATTGACCAAGCGCGGACACCAGATCGAACTGCTTGAGCCATTTTCCTTCACGGTGGGACAAGGGGAAGCCGTGGTGAGAGACACAAAACGAAATGTGAACTTTGCCGGCGCAGATCCCCGTTCCGATGGCGAAGCGATTCCACAGGAGCCGACTACTAAGTGAATGAACCTATGCGCTTGCAGAGGTCATGGGCATGTCCCTCCTGGAAGTTTTAGAGAGCGCCCTTTCTTCCAGTAATCCTCAGCAGACAAATTTTCTCGCGCGAGCCGCATTTGCCGGATCTTCGGCCAGATCTGGCTGCGAGACCCTATCAGCCCCCTGTCGTACGTGACAGTTCCCTGACCTCGGCAAACCGATTGGAATGGAGAAAGCCGGTTTGCTTTCCGCGAATCGGACGCCAACGAAGGGCAAGCTGCGGGCGCGCTCTAGCCAAGCAACAAGTTGCAGCATATTGCAATCACGACCATCTCATGCTGCAATTTTTTGACACGATCGTCGTTAAAATATGGGATTCTCTTCGTGGAGGCGCGTGCAAGAAAACCTCTTTCAGCGGCAAGTTCGCCTAATGTCTAGTATTGCAATCGACTCTATAGTATACTGCGGCAGGTTCTACTGAAATGCCACTCTCGCGCCAGCCAGCAAGAGCTGCGGAGGAATACTGTGGTCCCCTTCTTTCAGAAAACCTGCTTCTTTTGGTGGATTTTAGCGACGCTGATTATTTTGCGTTGGTTCCACCTGTTCGCGTCGTCGGCGGACGATGAGGGAGCTTTCGAGACAGCCGATTCCCCCGAAGAAGCCTCTGCAAGTTCCAAACAGATTCAGTCGGGAAGCGCAAAGAGTTTAGTTACCTGAAAGAGAACGGGCGCACGTTCACGCGAAGGGCGAGGTAAATCGGAATGAAGTTCAACTACTCATGGGGGAAAACACGCCTCGATTTGCTCGCGGGCGTTACTGTCGCTGCGATCTCGTTGCCACAAGCGATGGCGTACGCGCTCATCGCTGGGGTCGACCCGCGCTTTGGGCTGTATTCCGCAATCGTAGTAACACTGGTGGCCTCGATCTTTGGCTCGTCGTCGCACTTGATTAACGGTCCGACCAACGCGATTTCGCTCGTGGTTTTCAGCGCCCTCGGATTTTTCAGTCCCGACGCGCGGCTCGACGCTTACCAGGCCATGTTCCTGTTGGGAATCATGATTGGCAGCATCCAGATCCTGATCGCGATATTCAAACTTGGGGACCTGACGCGCTATATTTCCGAGTCGGTCGTAATCGGTTTCATGGCCGGCGCTGGCACTTTAGTAGCAATAACCCAACTGGGCAATCTGACGGGCTTGCGCGATCGTGGAACCGGGCAGCAGCATGTGCTTTACCGCATTTGGCTCACCCTGAGTGCCGGCCATGTCAATCCAAAGGCCCTTGGCATTGGACTGGGGACGATTGTTCTCGTCGTTTTACTGAGAAAATTAGCGCGCCAATACCATCTGCCACAATTTGACATGCTGATGGCCTTGATTATTGCGGCACTTGTGGCTGCAGCTTTCGGATGGTCCAAGCCAGCGCTGGATGGAACGACCGTTATTTCTGTCGTGGGCAGCGTCCCGCGCAGTCTCCCGATGCCGCATATTCCTCGGATCCAATTCTGGTGGGTGAAGGAATTGTCGGGAAGTGCGCTGGCCATTGCTTTTCTAGGACTCCTGGAAGCATTGGCGATCGCGAAATCGATTGCCAACACCACCCGCCAGACGCTCGATTACAACCGCCAGTGTCTGGCTGAGGGTCTGGCCAATGTCACTGGAGGATTTTTTCAATGCCTGCCCGGCTCCGGCTCCTTAACGCGCTCTGCTATCAACTTTCAAGCCGGGGCTGTGAGCCGCGCGTCCGGAGTCTTCGCGGCAGGAACGGTCGCGCTTACCCTGGTTGCGCTGGCACCCTTTGCCCGCTACATTCCGAAAGCCGCTCTGGCCGGGCTTCTGCTGGTCACAGCGGTGCGGCTGGTCGATTGGAAGCGGCTGAGCTATGCCATGCGCGCTTCTCGGTACGATGCCGCGTTAGTTTTAGTTACCGCCTTCTCTGCAATCTTTATCAGTGTTGAGTTTTCCATTCTGATCGGCGTGGCCTTGTCGATTCTGATGTTTGTTCCGCGCGCCTCCCTGCTGCGTTGGAACGAGCTGGCGGTGAGCAGTGACCGCGTCATACGAGAGCACCTGCCGGAAGACCAGCCTTGCAAGGCAATGATGCTCTACGATTTGGAAGGCGAATTGTTCTTCGGTGCGGCCCCGGAGCTCGACCGTTGTTTCGATCATCTGAGACGACGCACCGAGGACGAAGATATTCATTTCTTGGTACTACGCGTTAAGCGGACCCGCAATCCCGACATGGTTTCGCTCGAACGCTTCGATCATTTCATGCATGAGATGGAGACACGAGGAGTGACAGTATTGCTTTGTGGCGTTCGTCCAGATTTAGCGAAGGCCATGGCGAATTTGCGGTTTCACGATTGGTTGGCGCCGGACCGTGTCTTTCCGGAAGAAGCGGAAAAGTTTTCTGCCACTCTCAGGGCCGTTCGCCACGTCTATGAGCTCCTGGAAGATAATCCCTGCGATCATTGCATGCAGATCGAGGTTGCAGAAACTGACCGGCGGCCTCTGTATTACATGGTTAGCTGACGGGCTTAACGCTTCCGCGGTCCCGGACTCGGCGTCCAGGATGCCGATCGTCCCCAGTCGCTTTCGTAGACGAAATCTGCCAGCGGTTTCCGTTGTCGCGGGGCCAGTTCTTTCTGCCTGAACTTCTCTGGCAGTTCCGCCGGGCTGCCGGGATAGCCGATGGCGGCGACCGCGACAGGTTCATGATCTTGAGGAATTGAAAACTCATGGCGAGCCTTTTCGATGTCGAAGCCGGCCATCTGATGCACCACTAATCCCGACACAGTTGCCTGCACCGTAAGATTGGCGATCGCCTGACCGACATCATGAAATGCGTGCCGATTGGGCTTTCCGTTCGACGGGAACGTCATTCGGGCGATGGACAGGATGAGAACCGGGGCGTGCTGCGCCCATTGCACATTGAATTCAACCAAACAGCCCAGCAGTCGGTCGAAGTCGGATTTGTTTTCTTTCGTGGCCACGATGAAACTCCATGGCTGCTCGTTCCGGCAGGACGGAGCCCATCGCGCCGCTTCCAGCAGACTGGCCAAAGTTCCTGGTTCCACGGGCGTTGAGGCGAAGGCTACGGGACTTCGTCGACCGGCAAGCAAAGGATGAATGGGGACTTCGCAAATCTTCTGTTCGTCTTCCGGACTGGTCGGTGCGTCTTTCGCCATCCACTCTCCCCGTTTTCCTTGGGCTTAAGTGCGGATCTTTTTCAGCTAATCTTCTTACCATTGATTCTCTCGCTAGTTTACCAGTGATCCTCGACAGCCGGCCGGCGTTGAAGCACTCTGCCGAGTATGCGTTCTTCAAGCGCGGCGAAGCGGGCGCTGCCGCGGGTGCGTGGTCGAGGGAGGTTTACGATTTCATCCAACGCGACGCGGCCTCCTTCAATCAGGATGACGCGGTCCGCCAGACTGATGGCCTCGGCAACGTCATGGGTTACGAGCATGGCGGTAAAACCGCGGCCGCGCCAAACGTCTTCGATGAGTTGCTGCATTTCGATGCGCGTGAGCGCGTCGAGCGATCCCAGAGGTTCATCGAGCAGCAACAAATTCGGATCATGGACAAGCGCGCGAGCCAAAGCTACCCTTTGTCGCTGCCCACCCGATAAAGTAGCAGGCCAGTCATCGGCTCTTTCTGCCAGACCAACTTGCGCCAAGACTTTTCTTGCCTGCGGGATGAGCGCTGGCTCGAGGCCGAGCATGACGTTGGGGAGAATTCGTCTCCACGGCAGCAGGCGAGAATCCTGGAACATGACTCGTACATCCGGCTTGCCGTGGGCCTTTGTAACGTAATCTGCAGGGTCGGCCACAATAATGGTTCCAGATTGCGGCGTTTCCAAACCCGCAACGGACCGCAGCAGAGTGCTCTTGCCACATCCGCTGCGACCGACAATGGCGACAAATTCACCGGCGGAAACTTCAACGTCGAAGTTCTCGAGCACGGTGCGTCCACCAAACGCAATGCTGACACTTTTGATTGCGACTGACACGCCGCGTGAGCATCGCGTGTGCTGGGTGGCGATCTCTTTCTGTTTCGAACTGAAAGTAACTGACAAAATGATCCCTTATCGTGCCGTCTGATACGCCGGATTCCAGCGCAGCCAGTAGCGTTCCAGTGCCTTCGCCAGAAGGTCGGCGAGTTTCCCCAAAATCGCGTAAAGCAGAATGCCGACCACCATGACGTCGGTCTGCATAAATTCGCGTGCGTTCATGGTCATGTAGCCGATGCCCGAACGCGCTGAAATCGTTTCGGCGACGATCAAGATGACCCACATCAATCCGAGCGAAAAGCGCACTCCTACCAGAATGGAGGGCAACGCTCCAGGAAGAATAATCTCGCGGTAGAGCGCCCAGCCAGACAGACCATAAGTTCTCCCCATCTCCAGAAGTCCGCGGTCGACCGAACGAATGCCGTGAAAGGTGTTGATGTAGATGGGGAAAAAAACGCCCAGCGCAACCAGAAAGAGTTTCGCCGATTCGTCGATGCCGAACCACAGGATGACCAGCGGGATCAGCGCCAGCGGAGGGATGTTGCGAACCATTTGAATCGTGGTGTCGAGCAATACTTCAGCCCAACGCAGCGAGGCGGTGAGCAATCCGAGCAAAAGTCCCACCCCGCCACCAACGACGAAACCCGACAACGCGCGCAGAGTACTGACCCGAACATGCATCCACAATTCACCGGAGGCGCTGAGTTCGATGAACGAACTTACCACTGCGCGTGGCGAGGGCAGGAATCGACCGGGCAGAATCCCAGCAGAAGATGCCCACTGCCAGGCGATCAACAGCGCAACGGGCACGATCCACGGCAACGCTTGCTTCGCGAGAATGCCCGGTCGAAGCTGGGTCTTCACGGGGGGATGTTTTTGAGGCTGATTCATGATTGCTGGCTCAGCGTTTGGCCTGGGTTCCGGTCGACGTTCCCTGCAGCGTCGCATCGACAATATTAATGTGCTTGGGAATCAACTTGAGTTCGTAGAAGGCATCGGCGATTCTTTGTTGCTCGGCCAGCACGGCGTCGTTGACGGGCGTCACACCATAGCCGCCACGCGATAGTGCGAGCTCAAGGGTCGCTTGATCCAAGCCGATCTGCGGTTGCAAGGCTGCGGCTGCTTCTTTCGGATTCGTTTTCGCCCAATGATCCACGGCAGCCACTTCGTCCAGGACGATCGCAACTATATCGGCGCGCCTTGCGGCATAGGGCCGGGAGGCAAGAAAAAATTGGTGATTGCTGACTACCCCGTTGCCATCGGCGAGAATGCGGGCGCCGGTTTGTTTTTGAGCCGCGGCCAGAAACGGCTCCCAAATCGCCCACGCGTCCACGCTGCCGCGCTCGAAGGCCGCTCGCGCATCCGCCGGCGTGAGGAAGATTGTATCGATGTCCTTGTATTGCACTCCTGCCTTTTCAAGCAGCTTCACCAGCAAGAAGTGAACATTGGAGCCTTTGTTGAGCGCCACTTTCTTGCCCTTGAGCTCGGCAACTGTCTTGATGGGCGAGTCTTTGGGAACGAGAATGGCCTCAGCCGCGGAAGCCGGCGGCTCGTTTCCGACGTAAATCAGATCCGCTCCGGCTGCCTGAGCGAAGATGGGTGGGGCTTCACCCACCGTTCCGAAGTCGATCGCGCCCACGTTCAAACCTTCCAGCAGCTGTGGCCCAGCGGGAAATTCGGTCCACTGGACTTCAACGTGCAGCGGCGCCAGCCGTTTCTCCAAACTGCCGCGCGCCTTCAGCAGGACCAGCGTGCCGTATTTCTGGTATCCAATGCGGATGACGCTATCCGCATTTTGGGCTAATGCAAATGGCGCTAATGTCATTAGGACCGCGATGAGTGCCACGATCACGCGATGAAACATTGCCAGTGGAGAATTGCGCATAAGTCTGAATCCTTAGTCGATCTTGTTCTGCGAATATCGATTTCGCTCCGCGAATTACGAATCATGTTCAGGAATAAAATGACGGCTTCGGCAGCTGACGATTCAAGGCCCAGTCGCCCAATTCGCGAATCTTGTAGTCGACCGGATCATGCAGGGTGTGCGTGCGCAGGTTGCGCCAGAAGCGGTCGATCCGCGCCGGACCGGCGGCGGCGCGCGCTCCCATGACCTCAAACATCCGGTTGGTAATCTCCAGGCCAACGTTGTTGGTGGCCACCTTCGCGGTGGCGACGTCGAGCGCGCACTTGCCGCGCTGATTCTCCGTGAGTGCGTCTCCACTCTCCCAGGCGCGCTGCAGAGACTCTCCTGCGATGTCGGTGAGGGCCTGCGCAGCCTGAAGGTTGACGAAGAAACTGCCGTAATTCGCCAGAATGTAGGGATCTTCCGTGGCGCTCTTTGCGGTTGAAGCGACCCAGGGCCTGGTTTGCGCCAGAGTATAGTTGCGCGATTCCTCCAGCGCTCCTTCCGCGATTCCCAGAAAAATATTACTGAGAATCAGCTGCGCAATGCAGGAACGCAAGGACGCTCTGATGCTGCCCAAAGGGCCGGGTGTTTTTAGAAACTCTTCCTGCCCGACGGCCACGTCGCAAAACTCCACGGTTCCGCTGTCGGTTTGCCGCTGGCCCATGGCATCCCAGTCATCGAGAATGCGAATCCCTGGCCGACCGGAAGGTATGGCGGCTACCATAAACTTTTCGTCTACGGAGCGAATCGCGGAAACGATCAGCATGTCGGAGTCGAGGGCCCCGGAACAGAAACTCTTGCGACCGTTGATGACGGGTCCGACTCCACCTTTAGCGCTTAGGCTCGTGCGCTTGTCGAGCGGATTGAGGGCGTTGCCCCAGAACCATTTATTGCAGACGGTTTCGGAAAAGAGCTCTTCGGTCTGTGGCCACGATCCGTAGAGCGATACGGAAGCCAGCATAAGATGCTGAAAGCCGAACAGGTGGGCGATCGAACTATCGACACGCGCGAAGGCTCGAACGAGTTTCATCGTGTCCGGCCATTCCATTCCCCAACCGCCCAGGGCTGCCGGAATCGTCACGTTGAGCAGTCCGCTCGCGCGCAACAGGTCCCGCTCAGTTTTCGCGGTACCACCCCCTTTATCTCGCTCAACGGCAGTTTGAGCGAATACCGCGATCAATTGATCGGCAATCTCGAAAGCGTGCTGCCGGGGCGGAACATTCACTGCGATGTGATGCACTGTTGAAAGCACTGCCGTCCTCTCCTGTCGTAAGACATGTCGCCCATACTCTGCGCGGCTGCCCGCTGTTTCTCCACCAACATCTCTGTTCAATTGGTGTTGCTCCAGCAACACTTCCCTGTCGACCGAACCGCCTGAAATTCGCTGTAACCGCGTGAAAACGTGAAATTCAGGCACATAGCTGCTTCTCTCTGTTGGCAAGACAATTGCCAAAGCTGATGTGGAAGTCAGTCCTCCCCGGAAAGAGATCGAAAACATGGAAGTATTCTGGTTCTTACCAACTCACGGAGACGGTCGTTACCTGGGCAGCGCCGAGCAGGCGCGGACCGTCAATTACGGCTATTTGAAGCAGGTGGCTCAAGCCGCCGACCAGCTTGGGTTTGTGGGCGTGTTATTGCCCACCGGCAGGTCGTGTGAAGACGCATGGGTCGTGGCGTCAACTCTGGTCCCGGTAACCACCAGGCTGAAGTTCTTAGTCGCGATTCGCCCCGGAATCACTTCGCCCACGGCTGCCGCGCGAATGGCAGCGACGTTCGACCGGCTTTCCGAGGGACGGCTGCTGATTAATGTTGTGACCGGCGGTGATCCTGACGAAGCGCTCGGCGACGGCGTTTTTCTCACTCACGACGAGCGTTATGAAGTGACGGAAGAATTCCTTCAGATATGGCGCGAAGCAGTGGCTGGTAAAGCTATTTCGCTGAACGGAAAACATCTTCATGTGGAGAATGCAAAAGTCTTATATCCGTCGGTGCAAAAGCCGCATCCTCCGCTCTATTTCGGAGGGTCATCGAAGGTTGCTTATGGCTTAGCCGCTCGGCAGGTTGACGTCTATCTAACCTGGGGTGAACCGCCACAAGCGGTTGAGGAAAAGATTTCAGCCGTGCGGCGTCTCGCGGAGGAACAGGGCCGCTCCGTTCGGTTCGGCATTCGGCTTCACGTTATTGTCCGGGAAACAGAGAAGGAAGCATGGGCGGCCGCGAATGATCTGATTCGCTACGTCGACGACGACACGATCGCTCGAGCGCAAAAAATATTCGCGCGGTTCGATTCTGAAGGACAGCGCCGCATGGCGGAGTTGCACCGCGGAGGCCGTGAAACACTGGAAGTCAGTCCCAATCTCTGGGCAGGTGTGGGCCTGGTGCGCGGTGGCGCCGGCACGGCTTTAGTTGGCGATCCGGCGACGGTTGCAAAACGAATGCAGGAGTATGCCGACCTGGGAATCGAAACCTTCATCTTGTCGGGGTATCCGCATCTCGAAGAAGCGTATCGTGTGGCCGATTTGCTGTTTCCAGATTTGCCGCTTTCATCGAAATCAGAAAGATCGGTGGGAAACATCACTGGGCCGTTCGGAGAGCTGGTCGCGAACGAATATCAGCCGCGCACACCAGAGGCTACGCCGGTTCCGGCGCAACAAAGTTAGTCGCGAAGGGCAATCGGGTCAGTCCCCGCACGTTAAACAAAGGGGGAACGGTGAACTGCTTGAAGAGCGCCAGGTTTGTATCTCTCATCGCGGTGGTGATCGTGGCGGCGATGGCCGTGGGCTGCAGCCGCAAGACTTCTGTGAAGCCCGCGACCATTAAGTTGGACTACGCCTATTACAACCCGGTGAGCCTGGTACTGAAGGATAAGAAATTTCTGGAGCTGGATCTCGCCAGTAATGGCATTTCCGTTGAGTGGACACAGAGCCTCGGTAGCAACAAAGCGTTGGAACTCCTGAACAGCAAGAGCGTCGATTTTGGGTCGACGGCTGGGGCCGCCGCGCTCATCGGAAAAGCCAATGGCAATCCGATTAAAGCTATCTATGTCTACTCTCGCCCCGAGTGGACGGCTCTGGTTGTGCGCAAAGATTCTCCCATCGAGAAAATCGAAGATCTCAAGGGAAAGAAAGTGGCGGTGACGCGCGGGACTGACCCTCACATATTCCTGTTGCGCGCGCTTCACGAAGCTGGGCTGACCGAAAAAGATATTCAGATCGTCGTACTGCAGCATCCCCAGGGAAGGATCGCACTTGAAAAGGGAGACGTGGACGCCTGGGCGGGCTTGGATCCGATGATGGCGCAAACCGAGATTGAGAGCGGATCCCGGCTTTTCTATCGGAACGTGAATTTCAACAGCTACGGAGTGCTGAACGTGCGCGAAGAGTTTGCCAGGCAATACCCCGCGTATGTGGAGCGCGTGCTGGCGGCCTATGAGAAGGCTCGCCTCTGGGCCCTGCAGAACCCGGAGGAATTTCGCAAACTATTTGCCGGCGACACGAAGCTCGACGATTCTGTGATCACGAAGGTTCTGGAGCGCACAGACTTGACCAACTCGACGATCGGAGACAACCAGAGACAGGTAATTATGGCCAGCGGCGACGTGTTGAAACAGAACAACGTTATCAACAGTAATACCGACGTGAGCGCTACCGTGAACAATCTGATCGAGCCTCGATATGCCCAAGACGTAGTCAACAAGAGCCTGGCGCAGAAATGAGCACCGCGGAGCAGAACCGAAGGCTCGTCTGGAAAGGCGGTACGGCGGAATCGACGGCGAAGCCGCCAGACAACGTTGGACGAATTCATATTCCAGACGGACTTCTGGGCTGGATCATTCCCGTGGGCGTATTGCTCGCATGGGAACGGCTTGCGAGCCTGGGGATTCTTCCCCCCAATTGGCTGCCCGCACCAACAGTCGTCGGCAAGACGATCTATCAGTTAGCCGTTGCCGGCGATTTGCTCAAACACGCGGGAACAACCATTGCCCGCGTCGCGGTCGGATTTCTCCTCGGCGCGAGCGCAGGCACACTTTTCGGCGGTCTCACCGGCTACCTGCCGATTGCTCGCAAGCTGCTCGATCCTTCATTGCAGGCGCTGCGCAGCGTTCCTTCGATCGCGTGGGTTCCGCTCTTCTTGTTGTGGCTCGGCATCCAGGAGACCTCAAAGATTGCACTCATCTCCGTGGGCGCGTTCTTCCCGGTTTATTTGAACCTCTCGGTTGCCATGCGACACGTCGATCCGAAGTTGCTTGAAGTTGGCAAATTGTACCGGCTGAGCAGTTTTCAAATGGTTCGACGGCTCATTCTTCCGGCGGTGTTACCGGAGTACATCGTGGGGCTGCGCAGTGGATTGGGGCTGGCGTGGATGTTTGTTGTTGCTGCCGAACTCCTGGGAGCGAGCAGCGGGATCGGATATCTCATGGTGGATGGCGAGATGACTGGCCGCGCCGCCGTCATCTTAGCCAGCGTGATACTTTTCGCCATCTTCGGCAAGGTCACCGACTGGGGTATGAACGCGGTCGGCCGCAGACTTCTTGGTCACAGAGCCCGCTGACTCCGAACAATGCAGGTAACGCATCCCCTCCGAACTCCTGTTGGAGATTGAGATTTATGGCCAGCGATAGCTTTCAGAAGAGCGGCGCGGTCGACATTCAAATCACAGGGAAAACCTTTTCAGGTTCCAAGGGTACTCTCTTGGCTTTGAAAGATATTCTGCTAACGATCAACCCCGGAGAATTCGTGTGCATTGTCGGCGGCAGTGGCTGCGGGAAGACGACGTTGCTGAGAATCATCGCTGGCCTGGAGACCGAGTATGAGGGCGCCGTTTTTCTCGACGGCAAGAAACTCGCAGGACCGGGCTTGGATCGGGGTGTGGTTTTCCAGGAGCACCGCCTCCTTTCCTGGCTCACGGTGCATGACAACGTTGGGTTTGGACTTGCAGGTCTGTCTCGCGAAGAACGCAGCCGAGATGTTCGACGCTACATCGGCCTGGTCGGGCTGGATGAGTTCGAGTATAGATACCCTCACCAGCTTTCTGGCGGCATGTCGCAGCGAGTGGCCATTGCGCGAGCACTGGCGGCGCGGCCTGAAGTGCTATTGCTGGACGAGCCTTTCGCGTCCCTCGATGCGCTGACTCGAATGCGCATGCAACAGGAAATCCTGCGGATTTGGGAAGCAGAGCAAACTACGATCGTTCTTGTTACTCACGACATCGAGGAAGCGGTATTTCTTGCGGACCGGGTTGTCATCATGTCTCCGCAGCCAGGCACGATCAGGAATATCCTGCCGGTCCGCTTGTCACGGCCACGCGACCGCTCCGATCGGGAATTTGTGCGAGTGCGCAAATTGGTCCACGATGAGTTGTTTGCGCAGAACGGAATGGCACATCTTGCTCCTGACAATTTCTAGCTGGCGAAGGAATCAGGGAGGATCGGCGAAGCCTTCGGTTGTCGGCCGTTGGGTAACTCGCCGCATTGCATCAGTTTGGCCCGAACAATATTCCGGCTGACGCCGAGCAACCGCGCCGTCTGAACCTGGTTGCGGTGACAGAATTCATAGGCGGTTTTCGTAATCGCGGTCTCGATCTCGGAGTACAAGTTGGGACTGCCATCTTCAAAGACTGCAAGTAGCGCCTCACGCAGACCGTCGAAGGGCTGCGCTCGACCATTTGTGGCAACTCGGAGCCCGAGTGGAGAAAGCCTCAAGTCTTCTGGTCTTACGACATTTTCCCGGCAAACCAGGAGAGCGTGATGGATGACGTTTTCCAACTCGCGAGTATTGCCGGGCCAGGAATGCCCACTAACGAGTACATCGGACGCATCCGCGCTCAGTTCAGGATCCCTGAGCCCCAGCCGTTCCCCATAAACTCCAAGAAAATGTTGTGCCAAGGGCAGAATGTCGCCCGGCCGTTCGCGCAACGGAGGAATGTGGAGTGAGGCGACCTGGAGCCGGTAATAAAGATCTTCGCGGAAACGTCCCGCGGCAACGGCATCTTCAAGATTTACGTTGGTTGCAGCCACCACGCGAACATCGATCGCCACCGGACTGCGTGAACCCAGCCGGACTACCTGGCGCTCTTGCAGCACTCGGAGCAGCTTTACTTGCATGGCGAAGGGCAAATCTCCGATCTCGTCCAGGAATAACGTTCCCCCGCGAGCCGCTTCAAACCATCCGGCCCGGGCTACGGTTGCTCCGGTGAATGAGCCGCGCTCATGACCAAACAATTCGCTTTCTACCAGGCTTTCAGAAAAGGCCCCGCAATTTACGGCCACAAAAGGACTGTCAGCCCGCGGGCTCAGCTTGTGCACATGTCTGGCAATGAGTTCCTTGCCCGTACCGGTTTCCCCAGTGACCAGCACGTTCGCGGTGCTGGGGCCTATCAATTGAATTCTTTCAAGTAACGCCTTGGACTTAAGGTCTTCAAATACCAGCGCAGACGCCCTTGGACCAAAGGGCACGACAGCGGGGCCGGGAAAACTTAGAAGCGGCTTGGGAACCGGAGACAGTGACATTGTAAACCCTACTATATGAATTGACATAATAGGATAAATTGCGGAGTGGTGTCAAGAATTATCCAATACATCAATGCGACACCCGGCGATTGTTCCCTGCTGCGAAAAGTTCCGGTCCAATCGGGGAGTCAATCTAGCTGATCTGGATTCTGCGCCGGCGATCTCTGGTACACTGGCGCGCATGATGGCGAGCAGCCGTAGGCAATTTCTTGCACAGTCCTCGGGCGCAGCAGCAGGAGCCTTGCTTCTGCCCGACTTGGCGCGCGCAGCGGGAAGTTCTGAACCCTCGGTGAAGTTTCCCACCGTCCCCAGGGAAAGGATTGCGGTGGCGGCGTATCCCTTTCGCGAATTCATCGTGGGCTGGAATGGGTGGGACGGGAAGACTCCCAGCTCCGTGCCGGCGTCGCGGCAGATCGAGCTAACGGATTTTGCGGCGCACGTGGCCGACAGATTCAACGTCCACAAGATTGAGCCCTGGAGCCCGATCTTTCCTTCGACTGATCCCAAATATCTCAAGCAACTCCGAAGCGCCGTGGAGAAAGCGCACTCCGCCATCGTCGACATCGCCGTAGATGCCGGTCATAGTCAGTACGCGATGGACGCAGACGAGCGCGAGAAGTCCGTGACCGGAAGCAAACACTGGATTGATGTAGGTGCAGCGCTCGGCTCTCCGAGCATTCGCACGCACATTGACAGCGCCAAGGATTCGAAGCCGGATGTAGGACGGGCCTCGGATACTCTCGCGCGGGTGACTGATTACGCGGCCAAAAAGAATGTTGTCGTGCACCTGGAGAACGACAATCCGGTCAGTGAAGATCCGTTTTTTATTGTGCAGATCATTGAAAAGGTCAACAGTCCGTGGCTGCGGGCGCTGCCGGATTTTGGCAACTCGGTCGCGGCGCACGACGAGGACTTCGCCTATCGCGCGATTGATGCGATGTTTGCGCATGCCTACGGCATCTGCCACGTGAAGGACGGCGAGGTCGATGATGATGGCAAAGCCTCGCATGTCGACCTGGCGCGGACCTTTGCGATTCTGAAAAAGCACGGATACAAAGGCTATTGTTCAATCGAGTACGACGCGCCGGGCGACCCTTATAAGCCTACCGCGGACCTGGTGGAGAAGACGGCGGAATTTCTTTCGTAGCGGGGACAGCGGATTCCTCGCTTCGATCGGAATGACAATGCTGTTCTTTGCAACGACAAGTTGTCTTGGAGAACTAGATGGCGGGACAAGGCGTTCAGCGGCGGGAAATGTTGCGCATTCTCGGGACGGCCGCGGTCGCGGCGCAGTTTCCTGGGTTCAGCAAATGGGGATTCGCCTGCGGGCATGTCGGCAATGCTGCGTTGCAGATCAAGCCGGCAGAATATCGTCCGCAGTTCTTTACGGCAGCCGAGTATGCCATGGTGGAGCGGTTGGCAGAGATCATCATTCCCAGCGACATTTCGCCGGGTGCGAAGGAAGCTGGTGCCTCGGAATTCATTGATTTCATGGTCGCCAGTAATCCCGAGGTGCAATATCCGTTTCGGATGGGCCTTGGTTGGCTGAACGCGCATGCTGAGGACTTAGACGGAAAGCGATTTACGGAACTGACGCCGGAGCAGCAGACTTCCCTGCTGGAGCCGTTGGGGTTCAAGGACAAGGCGCGTCCGGGCGAAGAACCAGGGCGCGAATTCTTCGCCATGATGCGCGAGTACACGGTGACGGGCTTCTATACCAGCGAAATCGGCTTCAAGGAACTGGACAATCCGGCGCTGAAGTTCTATGCCGAGTCGCCGGAGTGTCCGCACAAAGGCGATCCAGAGCACTTGCATCTTGCACAGGCTCATTCCTGAGAGCAGGATGCTCAGCCCGACGAAACCCAGATTGCGGAAACCCAGATTACAGAAACCATGAGCAAACAAATCTACGACGTGATCGTGATTGGAACCGGGGCCGGCGGCGGCATGACGATCAAGACGCTGTGCGAGGCAGGACTCAAAGTCTGTGCTCTGAATGCGGGGCGGAGGCTCGATCCGGAGAAAGACTTTCGCTACCATCGCATGCCCTGGGACATGAAGTTCCGCGGGCTCGACGATCCTCAGCGGAAGGAATCTTTTGGCTACATGGATGGCGAGTACACCAAGGCTGCGTGGGACCACGAGATTCCGTTCACCGTTGCGCCAGGTACCAAATGGATGTGGCCGCGCTGCAATGCCGTGGGCGGCAAGACGAATTTCTGGGGGCGCAGTTCGGCACGCTTTGGCGATATTGATTTTCACGCCGCGTCGCTCGATGGCTACGACGTGGACTGGCCCATCACCCATGACGAGATCAGTCCGTACTACACGCGTGTCGAGAAAATGATTGGCGTGGCCAGCACGGTGCAGAACCGGCCGAGCAATCCGGATGGCTCGTACCTGCGGCCATTCAACTTCCGTTGCCTGGATTTCATTCTGCAGTCGGGGTGCAACAAAGTTGGAGTTCCGTATTTACCGGACCGTTGCGCGCAGCTTACGCAGCCACATGAAGGACATCCGGCATGCCACTTCTGCGGAGAATGTACGACAGGGTGCGATGTGGGCGCATTTTTCTCGACGCCGTATTTTCTGCTGCCGAAAGCAGAGGCGACTAAGAATCTTGAACTGCGCACGAATGCGCTCGCGAAAAATGTTCTGGTCGACGAGAACGGGCACGCCGCGGGCGTGGCTTACATCGATCGCAAGACCAAGCAGGAAGTAGAAGTATACGGGCGCGCCGTGGTGGTGGCCGCATCTTGCATTGAGTCGGCGCGCATCATGCTGAACTCGAAGTCGCGGTATTGGCCGAACGGCGTTGCGAATTCCAGCGGCCAGTTGGGGCGCAATCTTTGCGACCATCTTTACGGCGAGTCGGCTCGCGGATACTTGCCGCAATTGGTCGGTCAGCCCAGCTTCCCCGACCACGTGGGCGACAGCACGATTGCGTGGATGCCGCGCTGGCAAAATCTGAAAGATCCGCACGAGGAGAAATTCGTTCGCGGATATTCAGTCTATCCGGATGGTGGGTGCGGAGAGTTTCCCGGATTCGCGACCGACTTGGACGGGTTTGGATCGTCCTTTAAGCGCGAGATCAAGCGGCGGTATCCTTCGCCGGTGAGCTTCGGCATTCAAGCGCCATCGCTGCGCTCGGATACGAATTTCATGGACATCGATCCTGAGGTCAAAGATCCATTCGGGATTCCCGTGGCCCGCATGCATTTCGAGTGGGACGAAAACGCGCTGAAGATGTTCGAGCATTCGAAGCGGGTTTGCGCCGAGGTGCTGCGTGCCTCCGGAGGCGTGGTCGAAGGGTCGGGCGGCGATCCAGAAATTCCTGGGTTTAGCCTGCACGAAACCGGCACATGCCGCATGGGAAACGATCCCAAGAATTTTGTGACGAACCGCTTTGGGCAGACGCACGATGTGCCCAACTTGTATGTATGCGATGCCAGTGTGTTTCTGAATTGTACCGACAAGACGACGACCATCAGCATTCTGGCATTTTCGCTGCGCACATCTGAGCATCTGATCGAGAACTTCCGTCAGGGTGAACATAAGACCGCGTGAGCGACGAGCGCATGCCGGTCCCGGCTCCCCCCCCGCACGCCAGAGCGAACCCCGGTCGGCTGCGAGAGTTGGCGGCGCTTTTCTTCAAGTTAGGCACAATCAGTTTCGGCGGCCCTGCGGCGCACATCGCATTGATGGAAACAGAGGTCGTCCGCAAGCGCCAGTGGTTGACCCAGCAACAGTTTCTCGATTTGCTGGGCGCGGCCAACCTGATCCCCGGCCCTACTTCCACAGAGATGGCGATCAACGTGGGTTTCGTGCGCGCAGGCTGGGTGGGTCTGTGCGTGGCGGGCGTGAGCTTCATATTTCCGGCCGCGGTGATCACCGGAGTATTTGCCTGGGCTTACGTGCGGTTCGGGGCCTTGACGCAGGCTGTGTCAGTGCTCGCGGGCATCAAGGCGGCGGTAATCGCAGTCATCGCGATCGCGATTTGGCGGCTGGGAAAAACCGCGGTGAAGGGCGTGGGCTTGGCTGTGCTGGGCGCGTTATCGCTTGCAGCATTCTTTCTTGGAGTGAATCCGCTTGCGATTCTTTTTGGCGGCGGATTGCTCGGCATGTTGGCGCGACGGGCGGCGAGCGTTCGCACTGCTGCGGCTTTACTGATATCGCCCCTGCTCTCACGGCGACCGTTCGCTGCAAGCACACCGCGAGGAACGTTGACTTTCCGGTTGCGACCGCTCGGCGCGATCGCTGTCACTTCGGCCGCAGTCGCTGGAATCCGGCCATCCGTCTATCAGATCGGACTGTTTTTTCTTAAAGTGGGCGCGGCGCTTTATGGCGGAGGATATGTTCTGCTGGCTTTCCTGGAGCAAGGGTTAGTTCAGCAACATGCGTGGCTAACGCATCGGCAGTTGCTGGATGCGGTAGCGATCGGACAGTTCACGCCAGGTCCAGTGCTTTCGACCGCGACATTTATCGGTTACATTCTGGGTGGCGTACCGGGCGCTGCGGTGGCGACCGTGGCAATTTTTCTGCCGTCATTTTTCTATGTGGCGCTGTTGGCTCCGGTGCTGTTTCGCTTGCGGCAGTCTGCGTGGATGGCGTCATTTCTGGATTCGGTGAATGTTTGCGCCGTGGCTCTGATGGGTGGAGTCACGTTCAAACTGGCAGCGGATGCGTTGCAGGGATGGCCATCCTGGGTGATCGCTCCGGTGGCGCTGCTCGTGTTGTTGCGCTGGAAACTGAGTCCGGCGTGGGTCGTGCTGGGCGGAGGAATTGCCGGGCTGTTGCTGGCGGCGTTCCGCTAGCCCTCAGCGCCTCAAGCTATTCGTTTTTTATTCGCCTATCGTTTCCTTTTGTGGTAAATCTATAGGCCATGCGAAAGGCCGTCAAGCATCTCAAGAAATCCGATCCGGTCCTGCGGGCGATTATTGAACGCGTGGGTGTGTGCCGCATGGAATTCGGAGAGCCTGAATTTTGCAGTCTGGCGGAGTCGATTGTTTATCAGCAATTGAACGGAACTGCGGCGGCGACAATCTTTGGCCGCTTTGTAGCACTGGCCGGAGAGCCGCTCACTCCGGAAGGAATTCTTAAGCTGAGCGATGAGCAACTGCGAAGCGTCGGACTCTCGAAGCAGAAGTCGGCTTATCTGAAAGATTTGGCGGCGAAGACAGCATCTGGATTGCTCGATTTTGTGCGACTGCCTGAACTGTCGGACGACGAAGTCATCCAGCATCTGACGCAGGTAAAAGGCATCGGCGAGTGGACGGCGCACATGTTTCTGATGTTTTCCTTGCGGCGTCCGAACGTGCTGCCCACGGGCGACTATGGCGTGCAGGTTGCCATGAAAAAACACTACAAGAAGCGCAAGCTTCCCAAGCCGAAAGATATGCAGAAGATCGCGCGGGCCTGGGAACCTTACCGCAGCGTAGCTTGCTGGTATATGTGGCGGAGTCTGGACATCAAGACTGTTTAACAAGACTGTTTAACAAGACTGTTTAACCACAGAGGACACTGGGGACACCGAGGAATGCATGGAACAGCATCTAATTCTTGGCGCCTCTGTGAACCCGTGCGCCCTGTGTGGTTAAATGGTTGGCGATGGCTGACATGAAGATTCGCGTGCTGGTGGCAAAGCCGGGACTGGACGGGCACGATCGCGGGGCGAAAGTGATTGCACGAGCCTTGCGCGACGCAGGGATGGAAGTTATTTACACCGGCCTGCGGCAGACTCCAGAGATGATCGTGAGCGCGGCCCTGCAGGAAGATGTGCAGGTGATCGGGCTGTCGATTCTTTCCGGGGCGCACAACGCCATCGTGCCGCGCGTGATGGACTTGCTTAAGCAAAACAAAATGGATGACGTGATTGTGGTGCTGGGAGGGATTATCCCGAACCAGGATATTGAGGGGATGAAGAAGATCGGCGTGGCCGCGATTTTCCAGCCGGGCACGGCGATGGACGATATCGTCCAGTTCATTCGCACCCATGTAAAGGGTCCCGGCGTGCCGGCGGCCGGTTAATGGCGATGGCCGGATTCAACGCGTCTCGCGCCCGGGAGATCCTCTCTCAAACCGTTGGTCCGGTTCCGTGGTATTGGAAAACTTTTCCCGCTTTCCGTTCTCTCGCCGGACGACGCTTCGTCTGGTCCCATCATGGCGACCAAGGACCTATCGCCCACCTGGTAACTCTAGGCCTGGAGCAGGAACCGGACAAGGCTCGCCTCGCGCTCAACACCTACTGCCGGCCGTTTCTGGTACCGCCGAATTTCGTTGGCATCTGGTGCCCGGAAGGGCGCAAGATTCGGCTGACCTGCTTCGATCCTGACCAGTTAGAAGCCTTTGATCTGGCGGAAGTCGCTGGCTGGTTCAAACCGTCCGCGGACCGCATTTACTCGGCAACCGCCCCAATTGCTGATTTCGAAGTGGCGCTCACGTTGGGCCCGGGCATGCACAAGATCGACACACCCGCGGAGTTCACGACCGTCGACGAACTGATCATTCCCACCAGCTACAAGGCAATGTCGAACGATGACCCGGCCTTTGCACTTTTTGTTTTCTATCCGCAGGCGGGGCTGGTGGAAGTTTTGCCGCAGAAATGGTTTACGGCGGCGCAGTACCGCGTTGGCCAGCAGTGGATCCCGCGCGCCGCCCGCGATCCAGAGTCGCACCGCATCGTCGGCGAATGCTTTGACGTGGGAACGTTTCTTCTGGAAGAAGACGGCTGCCGGCTGGCGGAGTGGGTCGAGCGCAAAACCTGAGGCCACAGGGCGCATTGCGCGGTTCTGCCCGCGTGGTATACCGTAAACAGTTCGCGTCCTCGTTTCTCGACACATTATTCTCAAGCCATGCCTGATCGTAGCGAACCTCCAACCGTGAGCTCGTCCGCGCCCGCTAACGTCCTGCCGACGAGGGTTGATGCTACTTCCGCGCGCTTTGAAGCCAACATGCGTTTCCTGGCGGACTTGATGTCGCAAGTTCGCAACGAAGAAGAAACGGTTTCCGAAGGCGGCGGCGCAAAGGCCATCGAAAATCAGCATGCCAAGGGACGATTAACGGCGCGCGAGCGCATTGCGCTGCTGGCTGATCCGGATTCGTTTTTCGAGCTGGGCCTGTACGCGGCACACGGCATGTACGAAGAGTGGGGTGGCGCACCATCCGCAGGCGTGATCACCGGAATGGCGCGAGTTCAGACCCGGATGGTCATGATCATCGCCAACGACGCCACGGTCAAAGCTGGGGCGTTTTTTCCGATGACTTCAAAGAAGGTCATTCGGGCGCAGAACATTGCCGTTGAGAATCGCATTCCGACGATCTACCTGGTCGATTCCGCCGGCGTATTTTTGCCGCTGCAGGAAGATGTATTTCCCGACACCGACGATTTCGGCCGCGTGTTTCGCAACAACGCCGTAATGTCGGCGATGGGCATTCCCCAAATCGCAGCCATCATGGGCATGTGCGTGGCGGGCGGCGGCTATCTGCCGGTGATGTGCGATCACGTGCTGATGACCGACGGCAGCGGATTGTTTCTTGCGGGTCCGGCGCTGGTGCAGGCGGCGATCGGACAGAAGGTTTCCGCCGAGGAGCTGGGCGGCGCGGCGATGCACTCGGCAATCAGCGGCACGGTCGATTTTCGCGAGGCGAACGACGAGGCCTGCATCGCGCGCATTCGCTCGATTGTGGAAAAGTGGGGGTACCGGCGGCTGTCTCCCTGGGACCGGAAGAAGCCAGTCGAGCCGGCGCTGACTGCCGAAGAAATCTACGGAATTTACGATTCGTCGCCGGCGCGTCCCTATGACATGAAAGAAGTGCTGGCGCGCGTGCTGGATGGCAGCCGCTTCGACGAGTACAAAGCGGAGTACGGAAAGACTCTGATCTGCGGCTACGGCCGCATCGGCGGTTTTGCCGTGGGAATTGTCGCCAACCAGAAACTGCACGCGCAGCAGACGGATCATGAAGGCCACAAGCGAGTCGAGTTTGGAGGCGTGATCTACACGGAATCGGCAGAGAAAGCCGCACGCTTCATTATGGACTGCAATCAGAATCTGATCCCGTTGATTTTTTTCCATGACGTCAACGGATTTATGGTGGGACGCGACGCAGAGTGGAGCGGCATCATCAAGGCGGGCGCGAAGCTGGTCAACGCGGTTTCGAATTCCGTAGTGCCGAAGATTACCGTGATCGTGGGCGGATCGTTTGGAGCCGGCCACTATGCGATGTGTGGGAAGGCGTTCGATCCGCGGTTTGTGTTTGCCTGGCCGACAGCACGTTACGCTGTGATGAGCGGCGATTCGGCGGCAGCCACACTAGTTGAAATCAAAGTGAAACAGCTCGAGCGCGGGGGCAAGAAGTTGAGCGACGAAGAAAGAAAAGAACTGTACGAGTCGGTAAAGCGAACCTATGATGAGCAAACCGATCCGCGCTACGGAGCGGCGCGACTGTGGATCGACAAGATCATCGACCCCATTGAAACACGGGATGCGATTACGCAGGCGCTGGAAGCGGCGGCGCTCAACCCGGATGTGCCGGAGTTCAAAGTTGGAGTGCTGCAAACCTGACATTGCCATGTATTTGCACGGATGTACCGGATCGGACGCTTAACCGCAACGTTTCTTATTTCTTGCCTTTTGGTCCGTGAAAGTTCGCATTAACCTGTGGCCGCTAAATTTATGTCTGATCCGGTCAAACTGATTGAGTGTCCACGAGATGCCTGGCAGGGGCTGAAGGGGTTGATTCCTGCCGAACTGAAAGTAGATTACCTCAAGGCGTTAATCAGCGTCGGATTCAAACACATTGATGCAGTGTCGTTCGTATCGCCGAATGCCGTGCCGCAGATGGCGGACTCGGAAGAAGTGTTGAAAGAACTCGATCCGCCAGACGATGTGGAAATCATCGGTATCGTCGTCAACGAAAAGGGCGCGCAGCGGGCGATTGAGACGAAAGCGGTATCGACGCTGGGCTTTCCCTATTCGATTTCCGAGACCTTCCTGCGCAAGAATCAGAACCAGTCGCCCGAGGCGGCGCTCGAAGAATTGGAGAAGATTCAGAACAAGGCCGACGACGGTGGGCTTGACGTTGTGGCTTATATCTCAATGGCGTTCGGAAATCCGTACGGCGACCTGTGGAATCCCGAAGAAGTGACCGAGGCGATCTCGCTGATGGAAGTGGACAATCTGAAAATGATCTCGCTGGCCGACACGGTGGGTATGGCATCCCCGCGGCAGGTCAGCGAACTGGTGGGCGCGGTGATGGCGAAGTTCGACTATCTCGAGATTGGCGTGCATTTGCACAGCCGCCCCGAGCAAGCAGCCGAAAAGATTCTGGCCGCCTACGATGCGGGATGCCGAAGATTCGATTCTGTGTTGGGAGGGTTAGGTGGATGTCCCTTTGCGCAGGACGCTCTGGTTGGTAACATCCCGACTGAGAAAGTTATCGAAGCACTCACGCAGCGAGGCGCTGAGTTGCCGGCGTTGAAGCCGTTGGATTCCCTGCTGAAGGCGGCGGCGGGGATCGGCGCAAAGTTTTCCAGTGCGGGTGCTGCGGATTAGAGTGCACTTTCAAGATATGGATTTCAAAGCGATCCAGCTCGGATACGACGGCGGCGTAGCTACCATTACTCTGAACCGTCCTGAAAAGCGCAACGCCATCAGCTTCGAACTGATTGACGACCTGCTGCGCGCGCTGGAGGAGGTGGAGAAGTCAGAGGCCATCGTCCTGATCGTGACCGGAGCAGGCAGGGCATTTTGCTCTGGGATGGATCTGGAGAATCTGAAATCGCTGTTGGGCTGTTCGCCGGAACAGAACCTGCAGGATTCGCAGACCATGGTGCAGTTGTTTCGCTCGCTGTATGAATTCCCTAGAGTCACGATCGCCGCAGTCAATGGCCCGGCGATCGCCGGCGGGACTGGGCTGGCGCTGCTGTGCGACTTCACGCTGGCCGTTCCGGAGGCGAAGTTCGGCTACACCGAGGTACGCATCGGCTTTGTGCCCGCGATTGTTTCAACATTCCTGTTGCGGCAGGTGGGGGAAAAACAGGCTCGCGATCTTCTGCTGACGGGAAGAATCTTTGGGGCAGACGAGGCAGCGCATATGGGTCTGATCAATGAGATTGTGCCCGCGGAGAATTTGATGGCGCGGGCCCGTCAGTTGGCAGCGCTGCTGATCGAAAACAGTCCGGCATCGTTGCGCGCGACCAAACAATTGCTCACCGATCATGCTCGGGCCGAGATCGATGTTCAGATTGAAGCAGCGGTGCGGGAGAATGCCGCGATTCGCGCGACCTCGGATTTCCGTGAAGGGATTTCGTCATTCCTCGAGAAGCGCAAACCAGTGTGGACGGGGAAATGAATTCAAACAACCATGCGTTCCACGAAACACGGCTGCGCGTGCGCTATGCTGAAACCGACCAGATGGGCGTTGTCTACCATGCAAACCATTTGATTTGGTTTGAGGTGGGCCGAGTGGAGTTGCTGCGCGAGCTAGGCTTTTCCTACCGGGATATGGAACGTGAGGATGGGCGCTACATCGCTGTCGCTGAAGTTACGTGCCGTTATCGCGCTCCGGTATTCTACGACGATGAAATTGTGGTGAGGACACGTCTGAAGACCGCGCGGGAATCGGTGGTTGTTTTCAGCTACGAATTGGTACGAGCTGACAACCGCACGCTTGTGGCGGAAGGCGAGACCACGCACATCGTCACCGATTCAAAGATGAAAGTTGCGGCGCTGCCGGAAAAGTATTTAACGGCGTTCCGCGCAGCCATGGGGAAATAACGATGGGAAGGGTTGCTTGAACGCACTGCACATCAACGGAAACGATCTCACGCTCGAAGCTGTAGGCGAAGTCGCGAATATTGAATCCCGGCGCGCCGCGCTGCTTTCGCCGGACGCGCGGCAGGCAGTCAACCTGGCACGTGCGGTTGTCGACGAGATTGTCGCCAGCAACAAACTCGCTTACGCCATCACCACGGGCGTCGGCAAGCTGAGCGACGTGCGCATCGCCGGCGACCAGATTCGCGAGTTGCAGGTAAACCTGGTGCGTTCGCATGCGGTTGGCGTAGGAGAGCCGCTGGCCGTTGCCGAGACGCGGGCAATGATGTTGCTGCGGGCGAATTCGCTCGCCAAGGGCCACTCCGGGGTGCGCGCCATCGTCATTGATACTCTTTGCGAAATGCTCAACCGCGGCGTCACGCCCTATGTGCCGTCGCAGGGCAGCGTAGGCGCGAGCGGCGATCTGGCTCCCCTGGCACATCTGGCGCTGGCTCTGATTGGCGAGGGTGAGTGCTTTGACGACCGAGCAGTGCGCGTTCCCAGCGCGGAGGCGTTCAAGCGAGCGCAGATCAAGCCGCTCGTGCTTGAGGCCAAGGAAACGATTTCGCTCATCAATGGAACGCAGGCCATGCTGGCGATCGGAACTCTGGCGCTACTGGCGGCGGAAACGCTCGTAGATACCGCCGACGTTTTGGGCGGACTGTGCTGCGACGCACTCAAAGGAACCGATACGGCTTTTGACGAGCGCATCCACAAGGCGCGGCCACACGCCGGACAAGTGAAAACCGCGGCCAACCTGCGCCGCATGCTGGAAGGAAGCCAGATCCGCGAGTCGCACCGCGATTGCGGTCGCGTGCAGGACGCTTACTCGTTGCGCTGCATCCCACAAGTCCACGGAGCGGTGCGCGATACGCTGGCGCACTGTCGCGAAGTGTTTGAAATTGAGGCTAATTCCGCAGTCGACAATCCGCTGGTGTTTTTAACGGATGCAAAGAATGCTGAGGGCGATGTCATCTCCGGCGGAAATTTTCACGGCGAACCTTTGGCATTTGCGTTAGACTTTCTTGCCATCGCGCTCAGTGCGCTCGCCGGCATCAGCGAGCGCCGGATCGAACGGCTTGTAAATCCAGCGCTCAGCGAGGGTTTGCCTCCGTTTCTTGCCGCCGGTGCCGGCCTTAATTCCGGCTTTATGATGCCGCAGGTCACGGCGGCGGCTCTGGTGAGCGAGAACAAAGTACTGGCCCATCCTGCCTCCGTTGATTCAATTACTACATCTGGGAACAAGGAGGATTACGTCTCGATGGGGATGACTGCCGCGACTAAGCTGAAGCGCATCGTTGACAATACACGAAATGTATTGGCCATCGAGGCTATGGCGGTGGCGCAGGCGCTCGATTTTCTTGCGCCGCTAAAAACTTCGAAGCGCGGCCAGATGGCGCATGCTTCGATCCGCTCGGTGTGCCCAACTATGGAAAAAGACCGCGTAATGTACGGCGATTTCGCTCGGATTGCTGCCCTCCTCGGCAGTGGAAAAGTGGCCGAGGCACTGCGCTAAGCGAAGGTCGACAACTCAAGCACATGACTACCCTTACGGAATACTTGAAATTTCATACTAAGACGCATCGAGCCTATGTGCACATCACGCCGCAGGTCGAGCAGATCGTTGCCAAGAGCGGAGTGAGGGAGGGGATGGTGCTGGTCTCGGCCATGCACATCACTGCGGGCGTGTATGTCAACGATAATGAGAGCGGCTTGATCGAAGACATCGACCAGTGGTTGGAACATCTGGCGCCATTTCGCAAAGATTACAAGCATCATGAGACGGGCGAGGACAACGGCGACTCCCATCTGAAAGCGCTGCTAATCCATCATGAAGTGATCGTACCCATAACCGCGGGCAAGCTCGATCTGGGCACGTGGCAGCGAATTTTCTATGCGGAATTCGACGGGCAGCGAGACAAGCGGGTCATTGTAAAAGTTATGGGGGAGTGACGATATGTCCGAAGAACTGACCGAATTGCAGGAACACGCGGAGCATGCGAAACACGATCCCACGCTCGCGCCCGTCTCGTTGACTATGGCGGTGCTGGCCGTGCTGGTGGCGGTGGTGACGCTACTCGGACATCGCGCCCACACGGAAGAAGTTGTGCTTCAGGCGAAGTCGTCCGATCAGTGGGCATACTATCAAGCCAAGAATATCCGGCGGCATACGGATGAACTTTTCCTCGACTTAACTTCCGTGGAAGCGACCACCGACCCGGCGGTGCTCGCGAAGGAACGCGACAAATATTCAAGCGAGGCTACGCGCTACAAGGATGAGCAAAAAGGAATCGAAGACACTGCCCATGAGATGGAGGCAGAAGTTGCGCATGAAAGAAATCGTGCCGACCGCTTCGACCTGGCCGAAGTCCTCCTGGAAGTGGGCTTGGTGATCACGTCGATCACGCTGCTCTCCGGGCGAAGAATCTTCTGGGCTTTGGGTATTCTCCTCGGAGTCGTGGGCATCGTCGTGGCCACGACGGGATTCCTGGTGCATTGAGCGATCGGATCGGGGACGCGGCCGGAACCGGTTAGGCGCGCCCGCTCTTCGGTACGGAAGAGGCGGCCAACGTTTCGTCATTTCCTCCGGCCTTGACTACGAGGAACTGACCGATCGCCAGCGCATCCATGCGGGTGCGCCGGAAGCAGTCGACCGCTTCTTCCGGAGTGCAGACGATGGGCTCATTCTCGTTGAAGCTGGTGTTCAGAATTACGGGAGTCCCGGTCTTGCGATGGAAAGCCGAGATCAGGTCGTAGTACATCGGATTTTCCTCGCGAGTCACGCTCTGCAAACGGCCGGTATCGTCCACATGGTTCACTGCACATAGTTCTTTACGCTTCTCCGACCGGATTTTGTAAACGTGCAACATAAAGGGCGAGGGGTGATTGTGCTCGAAGTACTCATGCTGATGGTCGGCCATAATTGATGGAGCGAAGGGGCGAAACCACTCGCGCTGCTTGATGCGGGCGTTGAGAACCTCCTTCATATTTGGCAAACCCGGGTGGGCGACGATCGAGCGATTGCCGAGCGCGCGCGGGCCCCACTCCATGCGTCCCTGAAACCAGCCGACGACCTTGCCGGCGGCGATCTCTTCGGCAACCTCATCGAGTAGTGCGGCGCAGTCCAACTTGCGATATTGCAAATCGGCGCTCTGTAATGCCGATTGAATGCGCGACTCGGAAAAATCCGGACCGAGGTAAGAATTCGTCATTTGGTGCCGACGAGGCTGTTTCAGCACGGAATGATACGTGTGCAGAGCTGCTCCAATGGCCAAGCCCTCGTCCCCAGCGGCCGGCTGAATGTAAGTCCGGCGAAACGGAGTACGGTCGAATATCTTGCCGTTGGCCACGCTGTTGAGTGCACAGCCGCCTGCCATGGCGAGGTCTTCGGAAGGCACTCGGCCGTGAAGCTGGTTCAGCAGATGAAAGACAATCTCTTCAAAGTGGTGCTGAAGGGCGAATGCCAGGTCCATGTCACGCTGGGAAATTTCGGCATGCGGCCGACGTGGCTCGCCAAATAACTTCTCCATCCGGTCCGAGAAATGGCGCGCCAGCTTAACGGTACCGTCTGGCAACACCTGCATTCCCTGGTTGCTGCCGAGCGGTTTGAAATAACTCAGATCAAGATGAAAGCCACCATTCTTAGGCGTTACGATCTTGCCGATCTCGCTGCAAAATGTGTCCTTGCCGTAAGGCGCGAGTCCCATGACTTTGCCCTCATCGCCGTACTGGCTATAGCCGATGAATTCGCAAATCATGGTATAGAAACTGCCCAACGAGTGCGGCAGGAATACGCGGTCGAGAACTTCAATCTCGTTGTTTTCGCAACGAGCCATCATCGTCGAAACAAAATCGCCGGAACCGTCATAGCTGAATCCAGCCGCTTTTTCCCAGGGCGAGCAGTAGTACGCACTGGCGATGTGGGCGATGTGGTGTTCGACATGGTGCTCCTGAAAACGCAGCTGTGTGGAATCAACATCGAGCGCCTTGGCGAGCAGCGAACGCACATCGCGCATCTTCTCTTTGCGCTGGCGGAGATGAATGAAATTCAGAATCTTGGCCGGATTCGCGAGGGCGTATTGAACTTTCTTCGCAAGATTCGCGTCGCTATCCTGGCCAACGGCTACGTGTTCGACATCAGAAATCTTCACGCCGATTGCGTCCAGGCAAGCCTTTGCCGACAGCGCCGGAAAACCGCCGAAATGTTTATGACGGTTCAGCCGTTCCTCGGCAATGGCGAATTTCACTTCGCCGTCGAGCAGGATCGCCGCAGAGGCGTCGGCGTGAAACATATTGAGGCCCAAGATGATCATGAACTAGTTTCGTCTCCTCTGACGGTGCAGGTGTAATCGGGTCATTCTCTATCGAATCATTCTTCCAGGCGGGCATTTCGGTTGGAGTTCGCGGTCGGAGTTTTCTGAGCAGCGTCAATCAAGGCGGAGGCATTTACTGCGAGCCGTCTTCCGCTGGCGATCGATTCATTGATGCGGAGCGTCGCGAGCGTAGCGCATACCAAATCCTCGAACCGGATGGGCGATTCGTCCCTCCGTTGTGCGGCTTGCGCGAATGCTGCCCACTCGCCGCGATGTCCTTTATCCTGGCTCCAGCGTGAATGGATGATTTCCTTGCGGCCGTTCCGCACCAGTTCAAGACGGCGAAAGTCCTCGAGCACTGCTGCGCTGCCGCCCCCGAACACTTCGATTCGCTCCTTGGACAATGCTCGGTCGCCATTGGCGAGATAACCAATCGATCCCTCAGAGCCATTCGCAAAACGAAGCGAGACCAGCACATTGTCACCGCTGTAGCGCGGTGAGTTTCCGACGGCTCTGGCCTCGACCTCGACGACGGGCGAATTCGCAAGAAACATCAACAGATCTACGAAATGGCATACTTCGCCGAGAATGCGGCCGCCTCCTTGCTCGCGATCGTTGACCCAGTGGTCGGCGGGAAGATATCCCGCGTTGACGCGACAGTGCAGCGCCAGCGGCTCCGAAATTGGCGCGAGGAACGACTTCATGCGCGCCGTCATGGGCGCGAAACGGCGGTTGAATCCGACCATCAGCACTGAGCGGCTGGACGAACGAATTCCAAGATAAGCGCCGGCAATCGAGCGCAATTCCTCCTCAGAAAGGCAGAGCGGCTTCTCACAGAAGACGTGTTTCCCCGCGGCGAGGGCGGAAAGCACTTGTCTTGCATGAAGATGATGGCGAGTAGCGATCACGACCGCGTTGATCGCGGAGTCGTGAATGACTTGCGCCTCGTCGGTGGTGGCATAGCGAAAACCAAATTTGCGCCCGGCATGTTGTGCGTGAGGTCCAGTCGCGGCGCACACTCCGACCAGCGCGGTACTGGCTGACGCTTTCATTGCGGGAATGAGTGTGCCAGTGGAAAAAACTCCGGCGCCGAGTAGACCGACCGAGATCCCTGCGCTCGCTTCCTGAGACCGAGGTACACCCGGGACGCGGTCAGGGAGAACTGAAAGGGTACGCGCCGGGTCCTCGCTCCCTGCGTACTGAATCACCACGCCCAGAAATGGCTCGCGCGATTTTCCGGTAATCAAGTCATATGCACTCTGGGCGCGCTCAATGGAAAAACGATGTGTGATCAAGGCACCGACGTCAATTTTATTTTCGGCGAGAAGTTGCACAAACGCTTCCATGTTGCGATTCTCGGACCAACGCACGTAGCCAATTGGATAGTCGCGCCCTTTTTGCTCGTAAGCCGCGTCATAACGACCCGGACCGTAAGAACGCGAGACGCGGAAGTCGAGTTCCTTTTCGTAATACGCTTTGCGCTCAATGTCCATACCAACAGTACCGACAGCGACGACGACGGCGCGATCGCGGGCAATCGCGCCGGCCAGATTCACCGGATCGCTGCTGGGCGTTTCGGCGGTGATCAGAACCGAGTCAACGCCCGCGCCACGCGACGTCTCCATGCAGAGATCGCGAAACGTTGCGGCTGAGTTGGCCGCGCCGTCGGCCCCCATCTGCCGGGCTAGATCGACGCGCACAGGGTCTAGATCCATGTCGAGAACGCGGCAGCCCGCCGCCTTCAGAAGCTGTACCGTGAGTTGGCCCAGCAGACCAAGGCCAATCACCGCAACCAGATCGCCGAGCTTGGCTTCGGCATTCCGTATGCCGTGCAGAGCAACCGCTCCCAGCGTCGCGAAAGCGGCCTCATCGAATGGAACTTTGTCGGTGCCGGCCACACCGCCGCTGATCGTTCGCGCAGGAATACGTGCCACGAGTAGCCGCGGCACACATGCAATCTCCGCGTGAACGGCAAATCCAGCTCCGGCGCAAGCGACGCGATCCCCGGGCTGCAAGTCGGTTACGCCTTCGCCCACCGCGATGACCGTTCCCGCGCTGCTGTAGCCAGGACTTTGTGGCTGGTCGAGACGGCTGCGCACCGACTGGATCGCCGAGAAAATTCCGTCGCGCTGCACTTTACTGATTACTTCGCGCACCAAGTCAGGTCTCGACTGCGCCTTTTGCAACAGACTCTTCCGGGCGAACTCGGCGGACGCGCGCTCAGTTCCGGCAGATACGACCGAGGCCGCGACGCGCACCAGCACGCAGCCGGACAGAAGTTGCGGCGCGGGAACGTCTTCCACCGTGATCTCGCCCGTGCGCGCGTGTTGCAGAATCTGCTTCATGCCGTAGCCACATGTTGCGGAGGGAGCGACTCGGCTTCAAACTTTCGCGCTCCTCCATCCAGGAATGTTTTCATCCACAATTCGAGTGTAAGGAACTGCCAAAGCTGCATCGACCAGTCGTGTCGGCCGCTGCGGTGCTCGTCGATATAGCGCTGTATGGCCGCGGGTTGAAACAGGCCGCGGTTGCGCACTTGCGCCGGTGAAAGCAAATCATCCAGCATTTCCTTAAGGTCATGCGCCAACCAATAGTCTACTGGAGCGGCGAAGCCGGCTTTCGGCTGCCGCAACACCTCGCGCGGCAAAACATCCTGCATCGCTTTACGGAAGATGTATTTCGTCATTGGCTGCAGAAAGCCGTGTATCTTCATCTTCGGCGGAACATTCCATGCTACAAATTCGGCCAGCTCACGATCCAGAAACGGAACCCGCACTTCGACCGACGACGCCATACTCATCTTGTCGTTGTAAGTGAGATTGAGGCTCGTCATGAAGATTTTGGTGTCGAGATAGAGCATCTGGTGCAGGAAGTCGGTATCGCAAACGCGGCTGAATGCGGCGCGGTGCTCGCAGGCAGGATCAGAGGCTGAAACTTCGTCGATGAACGAAGGAGTGTAGAGATTCGACTTCTGGTCCGCATTGAGATAGGTACAGTTTGCGATGAAGCGGTCGACGGGGTCGAGCGATGCACTGCGTGCCATTTTTTTCGCCAGGCGCAATCTTCCCTTCAGAATGCTGCCGCGAAAGCTCGGCAGTGCCGCGAAACCAGCCTCAGCCAGGCGTCGGGCAGCGGAAGGGATATGACCGTAGGCCTGCGCCCAGTAATGCGCGACGTGTTTTCGGTATCCGGCAAACAATTCGTCCCCGCCCACGCCCGAAAGTAAAACGGTAGCCTGCTTACGCGCCTCGCGGCAAACGAGATATGCGGTGATGATGGCGGGGTCAGCAGTCGGCTCGTCCATATGCCAGACCAGGCGCGGCAGAAGATCGGTCACATCCGGCTCGACCACAATGCGCTGGTTCTCGCAGCCCAACTGTCGCGCTAGCCGTGTCGCCACTTCCGGATCGTCGAGTGTGGTTTCGCCGACGCGGTATTTCTGCGGAAAGGTGACGGTGTAGGTCCGAATCGCCTGATTGGAGCTCCTGGTCATCGAAGCCCCGCTCATCATGGCGACGATGCCTGAAGAATCAAGTCCTGCGCTGAGAAATGCGCCGATGGGAACGTCGCTTACCATCTGCGCTTCGACCGAACGGCGGAAGCGCTCGCGAACTTCTTGCGCCAAATCATCTTCAGAACGCGCATACATTTGGTTCGCCGCAGGAAACGTTAGGTCCCAGTACTGTGTGAGCTTAAGTTCACCCTTGCACAACGTTGCGTAGTGCCCCGCGGGCAGCTTGAAAATGCGTCGGAACATCGTCTTAGGATCCGGGACCCAGAGGAAAGTTAAATATTGGTGAAGCGAATCGGGGTCGAGTTCCGTTTTGATCTCAGGAATCTGTAACAGCGCCTTGATTTCGGAAGCAAACGCAAAGCGTTGGCCTGAATGAAAATAATAGAAAGGCTTGATGCCGAAGTGATCGCGCGCCACGAACAGCGTGGGAATCGCTCCGCGAAAATCGCAGATGGCGAAGGCGAACATTCCGTTCAAGCGCTTTACGCAGTCCGGGCCTTCTTCCTCGTAAAGATGGATGATCACTTCGGTGTCGGTGTGGGACGCGAAGCGGTGCCCTTTGCTTTCGAGTTCATGGCGAAGGTCAGCGAAGTTGTAAATCTCGCCGTTATAGGTGATCCAGACGGTGCGGTCTTCGTTGCACATCGGCATGTGACCGAGCGGCGACAGATCGAGAATAGCCAGGCGGCGGCTGCCCAATCCAATATAGGAGCCGTCGGGGAACTTGCGATCCCAGAAGCCGAAGTCGTCGGGGCCGCGATGCGCCTGCACCTGCGTCATCCGCGCCAGGGTCTCTCGATCTCCGCAGTTCACCACGCCGCTAATGCCGCACATTCCCGGTTATTTCCTCTGCGACTTTTCTTCGCGCTTCGTCTTCAGTTCGTAAATCTTGGCTTTGGTATGAAACATCTGGACGGCCTGAAACCCGCAGTAGATCAGGCCTGGAACGCCGTCCATAAATCCTAATCGCAGAAAGTACCGGTAGAAGAAGAGAAGAACCGGCGAACCGGGCACAGCGAAGAGCTTTTTCTTGAGCCAGCGACGTTGTTGCGCTTGCGTGCCAAAGAATGCAGGTGGCAACTCGGAGCTGTTCCGCTCGCCCTGCAGCAGTACGCGTGACTCCCAGTTTGAATATTCGTCATGCTTTTGAATATAACGAGAGAGCGATTCCACATTGTGGTGAATCAACGGATTATCGAGGCGCCGCGCAGGGCCTTCGACCACGACGTGTTCGTGGACTTCCATGTCTGCCATCGATGCGTCCTGATCTCGAAGACGGCACTCGTAGCGGCCTTTGCCCCGCCGAAAAAGCGCAAGCTTCCAAAAGTTCGCATCACCGTGGCGCAGAACCCGCCCGAGGAAGTACATGCGAAGAGAAATGTAATAGCCGTCAAAGTCTGGATTCCCGATGCGGCGGCGAATTTCTTCCGCCAGCTCCGGCGTCAAAGCTTCGTCGGCATCGACCAGAAGAATCCAGTCAAAAGCGAGAGGCAGATTATCCATAGCCCACTGACGCTTCTTGGGCCATCCCCCCTGATAGTGGAACTGCACGACCTTCGCTCCGAATGAACGCGCGATTTCCGGTGTGGCGTCAGTGCTCTCCGAATCGATGACATAAACCTCGCCGACATTTCGCAGCGCTTCCAGACATCGCGGCAGATTTTTCTCCTCGTTGCGGGCAGCCACAATCACGCTGACCGGCAACTTCTGCGTCAGGACTACTGGCCGCATCTCAGCGATTTCTTCGACTTTTTGCATGTTGTAAGCTCGTCACAAAAAGCGGGTTATAAATGAAGTTCACACCAGCGTTGTAGAACGTAAAGAGACCACGGACGGGACCACGAAGTCTCGCCACTCAAAAACTCCTTCCAAACTTGACCCACCTGATTTGCGTCCAGCAATTCTCCCAATGGACCGTCGCTGATCCGTTTCTTCGCTAGTACGGGCTCGATCTCAGGTCGAAGCTCCTGCCGCATCCAATGCTCAAAAGGCAGCGTGAATCCGCGCTTTGGACGATGCACAATTTCGTCAGGCAGCGATCCAGATAACGCATCGACCAGAAGTTTCTTCGGTGTTCCGTTCAGCTTCCACTCGCCCGGAAGCGCCAATACGGCCTTGGCTAATCGGTGATCAATCAGAGGAACTCGAACTTCCAGGCCCTGAGACATGCTCATAAAATCAGCGTCGCGCAACAGCGTATTCAGCATATAACAGCGCGACTCGAGATAGGAAACACGATTCACGGCGTCGAGCGCGCACGCGCGCTGAAGACGATCGCGCTGCGAAGCAGCAGCCTTGGCATCGACCGAGCGATCGGTGTCCCGCGTAAGAAGATCGCGCTGGCGGGGCGTGAACAGCATGCGGCTAAGAAAGTAAGGATGCACGAGCCGTCCGTTGTCGCTCGCGAGAGAATCGAGTTTGCGATTCTGATCGTTCGCCGGGGCCAGCGCGGCAAACGCCGAGGCAACCGGACCACGAATCATGTCTGGCACGTGTTTCCAGAACTGCGCGAAGCGCTCCATTCGCGGAACAGTGCGGAATGTGGAGTATCCGGCGAACACTTCGTCCCCGCCCAGGCCCGACAAAGCGACCTTCACCCCTGCGCGGCGCGTTTCCCGAGAGACGAAGTAGGTATTGACTCCGTCCATGGTCGGCAGATCCATCGCGCCCAAGGCGTCAGGAATCGCGGCCAGGACATCGCTCTGCGAAACGTTGATCTCGTGATGATCCGTGTGAAATCTCGCGGCAACGGCGCGCGAATGCTGAGCTTCGGAAAAATCGGCTTCGCGAAACACGATGGAGAATGTGCTGGCGGTTACACCGCTTCGGCTCAGGATGCTCACCAGCGCGCTCGAATCGATGCCCCCGGAAAGAAACACTCCCACCGGCACATCGCTGACTAACTGCAAGCGAACGGCTTCTTCCAGGATCGGTCGTAAGTGCTCGGCAGCGCTTTTGTCGTTCTCGGCAGAGAGAGATGCTGAACTCCGCCCATTGCCTGGCAAATCGTCGTCTGGCGAATCGTCGCTTCGCGACTCGTCCACAAGATCCCAGTAGGAGGACTGGCGGAGAACTCCGCCTTCCCAGGTGAGAGTATCGCCGGGAGGAAGCGTGCGAACTCCTTCCAACAAGGTAAGCGGATCGCAGGCCGAGCCGAACGCAAGGTAGTTGATGAGGCCGGCAGGGTCAATGCGGGACCGCATCAAACCAGTGCCCAGCAACGTGCGAACTTCCGAGGCAAAAAGAAAATACGAACCGGCCTGCGCATAGTAAAGCGGCTTGATGCCCATGGGATCGCGAGCGATGAAAAGGCAGCGGCGGCGGACATCCCAGAGCGCGAAGGCAAACATGCCGCGAAACTTAGCCACGCACGCCTCACCCCAACGTGCATAGGCTTTCAGCACCACTTCGGTGTCAGAATGACTGACGAAGTTCGTGCCGGATTTTTCAAGTTCGTCGCGAATGTCGCGGAAGTTGTAGATCTCGCCGTTGTAAACCAGCCAGTTGCCGGTTTCGGCGTCGCGCATCGGCTGGTGGCCGAGAGGAGAAAGATCGAGGATCGCTAGACGACGATTGCCCAATCCGATTTCAACCGGCTCAGGGATAGAATCGCGCAGAAGGATCGTGCCCGAATCGTCGGGTCCGCGGTGCGCGAGCGACTGCGTGGCGCGTTCGAGCACACCGTCTGGGATTCGCGAATTTCGCGCAACAATGCCGAAGATTCCGCACATCAGAATGTCCCTTGCAGAATTTCATCCACCGATCATTCCATCCATACTAAGGTTTTGATTCGCGCCGCTGAATTACTGCAGTTTCTCCACCGCGATTCTCACCGCGTAACTCCCAACGCCTGTCGCGCACGCCGTATAACCTGCCGAATAAGTCACCCCTGCGTTCCCCGCCGACCAAAGCGTAATACTGCCGCCGCCGAAATTCGAGGTTCCACCCAGCGCCAGGCTGTTGCCGCCCGAAATTCCTGCTCCCGCGAGCGGAACGCGGATGTTCTTGGCACTGGTCTCGTCTTTCCATCCGATCGTCAGGGCAGCCGCCGCATTTCCGGGAGATGCGCATGCGTTCGTCGAGTCCAGGTAGTAGCTCACTCTGTATTCTCCAGGGCCGCAGCCAGACGACACGCACAAGTTTGTGGACGGAATCGCTGCCTTTTGACCGGTCAGAGAAACCGCCCACCCCGTCCCACCGCTTGAAGTTGCTCCGCCACTGCCTGAGCTGCCCCCACAGCCGACACATTTTCCGGTGACCGTGAGATTCCCGTTGATCGTGACGGGAACATTAAAAGTCTTGGCCGCGGCCGTCATTTTCTCCTGCGGATTGCCATCCGGAAGTTTCCCGATGTATTCGCGAATCTCTTTCTGAGCTCGGCTGTAGAAGGTATCGATGTTGCCCTCATAACCAAGATCGAGGTCGTTCACGTCCGCGACAGGACGATGATTGGCCGTGGCCCAGGTCTTTCCCCAATTGCTGTCGCCCAACGTAATGAGCGGCGTGAAACCAAGCGGCTGTCCTCGGTGGCCAAAATTAAGTCTTCCCTTGTGGCCACTTTCCGGCGTCTGAAGTGCGTTGGCGGCCTTCAAGATCGTCGCGCCGGGGATTCCGCCTACACCGTTAGTATGCAGCGCCTCAAGGTTTGCGGCCGCCGGGGGAGTTACTGAGGTTCCTATCAACACGTCGGCCGCTCCGGTAACCGCGCCCGAAGGAATGGTGCTGACGATCGCTCCCGCGCCCAGAACATCGGATTGGAGCGGCGGTGAAAAATCAGAGTACGAGGACGTCGACATGTCCGCGCTAGGACTGATCACAATCGCACCGGGCCAGAAGTCCAGCCGCGGCATATAGATATTCCTGGACAAATCTTCCCCTGCGTTGCTGTAAGTAGAAAGAGTTCCTCCACTGTCAGTGAATTGACAGGTCAGCATGGCGCAAGAACTCTGCTGAACCGTGGTGAGAAGATAGTTGCCGGTACCTTCCGGGTACGGACGAGGAAGGCTGCGCTCATCCCAATCTATTTTAAGGATCTTGTAACTCGATGCCCCTGCAATTTTTGGAAATATCCCCTTGACCCTTCCGGAACCACCGGTGAGCGCATGACCAGCCGGCAGTGGTACGCCTTCGCCAAACTCGGAGTGGACCGGGACCACCCAATAGAGCCAGTCGTGCGAGCCTGACGCCGCACCCCAGTTGGGCAGCACGCCGGAAGCGCCGTTCGCCGCCAGTCCGCTGTACTTCACATGAACGCCCTCGGCCAGGATCCCGGCACTGCCGACATTCCCCAGCGGGCTTGCATCTCTGCACGAGGGAGACGCCTCGTAGTAGACGTTGTCGGAGATAAAACCTCCGTATCCTCCGCGCTGGTTACTGACTCGCACGGCGTAGACCGACCAGCCCTGAATCACGCTGTCGGAAATCCGCAGTCCGTTGCCGGAAAGCCATTCCACTCCCTTGCCGGCACATTGCAGCGAAAGCGCGAGGTGCCTCAGCCAGCCAACCGCAGACCAGCGATTGAAAGGCCCCGGCGCCGTAATGAACGCGCCGCAGTAGGTCGGATTACAGGTTACGCCTTGGCTCGTCGAATCCAATCCGTCGAGCAGAAATGATTGGTCGTCATCAACCTGTACATACGACCCAAAACTCCTGCCGGGGAGAGCCACACGCGTGGTCACGTTGAAGATCCGGGTCTGCGCGGCATTGACTTCGATGAATGGTTTCGTACCAGCAACCATCATGGGCCGCCCACGAGGACCCAGCAGGGTAATGTGCTCGTAAGCATTCGAGGATCCGTGTTCGCCCACGAAAAGGCAGGCGTCATTCGGCGTGTAGCAATTGAGAATGGAGCCCGCGAAGTCGACCGTCTGGGCCCCAGCCCGAATCGAGATGGGAGCGAACACGTCGTACTCCCCGGGAGGAACCACAACCCGGCCGGACTGCGTGGATCCTTTGGGATTGGTTGGCGTGAAGCGCGCCGCGATGGAAGCCTCCTGCACTCCACTCGAAGCGCTGCTGACAACGTAGCCGGAAGAATGGGGATTGACCGTCGTGAACTCCAGAGTGCCCGGGCGACCATCTCCCCTGCATGTTCCGCCGGTAACCCGCACGGCCTCGGGAGTTCCCGTGCCTGCGATATAAACGTAATACCAGGGCTCGGCGGCGATCACTCCGGGCGGGCAGGGGTCGAGGGTGACTGAGTTTCGGCCCGGTGAATTGAGAGACGCCGAAGGACTTTGCCGCCAATTGAGATCAGTCGCAAACCGAACCACGTTCGCGGCCAGCGGCCCCGATTCCGAAGCGGCTGCGTACGGCGCATGATGAACCGAGACGAAGATGGCCACCGCCAGCACCAGAATCGCGGCTGAAGCACCCAGTGTCCGCAAGGAAGACCTCCACCCAGATTGCCCGGAAGAAGCTCGCCCCGACCGAAACAAGCTGCCGGGAAAACGGTCTGGATTCAACATGCTGCCTCCTCATTTGATCTGAGTTGTTTGGAAGTGCGGGGCGTCATGGTTACTCTACGGCGCAAGACTCGATTTCGACAAACCGCGGACGAAATCGGGCCAGTGACGCTTGCAGCATAGTCGAGTGGCAGTTGATGCCAGCCCTAATCTGTTGTATCGTGCGATTTGCTTCATTTTGAGACGCGGCGGAACGTGCCCGCGCCTGCGGCGCCTCCCGTTCCTAGGGAGAACCGAACACAACGGTCTTCATGCCAATTTCTGCCAACGTTGTTTTGGGCCACGGAGTGAAGATCTTCCAGCCCGAACTCGTCAACCTCTATGGCTGCACCGTGGGCGATGAGACCAAGATCGGCGCCTTCGTCGAAGTGCAGAAAAACGCAGTTGTAGGAAGCCGTTGCAAGATTTCGTCGCACACGTTCATCTGCGAAGGGGTTACGATCGACGACGATGTGTTTGTGGGCCACGGAGTGATGTTCATCAACGATCTTTACCCGCGGGCGACGGAAGACGGCCGGCTGCAAACCGAAGCGGACTGGCAGGTGGTGCCCACACGAGTGAAGCGCGGCGCATCAATTGGGAGCGGCGCGGTGATTCTCGCGGGTGTAACCATCGGTGAAGGCGCATTGGTCGGCGCTGGAGCGGTGGTAACTCACGACGTACCCGATCACCAGATCGCGAAGGGCGTTCCCGCAAGGCTGGGCCGAGCCGTCCCCCGTGAAAACTCACAGCGAACGGGTCAACAAGTTGACGATCGACAAGTTGGCGATCGTCAAATTCAGGATCGGCAAGTTCACGATCGACCGGCTCACAAGGAGATATCTTGATTCGGATTGGCGTGATTGGCTACGGCTATTGGGGCCCGAACCTGGTGCGGAATTGCTTCGAGGCTGCAGGCGCGCAGGTTGCCTGTGTCAGCGATTTGCGAGCTGACCGGCTGGCGCTGGTGAGCAGCCGTTATCCTACGATCAGAACCACGCAGAATTTTCGCGAGCTGATCGAAGATCCTTCCATCGACGCGGTCGCCATCGCGACGCCCGTCTCCACCCACTACGATCTGGCTCTGCGCGCGCTGCAGGAAGGCAAGCACGTGCTGGTCGAGAAGCCCCTGGCATCGAACACCGACCAGGTGCAACACCTGATGGACGTCGCCCAAAAACGAAATCGCGTGCTCATGGTCGATCACACATTTGTTTACACCGGCGCCGTCCGCAAGATTCGCGAACTGGTCGACAGTGGAAGCCTGGGAGAGATTTATTACTACGATTCCGTGCGCGTGAACCTCGGGCTGTTTCAGCACGACGTGAACGTGCTATGGGATCTCGCCGTACACGACCTTTCGATCATGGACTATGTGCTGCCTTTCCGGCCCTGCGCGGTTTCCGCTACGGGACTCAGCCACGTGCCCGGAGGAACGGAAAACATCGCGTATTTGACCCTGTTCTTTGAGGGCAGCCAGATCGGGCACATCCACGCCAACTGGCTGGCCCCGGTGAAGCTGCGGCGCACGCTGATCGGCGCCAGCCGCAAGATGATTGTCTACGACGATTTGGAGCAGAGCGAAAAGATCAAGGTCTACGACAAGGGCATCACGTTAAACAATCATCAGAACCCAGAAAAGCTGTACCAGATGATGGTGGGCTACCGCACCGGGGACATGCTGGCGCCGCAGATCGAAGGCACCGAGGCGCTGCGCCGCGAAATTGATCATTTCCTCCGCTGCATCGAACAGCAGGCAGAACCGGAAACCGGGGGAGGCGCTGGACTTCGCGTGGTGGAGATTTTACAAGCGGCATCCCAGTCGATGGCCCAGCACGGCCGTCCAGTGGATTTGCACCTTACCACGCTCGAAGCCACCGCTTAGCCTCGGCGGATGAGAAAATAGCTTTCGCACGTAGGCATTCATGGCAAACATCAAAGTTCCCTATCTCGATTTGAAAGCGCAGTACCAAAGCATCAAGCCCGAGATTGATGCGGCCATCGCTCGTGTCTTGGAAAGTGGTCAATTCGTCCTCGGCCCTGAAGTCGCCGCGTTTGAACAGGAATTCGCGGCCTATTGCGGCGCAGCCGAGTGCATCGCACTCAACTCCGGCACCAGTGCTTTGCATCTCGCCTTGCTCGCCGCGGGCGTCGGCCCGGGGGATGAAGTCATCACGGTGCCGTTCACTTTTGTCGCCAGCGTGGCCGCCGTTATTTACGCGGGAGCACGGCCGGTTCTGGTGGACATCGACCCGCGCTCGTTCACCATGGATCCATCGGCAATCGAGGCTGCGATCACGCCCCGCACCAAGGCGATCCTGCCGGTGCATCTCTACGGCCAACCCGCCGAGATGGCTCCGATCATGGAAGTAGCCCAGCGCCACGGATTGGTCGTGATCGAAGACGCCGCGCAAGCGCATGGAGCGAAATATCATGGGGCAAACTATAAAGACCGGCCCGTGGGCAGCATCGGCGACATGGCATGCTTCAGCTTTTATCCCGGCAAGAACCTGGGAGCCTACGGCGAGGCCGGTGCGGTAACCACCAGCAACCCTGAATATGCGAACACCATCCGCCTGCTGCGCGATTGGGGGCAGGACCGCAAATATCATCACCTGCTGCGCGGATTCAACTACCGTATGGAGGGCTTCCAGGGCGCGATCCTGCGCGTGAAGCTGCGCCATCTCGATCAATGGACCGAAGCGCGCCGTGCGGTCGTGCGGCAATACAACGAACTTCTGGCCGACTCCGGTGTAGAAACGCCGGTAGAGATGCCTTGGGCCCGGCACGTCTATCACGTCTACACGCTGCGAGTTGAAGATCGCGACGGTCTGCATGCCGCTCTGCAAGCGGATGGGATTCAGACGGGCATTCATTATCCCGTCCCGGCGCATTTGCAGCCGGCATATGCTGATCTGGGTTATGGACGCGGGGCGTTTCCGCGCTCAGAAAAAGCGGCGGAACAAGTTCTCTCGCTCCCTCTTTACCCTGAACTGTCGTCGCACGTAGTCGCGGACGTAGCTGGGGCGGTGAAGAAGGCGGTTGCCAACAGAACGCAAACTGTATCGCGATAAAGTAAAGTTGCGCCAAAGGCTGGCCATGTCTACGTTCGAGACGATTCCCGACATTCTTGAAGTCACGCTGCGGGATGGGTCCTACCTCATCGACTTCCAGTTCACTGCGGAAGATACGGCAACGATTGCCGCCGCACTGGAGAGTATCGGCTTTCGCTGGATCGAAGTGGGACACGGCTTGGGCCTCAATGCCTCGCAGTCGGGAAAGGGCATGGCGGCGGCGACCGACGAAGAATACATGCAAGCCGCGTCCCAGGCGCTGCGGCATGCGAAGTGGGGCATGTTTTTTATTCCCGGCATCGGGCGCGAGGAAGATATTCGCCTCGCCGCTCACTATGGAATGTCATTCCTTCGCATCGGCACGAATGTGACCGAGGCGGCGCAGGCCGAGCCTTACATCGCCTTGGCCAAGGAATTAGGTCTCATCGTTTCGTATAACGCAATGAAGTCCTATGCGGTTTCTCCGGAGGAGTTTGGCGCGGTCGTGGCCCAGGTGCACCAGTGGGGCGCAGACATTGCATGCCTCGTCGATTCCGCTGGCAGCATGGATCCCGATTCGGTCGCGACTTACCTGCAAGCGGCGAAACAGCAAAGCCCATCCTTGCTCGGCTATCACGGGCACGACAATCTTTCTCTGGCCATGGCCAACACGCTGCGCGCGATTGAAGAAGGCGCGGTGCTGGTTGATTCTTCGCTGCAGGGCATGGGACGCTCTGCCGGAAACACCGTCACAGAAGTGCTGGTTGCGATTCTGCAACGGCGCGGGGCCGTGCCGGACATCGATCTCAAAGCCGCCATGGACGTCGGCCAGGGGCTCATTCAGCCGCTGCTGGGCAAACGCGGCGTGGACCCGATGGCCGTCACCGGCGGGCTCGCCAGTTTTCACTCCTCCTTCACGGGAAAAGTCCAGCGCTACGCGAGTAAGCACGGCGTCGACGCGCGCGACCTGATCGTGCGGCTTTGTCAGGAAGATCAAGTCTCGGCTCCGGACGAGTTGCTCGAGCGCTTGAGTCACGAACTGGCGACACTGAAGATGCCCCGTGTCCTGTCGATTCCCGCGTTCCGCGTCGAATCGGGCAAAGAGAAGACTCCGGCAGAATCTTTGGATATATTGCTGAGGGAACTCCGCGCCCGCGCAGTCAAGGCAGGGAAATTTTCGGCACTAAATGTCGTTACCGGAGAGAAGCCGCTGCAGGAGTTCCTGGTCTCGGGCAACATCCACTCGACGCAGTCGCACATGGTTGGATCGGTGACGCTGACCGGTGACGATCACCTCCGGACCGTGCTGCAGGCCGTCGATGGCAAAGCAGATGTTGTGCTCCTCGACGTAGATCGAAAGCCTTTCGGTCCCACGAAGGCCGCGGAAACGGCAGGCGCAATTCTAAAGAAGTCCACCCTGCTCACCTACCTCGACAGCCGCGTCTGGGTTGAGGCCGTGGAGGATCAGGTTGTCCGGCTGCTACACGAAGTGTTGAGCGATTCTGAAATTGTGATTGCCGGAGACCATCCCCGCAGCCGTTTTCTGGCGCTAAGGTTTGCAGAACGCGGCGCAAGTGTCACTCTGCTGCAAGATCCGCAACACACTGCTGCTGAATCGCTCGACCAGATACGATCGCTCTCCCTGGCCGGGGAGGAATTGCGACTCTCTCGTGTCAGGCCCGACGCCCCGGACGCTTTCGCCGCTCTCGCGCGGGCGAACGTGGTGGTTGCGTGGCCCCGCGGACAGGCGTGGTTCGACAAAGCGTTTGCGCAGCAGTTGTCACGCAATACGTATGTAATCGACGCGGGCATCGGAACACTTCTGCCGGAAGCGATTGCTGAGGCACAACGCCGGGGATGCCTGCTGTTGCGAGTCAACATCTGGCCTGCTCTGACTGGAAGCCTTTCGTCGGCTCACGAGTCACTCCTCGAGACGCGCGAAGCTCTGGGCTGGGAAACGCTCGACAGCGTTTCCGTAGTAGCCGGCGGAGCGATGGGAAAATCCGGCGACGTGATTGTTGACAGTGTGCATCATCCGACTCGAGTCATTGGCGTTTGTGACGGCCAGGGCGGCGTCCGTTTCCGCTTCCGCGACGAGGAAGCGGAACGAGTCAGCCGAGTGCAGGCCGAGATCAACCGGCGGTTGGTCGCGCCCCAGCTGACAAGCGCGAGCGCAGGTTAAGCCGTAAGTTAGACTAAGATTCGAGACACTTGTTCTTCTTAGGGCTCCCCATTATTTATTTCCATGGTCTCCATGCCTTCCAAGCGAATCCTCATTCTCGGCGGCGGCCGCTACAACGTTCAGTCGATTCGTGCGGCGCGGGAAGCGGGATTCACGACTCTGGTTGCGGACAAGAATCGCGAAGCTCCGGGCCTGCATGCCGCCGACCACGGATTGCCGATCGACCTCAACGACTGCGCTGCTCTGACTGAAGCGGTGACGGCGTACGGAGGAGTGGATGGCGTGGTCAGCATGGCAGTAGTCGGAGTCCGCGCCGCCGCGGCC